>WNFM01055406.1_pt1 | contig 13983 bp, 16 predicted proteins | sample 5400271 | NCBI WGS metagenome assembly WNFM01 (sample SAMN13153352, study PRJNA577476) | soil metagenome | isolation source: 60 cm saprolite on Douglas fir-dominated hillslope | place: USA:California | collected 2013-09-17 | reverse complement strand
GATCCTCTACCGGCTGCCGCCCGACCAGTGCAAGTTCATCATGGTCGACCCCAAGATGCTCGAGCTCAGCGTCTATGACGGCATCCCGCATCTCCTCGCTCCCGTCGTCACCGATCCGCGCAAGGCGGTCATGGCGCTGAAATGGGCGGTGCGCGAGATGGAGAATCGCTACCGCAACATGTCGAAGCTCGGCGTGCGCAACATCGAGGGCTATAACGGCCGCCTCGAGGAGGCGCGCAATCGCGGCGAGGTGCTGATGCGCCGCATCCAGACCGGCTTCAATCCGGAGACCGGCCAGCCGATCTTCGAGGAGCAGGCGCTCGACCTCAACCCGCTGCCCTTCATCATCGTCGTCGTCGACGAGATGGCCGATCTCATGTTGGTCGCCGGCAAGGACATCGAGGCGGCGGTGCAGCGCCTGGCGCAGATGGCGCGGGCCGCCGGCATCCACATCATCATGGCGACGCAGCGCCCCTCGGTCGACGTCATCACCGGCACGATCAAGGCGAATTTCCCGACCCGCATCTCGTTCCAGGTGACCTCGAAGATCGACAGCCGCACCATTCTCGGCGAAGGCGGCGCCGAGCAGCTCCTCGGCCGCGGCGACATGCTCTTCATGGCCGGCGGCGGCCGCATCACCCGCGTCCACGGGCCCTTCGTCGGCGACAAGGAGGTCGAATCGATCGTCGCCTTCTTGAAAAGCCATGGCGAGCCCACCTATCTGGACGAGGTCACCGAGGACGAGGAGGCGCCGCTGCTCGCCGACGAGGGCGGCGAGGGCTCGGAATCGGGCGACCTGCTCTACGACCAGGCGGTGGCGCTGGTCTGCCGCGAACGCAAGGCCTCGACGAGCTTCGTGCAGCGCCATCTGCAGATCGGCTACAACCGGGCGGCGCGCATCATCGAGCGGATGGAGAGCGAGGGCGTCGTCAGCGCCGCCAACCATGTCGGCAAGCGCGAGGTTCTCGCCCGCCACGTCGAATAGGGAAGGAACGCGCCCGGCAACCGTTCGCCATGCACATGCAACGTCACGACGGTTTTTTCATGCCCGCCAAATCCCTATCGCGTATCGCCGCCGCCCTCATGCTCGCCGCGCTCGTCGCGCCGCCCGCCATCGCGCTCTCGGCCGCTTCCGCCCAGGCCGCCGCGGCGCCGCGCGCCGCCGCGCTCGCTCCCGAGGACCGCGCCGACGCCCAGCGCGTCGAGCAATATCTCAACGGCATCCGCAGCCTCTCGGCGCGCTTCCAGCAATTCGCCGGCGACGGCGGCATGGCGGGCGGGCAGCTCGTCGTCGCCCGCCCCGGCCGCATGCGCTTCGAGTACGACAAGCCGTCGCCGATCCTGCTGCTCGCCGACGGCACCTTCGTCGTCTATATCGACAACCAGCTGAAGCAGGTGAGCTACCTGCCGATCGGCTCGACCCCGGCCTGGTTCCTGCTGCGCGACACCATCTCGCTCAGCGACGGCGTGACGATCACCCGCTTCGAGCGCGGCGCCGGCGCCATCCGCATCACCCTGATCGAGAACAAATCGCCGGAGAACGGCACGCTGACCCTGACCTTCAGCGACAAGCCGCTCGAGCTCAAGCAGTGGACGATCGTCGATCAGCAGGGCAAGTCGACGACCGTCGTGCTGAGCGACACCCGCTACGGCGTGCCGGTCGACGCCAAGGCCTTCACCTTCGTCGATCCGCGCGACAAGACGCCGCGCGACGTCCATTAGGCGATCAGATCCCCGCCTTTGTGTCCGACGCCTGGGCCGGCTTCCGCTTGATGCTCGATGACATCGCGGCGCGGCGCGCCGATGGCTCCAACACCGCGCCATGGGTTCTCACCAACGCCTGGGCGGTCTTCGACCGCCGCTCCGAATCACCGCCGGGAAGCTACACGACGGATCCCGATCATCCGTTCAACCTGATCGTCGCCGAGGCCGTCGATGACGGGCATGATGTCGTCTTCGCCGCCGGGAATTGCGGCGAGTTCTGTCCGGATTTCCGCTGCGGCCGGCGAGACAGAGGACCCGGCCAGAGCATCTACGGGCGAATTCGCATAGACGCGTGCTGACCACCGGCGCGGTAAGAACGGACGGTCGCTGGAGTGGCTATTCCTCGCAAGGCATCGGACAGCCCGGCCTGTCGCGATGGAAGCCCGATCTCTGCGCGCCGAGCGACTTCGCCGAGGACGGCGACGCCTATATGGGAAACGGCGGCACCTCGGCGGCCTGCGCGCTCACTGCCGGCGTCGTCGCCGCGTTGCGCGGCAAATGGGGACCAGGCGAGATCTCGCCCGACATGCTGCGCCTCCTCCTCGCCGCGACGGCGCAGAAGACCGAGGGGCCGCAATGGAACAATCGGCTCGGCTTCGGCATCCTCGACGCCGAGGCGGCGTACGGGGCCGCGGCGACGGCCGCGCCGTAATCGCCTTTCTCGCGGTCGGCGCGCAAACTCACGCCGCCGAATCCTTCGCCGCCTTCTCATGCGCCGCCGACAGCGCGGCATCCCGCGCCCGCACCTTGGCGACGGCGGAACGGGCATCGACGCGTCCGATATAGGCCATGATGAGGGGCGATTCCGGGACCAGCTTGAACTTCGTCATCCAGCCCAGCGCCGTTCCCCACAATATGTCGGCGGCGGAAAACCGCTCGCCGAGGATGAAGGTCCCCTTGGCAAGCTCTTCGGTCAGCGTCTTCAGCATGGTGTCGTAATCGCCATAGGGCGAGGTCGATAGCGGCGCCGGCTCGCGCTTCATCGCGCGATCGACCACGGCGGGCTCGAAACAGGCGGCGTAGTAAACCAGCCAGCGCAGATAGGGACCGCGCAAGGGATCGTCGAGCGCCGGGGCGAGCTTCGCCTGCGGGAAGAGATCGGCGAGATAGAGAAAGATCGCGACCTGCTCGGTGATCAGCGCCTCGCCATGCCTCACCGCCGGCACCTTGCCCATGGGATTGACGGCGAGATAAGCGGGCTGACGCTGCTCGCCGGCCTTCATGTTGAGGACGCGCAGCTCGAAGGGTGCGCCGAGCTCCTCCAGCAGGATGAGCGCACCCGACGAGCGCGTGTTCGGGGAGTGGTAGAAGGTAAGCTTGCGATCCTCGGCCATCTCGTTCCGCCTTTCTCGCTGATCGTCAAAGGATCGGGCAGTCTATCGCGTCGGCTGGAACGGCGCGATCAGCAGCTGGGGTAGGGAGAGCTCGTCGCGCCCCTCGACGCCGATCGCCATGCCGATACGGCGCGGCGTCGGCGAGCGGCTGGCGAAGAGGCGATCCCACAGGCTGAGCACCGTCGAATAATTGGCGTCAGTGTCGCGCCGGATGCGGTGATGATGCACCCAATGAATCGACGGGGTGACGACGAGGCGGGAGAGCGCCGCCTCGACGCGGGGCGGCAGTGCCAGGTTCGAGTGGTGGAAGATCGCGGCGACGAGCACCAGCGCCTCGAAGACGACGACCGAAACGATCGGCAGGCCGAGCAGCACGATCGCCGCTCCGCGCGCCGCCGCCGAGAGCAGCACCTCGCCGAAATGGAAGCGCAGCGCCGAGCTGGTGTCGAGCACGCGATCGAGATGATGCATGGCGTGGAAGCGCCAGAGCAGCGGGATCTCGTGATTGGCGCGGTGCCACCAATAGATCCACAGATCGAGCAGCACGAGGTCGAGGGCGAGCCCGCCGGCGCCGTGCCACCAGAGCGGCCGCCAGGGCAGCGCGTGCGACGCCGCCCAGAGCGAGAGCGGCGCGACGGCGAGGGGCGAAAGCGCCACATTGGCGAGAAAGAGGCCGAAATTGCGCGCCAGGCGCCGCCAGGCGCCGCCGATCTCCGGGCGCGGCCGGCCATCGGCGGGATGCAGGCGCTCGGCGCCGAAGAGCAGCACCAGCCAGAGCGCGACGGCGACGCCTTTCCACGCCAGGGCGGCGTCGAGCGTCATGATCTCGCGACGCCAGCCAAGCCGAGAGCGAGGGCAAATAGAATCGCCCGCGTTATTTCCGCCTGCTTCGCCCACATGGCAACTATGCTCCGACGTTATTCACTGGGCGATTGCATCGCCAGTGATACTGCCGCATTCTCTGGCGATTCCCAACTGCCGCGACGGCGCCATGTCGAACCGCACTATCCTCCCCACCATCGGCATTCCGAGCTGCGTGCGCGAGATCCGCGAAACTCCCTTCAACGTCGTCGGCGCGAAATATGTCTGCGCCGTCACCGAGGCTGCTGGCGGCCTCCCGCTGCTCATCCCGGCCTTCGGCGCCGCCTTCGATCCCGGCGAGCTCGTCGCCCGCTTCGACGGGCTGCTGATCACCGGCAGCCCGTCCAATGTCGAACCGCACCATTATGACGGCGAGCCGAGCATCGAGGGCACGCTGCACGATGCCGAGCGCGACGCGACGACCTTGCCGCTGCTGCGCGCCGCGCTCGCCGCCGGTCTGCCGATCCTGGCGATCTGCCGCGGCATCCAGGAGCTCAACGTCGCCATGGGCGGGACCCTCCATCAGCGCGTCCACGAGGTGCCCGGTCGCCTCAACCACCGCTCGCCGCCCGGCACGGTGGAGGAGAAATACGCCCATCAGGCGCATGCCGTCGCGCTGACTGAAGGCGGCTTCTTCGAGCGTCTCGCCGGGGCGCGCGAGATCATCGTCAACTCGCTGCACAGCCAGGGCATCGACCGCCTGGCCCCCGGCCTCGTCGTCGAGGCGGTGGCGCCAGACGGGCAGATCGAGGCGGTGCGCGCGAGCGGCTCTGCCTTCGCCATCGGCGTGCAGTGGCATCCCGAGTTCCGCGTCATGCAGAACCCCGTCTCGCGCGCCCTCTTCGCCGCCTTCGGCGATGCCTGTCGGGCACGCGCCGCCGCCCGCCGCCCCGTCCAGCAGCCGGGAGCGCGCAGCGCGGCCTAGCCAGTGATCCGCGACGCCATCAGCTCAGGTGGTCGGCCAGAAACGCCCAGGTTCGCCCGTTCGCCTTCGCGGCCACTGCGGCATCGTAGTGGACGCCCGTGTGACGGGCAAAAGCATGATTGCAGCCAGGATAGCTATAAACCTCCACATTTGGCTTATCGGCGAGCGCGGCCTTGATCTTTGCCTGAGCCTCTTTGGAGATGAATTCGTCCTCCTCGGCGAGATGCATCAGCATGGGCGCGGCTATTGCGCCAGCTTCGCCTAGGTAGCTTTCCGTGTCCCCACCGTGATAGGCCACCGCAGCGTCTATGGTCTCGCGCGCCGCTGTGAGAAAGGCCATCAGGCCGCCGAGACAGAAGCCCATCACGCCGACCTTGCCCGACGCGCCGACCAGGCGGCCAGCTTCGCGCATCGTCGCAACGACATCGTGCACGCCGGTGTCGCGATCATAGGCGGTGTATAAAGCCAAGCCTTTCCTCCACTCCGCGTCCGACCAGGTGCTCAGATCAACGCCCGGTTCTTGGCGCCAAAATAAGTCGGGACAAACCGCGATAAAGCCCTTCGACGCAAGCTCATCGCAGGTTTGCCGCATGTCCGCGTTCACGCCGAACACTTCGTGAAGAACCACGACTGCAGGCGCGCTGGATGCATCCGGGCGTGCGACATAGGCCTGAAACGCGCCATCCGCTGTCGTAACAGTCATGTGCTCGCTCATGGGCGGCAAACCTCTCCAATGCGACGGGCGGTCAGCGACCGCGCAGCGGCTCGTTCTCCGTTTTGATACAGTATATGTGGACGATGTCGATTCGGCTCAACGGCATCGTGCAAGTCCAACCGCACGCGGATGAGTTCCTGCTGCAGCCGAGCCGCGGCACTTCAAGTGGGAGGGCACGGCGGCGCAATTGGCGACTTCTCGACAAATGCGGACCGACTAACCAACTATTACGCTAACAAGGGATTGAGAGATGGCCAAATATCGCAAAACCTCGGAAGCCGTTTCCAAACTGTCGCCGGAACAGTATCGCGTGACCCAGCAGAGCGGCACCGAGCGCCCCGGAACCGGCGAATATCTCGATAACAAGGAACCGGGCATCTACGTTGATATCGTGTCGGGCGAGCCCTTGTTTGCGTCGTCCGACAAATATGAATCGGGATGCGGCTGGCCGAGCTTTACAAAACCGATCGAGCCCGCCAACGTCAACGAGTTGCAAGACAGCACGCATGGCATGACCCGCGTCGAGGTGCGGTCGGCGCATGGCGACAGCCATCTCGGGCACGTCTTTCCCGACGGCCCGGCGGACCGGGGCGGCCTGCGCTATTGCATCAACTCGGCCTCGCTGCGCTTCATCCACCGCGACGACATGGATGCCGCAGGCTACGGCGCTTATCTGAATCAGGTGGAGGACGTATCATGACCGAGGAACGGGCCGTTCTCGCGGGTGGCTGCTTCTGGGGCATGCAGGATCTCATCCGTCGCTATGACGGCGTCATCTCGACGCGGGTCGGCTATACGGGCGGCAATGTACCCAACGCGACCTATCGCAACCATGGCACCCACGCCGAGGCGATCGAGATCATCTTCGATCCCTCGGTGATCAGCTATCGGACGCTTTTGGAGTTCTTCTTCCAGATTCACGATCCGACGACGCTGAACCGTCAGGGCGGCGACGTCGGCGCCAGCTATCGCTCGGCCATCTTCTATACGACCGAGGCGCAAAAACGGATCGCCGAGGACACGATCGCCGATGTCGACGCCTCCGGCCTGTGGCCGGGCAAGGTGGTGACCGAAGTGGTCCAAGTCGGCGCCTTCTGGGAAGCGGAGCTCGAGCACCAGGACTACCTGGAACGCTATCCCGGCGGATATACCTGTCATTTCATCCGGCCTGGCTGGAAGCTCCCGGTCCGGGAAGGCGCGCGAAAGGCGAGTTGATCTATGCGAGATCGTGCTGGTCCCTGCTAGGCGCCGGAACCGCCGGCGATTCGGCTCAGCAGATTCAGCAAAGTCTTGCGCTCGGCGGCGCTGAGCCCGGCGGCGATGTCGCGCTCGTGGGCGGCGACGCGCTGCTCGAGAATGGCGAGGGTCACGGCGCCCTTCTCGCTGAGCTGCAGGGCATGTGAGCGGCGATCGTTCGGCGCCTTCATGCGGCGCACCAGCCCATCCGCCTCGAGCCGGTCGATAACGGCGACGACGGTCGAGCGGTCGATGCCGAGGATGGCGCCGAGCTCGCTCTGGCTCAGCCCGGCATTGGCGGCGATGACTTCGAGGACGCCGAAGCGCCCCGGCGTGATGTCGAAATCGGCCATCGCCCGGGCGAAATTCTGGAAAACCGCGATCTGCGCCCGACGGAGCTGATAGCCGAGCAGGTTCGGCAGCACGCCGCGACGGGCGGCAGTGCCGGTCGCGGCCGAAGCCTTGCCCGTTTTGCGGGAACGTATCGCCGCCGCTTCGCCTTTTCCTACCGGCATCGCAAGAATTCCCCATAGGCTGCAAGGCAGCCGCCGGCACATTGTGACCGGCGCGGCGGCAAACCGCAACCGACCCTGGCGGGACTTCGCCAGCGACTCCAGAGGCTTCGCCCACCGGACCGGGCCAGACATGCAGGTCGCACAGCGAAGCCATGCGGTTTCTGCAATTTGAGTGGCACCGGGGACTTCCCACGTTAACCCTCAGTGAAGCGGTCGGCGGCCCCTCCTGCCGACTACCCGGCGGTCCCCCTGCTGCCGGGTCTCCGAAAGGCGCTTCCCGCGCCCGGCCATCCCCCCATGGCCGGGCGCTTTTTATTTGCCGCCACGCCGGAGTGCCGGCCGATATCGGTATCGTGGTTAATTTTTTTGTTGGTTACACGAACAATTGATGCCAGCAATTGTTTGCCCTAGCGATGACCGAATGCTAGGCTGTCGCCGATGAGCTTCCGCGCTTCCCTTCGCCAGCATGGCACGACATTGCGCGTCGAGATCGGCCAAACGATCCTCGAGGCGGCGCTGGCGGCCGGCGTGCCCTATCCGCATGGCTGCCGCTCCGGCAATTGCGGCGCCTGCAAGTCGCGCCTCGAATCCGGCGAAGTCGAGCTGACTCCCTATTCCGAATTCGCCCTCAGCGCGGCGGAGCGCCAGGACGGGCTGATCCTCGCCTGCCGCGCCGTGCCGTGGAGCGATGTTAGCCTGGCCTGGCTCGAGGCCGACGAGACGGTCGTCCATCCGCTGCGCTATCTGACCTGTCGCGTCGTCGCCCTCGACGATGCGACGCACGACATCAGGCGGCTGCGTCTCGCCGTCGAGGCGGGCGGCCCCTTCGGCTTCTCGCCCGGGCAATACGCGGCCCTCACCTTCGCCGGCCAGGCGCCGCGCGACTATTCGATGGCGAGCCGCCCCGACGAGAGCGAACTCGAATTCCACATCAGGCGGACCGTCGACGGCAGCGCCAGCATCTATGTCGCCGAGCGGCTCGGCGTCGGCGATGCGGTGAAGGTCGAGGGTCCCTTCGGCAGCTCGTTCCTGCGCGAGAAGCACACGGGACCGATCCTCGCCATCGCCGGCGGCTCGGGCCTGGCGCCGATCAAGTCGATCGTCGAGAGCGCGCTCGCCGCCGGCATGGCGCAGCCGATCGATCTCTATTTCGGCATTCGCGCCGAACGCGATCTCTATCTCGAGGCGCATTTCCGCGCCCTCGCCGCGCGCCACGGCAATTTCCGCTTCATCCCGGTGCTCTCGCAGCCGGACGGCGCGACGACGCGGCGCTGCGGCTTCGTGCACGAGGCGGCGCTCGCCGATCATCCCGATCTCGACGGCGCCAAGGCCTATCTCGCCGGCCCACCGGTGATGGTCGAGGCGGCGACGACGGCGTTGCTGGCGCGCGGCATGCGGCGGCAGGATATCCATGCCGACGCCTTCTACAGCGAGGCCGAGAAAGCGGCGCTGGTCGGAGTCGCGCCGGAGACGGTCGCATGAGCGAGCTCAGCGGACGCGTCGCCCTCGTCACCGGCGGCGGGCGCGGCATCGGTCGCGCCATCGTCGCCGGGCTGCATGCGCAAGGCGCCAGCGTCGTCATCGCCGATAACGGCACCAGCATCGCCGGCGAGGGCGCCGATCCCACGATCGCCGCCGGGCTTGCCGCCGAGCTCGGCACCCGGGCGGCGGCCTATGGCGAGAGCATCGCCAGCCCGAGCAGCGCCGCCGCCGCGGTCGATCTCGCGGTGCGCCGCTTCGGCGGGCTCGACATCGTCGTCAACAACGCCGCCATCCTGCGCGACGCCTTCATCTTCAAGGCCGACCCGCTCGCCTGGGACGCCGTGCTGCGCAACAATTTGAGCGCCGCCTACCACGTTCTCGCCGCGGCGACGCCGATCCTGCGCGATCAGCTCAAAGCCGGGCGCGGCGGCGCGGCGGGCTGGGGCCGCATCGTCAATATCGTCTCGAGCGCCGGGCTCTACGGCAATTACGGCCAGGCCGCCTATGCCAGCGCCAAGGCCGGGCTGGTCGGCCTCACCCGCGTCGTCGCGCTGGACATGCAGCGCAGCAAGGTCACCTGCAACGCCGTCGCGCCCTTTGCCGCGACCCGCGTCACCGAGAGCATCAAGCCGGCCAATCCGGCGCAGGCCACCTATAAGGAGCGCGCGCTGAAAGTGCCGGCCGCCGCCGTCGCCGAGCTGGTCTCCTTCCTCGCCGGCGACGCCGCCGCGGCAGTGACCGGGCAGCTCTTCGGCGTGCGCGGCAAGGAAGTCTTCCTCTTCTCGCAGCCGCGCCCCGTCGCCCGGCTGGTCAGCCCCGGCGCCGCCGAGCTGGGCGTCGCCATCGCCGAGTCCCTGGCGCCGCATTACGCCACGCTGACCACCGATCTCGAGGAATTCGCCAGCGAGCCGATCGTCTGAGGACACAATGCGATGACCGCCACCGCCATCCAGCCCGTCGCCACCGTCGCCGAATTCGCCGCCACGCCGGCGGAGTTCCAGGACGCCATCCGCAAGATCGTGCGCAGCCACGCGGTCAACGAGCTCTATGGCGCGCAGGTCTTCGACGAGCCGGCGATCGCCTTCGCGCCGACGCCCTATGCCAAATGGCTGACCTGCCGCGTCGCCATGGAGGAATACGGCCACCATGTCCGCTTTCGCGAGCTCGGCGAGCAGATCGGCATTCCGGCGGCGCAGCTGGTGCCCGGCGAGAAGAAGCCGCTCTCCATCTTCGCCTTCCCGCTCGCCAGCTGGGAGGAGTTCTGCGTCATCAAGCTGCTCGCCGATCTCGCCGAGATCCTGCAGGTCGAGGACCTCCTGCACTGCGCCTTCCAGCCGCTGCGCAACCTTGCCCGCATGACCATGCCCGAGGAGCGCTTCCACGCCCAGTTCGGCAAGGATTTCTGCACCGAGTTGTGCCGCACGCCGGAGGGACGGGCGAAAGTGCAGGACGCCATCGATCGCTATTTCCCGCTGCTGCCGCCCTTCTTCGGCGCCAGCGGCTCCGCGAACAACGCGACCTTCCGCCGTCTCGGCATCAAGCAGCGGCGCAACGAGGAGATGCGCGCCGATTTCGTTGAGCGGGCGCGCGCTCTGGTGGAAGATGAGCTCAAGCTGAGGCTGCCGAAGACCGTCGAGGCGGCCTGACCGCCGCCGGCAGCACGGGAGGATTTCGCCATGGCCGCAGAGAGCACGACGCAGACTCCGGAGCGCGCCGCTTTCTACCAGCGCATCGCCGGCCACAGCCTGGCGCCGCTCTGGGAGGTGCTGCACGGACTGGTGACGCCGACGCCGCAGACGCCTTGCGTGCCGGCGCTGTGGCGCTATGACGAGATCCGCCCGTTCCTCATGGAGGCCGGCAGCCTGATCACCGCGCGCGAGGCCGAGCGCCGCGTCCTCATCCTGCGCAATCCCGGCATGCAGGGCCAGGCGGCGGTCACCCGCACGCTCTTCGCCGGGCTGCAGCTGATCCTGCCCGGCGAGGTCGCGCCGGCGCATCGCCACACCCAATCGGCGCTGCGCTTCGTCGTCGAGGGCACCGGCGCCTATACCTCGGTCGACGGCGAGCGCACGACGATGCATTTCGGCGACTTCATCATCACGCCGTCCTGGACCTGGCACGATCACGGCAATGACGGCGACGGGCCGATGGTCTGGCTCGACGGGCTCGACATTCCGATCGTCACGCTGCTCGATGCCGGCTTCGCCGAGCCCGGCAATGCCGAGCAGCAGATGGTGACGCGGCCCGAGGGCGACAGCCTGGCGCGCTACGGCAGCGGCCTCCTGCCGGTCGACTGGAAGCCCAAGGTCAAGACCTCGCCGATCTTCAACTACCCCTATGCGCGCACCCGCGAGGCGCTGGCGACGCTGAGCCGGACGCAGGAGATCGATCCCTGCCACGGCGTCAAGCTGCGCTACGTCAACCCGGCGACCGGCGATTTCGCCATGCCGACGATGGCGACCTTCATGCAGCTTCTGCCCAAGGGATTCGCCTCTTCGCCCTATCGCGCGACCGACGCCACCGTCTATGTCGGCGTCGAGGGCGAGGGCGAGACGCGGATCGGCGACAAGACCTTCGCCTGGAAGCCGCGCGACATCTTCGTCGTGCCGAGCTGGGCGACGCACAGCCACCGCGCCGCCAGCGAGGCGGTGCTGTTCAGCTTCTCCGACCGTCCGATCCAGGACAAGCTCGGGCTGTGGCGCGAGGAGCGACTTGCGAGTTAAGCAGATAGGGGTGGGGGGTCGGCAGTGAGCACGCAAATCGCCTGGTTCGCCGCCTGCGGCACGCAATTGCGCGACGACGAGCGCGCTGCCGCGGCTTCCTACCTCGCCGCGCTCGACCTGCCCGCCGCGCCGATCGACGGCGTCGCCGATTGGCGCGCGGCGGCGGCGATCGCGCAGCGCGAGGATTGGAGCCGCGGCTGGTGGCACGCCGAGGAGACGGCGCGAACGGCGCTCTACCGCGACGCCGCCGCCGCGCTCGGCGAGCGCACGTTGCTCGCCCGGCTGAGCGCGGCGATGGCGGCGACTGCCGAGGCGATCCAGGACGCCGCGGTCGCGGCGCTGGCGCGCGCCGGCATCGCCGATGAAGCGCTGTCCCGCGCCGCCGCCGGCGCCGCCTCGCAGGCCTGCCATCAGAGCGTCCTGGCCGAAGCCGCCGGACGCGGCGCCGATCATGCCTTCGCCATCAAGTACCGGCTCTATCGCGGCGGACGCTGGCTGCTCGGCGTTGTCGGCGAGCGCTGCTTCGTGTTCTAGTCCCGCAACATCCTCAGCCGAGAGAGCCCAGCCATGACATACGCGATCCCCGCGCCGCCCGTCACGACCGTGCCGGTCATCGGCGGCGACCCCTTCCCGGTGCGCCGCATCTATTGCGTCGGGCGCAACTACGCCGCCCATGCGCGCGAGATGGGCCACGACCCCGATCGCGAGGATCCGTTCTTCTTCATGAAGCCGGCCGACGCCATCGTGGCGAATAACAGCGAGGTGCCGTACCCGCCGATGACCAAGGACTATCAGCACGAGATCGAGCTGGTCGTCGCGCTGGCCAAGGGCGGGGCGAACATCCCGGTGGAGAAGGCGCTCGACTGCGTCTTCGGCTATGCCGTCGGCCTCGACATGACGCGGCGCGATCTCCAGGGCGAGGCCAAGAAGGCCGGGCGGCCGTGGGATTTCGGCAAGGGCTTCGACCATGCCGCGCCGTGCGCCGCGATCTCGCCGGTCGCCAAGGTCGGTCATCTCGACAAGAAGGCGGCGATCTGGCTCGAGGTCAACGGCAAGCCGCGCCAGAAGAGCGACCTCTCGATGCTGATCTGGAGCGTGCCCGAGACGATCGCCTATCTCTCGCGCTACATGATGCTGGCGCCTGGCGATCTCATCTATTCGGGAACCCCGGAAGGCGTCGCCGCGGTGGTCAAGGGCGACCGCCTGCACGGCCATGTCGACGGGCTCGAGGAGCTCAACGTCACCATCGTCTGACGCCACCACCATCGCGATCGAGAAGACAGGAGAAGCATCTTGGCGCTGACGCTGGCAACCTGGAACATCAACTCGGTGCGGCTGCGCCTCGATCTCGTCCGCCGCTTCATCGACGAGACCAAGCCCGACGTGCTCTGCCTGCAGGAAACCAAGACGCCGGACGAGCATTTCCCGCGCGAGGCCTTCGCCGCGCTCGGCTATCGCGACATGCTGGTGCACGGCATGAAGGGCTATAACGGCGTCGCCGTGTTGTCGCGCCTGGCGCTCGCCAAGCACGCGACGCCGGGCTGGTGCGAGCGCGTCGACTGCCGGCACGGCGTCGTCGAGCTGCCCGGCGGGATCGAGCTGCACAACGTCTATATCCCAGCCGGCGGCGATATTCCCGACCCGGTCGAGAACGAGAAATTCGCCCACAAGCTGCGCTTCCTCGACGAGCTGACCCGGTGGTTCGCCGATGCCAAGACGAAAAACCGCAAGATGATCCTGGTCGGCGATCTCAACATCGCGCCGCTCGAGACCGACGTGTGGTCGCACAAGCAGCTGCTCACCGTCGTCAGCCACACGCCGATCGAGGTCGAGAAGCTCGGCAAGCTGCAGCAGGCCGGCGGCTTCGTCGACGCGGTGCGCCACTTCATCCCGCCGGCGGAGCGGCTCTATTCGTGGTGGAGCTATCGCAACCGCGACTGGGAGGCTTCCAATCGCGGCCGCCGGCTCGACCATATCTGGGTGACGCCGCCGCTGGTCGAGGGCCTCGCCGGCGCCGAGGTGCAGAGTCCGGTGCGCGGCTGGGAGCGCACCTCCGACCACGTGCCGGTCGTCATCCGCTTCGACGGCTAGGGGATGGCGCGCGATCTCGGCGCCTTCTTCGCCCCCCGCAGCGTCGCGGTGGTCGGCGCCGGCGAGCGGCCGACCTCGTCGGGCGGCGCGGTGTTGCAGAATCTGCGCATCGCCGGCTTCGCCGGCGAGATCATCCCGGTCAATCCCAAGGGCGGCTCGATGTTCGGCCTCAAGGTGCGCCGCGGGCTCGGCGAACTCAACACGCCGGCCGATCTCGTCGTCATCGTCATCCGGCCGGAGCTGATCAACGCGGCGGTACGCGAGGCGGCGGCGAGCGGCCATCGCAACCTCCTCATCCTGCCCGGCGGCTTCGCCGAGGCCGGCGCGGAGGGGCGGG
>WNFM01109633.1_pt3 | contig 13985 bp, 16 predicted proteins | sample 5400271 | NCBI WGS metagenome assembly WNFM01 (sample SAMN13153352, study PRJNA577476) | soil metagenome | isolation source: 60 cm saprolite on Douglas fir-dominated hillslope | place: USA:California | collected 2013-09-17 | reverse complement strand
CCGCTGTCGATGCGCAAGGTCAGCGACCGCAGCCAAATCTTTCCGGTGTTTCACGACCTCTTTCAGCGCCGCCGCAAGCAGGAGAAAGCCGCGCCATGATCGCGACAGCCGGATACCTGTTTGAGGGAGCGGACTGGGACTTCCAGAAGCTGCAGCGCATCCATGATGCCTGCGAGGAGATTGCGCGATCTGAACTGGGGCTCGAGATCTACCCCAACCAGATCGAGGTCATCACCGCCGAGCAGATGCTGGATGCGTATTCCTCGGCCGGCATGGCGCTGTTCTACACGCATTGGTCGTTCGGCAAGCATTTCGCACATCACGAGGCGTTCTACCGCAAGGGCCTTATGGGCCTCGCCTATGAGATCGTGATCAACAGCTCACCGTGTATTTCCTATTTGATGGAAGAAAATACCGCAACCATGCAGACGCTGGTGATCGCTCACGCGGCGTTCGGCCACAACCATTTCTTCAAGAACAACTACCTTTTCAAGCAGCCGAAGTCGAGATCGACCTGACTGCGTGCCCAATGGGCATGGAAGAACTCGTAGCGATCACGTTCCAAGCGAGGATCGGCCCGCTTGTCATCGATCCCAAGACCGGCCGGGGCCCTACACAAAGCATCGGTTTGGTCAGGTTTGGCGCCAGTCCGCTGAAGCCGCGGGCTTACCAGACGATATTTGGAATCGGGGTTTGAGGGCTGGCGCGACTACTGAGGCCCGACAGGCCGGCGCCGATATCGACGACCTGAAAAAGGTCATGGGCCACACCGCTGGATCGAAGGCGACTGCAGATGTTTACGACCGCGACAAGCTCGAAGCGCACCGCCGGGTAGCCAAGGCGCGCAAGACAAAGAGGGATACAAAATAAGGACGCACGCGCCGGCGCACACCCTCGCACGACCAGCAATAAAATCAGCTGGTTAAGGACGGTTAATCTTAACGAGCTGTTAAGGTGAGTGCATTGATTTCATTGATGTTGATGCGCTGTGCGACCTACCTGTGCGCCAGCTGTTTCCGCCTTGTTCGGCGCTGAGCGCTGCTACCACTCTTAGTCCGGAAAGGAGCCCTGCGCCGTGATGCCAGCGGCCGCGTCCGTCGGATTTTGAGGTACGCTGTCTAGTCCCAAGCGCGGTGAAAAGGCCTTGAGCACTTCGTGCGAGGTCGATAGTTCCATAGTTCCTAGATTCCCAGACGTTGAGGGGGCCGCGAACACTGAGCGCGAGTAACGGATTTCTACTCCGTGGGTTGCAGGTTCGAATCCTGCTGGGATCGCCAGTCATTTCAATACCATACGCGTTCTGTTCGCCTTAAATGCGTGTACCATGCCGCAACGAAGAAAACCCTTTAATACCAACCTTTAGTCCCGCTGAGTCCGTGGTACACGGATGGTACATGGCGTTTCGTTATTTGTTCTCAGATCACACCCCGCTGACCTGCGACGCAAAAAGCCGATTCCGAAATCTTTAATAAATTCGGACCAGCCTCTGTTAGCGACAGGAGGTGTACCATGCGTAATCATGACTTCGTGTCCGACGGATTCCTCGCGCTAATCGTGACCGCTCTTGTGCTGTTGTGCTCGAGCTTGCTCGTTATCGCATTTGGCTAGTCTGGCCTGGCGCCCTCACCTCTCATCGTCCGGACGAGCAATGTGCCTACGCCGTCGACGGCATGTGTCCGGCCACAATAGGCAAGCGGGCGGCTTTCGCGTTGGCCTGCGGAATCATGACGGCAGGGGGCATGCAGCGGGCTAACGAGGGCGCGCCGGCGCGCTGGCGCTTGAAAGAGGTTGCCGACTAGTCATAACTTGATCCTCCGCACTTCGCCGGGCCATAGCGCTTCCGACTTCTGGGCAAGCGTTAGCCGTCGCTCAGAGAGAACTGCAACATAGAGCGTTGGCCCTCGCCACCGCCGCAACCCAAAGGGACTTCTGGCCATCGGGCGCGGTGACTTCCACTATGGGAATTTTGGTGCGGACGTTGGGCATTATTGGAATATGCGCCCCCGAGTTGGGCGTTTTCCAGATCGGAACCCTGCCACAATCAAGCTGGCCCAGCGCTATTATGGATAGAGTGTTATATCCCGAACGGGTTAATCCAGAAGGTCGAGCGCGGGGTGAACAGGGACCGTGCTAGGGTCGCTGCATTGTGCTTGTAGCGTCCAGCGTCCGGCACAACAGCCCCCCAACGGTCTCAGCGTGTACCCCCGCGCTGGGGCCGTTTCTTTTGGCCCAATGAGGGCAGCCCGGCGCGGTGGACGCTGGTGCCGGCGCCCCCTGTCCACGGTGCAACGCGAGCTACGATGATACGACGCCGCGGCCACCGAAGGGCTTTAGAACCGAATTCGACAAAAAGGGCTGGCGTCATTGACGCGCGAAAAAGGATGGCGCCGCCGTTTCGACGATCCAATTCCGTTGCCCCGCGGCCGCCACCTTGCCACGCTCGAGGACGCCGCCAAGTATATTCAGAAGCTGCCGAAGGACGAACAGCAGCTCGAGGAGTGGCGGACCGCGGTCGAGGCGCTGATCCTGGTCGCTGAGACCGACGGCCCAACCATGATGGCACGGATCGGCGTCATGTGGGCGTTAAACCGCAAAGATGATCACTGAGGACGCCGCCTGGCGCGGGATCGATGGCCACATGCGGCGATAAAAGCGGTTCCAATGTGATATTTCGCACAGACGTCATCGATCAGTTTGCTTTTACTTGAACAATTAAAATTTCGGCTCGCTCTTACCGGAGTTGGCGTCGTGTCATGGGATCAGCGCTTCGATCGGCCGGTGGTCTTGCCCGATGGCAAGACGCTGCGAACGCTGGAAGACGCCAGACTGCATATTTTAAGCCTCCCAAAATCGGAGCACGACACCACGGCGTGGCAGGTTGCGATTGAAGCGTTGCTGGTGGCGGCCAATGTTTCAGAAACTGAGATCGAGAAGCGCATCATCCGGCCGCTCGATCGAGGAAGCCGCTGAATTTCTGTGCCGTGCCGATAGCGTCGACGACATCGCGCGGAAATGCGAAGAGCTGGGATTGAGGCCGAAGGTCCGATCATGATCGGAACTCGCGTCAGACATCGCGCCATGTCCGAGAAGTGCCGCTAATAGGGCGACATGATGATGCCGACTTTCAAGGTAATCTCCGCGGCGTCCCGCAACCCATCATCGGCATTCGAATGAGACTTTCCATCTTGCTGTCAGCGGCCCTTCTAGTGGGGGCAATTTTATTGGTGTTCCGGGGCGAGCTCAGCGCAAGGTCCGGATCGGCGACGGAATGCGGCTTCTGGGGCGATATGTCCGCAGGGATGTCCTGCCGATAACACGAAGCCGCCTAGTGAGACTCGTGAAAGGTGCTTCATGCAGGATGAAGATCTCAAGTTGATCCGCCAGATTGTTGCCAGCGGCGGCCGCAAATGCACCGCCGGCAATGTCGATCGCACCAGGTACGACCGATTGGTCGACCTGGGTTGGCTGACGCCATTTAAGACGAACATCAAGCGATGTCGAATATCAGGCGACGGACAAGGGCCGAGCTGCAGCCGCTGTAGCGAAAAGCGTATGATCAAAGCACAGCCATCCGGCGCTTATAGAAGCTCGGGCTGAAGGCGAAGGGGAAATGACGGAAATCAGCCGGTTCGCTACTAGACCATGGACTCCGGAGGATGACGAAATTCTGCGGTCATTGGCACTCCGTGGCGTGGATGCGCGAGTAATAGGAAACCAGCTAAATCGAACTGCGGTTGCTGTGCGATCTCGCGCCAGAAGGCTGAACATCCTGCTCAAGAAAACCAAACCGAAGCGCTATCAGATGGGCTGAGGGCGAAGGGGAAATGAGCCGCGAGCTCGCCGCTCGCAATTAATCGTGCCGTTGTGGCGTCTTGGAAACAGCTAAGAGCGCGCCGCCGAATGCCACAAGTATTGCACAGACGCCAATCGCTACTGAAGCCAAAGCGAGCCATTGTTCAGTGGATCCCCTCCAGCTGGAGCTTAAGATCGGTTCGGCGGCTTCCAACCAGAAGAGAGCCGCCGCCGCTAGACCAAAGCCGAGCGCGACTGAGATCTGGGTAGTAAAGCTGATTTTGCGGATGCGCATTGAAGCCTCCTTCAATCGCCCCAAACAATGAACAATGATATGTAATGCCCAAAGGTTCCCAGCGGCCGTCACCTCACAAACGTGCGGGGGGCCCCGTAGCAGTCTTTAGCTCGGGCTGAAGGTGGAAATGACGATGAGGACTCTACTCATCTTTGCCGCGCTCGTTGGCTTTTCGGGGCATCGCCTCCGCTCAAACCGCGGCACCCAAGGTTAGTGCCAAGCCGCAGAAGCAGGTAAAGCCGGTGGCACCAATGGGCTGCAAGCTGGTAGGAACGGTGAAGGGGAAATGACAGGAACGCCACGATCGCGTTGGACGACTGAGCAGGACAAAGAGCTCCAAGCTCTCATCTTTAGTGCGAGCCGCGTGGAGACGATTGCCCAGGCGCTTCACCGGACCCCCTCGGCGGTCCGTCGCAGAGCGAGCATCCTGCGGCTTCCAATGAAAAAGATCGCGAGGCGTCGCAGCCGTTTTGATCCGCCCGGCTTGTAGAGCTAGGATTGAAGGCGAAACCAAAATGACGCCCTCCAATGGACTGTTTGGCTGCCGAAACCAGCTTCGCGACGAGTTGCCGATATTCTGGCAAACGCTGTTCGCAAACTTTCTTCGATCCTACGGCCCGAGCGCGCGCCCAGACCGGCTGCAAGAGCTTGATTGCTGCGCATAGCGGAGCAGATACGCGCCAGCAATGTGATGGTGAATGCCAATCTCGCCACGGCGCAAGCGGCTGAAATACTCTTCCGCCTGATTGGTGCAAGCGCCATCAAGGCTGTAGGCTTCCTGATGGTTGATCCGCTTCATTTCGAACCGTTCATGCAGGCCATCCCAAGTAGGTTTCTCGGCCCATGTGATTTCAAAGAGTTACGTGTGATAAAAAGAGCACGCTTTACAACTTCGACGTTAGCGGCCTCACAACATTCTTTGAACAGCATAGCGCGAACCGATCGTTGAGAGAGTCGAAAAAACCTCGAGTCATGCAAATTGAAACCGCTTCGATCTGCTGGTCAAGATAATCACCGCATCTCAGATTGCGCGGATTTCATCATTCGAATCCTTGGCGGCACGGATGTAGTCGTGCCGCATCTTCCGGCCGGATGCTCCTATCTTGAGTGAAGGTTGCGGCCTCGCTCATCGGAGGACAGGAGTTGCGCCGCGCTATAGACTGTGTCGCCAGCCGCAGCGCCCTACCGCGCGAGCGGTTTAGTCCTTTGGCACTTAGCTGACGTGGGTTTTTCAGCGAACGTCCGCTTTGCGCCAGAAGCGGCCCCTCACGGAAAATAGCTCGGCACGGTCGTGATCGGCTGACGGGCCATGCGAGTAAATCTTAGAAGCTGCCGCTTGGCGCGAACTGCGGAGCGCTTCAGCATGCGCTCCATCACCCGACACATCCTGCTCGTCGCTCGATAAACTGGGTCACTGCCTAGCAAGCTAATATTCCTCGCACGATCTGACCATGTTTTCCGAACCGACATCGCGGAATCGGCGGCTTTGTCGCACGAAACGGCAAAACGGCGATTTCCAATTCCATCAATCGCACTTCTACTCGTTAGAAGCTGGCCACGGTTTTTAGCTGCAGATGGCAACCACCATGCCGAGACCGAGCAGTGCGCCAGACCGCGGGTCCGGCCGGTCTCGCCGCACACTCCTTGAGGTGACGTCATCGGGACATTCTCCCGTTCCTTTGAGATCAGGGAACCCAATCGCGTGTGCGGCTGCGACCTCCAGAGGAGGCGCACCAATCAATAGACGCGCTCTTTTGGCGGTATCGTCGCAACTTCATTCGAGAGCGGCTGCAAATGAACCGGCCGATAGTCGAGGCGCACGCGACCATCTCCGTCTAGCCATGACAGCGTGTGCTTGAGCCATCCCTCGTCGTCTCGCTTTGGAAAATCCTCGCGCGCATGAGCACCGCGGCTTTCTGTGCGACCGATGGCCGAGCGCAGGCTGACGCTTGCCTGCGCCAGCATGTTATCGAGTTCGAGCGCCTCGGTGAGATCGGTGTTGAACATCATGGAGCGGTCCGCGACGGCGAGGTCTTTCATCGCCGCGATAACTCCGTCGAGCTTGTCCGCGCCTTTCTCGAGCAACGATCCGGTCCGAAACACCGCACAATGTCGTTGCATCGTCCGCTGCATCGCCAGCCTGATCGTGCCCGCGCCGCTTTGACCTTTTGCCCATCTGATCCGGTCGAGCCTTGCAATGGCTCGGTCCGTGGCATCGTTTGAAAGCGGCGGATGGCCCTCGCCTCCACGCAGGCTTTCCGTGACCCGAAGTGCAGCAGCACGGCCGAAGACGATGATATCGAGCAGCGAGTTGGATCCGAGCCGGTTGGCGCCGTGAACCGAGACGCAGGCAGCTTCGCCAATCGCCATCAATCCCGGCACGATCGCCTCCGGCTCGCCATCACGCTTGGTGACGACCTCACCGTGCAGATTGGTGGGCACGCCGCCCATGTTGTAGTGCACGGTCGGCAAGACAGGGATCGGCTCACGTGTGACGTCCACGCCGGCAAAGATCTTCGCGGTCTCGCTGATGCCCGGCAGCCGTTCGTGCAGGATATCGGCCCCAAGATGCTCCAGGTGCAGCTCGATGTAGTCCTTCTGAGGCCCGCAGCCGCGACCCTCGTTAATTTCGATGGTCATGGCGCGGCAGACGACGTCGCGTCCGGCCAGATCCCTGGCGCTCGGCGCGTACCGCTCCATGAAGCGTTCGCCTTCCGAATTGGTGAAATAGCCGCCCTCGCCGCGCGCGCCTTCCGTAATCAGGCAACCAGAGCCGTAGATGCCGCTCGGATGAAACTGCGTAAACTCCATGTCCTCGAGCGGCAGGCCGGCGCGGAGCACCATGGCGTTGCCATCGCCGGTGCAGGTGTGCGCGGCTGTGCAGGAGAAGTAGACGCGGCCATATCCTCCGGTCGCCAGGACCGTGCGGTGCGCGCGAAACCGATGCAACGTACCTGCCTCCATATTCCAGGCGAGCAGCCCGCGGCAGGCGCCATCCTCGTCCACCAGAAGATCGAGCGCGAAATATTCGACGAAGAACTCGGTGTCGTGCTTCAGACACTGCTGATATAGCGTGTGCAGGATGGCGTGACCGGTGCGGTCGGCCGCGGCACAGGTGCGCTGCGCCATCTGCTTGCCGAAATCGATCGTCTGGCCGCCGAAGGGACGCTGGTAGATCTTGCCTTCATTGGTGCGCGAGAACGGGACGCCGTAATGCTCAAGCTCCAGGACCGCGGGCGCGGCCTCGCGGCACATATACTCGATCGCATCCTGGTCACCGAGCCAGTCCGAGCCCTTCACCGTGTCGTACATGTGAAAGCGCCAATTGTCGCCGTCACCCATGTTGCCGAGTGAGGCGGCCATGCCGCCCTGCGCGGCAACGGTATGACTACGGGTCGGGAAAACCTTGGTCACACAGGCCGTCCTCAGGCCGGATGCGGCCATGCCGAGCGCGGCGCGCATTCCGGCGCCGCCGGCTCCGACGATGACGACGTCGTAGGTGTGATCGATGATTTCGTACGCTTCCGCCATGGCCCTATTCCTAGCGGTATGCCCTCATCGCGGGAGCGGTATGGCTTTCAGTCCAATCCCTCGACAATGCGGACGTCCCGTTCGCAGGCGTTGCCGAGCGCTTTCAGCGCCTCTCGATAGGCAGGACTGTCGTGGGCCGCGACGGCGTGCTCGACGCTATCGAACTCAGTCACGGTGGCGCGCTGAGCGATCCCTTGCTCGTAAGCCTTTGCGGCGTCGCCGCGGGCCAGGAAGCGGCCGCCATTGGCGATAATGGCCGGCCCTGCAAGCTTTCCGTACGCCGCCAGCGCGGCTGGATCCGAAATGGAGCGATAGAAGGTGATCCAATATCCCTTTGCCATGTCTGCTCTCCCTGAGGGTTGTGCACAAAAGTGGTCAGGCCGCCGGCCTCAGTACGGCGCGTTCCGTCGTCATTTGATGTCCTCCACCTGATCGAGATAGCGGCCTCTCATAACGCCAGCCGAAACTTCCCGATGACGTCAGGATCGGGATCGATTCCAAGGCCTGCGCCCTGGGGTACGGAAATCCGGCCGTGCTTTGGTCTGAGCGCTTGGCCGTAGATGGTGGCTTCAAGATCAAACCAGCGCCACTCGATCATGGAATCGGCCGTGCCGAGTGCCGCGGTCGCATGGATCGCGGCCAGCAGACCGGGGCCGTCATAGAACGAGTGCGGCATCACCGTGGTGTTGTGGACGGCGGCAAGTGGGAAGACTTTGCGCAACTCGCTGATGCCTCCCATCTTGGCCGGGCTCGGCTGAACGAAGTCCACCGCCCTCGCCGCCAGCAGACGTTCGAAATCCATCAGCGTATAGATATTTTCGCCGGCGGCGATCGGGATACCTGTCGCTCTCCGCAACTCGGCGAGGCCGCCGAAATTTTCCGGAGGCCAAAGCGGCTCCTCGAGCCATTCGAGATCAATCGTCTTGAGATCGTCCGCGATGGCGCGCGCTTGCAGCAGTGTCCAGGGACAGTTGACGTCGAGCATCAACTCGATGTCGGGACCGGCTTCGTCGCGGGCCGCGCGGATCGCGGAGATCTCAATCTCATGAAGCTTGAGCGTGCTGAACCCGGCCTCGATCACCTGGCGCACACTGGTCCGGACAAGAGAGGGATCGGAATAGCGGACCAGGCTTGCATAGCAGGCCAGATCGGCCACGCCGCCTCCCAGAAGCCGGTACAGCGGCACGTTGGCGGCCTTTCCCGCGATATCCCAAAGGGCGATATCGATCGCCGAAATGCCAAAAGCCAGGGCACCACCTCGTCCGAAGACGTGCAGCTTCTTCTGAGCGTCCGACATCAGCGGCTCGATCCGCGTAGCATCCTGGCCGATACAGAGCGGCGCAATCAGCTGGTCGATCGCGAGCTTGGCGGAGGCAACCGCACGAAACCCAAAGGCCTCTCCCCAGCCGATCAATCCCTGGTCGGTCGTCACCTTGACGAGCAACGAGTCCGCGGCAGGCAGGTCGCTGTCACCCCAAGCTGAGGCATCGGACGTGTTTCCCGCCTTGAACGGGATACGCAGTGGAATGGGCTCAACGCGAGTGATGATCATCTTCTGGGTCCTCCCACGTGCTGCGCACCAAGTGACCGGCCGGAGCAAGAGAGACTTATGCGTGCTGATGACGCGGATCGTCGTGCGGGTCATGATATTCGAGACCCAGCGGGCCGATAGCCGTGACCTGCGTGACGTATTCGCCGGACTTCGCCCAATGGAAATGCCAGGTCTCGCCGGGCAGCACGATGACGCTGCCGGGCGGATAGGCCTTCACCTTGTCGCCGTCGAACGTCTCGCCGAGTCCGATGTAGAAGACGCCGGACATGACCGTGTAGATGCGATCCTCCGGATGCTTGTGCGGCATCAGTTTCGTGCCGTCCGGCACCTTCACTCTGACCACGTAGGGACCCGGTTCGGTGGGATGGCCGACCACGATCGCCAGGCGGACCCCCGGCGGAAACGCCGGGAAGGGCTTCCAGTCGATATCTTCCGGCAGGATCGCTCTGAAATCGGCTTGATCAGGCTGATGTTTGGAGGTCATGGCCTCAGTCCTTTCTTGACGATGGCGAATCCGAGGTCACTGGATCCACTTCGCGTCCAATGTGATCGTGGCGTTCAAAGCCTTGGACACCGGGCAATTCTTCTCGGCTTCGCCCGCGATACGCGCGAATCCGGCATCGTCGAGATTCGGCACCTTTCCACGCAAGCCTTCGACGGCGCTGTCGAACACAACGACCTTCACCTGCTCATCCCTCTCGATCGCGGTGATGATGTCGTTGAGCTGAGGGAGCTCCTTCGGACCGAAAATGTTGACCGGCGGAATGTCGAAGGTGACGCGCCAGTATGACGGCAGGCGCCGTTCCAGCCGGATATGCTCGGTCGTAAAGTTTCGCTCGGGGCGGTTCATGATGTGCACTCCTGGTGCGTGCTTGAAGGCAGAGGCGCGCGCTTGCGCGCGCGTTGCGTTCGTCCTCAGATCGACTGGCGCAGCGGCCGGAACGCGGTACGCATTTCCGCGCAAAACAGCTCGGGCTGCTCCCACGCCGCGAAGTGCCCGCCCTTGTCGAGCCGGTTGTAGTGGATCAGCTTGGGATAAGCCCGCTCGGTCCAGCTTCGCGGGGCGGCGTAGATCTCGTCCGGGAAGACGCTAACGGCCACCGGGATCGAAACATGCTTGGGCTCGAAGAAGGCCAGCTTGTTTTCCCAGTAGAGACGGGCCGACGAAATCGCCGTATTGGTGAGCCAGTAGAGCGTGATGTTGTCGAGAACATCGTCGCGGGTCAGGCCTTCCGTCTTGCCGTCGAAGACCCGTGCGATGAGCTCGCCGCTGCGCGCGTCGTGATCAAGGATCCAGGACGCGAGGCCGGCCGGCGAATCCACGATTCCATAGAGCGTCTGCGGCCGGTTCGCCATCTCGATGGCATAGCCGAGGCCATGCTTGTAGAAGTCGTCGAGCTGGTCATAGGCGTGCCGTTCGTCGGCCGAGAGGCCAGACGGCGGCGAGCCGCCGGGCTGAAGCGCTTTTGCGATATCAGCCGGCACCGTCGCGGGCATGTTGGTATGAATGCCGAGCAATTCCGGTGGCGCCTGCAGCGCCATCTGCTCCGTGATCGCATTTCCCCAATCGCCGCCCTGCGCCACGAACCGGGTGTAGCCAAGGCGCTTCATCAGCACGATCCACGCACGTGCGATGCGGGTGGGCTCCCAGCCGGTCGTCGCTGGCTTGCCCGAGAAGCCGTAGCCCGGGATCGACGGGATCACCAGATCAAATGCGTGCGATGCGTTCGCGCCGTGCGCCGTGGGATCGGCCAATCGATCGACGATCTTGAGCTGCTCGATGATCGAACCGGGCCATCCATGCGTGACGATCATCGGCAACGGATTCGCGTGCCTGGAGCGGACGTGAATGAAATGAATGTCGACGCCGTCGATCTCGGTGATGAACTGCGGCAAGGCATTCAGCCGCGCCTCCACCTTTCGCCAGTCGTAGTCGGTCTGCCAATAGCGTACGAGTTGCTGGATCGTCCCGAGCTGGACGCCCTGGGATTGATCGGTAACGATCTCCTTGTCCGGCCACCGAGTCGCCGCAAGCCGCCGGCGCAAGTCCACGAGTTCCTCGTCGGAGATGTTGACGTGGAACGGCCGGATTGCGTTGCTCGGACTTCCCGCCGCCGGATAAACCGGGAGCAGGCTGGCCATGCCCGCCGCCGCGATTCCCACGGCGGCTGTGCTCAAAAGTTGCCGTCGGTCCGGATTGATGAGGTCGACACCTGATTGCGCATTCATTGTCGTGCTCCCTTGCTTCGTTCGGTGAGATGGGCCGAGTTCGGACTCAACAGGTCCGTTGTTGTGCGAACACTGTGGCGCAGGCGCCGTGAGTTTGCTCGTTATGGATTGTTAGGCGTCGTTAGCCGTTGCGAGTCCCGCGCTACGTGCTGCGATGTCACAAGAGAGCGCTTCGCGCGGCGTTGATGTCTGCAACGACAGCGACGATCTTGCGGAAATGACGGAAAGAGCACGCACTATCGAAATGGGCTGGCAGAGCCCACATGTTCTGGATTGCGGCCGTGAACCGCGACATCGTGCGCGCTACGCACGATCAGCGTGGCCGCTGAGCTGCCGCCTCTCTGCAGGAGACTTGCCTCCGCAGATCTGCCGGACATCGACGAACGATTATCTTGCCGAAAGCGCAGGTGCCCTGGGGCGTTCGAAAGACGTCGACTCGAGCTCGCCGGTCAAGAATTGCGCACGACCGTTGCCGAACGACCAGTCCTCGTCGGCATTCGTCACCATCGACACGACGACGTCGGATGGCTGGATGCCACACTCCTTCTCGAGGCTTTCGCAAAGCAAGTGGTAAAATGCTTCCTTGGCCCGGCGCGATCGTGGGCGCGTCGTGATCTGTACAAGGATCCGGTCCTGGGTTCGCGCGATCCCAAGCCCCGTATATTCCGTGAGGAAGTGGGAGGCAGGATGCTCGCGTACGATCTGCTAGCGATCACGTTCAGGTATCCTGAACGCGGCCACCAGGGCGCTGAGCGTCGCATTGAGCAACGCTTTCACCTGATTGGCACTGCGGCCTTCGACGAGGTCGAACTGGACGAGTGGCATGGAGACCTCCCAACTCGATTGTGTTGATCCCGCCCTGAGACATCGGCAGCCGACGCCGTGGCACCTCGGATGGCCATGGCGGGAAACGACGCTGCCTCTGCAGTTCAGGACGGCGATGGCCCGCCCGTCTGCTCACGAACCATGAAATCCGCGTACCAATCCGGCCAGTTCTCATCGTGCGCGCCGATCCGCTTCTCATGGGCCCCATGGGCAGCCGCCGCCCGCCGGAGTGCGGCGGCAAGTTCGGCCGTTGAGGTGAACGTCGTGTTGGCCGTATCGATTCGTCCGGGCAATCGCGTCGTGACTTCTTGAAGCAGCCAGCCATTGCCATCCGGATCGCTGAACGAGGCAAAGGACCGGTAGCTGCGATGCTCCGGATCAGGACCACTGACCCGCAGCCGTCCGAAGAGGAAGGGCTCGTCCCGTCCGGTGTAGACGGCGCCAGCGTCGTGGAATATCTCGTTAATCTCAATGCCGCGGCCGAGCAGTTCCTTCCGCGCCGCCTCGAGGTCGGAGACGATCAGATACAGTCCCTCCGCCGAGCCGGGCGCCGCCGCGGTAACGTTCTTGCCGAAGATGATCGAACAACCGGAGCCCGGTGGCGTGAACTGGATCACGCGGTAGTTATCGCCCGAGGCATAGTCTGCATCCAATCTCCAGCCTAGGCCTGCGTAGAAGTTCTTTGCGCGGTCGACGTCTGAAACGGGGATGACGACGACTTCAAGGTTGAGGTCGACAGCAGGGGCCTTCGGCAGCTCAACCGGTGCTTGGCTGCGCATCTGCGTCACGGTCATGGCAAGCTCCTTCGTTTAGGTTCCGTGAGCCGAGGCTCAAGCACAACATCGCGCGATGACCTTTGCGCAAACGGAGGAATATTGCCTGTTATGGGTTGTTAGAGCCCGTTAGCTGTTGCGAGCAGGGCAAAAATCTCACCATAGCATGGAAAATGCCTGCGAACCGCTCACCCGCGTCGCCACAATTTTGCTCTGGTGCCGTGCCCTGACGTAAAATGTAAGCCAACTCAAAGCGCTAAGAACGACGCCATGACAACGACGCCATGACAACGACGCCAGCGCAGTGCCAAGAAAGGGTCTCGTTTGGCCCTTTCGATCTGGTCCCAAGTGAGAGACTGTTAACAAAGGACGGCGTCCGCATAGAGCTCGGTGCCCGAGCCTATGACATTCTCGTGACGCTCCTGTCCCGCCCGAACGAAGTGATCAGCAAGAATGAGCTGATCGCGCACGTCTGGCCCGGCATCACCGTCGAAGAAGGCAGCTTGCGCTTCCACGTTGCCGGTCTGCGCAAGGCGCTTGGCGACGGAAAGGAGGGCGCTCGATACATTTCGACGTCCTCTGGGCGTGGCTACATTTTTGTTGCGCCGATCTCGCGTTCCAGCATTTCGGCCCAGCCTACCATCGAGCCGTCCGCAAGCTTTCATCATTACAACCTGCCGGGCCGGCTGGGTGTCATGATCGATCGCGAGGAAGATCTCGAGAAGCTGTCAGTCCACCTCAACGCCTACCGGTTTGTGACCATCGTCGGGTCCGGCGGTGTTGGCAAAACCACAGTTGCCTTGGCTATCGCGCACCAATTGAACGCAACGTTCAACGGGGCGGTTCTCTTCGTTGATCTAAGCATGGTGAGCGATCCTCGCCTTGTGACAACGGGAGTTGCGTCCATGCTCGACCTGTTCGTCCACAGCGAGGACGTGACTTCGGGCCTGATCGCCTATCTCAGAGACAAGCGGATACTGCTCATTCT
>WNFM01084570.1_pt2 | contig 13986 bp, 18 predicted proteins | sample 5400271 | NCBI WGS metagenome assembly WNFM01 (sample SAMN13153352, study PRJNA577476) | soil metagenome | isolation source: 60 cm saprolite on Douglas fir-dominated hillslope | place: USA:California | collected 2013-09-17 | reverse complement strand
GGGGTCAGACTCCAATTGCTGTAACGCTCAGACTGCGAACTGGTCTACGAATTCGTGAAATTTACTTGTCCTTCTCCTTCGGCCGGCGCAGCAGCAGCGAGGGGTTTTCCTTCACCTTGGCGGAGGTGTCCTTGGCGTTCTTCGCCGCCGCGCCCATGTCGCCCAGGACCTTCTCAGCCTTGCCGCCGATCGCGCTGAATTTCTCGACCATCTTGGGCAGCTCGTCGAGGAGCTTGGTGAGCGCGCTTTGCTCGGACGGGATCTCCGGCACCTGGCCCGCGGGCGTGGTCTCGACCAGGCTCTTCGCTTCGGCGCTGCCGCCGTCGAGCTCGATGAAGAAGACGCCGGTGATGCCCTTGAGCTTGAGGGTGGCGCGGGTGTCGGTCTTGACGGGCGTCTCCTTGCGCAGCCCCACGTCGACTTGGACCTGGCGCGGGTCCTTCTCGTCGATCTTCAGGGTCTTCACCGTGCCGACGTCGACGCCGTGGAACTTGACCGGATCCCCGAGCGAGAGCCCGCTCACCGATTCGGTGAAATGGATGCGGTAGACGACGTCGTCGCGGTGGCCGGTCTTGGCGAGCCACACGAACGCGAACGCGATCGCGATCGAGAAGACGATGATGAAGACTCCCTCGATGAAGTAGCGCTTATCGGCTTCCATTTTTCTGCCCTTTCTTGTCGCCGTGCTTCGCGGCATCCATGGCCCCCTGCGCCCGCGGCCCATGCAGCAGGTCGCGGATCCAGGGCTGCTCCGAGCGCATGAGATCCTTCACGGTGCCGACGGTGATCTTGCCGTCGACCAGCACCGCGACCCGCGCACAGACGGTGAAGAGGGTGGTGAGGTCGTGGGTGACGATCACCACGGTGACGCCGAGGCCCTTGTTGAGCCGCGTGATGAGCTCGTCGATGCCGCTCGCGGTGAGCGGATCGAGGTCCGAGGTCGGCTCGTCGAGGAAGAGGATGCGCGGGTCGAGCGCCAGCGCGCGGGCGAGCGCCGCGCGCTTCACCATGCCGCCAGAGAGCTGCGCCGGGAACTTGATGCCGCTCTCGGCGGGCAGCCCCGCGAGCTCGATCTTCATCGCGGCGATGCGCTCCTGGTCGTCCGGCTCGAGCTTCGTGTACTCGCGCAGCGGCAGCATCACGTTCTGCGCCACCGAGAGCGAGGAAAAGAGCGCGCCCTGCTGGAAGAGCACGCCGATGAGCGACGCGCGCTCGGCATCGCCCAGGTCGGCGACCGGCTTGCCCTCGATCACCACCTCGCCGCCGTCCGGGACGTGCAAGCCGGTAAGCGTCTTCAATGATCTCGCCCGGCATGATGTCGAGGCTCACCTTGTCGTGCACCTTCTGCTTGCCGAAGCGGTTGACGATGTTCTTCGCCGAGAGGATCGCGTTCACAGGCCGACCTTTTCGAAGAAGATCGAGAACAACGCGTCGAGCACGATCACGAGGAATATCGCTTTCACCACGGCTCGCGTGGTCTCCTTGCCGACGCTCTCGGCCGACCCTCTCACCCGCAATCCGTGCATGCAGCCGATCACGGCGATCACCACCGCGAAGACCGGCGCCTTGATGAGGCCGACGAAGAGATCGCTGGTGTCTACCGCCTGGGGCAGGCGATCGATGTACTGCGCCGGGGAGACGTGGAGCAGGGCTTGCGAGATGGCCGCGCCGCCCGCGAGTCCCATGACGTCGGAGAAGAAGGTGAGGAGCGGCAGCGTGATAACGAGGCCGATCAGCCGCGGCACCACGAGGACCTGCATCGGGTCAAGGCCGATCACGGTGAGCGCGTCGATCTCCTCGCGCGCCTTCATCACGCCGATCTCCGCCGTGAAGGCCGACCCCGAGCGCCCCGCCACCATGATCGCGGTGATCAGCACGCCCATCTCGCGCAGCACCGACACCGCCACCAGGTTGATGGTGAAGTCCTCGCCGCCGTAGGGGCGCAGCTGCACCACGCCCTGGTAGGCGATGACGATCGCAATCATCACCGCGAGCAGGCCGATGATCGGCAGCGCCTGGATGCCGGTCTCGAGCACCTGGCGCGAGATCGAGGCAAGCCGCAGCCCGCGTGGGTGCAGGAGCGCGCCCGCCGTCGCGTTGAACGCGCGCCCGACGAAGGTGGTGATGTCGACCGCGTCGCGCGCCGCGTCCTCCGCGCCTTTGCCGAGGTCGCGCACGAGCTTGCGGCCGCGCCCGACCGTGGGCACCTTCGGCAGCGGCTTGAGATCGAGGGCGCAAATGAGGTCGAGCAGCGCCTGGTGCTCGGAGCGCACCCCGGTGAGCTCCACCTTCTTGTCGATCAGGCCGCAGAGGAAGAGGGCGCCGGGCGTGTCGAGCCCGCTCAGCTTGGAGAGGTCAAGCTCGCGCGTCTTGTTCGCCTTGAGCGCCTTCTCGGCCTGGGCAAGCGTATGGACGTCGAGCACGCCTTCGATCGCAAAGCGCCCCCCCTCGCCGGTGACGGCGATGGCGGGCGCGGCGGGCTCGGAGGTGGCGGCTGTGGCCATTCGCGCGTAGACAGCACGCTTCGCCGAAGGTTTAGGCGATTGACCCTCTCCCCGGCCCTCTGCCATTTGATCCTGCCCCAGAGGGGACCCCGGGGAGAGGGAGAGGCTCAGCGCGGCCGGCGCCCTGCGAAGAGGGTGATCAGCGCGATCCCGCCCAGCACCATCGCCGCCGCGCCCCACTTCCACGGCGGCAACGGCTCGCCCAGCATCAAGGCCGAGGCGCCCATGCCGAAGACCGGGATCAGCAGCGCATAGGGGGTGACTACCGCGGCGTCGTAGCGCGTGAGGAGCCAGCTCCAGGCGGCGAAGGCGAAGAGCGTATTGCCGATCACCTGCCAGACAACCGCGGCCCACGCGCCCACACCCGCCGCCGTCACCGCGCGCCAGGCGACGTCGCCGCCTTCGAACGCGAGCGTCATGAGCAGCAGCGGCGGCACGGCGAAGATGCTCGACCAGACGATGAAGGCGAGCATGTCGAACGACTTGCCCCCGCTTCGCACCGCATGCTTCACCGTGACGTTCGCGCACGCCCAGCAGAACGCGGCGGATACGACCGTGATCACTCCCTTGGCGGTCACGCTCGCATCGAGGTGCAGGCCTACCACGCCCAGCCCGGCGGCGCCGAGAAGCGTCCCGACCAGGGCGATCCTCGAGATGCGCTCCTTGAAGAGCCACACCGAGAGGCCAATGGTGAAGAACACCTGCGTCTGCACCACCAGCGAGGCTAGCCCCGGCAAGATGTCGGAGCGAATGGCGTAGAAGAGCAGGCCGAACTGCCCGGCGCCGAGGAAGACGCCATAGATGATGAGCCAGCGCCAGGCGACCGGCGGGCGACGGATGAAGAACGCGAAGGGCAGGGCGCTGAAAAGGAAGCGCAGGAAGGCGAACAGGAATGGCGGAAAGTCCTCCAGCCCGTGCTTGATGACGACGAAGTTGGTCCCCCAAACGGCGACGATGAGGACTGCGAGGCCGATGTGGATCGGCGGGAGATGGGCGCGCGTCATGGGAGTAAGCTTGCCTGTTCCGGACCCGGGGGGAAACCCATGAAAAAGCATGCACTGCTTGCGCTGGCGTCATGCATGGCCTTCGCAACCTTCGCGACATTGGCCCACGAAGGCGACGAATCCGGCCGCGGCAAGCTCGGCACCGTCAAGTTCGCCACCTCCTGCGACCCGAAACTGCAAGCCGACTTCGAGCGCGCGGTGGCGATGCTGCATTCGTTCTGGTGGAGCGCCGCCGAGAAGGCGTTCGACGACCTCTTTGCCAAAGACCCGACGTGCGCCATCGCCGCCTGGGGTTACGCATCCATCCTCATGGGCAATCCGCTGGGCGGCGTTGGCTCCGCACCCGCGGACGCCAAGAAGGCGCAGGCCGCCCTCGAGAAGGCGCGGATGATCGGCGCCCGGACCGACCGCGAGAACGACTACATCGCCGCGGTCTCGGCGTATTACGAGAACTGGGAGAACAAGCCGGAGAAGGAGCGCCAGCTCGCCCGCTCCAAGGCTTACGAGGCGCTCGCCGCGAAATACCCCGCCGACGACGAAGCGCAGATCTTCAACGCGCTCTACATCGCGGGCACGCAATCGCAGGCGGACCAGACATTCGCGGCCTACCTCAAGGCGGCCGGCATCCTCGAGCCGTACTTCAAGAAATATCCCGATCACCCCGGCGTCGCGCATTACCTCATCCACAGCTACGACGCGCCGCCGATCGCCGAGAAGGGACTGGCCGCCGCGCGCGCCTATGCGGGCATCGCTCCGTCGGCGCCGCACGCCCTGCACATGCCCTCGCACATCTTCACCCGCGTGGGCGCGTGGGAAGAGTCGGCGGCGACCAACCTTCGTTCCATCGAGGTCGCGAAGGCGGGCGAGATCGACGAGGGCTACCACGGCGCCGACTACGCGGTCTACGCCTACCTGCAGCTCGGCCGGGACGGGGACGCGCGCCGCACGATGCAGGAGGCGATGACCATGAAGAGCAAGACCACGCGCGCCGTGTGGCTCTACGCTTACGCGGCGATGCCGGCGCGCTTCGCGATCGAGCGCGGCGACTGGTGGGAAGCCATGGCGCTTCCCGTGTCGACGACCGCAGCGCCTTTCACCGACGCGCTCACGTATTACGCGCGCGCCCTCGGTGCCGTGCGCACCGGCGACGTGGCGGCGGCGGAGAAGGAAGCCGCCGGCCTTGCCGAGATGCACAAGAAGCTCGAGGAGGCGAAGAACCGCTACTGGGCGACGGAGGTGGAGGTCCAGCGCCTCACGATTGCCGGCTGGATCGCCCACAAGAAGGGCGACACCGAGGAAGGGTTGAAACTCATGCGCGCCGCGGCCGACCTCGAGGACAAGAACGAGAAGCACATCGTCACGCCGGGTCGCATCGTTCCGGCGCGCGAGCTCCTGGGTGAGATGCTGTTCGAGCAGAAGCAGCCCGCGGCCGCGCTCAAGGAATTCGAGGCCTCGCAAATCCGCGAGCCGAACCGCTTCCGCAATTACTGGGATTCGGCGCGCGCGGCCGAGGCGATGGGCGATCGCGCCAAGGCGACGGCGTACTACCAGAAGCTGGTCACGCTCGCGGCGAAATCCGACGGCTCGCGGCACGAGCTGGTGCTCGCGAAGATGGCCCTCACGCAACGATGAGGGGGACGCTGACGGTGCTCGCGGCCGCCTGTTTCCTCGGGTTGCCGCCGAGCGCCGCAGGCGACGGCTACGAATCGAAGCCGGAGCTGGCCGCGCGCGACCCGGACTACGCCGCCGGCAAGAAAGCGATCGAGGAGAAGCGCTGGGAGGAGGCGATCGAGCACCTCGGCAAGGCCGCCGTGCGCGACCCCGACAATCCCGACCTGCAGAACTGGATCGGCTACTCGAACCGCAAGCTCGCCAAGTACGACCTCGCCTTCAAGCACTACAAGCGCGCCATCGAGCTCGACCCGCGCCACCGCGGCGCGCACGAATACATCGGCGAGACCTACCTATTGGTGGGCGATGTCGCCAGCGCCGAGAAGCACCTGGCGGCATTGCGCGAGATCTGCCTGCTGCCGTGCGAAGAGCGCGACGACCTCGAGCGGGCGATCAATGCCTACAAGAAATAAGCGGTTCCGAACTACTGGAGGAACAACCATGAACATGCGCGCCAAGACTCTTTCCATGTCGCCGCCGAGGTCAAGGTCATGATCTCCGGCGGGCTCCAATCGTCGTACGAGGAGCTGGGGCCCGAGTTCGAGCGCGCGACCGGCCACAAGCTGTCGACGCAGAAGGGCCCCTCGATGGGCGCCACGCCGCAAGCCATTCCCAACCGCATCGACCGGGGCGAGCCGGTGGACGTCGTCATCATGGTGGGTGACGCGCTCGGCGAGCTGGTGAAGCGCGGCAAGGTCGTGGCCGCGAGCCGCGTCGACATCGCCAACTCCTCGATCGCGATGGCAGTGAAGGCCGGCGCCCTCAAGCCCGATATCGGCAACCTGGAGGCCTTCAAGCGCACCGTGCTCGCGGCGACCTCGATCGCGTATTCCGACAGCGCGAGCGGCGTCTACCTCGAGAAGACGCTGTTTCCGAGCCTGGGCCTTTGGGAGCAGATCAAGGACAAGGCGCGCGCGATTCCCGCTGAGCCGGTCGGCAAGGTGGTCGCGCGCGGCGATGCGCAAATCGGGTTCCAGCAGCTCAGCGAGCTCAAGGCCGTGGGTCCTGGCATCGATATCGTCGGGCTTCTTCCGCCCGGTGCCCAGAAGGTCACGACCTTCTCCGCCGGCATCGCCACCAACGCGCAGCAACCCGCCGCGGCCAAGGCGCTGCTCGACTTCCTCGCTACCGATCGCGCGAAGGCGGTGATGGTTGAGGCAGGACTCGAGCCGATCGGGCGATAAGGCCGATGGCGTGAAAATGATTGGGGTCAGGCTCCAATCAGTTTCTTGAGCTCACCGCTCTCCTGCAGCGTGGCCAGGTCACTCGCGCCGCCGACCAGCACGCCCTTCACGAACACCATCGGGAAGGTCTGCCAGCCGGTCCACATCTTGAGGGCGCTGCGCCGGCGCCATTCGGAGAAGTAGCTGCCGTATTCGAGGTAGGCGTAGCGGATGCCCGCGGCGTCGAGGATGCGGCGCGCCTTGGGAACGGCCGGATTGATCGCCATGCCGACCACTACTACATCGTTCGACGCGATCGCCGCCTGCACTTCCTTCACGATATCGACGCGATTGCTGGCGACCTTGTCGCGGATGGCGGAATGAAGATGGGCTTCGTCGAGGATGGGGCGGGGCATACGACGAGGTTATACCGTAGGCGTAGGATTGACGCATGATTTTCCGCCTTCCCGAGAACGAGCGCGCCGTCATCTACACGATGGGCCGGGTATCGGGCGTCAAGGGGCCGGGAACGGTGTTCGTGATGCCCGGGGTGCAGACCATGAAGCGCGTCGACGTGTCGCCCGGCAAGGTCGAGACGCCCACCGCCATCGTGACCTACCACGTGACCGACGCCGCCAAGGCCCTCGAGCAGGTCGCCGACTTCCGCGACGCGATGGCGAAGCTTGCGGCCACGACCGTGCAGAACGTGATCGCCAGCCGCGCGAAGGATGCGTTGGTGTTCGAGCGCCGCGGCATGGAGGAGGAGAGCCTGAAGAAGCTCAACGCCATCGCCACGCCCTGGGGCCTGCACGTGGAGAAGGTGGAGATCAAGCGCTGACCTCGGGTCCTCCGGCCGAGCCGCTTTTCCGTCCTGGGCGTTGACCGAGTCATCCGCGCGATCGGACGGCCGTTGAAGGGCGTCAGGTACCTCTTTTCGCGATTTTTGGAAAATCGTCCCGCTGGATCAGCGCTATCCCCGTGGGACGCTTTTTCGAAAATGCCATTTTGGACTCCCCTCCATGTATTCACTGCAACCCAAACTCTTGCGCTACGGCCCAGCTCTTCGTCGAGTTGCGGCGCCGGTCGACGTCGTTGCCCTTCGAAAGCGCATGCGACTGAGGCAGCAATCCTTCGCGGCCATCTTCGGTGTGTCCCTTGCAACGCTTAGGCATTGGGAACACGGCGATCGCAAGCCGACCGGTGCCGCCCTGGTCCTGCTCAACGTGATTCGCCACAACCCGCGTGCTGTCATGATGGCGCTGAAGCCGCCTCGAGACCCTTGATGCCCACGCCCCCCGCACTGATCCTTCGACGCGCTGATCTCGCCGCGCTGATGGACCTTGCGGCGTATCGCGATGCGGTCGAGGCGGCATTTCGGGCGCACGCTGAAGGCAAGGCCGCCTCGCCGATGCCGCTGCACATCGCGGTCGAGGATGGCGGCTTCCACGCGAAGGGCGCGTTCGTGCAGCTCGAGCGCGCGTACGTCGCCGTCAAGGTGAACAGCAATTTCCCGGGCAACCCGTCACATTCGGGCTTGCCGACGATCCAGGGCGCGGTGTTGCTCTACGATGGCGCCGACGGGCGGCTCCTCGCTATCCTCGACTCGATCGAGATCACCTCGAAGCGCACCGCCGCCGCCAGCGCCATCGCGGCACGCCATCTCGCGCGCCCAGATTCGACCTCGATCGCGATTTGCGGCTGCGGCGAGCAGGGAAGGGCGCAGCTCCTGGCGCTCGCGCAGGTGTTGCCGCTGGAGCGCGCCATCGCCTGGGACGTCGACGCCGATAAAGCGGAGCGGTTCGCGCACGAGATGGGCAACGCACTGCTACGCGAGGTGCGCTCGGTTCGTGCCCTGCGCGACGCGACGCGGGGAAGCGACGTCGTGGTCACTGCCACGAGCGCCAAGAGCGCCTTCCTCATGCGCGATTGCATCTCGCCCGGAACCTTCATCGCCGCGATTGGCGCCGACGCTCCGCACAAGAGCGAGCTGCATCCGGACCTGTACGCGAGCGCGAAGGTGGTCGTCGACCTGATCGAGCAGGCGGCCGTCATGGGTGATCTCCACCACGCGATCGAGGCGGGGCGCGTCACCGCCAGCCATGTGCATGCCGAGCTGAGTGACGTCGTCGTCGGCCGCAAGTCGGGCCGCACCGATCGCGACGAGATCACGATCTTCGATTCCACCGGCGTCGGCACGCAGGACGTCGCCTCCGCCGCGATGGCCTACCAGAGGGCGATCGCCGCCAACGCGGGTACGCCCATTTCGCTCGACGTGTAGGTTACTTGCCCCCTCGGCAAACCGCGGGCAGGTACTTCTCCGGCATCCCGCGCGTGTAGCACCTCCAAGTCATCGCACCCGCGGCGTCGGTCTTCGGCGTGTACACGAGCGCTCCGCCGCCGCCGAGCCTTTGCGGGAACGTGATGACCATCTCGCCGCTCGAATCGACCTCGACGCTCTCGGCATTCTGGGAAGCGATCTCGCGGCGCCCCGCCTTGTAAGGCTCCTTCTTCGCATAGGCTTCCTGGATCTCGGCGCGCAGCGGTGTCGTGGCGATGATCACCTCGTACACCTTGGCGCGAATGGTGTAGTCCTGGTAAGCCGGAATCGCGATCGCAGCGAGGATGCCGAGGACGAACGGGACGAAGAAAAGGAGCGCGATAATCGCCCACACGCCGCCGGTGATCGGCATGGTGCCTCCGCCCGCTGCAACCTCCTCGGGTTCGGCCTTGCCGTTCACCACCAACGTGCCGGCGATCATGTCGTGCAGCGCTCGCTTCCTGTCCGTGAACGCGCCGATCGCACGGCCGTACGAGATCCGTTCGCCCTCGAGGCCGGTCACCTTGATGCCGAACGCTTTCTTGCCGGGCGTGGCCTGCATGGGCGATCCGTGACAACCCGCAAAGTAGAGGCAGCTGATCGCGATGGTGATGAGCGAGGCGAGGACGGGTTTGCCTTGCATTCCGAAGGTGACCGCAATGTTCGGGATGAAGAGAAGGATTCCGTCGATCAACGACGCAGCCCCGCGCCTCCAGAACCCGGCATAAAGCGGGACGACGGTCGGCTCGGGCGTGGCAAGCGTCATGGCATCACTCCTTCGGTCCGATCACGAACTCCTTGCTCATGCTCCTCAACGCGGTGCTGTCCTCGTACTCGTAGTGGCCCCATCGCTTGGTGCCGCACTCGTACTCGTTGAGGCCGCCGCGGCTCACCTGGTAGGCGAACCAGCACTCCTTGCCGTCCGAGGACACCGCATAGACGAAGCTCGTCCCCGCGGCGGGCTTGGGGATCTCGGCGAGGTAGCGCGGCTTCATCGTGCCGAGCCTGTCGGGATAGCGCCCGCCGTTGAGCTTGAACGCCTCGAGGCCGGTGGCGATCGAGTAGCCGCTGGACGCATTCTCCTCGGTGAAGAGCACCGCCGCCGTGCTGCGATACAAGAACCAGCCGGCGACGATCAACCCCGCGAGTGCCGCGCCCGACTTCCAGTTGAGGAACCGGGGGTCGAGCAGCTCGGCGATGAGGGCTTTGGGGTCCATCTCGTGCGATAGTAGCGGTCGCCACGGCCTTGACGCAAAGGGGAGCGCATCGTGCCCGATCCGAAGAAACCGACCGCCATCGAGCAGATGGTCGAGATCCTGAGGACGCTGGTGACCGAACCGGTGACCGATCAGTCGTCCATGAAGCCCACGGCCGAGGACGTGAAACGCGTGAGGCGGGCCATGGCGACGCCCAAGGCCAAGCCGGCCGCGAAACCCCGTCCCAAGCCGGCCGCCAAGAAGAAGCGGCCCGCCACGAAGCGGAAGACCGTGAAGAAGACAGTTTCGCGCAAGAAACCCACCGCCCGGACTGCCAAGCGCAAGAAGCCCGCTCGCAAGTAGTTCTCCCTCTCCCTTGGGAAATCTCGAACCGCCTCCCAGCGCAGACGACCGGGCCTCCGCGGCATTGGCGTATCTGTTTCCGATCGTCGGTCCGCTGTACTTGATCGCCACGCAGCGGGCGAAGCCGTATGTGTGGCGGCATGCGATCCAGGCGTTGGCGCTCTACCTGCTCGTCGCCGTGGTCGTGAAGCTGCTGGAACTCCTTCCCCCGCTCGGGGGATTCACGTTGCACCAAGCCGCATTGTTCGTGGGAATCCTGGCGATGATCGCGCTGGGCGTGCTCGCCTACCGCGGCACCACTTTCAGGCTGCCCTGGATCGCCGAGTTCGCCGACCGGTGGCAGGCAGTCGGCGTAGCGCTCATCGACGCGGGCTTCGCTAAGGTGAAGGTGCAGACCGAGCTTGCGCTCCACCGCCATAACCTGGCGCGAGCCGTCATTGCGCCGCCCGCGAACCTGCTGCCGACGGTCGCGGGAAAGCCCGGGCCGCGGGGATACGAGCTTGAATTCATCAGCGGCCTCGGCGCCCTCGCCACGTCCCTGGTGGGGGAGCGCGCGACGCCTTTCTTCACGCGCGCCGAGGTCATCGTCGCCCATTGGCCGCTTCGCCTGGGCGACGAGGTGCACGTGCGCTATCGCGCCTGGCCGAAAAAGGATGCGACGGTAGACCGTATCGCCGCGACCCTCAAGTGCATCGAGAAGATCGCGTATAGCGAGGACAACAGCACACGACACTAGGGCATGTTGTTCCAGGCGATCGCCATAGCGAACACCTCAGGGACGAAGGAGGCCGATGGGTCGGTCTCCGCGTCGTGGACCTTGAAGGTGCCGCGCGAGGGGCCGCCGTCCCTCATGGTTAACGGAGGCAGCATCGGCTGGGCGCTGGAAGTCGAGGTGCAGTTCGCGGGCAAGCGGCCGGCCACGCAATTGTTCGATCTCCTCGTGGTGCCCCAAGTCGCACCGCAGTTGGAGTCCGCATGATCACGATTCGCCAAGCGGAGGTTGCGGCGGGCAACAGCGTGAGGGGAAGCGTCACGCCGGACGCCGGGACCAATGTCAACGCAGCCTGGCTCGTCTGGCGCCTCAAGACCGTGTACCGAAACTTCGGGGGCGAGTTCGCAAAGCCGATCGAGGACTACACCGTCGTCGCCAAATGCCCGCTCAAGGCCGGACCTGCCGAGGCGGCATTCGAACTCGCCATTCCCGAGGGTGGCCCACTCTCGCACGATGGGAAGCTCTTCCAGATCATCTGGGAGGTTGTCGTGGGGACCGAGTCGGGCTCCTCGAAGAACGAAGTTGTGGAGTACGCGCCGTTCAAGGTCGTGGCCGGCGCCGCGCCGCCTTAGCCGGAAGTTCTCCCTCCCCCTTGGGAGAGGGCCGGGGAGAGGGTCTACCGCTACTTCAGGGCTGCGGTAACCTTCTCGTCGTCGAAGAGCATCTCGAACTTCTTGACGAATATCGCCGCGATCCCGTCGTTCGGCGACAAGCCAAGGCTGCCCAGGTTGTCCGTGCCCTTGATGGTATTGGTGGCGAGTTGCTCGCCATTGGCGTCGAGCACCTTCAGCGTGACGTCGAAATGGAGGGACGTGTTCATCAACGTGTCGCTCTTCCACTCGTTGAGGGTGACAAGGACCAGCTTCCTCGCCTTCGAGTCCATGAGACTGCGCTTGACTCGCGCCGGCGGTTCCGACGGGCTCAGTGTCACGCCGGAAGCCGCGATCCCCTTGTTCTTCAGCGCCTTCACTATCGCTTCGCGCATCTCGACCGACAGCGGGCCGCCAGACTGCGTATTGACGTCGAAGGGGTTGCCGAACCCGCCTCGCATCAGGCCGACGAACTTCTCGGGTTTGTTCCCCGACGTCACGTACGGTCGAGCGTCCTGAACCCCGACCGCGACCGGCCCACTCGAGGAAACCCCGGCCAGGCTGAGCGATGCGTTGTCATAGCTGTAGGTACGTCCAATAGCGCAGCCGCCGAGGATCAGCGCCAACGCAACGATCACCAGGGATCTCAAGCCATTGGATGCGCGCTCGTTCATGGGGTCCTCCCGTAGTTGTTTGTTAGAGACAGAAGTCTGCGGAGTCGGCTCCCAGAAGGCAACACGCTGACCCTACCTGCGCAGGTAGGAAAGAGCTTGGCTTCGAGGGTCAACGCTAGGACGGCCGCGCCGCCCGCCTGATCACCTCCTTCGCGATCAACCAAGCGTCGAGATCCCGCTGCAGCAACTCCTCCAGCGGCGTGGGTGCTTCCGGTTGGTTCGTCGTGGGCTTCATGCCGCCACAGTAGTGCGCCTGAGGCTCAGGAGGTGAGCCTCTCCGCGAAGACGGGGTGGGTACCTCTTTTCGCGTTTTTTGAAAAAGCGTCCCATTGGATCACCGGTGATCCAATGGAGCGCTTTTTTCAAATTCGGGCAATTCGATGGGGCACCGGTCGCAATCTGCGACCGGTTGCCTAGTCTTCTTTCGGTGGCACAAATCCAATCGGTCGACGCTTGGCCTCGGGAGCACCCATCAGGGCCCGAATCGCCGAGAGAATGTCCGCGACTGCCTTGTCGTGCTTGGCGAGTTTTCCCTCAATCCGCGCCTCCAGCTCGTCCAGCCGCCTTGAAAGCTCCTTATGGTCAGCGACAATCTGGCGCATCTGAACGAAGGTCCGGACCAGGTAAATCGACATCTCGATGGCGCGCTGTGAGTTGAGCACGCTCGCGACCATCAGGGCCCCGTGCTCGGTAAAGGCATAGGGCAGGAACTTCCTGTGCTGCCCGCGGCCGTTCTTTAAGGTCGCAATTTGCGACCTTAAAGAATCCCACTCCCCGTCAGAAAGCACGAACATGAAATCCGCGGGGAAGCGTCCGGGATTGCGCCGAACCTGCTCGTTGAGCCGTTTAGTCGGCACCCCATAGAGCGCCGCCAGGTCTTCATCGAGGATCACCTTCTGCCCACGCACCACGACGATCCGGCCGGACAGGTCCGCGCCGGGTACCGAAACTGATCGTTTCCTTGTCATTTCCTACCTCCACAGGTGGGTTCTCACCGCCACCGCCTGCTATCATCGGCAACTGGTAGCTCACCGCGCGAGCTTCCAAGGCGCTAGGGTCGAATTTCCTACGCCACAAGGAAAAGCGCGATGGACATGGGAGGCATCACCCGGGCGGTCGCGGTCGGCGCGGCGCGTCCCCGGGTCAGGCGAATGGACCGCACCGAACGGTTCTACAAAATCGACCACCTCATCCGGGAGCGCGGCATGGTCCCGGTAAAGGACTTCCTCCGCGAGCTCGAAGTCTCCCTCGCCACCTTCAAGCGCGACATCGAGTACATGAGGAGCCGCCACTACGCGCCCATCGTGTGGGACCGCGACCAGGGCGGCTATCGCTTCGAGGAGCAGCAGGCCGACGCCCCCAAGTACGAGCTGCCGGGCCTGTGGTTCAGCCCGCGCGAGGCGCAGGCGCTCCTCACCATGGAGCACCTCCTCGAGAACATGGAGCCGAGCCTCCTCGGGGCGCACGTGAAGCCGTTGAAGGCGCGGCTCTCGGCGCTGCTATCGGCGGGCGATCGCTCGGTGGAGGAGGTGCGCCGGCGCATCCACGTGATCCCCTTCGGAGCTCGCCGCCACGAGCCCAAGCACTTCCAGCTGGTCGCGAGCGCCGTGCTCGGGCGCAATCGCCTGAAGCTCACCTACTGGAACCGCTCGAAGGACGAGGTCACCGAGCGCGAGGTCTCCCCGCAGCGCCTCGTCCACTACCGCAACAACTGGTACCTCGATGCCTGGGA
>WNFM01099561.1_pt1 | contig 13988 bp, 13 predicted proteins | sample 5400271 | NCBI WGS metagenome assembly WNFM01 (sample SAMN13153352, study PRJNA577476) | soil metagenome | isolation source: 60 cm saprolite on Douglas fir-dominated hillslope | place: USA:California | collected 2013-09-17 | reverse complement strand
GACCGCCTTGTCGATTTCGGCTTTGAGAAGGTCGCCTGGGCCGAGAAGGGGCAGCGCGTTCGTTCCGTGTTCGCGTCGGTTGCCGGGAAGTACGACGTCATGAACGACTTGATGTCGTTCGGCGTGCACCGGCTCTGGAAGCAGTTCACCCTATCGCTGACCGGTCTGAGACCGGGACAACGGGCGCTCGACGTCGCGGGGGGCACCGGCGACCTGGCGCTCGGAATGCTTCGGCAAGTGGGCAAGGAAGGCCGCGTCGTCCTGTCGGACATCAATCCCAGCATGCTGGAGCGCGGCAGGGACCGCTTGCTCGATCTAGGGTGGGTCGGGAACGTCGAATGTCTGGTCGCGGACGCCGAGCGGCTGCCCTTCGACGACAATTCGTTCGATTGCGTCACCATCGGCTTCGGTTTGCGAAACGTGACCGACAAAGCCGCCGCTCTCAACTCGATGCTGCGGGTGTTGAAGCCCGGCGGCCAGTTGTTGATCCTCGAATTTTCGCACCCGGTCGCACCGGGCCTCAAGCCGCTCTACGACGCCTACTCGTTCAATTTGTTGCCGCTGCTGGGGCGCTTCGTCGCGGGCGACGAGGCCAGCTATCGCTACCTGGCGGAGTCGATACGCATGCACCCCGACCAGGAGACCTTGCTCGAAATGCTGCGGACCGCGGGTTACGCCCAGGTCCGGTACCACAATTTGAGCGGCGGCATCGTCGCCCTGCACCGCGGGTACAAGATCTGACATGGCGGCCACTCCCGCATGGCTCGCCGCCGTTGAAGCCTTGCTCAACCGCGGTGTCCACGCATCGATGCAGGCGACTGCGCTTGCTCGCCGCCTCGACGGGGCCTCGCTGCTTCTCAACATCGAGGGGATGGCATCGATCCGCATCAGCGCGGTCCGCGGACGACTGTCGCTCATCGGCGCCGGCTCGTCGCTCGATTCGGCGGCAGGCGAGCCCGCCGACGCCACCATCGCGGGATCGCCCCTGGCGCTGCTCCGTTTGGCGGGGGCCGGTCGCGCCGATATGCCGCGGACCGACCCGGCCCACCCGGCCCGCGGCGCCGGCGCGGTGGTGAGCGGCGATGCGGAAATTGCGAATTCGTATCGGGAACTCCTTGCTCTGGCACGGCCGGATTTCGAGGAAGAGCTGTCGCGACTGACCGGCGACGTTCCCGCGCGCGCACTGTCGCAGTTCGCTCTGAAAACGCTTGAATGGGCGCGCGGAGCCCGCCGCACCGCCGGCGAGAACATCACCGAATATCTGCAGGAAGAAAGCCGGGACTTGGTCAACAAACCCGAGCTGGAAGAATTTCTTCACGGCGTCGACGCACTGCGTGAAACGGCCGATCGGGTCGACGCACGCATCACGCGTCTCGAGCAGCGGTTGAAGGGCTCCGCCTGATGCGGCTTCGCGTCGTGGTCCGGCTGTTGACGATCCAACGCGCGCTGGTCAGGCACGGGTTGGACGAACTCATACGCGCCACTCATCTGTATTCGCCGTTCCGGTTTCTGTTTTACCTCTCGCCGTGGACCTGGTTCCAGCGCAGCGCCGGCGACACGCGCGGCGAGCGGCTCAGGCTCGCGCTGGAGGAACTCGGGCCGATATTCGTAAAATTCGGCCAAGCCCTGTCGACCCGCCGCGACTTGATACCGCTCGACATCGCCGACGAATTGGCCAAGCTCCAAGACCGTGTGCCGCCCTTCGGCAGCGATGTCGCCGTCGCAATCATCGAAGACGCGTTGGGCGCCGGGCTCGGAGAAATCTTCGCCGGCTTCGACCCGGAACCGCTCGCCGCCGCCTCGGTCGCGCAGGTGCATGCGGCGCAACTTAAATCCGGCGAGGATGTGGTCGTCAAGATCCTGCGGCCGGGGATGCACGCCGTCATCGATCTGGACCTGGAGGTGCTGGACGCCCTTGCCGCGCTGGCGGACGAGTATTGGGAGGATGCCCGGCGGCTGCGCCCGATCGAGATCGTGCACGAGTACCGCAAGACCATCCTCGATGAACTGGACCTCATGCGCGAGGCGGCCAATGCCGCGCAGCTGAAGCGAAATTTTGCAGGCTCCTCGCTGCTCTACGTGCCCGACGTCTATTGGGATTATTGCCGCATCAATGTGATGGTGATGGAACGCATACGCGGCGTCATCGTCAGCCGGATGGATGAGTTGCGTGCACGCGGCGCGAATATCGCCAAGTTGGCCGAAAACGGCGTCGAGATTTTTTTCACACAGGTGTTCCGGCACAATTTCTTCCACGCCGACATGCACCCGGGAAATATATTCGTACAGCTCGACGATCCGGAGAATCCGCGTTATGCCGCGGTGGACTTTGGAATCGTCGGCACTCTGCAGCCCCGCGATCAACACTATCTGGCGGCGAATTTCCTGGCTTTTTTCGACCGTGATTATGCGCGGGTGGCCGCGCTCCACGTGGAGTCCGGATGGGTGCCGCCGGGAACCCGGATCGACGAGCTCGAGTCCGCGGTGCGCACGGTGTGCGAACCTATTTTCAACAAGCCCTTGAAGGATATCTCCTTCGCGCAGGTTCTCCTGCGGTTGTTCGAGACGGCGCGCCGCTTCGACATGCAAATCCAACCGCAGCTGATACTTCTGCAAAAGACCCTCCTCAATATCGAAGGTCTGGGCCGGGAACTCTATCCTGAGCTCGACCTTTGGAAGACCGCGCGGCCCATTCTGCGATCCTGGATGCGCGAAAGAATGAGTCCCCGCTCCATATTGCGCAGGGTACGCACGCAGCTTCCCGATACGATCGAGGCCTTGAAGCAGGTGCCGCAGCTATTTCAAACAGCCGTGCGCGAAGCCACGGAAGGGCGCTTGGAGCTGAAGGTCAAGAACGCCGGGTTGGCCGAGCTGCGCGACGAGTTGCGCCGGGCTCGACGAAGCCGCGACGCTTCCCTCGCGGGCGGGGTACTCTGGCTGTCCGGCCTGATCTGGTGGGCGCTCATCGTCGACTACAAGTGGTTCGGTTGGGTGCAGATGTGCGCGGCAATCGTCCTGGTGATCCGGAACCGTTCCCTTAAGGTCGGAGCATCCCGCGAGAAACTCTGATGAAAATACCCGTCGGAAGTTCCACCAGCTATCGCGGCAGAAACTACCGGCCGAACTGGTTGGCGCTTGCGGGCTTCGTCGCTATTGCGCTCGGCGTGGGGCTGCTGGAAGCGCGATTGTCGAGTTCCTCCGGCACTTGGTACGCGTCCCTGGTGAAGCCCGCTTGGACTCCCCCCGATCGCTGGTTGGGCCCCATGCGGACGATCCTCTGCATCATGATGGGGACTGCCGCCTGGCTCGTTTGGCGCGAGCGATATCATCGAGTGCGTAATGCGGCGCTGCTCGCGTACGCGACGCAGCTGGGCCTCAACGCTGCGTGGGCTGCGGTTTTCTTCGGGGCAAAGAGCATTGGCGCGGGGCTGTTCGTGATCGCCTGTCTATGGCTTTCTCTCGTTTGGGCGTTGCGTGAGTTCGCCGCCGTCAGGTCCGTGGCGGCATGGCTGCTGGTACCGTATCTTGGGTGGGTGAGCATTGCGGCGGCCCTGAATCTCACCATCTGGCGCCACAATTGATGCGTTGACGGGAGCCGTGAGCAGCCGCTCCGTGGACGAGGAGCCTGGGTGCGATCCGATATCTGCGCGTATGATGCGTCGGGTCTAATATATTTCCTTCACGGCGATTCGATGATTCAGGCCACGGAGTTGCTCTTGCCGGAACGTACCCCACGCGACGCAGATCGTTCACCGCCGGGATTCGACGACTTGCCGTCCTCCGTGGAATCCCGTGACCTGCCGGCACCGGTACCGCGCCGCTTCACGTCGCCTCATCACGTGGCGCCGCGCACCCACTTGCTGTCCAACGGCAACTATTCCGTGATGATTACCACGGCCGGCTCCGGTTATAGCCGCTGGCGGGATACCGCGGTGACGCGCTGGCGCGAAGATCCGACCTGCGACGCCTGGGGGTCCTACGTGTTCCTGCGCGACGTCGCGAACGGTCAAGTATGGTCCGCGGGCTATCAGCCCGTCGGCCGTGAACCGGACAGCTACGAGGTGTCGTTCTACGAGGACCGCGCCGAGATCACCCGCACGGACGGCCCCATCATCACGTCCACGGAAATCGTCGTTTCTCCTGAGGACGATGCCGAGGTCCGGCGAGTGTCGATCACCAACAGCGGGAATCGACTATGTGAAATCGAATTGACCTCGTACGCCGAAGTAGTCTTGACCGCACCGGACGCCGACTCCGCGCATCAGGCGTTCGCGAAGCTTTTCGTCCAGACCGAGTTCGTCCCCGGCGCCGGTACTTTGCTTGCAACTCGGCGCAACCGGGAACCGGGCCAGCAGGAGCTATGGGCCGCGCATGTCAGCGTGCTCGAGGGCCAGGCGGTCGGCGGCCTGCAATTCGAGACGGATCGAGCCCGGTTCTTGGGGCGCGGCAACGATTTACGCAATGCCGTTTCCATCGTGGATGCGCGGCCGCTGTCGAACACGAGCGGAACCGTGCTCGATCCGGTACTTGCGCTGCGACGGCGGGTGAGAGTCCCACCGGGTGAAACGGTACGCGTCGCCTTTTGGACCATTCTGGCGCAGACCAGGGCGCAGGCTCTGGCCCTCGCCGACAAGCACCGCGATACGGCAGCGTTCGACCGGGCGAAGACTCTGGCGTGGAGCCAGGCACAGGTGCAGCTACGTTATCTCGGCGTGGATTTCGAGGAGGCGCAGCAATTCCAGCGCATCGCCAATCGGGTGCTCTACGCCGATCCGTCGCTGCGCGCGTCTCGCGAGATACTCGGCAAGAACCAGTCCGGGCCGTCGGCGCTATGGCCGTTCGGCGTGTCCGGCGACTTTCCCATCGTCCTCATCCGCATAGACGACGAGAACGACCTTGAAATCGTCAAGCAATTGCTGCGTGCGCAGGAATACTGGCGGCTCAAGCGCTTGGCCGTTGATCTGGTCATCCTCAACGATCGATCGCCGTCCTACGCTTCCGATCTGCAGCAGGCGATCGAATCCGCGATTCGCACCGCCCAGTCGCGCGGCCAGCACGAAGAGGAATCGCGTCGCAGCAGCGTATTCGCGCTGCGCGGCGATTTGATGCCGGCATCCAGCAGCGATTTTCTTCAGACGGCCGCGCGCGCCGTGTTCGTCGCCAGGCGCGGCACCTTGGGCGACCAGCTTGCGCGGTTGCGGGAGCCTGCGCCCACACCGCGCGTGGAAGTGCCGAGCCCGACGACTCAAGTCCGCGCCGAAACGTCGATGTCCATGTCCGCCCTCGAATACTTCAACGGCCTCGGAGGCTTCGCCGCGGCGGGCCGGGAATACGTCGCGATCCTCGATGACGGCCAACGGACGCCGGCGCCGTGGGTCAACGTGGTCGCGAATCCGCAATTCGGCTTTCAGGTGTCGGCGGACGGCGCCGGCAGCACCTGGTCGCTCAATGCGCGCGAGAATCAGCTCACGCCCTGGTCGAACGATCCCGTGAGCGATCCGCCGTCGGAAGTCATTTATCTCCGGGACGAGGACAGCGGCGACGTGTGGAGCGCCACTCCGCTGCCGATCCGGCAGCCGTCCGCGTCGTACGCGGTCCATCACGGCTTCGGCTACACCCGCTTCGAACACCTGTCGCACGGCATTGCGCTCGATTTGGTGATGTTCGTGCCGCTGGCGGACCCTCTGAAAATATCGCGGATGAAACTCGTCAATCGCTCAGAATCGGCCCGGCGGCTTTCGGTGACGCACTACGTGGACTGGGTGTTGGGAAATCAGCGAAGTCGGACGGCCCCTTTCATCATCACCGAGGTCGAACCGAATACTTCGGCATTGCTTGCGCGAAATCCGTGGCGCACGGAGTTCCAGTCGCGAGTGGCCTTTTTGGACACCCGCGGCAAGCAGCAGACGTGCACCGGCGATCGCGCCGAATTCGTCGGCAGACATGGTTCGCTGTCGGAGCCGGCGGCGCTGCTCGGGGGAAACCGCTTGTCGAATCGCGTCGGCGGCGGGCTGGATTCATGCGGCGCATTGCAATCTACGCTCACCTTGCGGCCGGGCGAGGAAATCGAACTGGTATTCATACTCGGCGAAGCAGAGTCGACGGACAGCGCAGTGGCCCTTATCGATAGATACCGCGTTGCGGACCTCGATGAAGTGCTCAAATCGGTCACGGATTTTTGGGGGCAAACGCTGGGCGCCATCCAGGTCAAGACGCCCGATCGAACCGTCGACATCCTGTTGAACGGCTGGCTGCTGTACCAAACCCTGGTGTGCCGGGTTTGGGGTCGGACAGGGTTCTATCAATCGAGCGGCGCCTACGGCTATCGGGATCAGCTTCAGGACGTCATGGCATTGTGCATTTCCCGGCCGGCGATTGCCCGCGAACACATATTGCGCGCGGCTGCTCGGCAGTTCACGGCGGGCGACGTACAGCATTGGTGGCTTCCCACTTCGGGGCAGGGCATCAAGACCCGAGTGTCCGATGATCGCGTCTGGCTGCCGTTCGTGGTGTCTCACTATCTCAGTGTCACGGAGGATTTTGCCGTACTCGACGAACTGCTGCCCTTTTTGGAAGGCCCGCCGCTTAAGGACGATCAGCATGAGATCTTCGCATTTTTCGCGCCGACCGCGGAAACGGCGACGCTTTTCGAGCACTGTGTCCGGGCCTTGGACGGGAGCCTCGCCATCGGCTCGCATGGCCTGCCGCTGTTCGGACGGGCCGCGGCGAGAGCGTCTGGCTCGGTTGGTTTTTGCACGCCACGCTGCTGAAGTTCGCCGCCGTAGCCGACCGGCGGGGCGAAGCCTCAAAGGCGACGCAGTGGCGTAAACATGCCTACGCGGTGCAACAGGCCATCGAACGCGAGGCCTGGGACGGCGACTGGTATCGCCGCGGATATTTCGACGACGGATCGCCGCTGGGCTCGGTGTCCAGCGAGGAATGCCGCATCGACGCGATCGCGCAGTCCTGGGGCGTCATCTCCGGCGCTGCCGAGCCCGAACGTGCGGCGCGAGCGATGTCGGCGGTGAATGCTCAATTGGTCAGCCGCAGCGACGGCCTCGTCAAACTTTTCACACCCCCGTTCGACCGGGGGCCGCACGACCCCGGGTACGTTAAGGCGTACCCTCCTGGGCTGCGCGAAAACGGCGGTCAATACACGCATGCCGCCACGTGGACCACGTTGGCGTTCGCGCTGATGGGTGACGGCGACCGCGCGGGTGAATTGTTTTCATTGCTGAACCCCATCAATCACGCCAGCACCCGCGCGGGAATCCATCGCTACAAGGTGGAACCCTACGTGGTGTGCGCCGACGTGTATTCCGCCGAGTCGCATGTCGGCCGGGGCGGATGGACCTGGTATACGGGATCGGCAGCGTGGCTGTACCGTACTGCCGTCGAAGGAATACTCGGAATCAATCTGCGCGGCAATTTCCTCTCGATCGATCCCTGCATCCCGCGCGCCTGGAGCGGATTCGAAATCACCTACAAGCATGGGTCATCGAGATACCACATTGCAGTGGACAATCCGAATGGCGTGTGCCGCGGAATTGTACGCGCGACGACGGACAATCGTGAGATCCCGACATCCGAGTGCGGCATCACGCTGGTCGATGATGGAAGCTACCACTATGCGCGCATCACGCTCGGCCAGGAGCCTGTCTGAGTATTTCCCGTGGCGGCGACCGCTATTCGCGTTTCGATTGCGAAGCCGGGTTCGATCGCAATGCCGAGATGGCTTTCAGCAGCAAGATCCGCCCGATCGCGCCGGTCGGGAGCATGCGCAGCAATCGTAAGGCCAGTTGAGGCCGCGCGATCAGCAAACCGCAGGCGGCGGCGCCTAAGGTTCCTGCGCCGCGGGCGCTCAAGAGCATCTTCATCGTACGGCTGCGGGGAAAAGCTCCGGTGCCGGGGGCTCCACTGTCCGGGCCGTCGCCCGAGGACACCGGCGGCGGCGGCTCGAGTACCCGGCGAATCTCGGCCCGCGAAGCGGCGAGACGCGCCAACGTTTCATCCCTGGCGGTATCGATGCCGGTCATCGTTCACTCCTCTTCGGGCGAGAGGATGCGATCCAGAATCACGCGGTCCTCGTGCCACTCGCGGCGCACCGTCGCCAGGAACGGCGGCTGCGTACTCAATACCTGAAAGCGGTATGCCACGGCGGCGACCGCGACCAGCAGGAATGCAACGCCCATCCAGATGATCGCCGACACACGGTGCGGGGTGTCCCACGTCAGCGCGACGACCAGCAGGCATCCCGTCAGCAGCAGGAAGAAAACGCAAATTCCCACGATCACGGCGGCGAGAAGCCGGACACCGAAATCGCGCTGCAGCTGGTCCAGATCTTGAACGGCGAGTTCTACGTAAGCGAGAACATGACGCAGCAGAGCGGGTGCCGCCTTCGGCAGCGACCACAGCAGACGCATCGTCCTCAAGCCTACGAACGGCGGGTTGCTAGGATACCCACCACCGCTCCGACCAAGGCGGCAACGCCTACCGCTTGCCAGGGGCTGTCGTGTACGAAGTCGTCCGCGGTCGTTGCCGCATTCTGAGCTTGGCGCCGCAGCGTATCCGCACTGTCGGTCAGGCTCTCCTTGGCCGCATCCACCGCGCGTAGAACCTTGTTCCGCACCCGGGCGACGTCGGCGTCCTTGAGATCCGCGATTCGCGCCACCAAGTCTTCGACGTCGGCGATGAGGCTCTTGATTTCGGCCGATGCCGCATGTTTGATGTTGCCCGCGCCCTCGGCGAGATCGCGGTGTATTCGCCGCCCGGTGGCACGCGCTTCGTTCACCGTCCCGTCAAATGTTTCCATAGACCTTCTCCTTATGGGCCCCGACGTTAGCGGCTGCCGGCGACCAAGCCCATCGGCCGCCGCGCAGGGTTTCATGTAGGAAATGGCTCACATGGTAGACTAGCGGGCTCAAGTTGGGCATTTTTACATGAAAATTTTCGGCGAGGAATTGGGTCACGTGGGCCGGTGGTATGTCGTCCTACCGCCGCTGCTGTTGATCGGCTTTCTCATCGGACTCTTCTTCATTGCGGCTGCCGGTCAGACGCGCCTGAATGCGGCCGACGAGAGAGTGCACAACTCCGAGGAACGCGAACAGGCGCTTGACGATTTCCTTGCGCTATTTGCCGATGCCGAATCGGAGCAGCGCGGGTACTTGCTGACCGGCGAGAGCTCGTATCTGCAATCATACCGCGCCGCCGCCGCGCAACTCGCGCCTGCGCTCGATCGTTTGCGGGAGTCGTACGCATCGGGTCAGGAGCCCCTGAAAGAAATATCCCGGCTGCGGATGCTCTCAGGACAGAAACTGGGCGAACTCGACGAAACCCTAGCTCTGTACGACAAGGCCGGCCTCGACCCTGCAATGAGCGCCACGCGTACCGATCTCGGCAAGCGCACGACAAATGACATTCTAAAAAGCGTCGCGGTTTTGAGAAAGGAGGAGAGCGCGGAGCTGACGGCCGCCACCGCGAGCTGGCAGTCGGACCTCCGCCTGTCCCGCTGGATTACGCTGGGCGGCGCGATTTTGAACATTGGGCTCGTCGCACTCGCCACCGGCTTCGTCTATGGCGACATGCGGCGGCGTGCTCGGCAGGCGACTAACCTGCTCGACCAGAAGCGGGAGCTGGCCCGACAGGTCGAGGAACGCACTCGGGAACTGACGGCGCTCTCGACCCACCTGCAGGAGGTGTCGGAGCTGGAGAAATCAGCGCTGTCGCGCGAATTGCACGACGAATTGGGCGGACTCTTGGTCGCGGCGAGAATGGATCTGTCCTGGCTGCAACACCGGCTGCCCACGAGCGACTCCGCCATCGAACAACGCTTCAAACGCATTCACGATTGTTTGAGCGCAGGCGTGGATCTCAAGCGGCGCGTCGTCGAGGAATTGCGGCCCACCTTGCTCGACAACATGGGTCTGTATGCGGCACTGCGATGGCAGTTCAAAGAGTCATGCCGCCGCACCGGTCTGCGATGCTCCGAGTCCATTCCGGAAACCGAGTTGAAATTCACCGCCGACGCGGCGATCGGCGTCTTCCGCGTCGCTCAAGAAGCCCTGACCAACATCCTCAAACACGCCGAGGCGAAATCCGCCGACTTGGCCATCGATATCCAACACGACATATTCGTCATGCGAATTTCGGACGACGGCAGGGGGATGTTTCCTACCCGACGGCCGACGATCCCATCGCATGGGTTGGCGTCCATGCGACACCGGATTGCGGCGCTGGGAGGCAGTTGGGAGTTAAGCGCGCCGCCGGCCGGTGGTACCACCGTGACTGCGCGCATACCGCTCCGCAGCATGTTGCTTGCGGAGCCCGTCGCCGCTCTCGCCAGCCGGAGCTAGTTACCCTAAGTTGGAGATCCCACAGGTACGGCAGCCAATCACCGCCGTGCGTCGATTCGATGCAACCCGGTGTCATCATCGGCGGCGGCTTCCTGAATCGGCTTGACCGTAGCGCCGGCTAATCGGCCCGCCTTTTCCCTCCCGATGCCGTAGGCTTCTTGCAGCCTGCCGGCGCAAATTTCTCGACGACCGGCCAGCGCGACAAGGTGGTCATCGGTCAACTTGCCCCACCCAGCTCGCACCCTGCCCTTTAGCTGCTTCCAATTGCCTTTGACGCGATCCCAATTCATCGCTGCGCTCCTAGACGCGGATTCAAACGTCAGCGGGCGTCACGTCGCCCTACTAAAGATAGCGAGCAAGCTGCGTGCCAACTCGAGCGGCTCACGCAAGTTCAAGCCGCAGGGCGGAATTGAGGATTCGAGGGGACGCCCAAAGAAGCCGATGTAGATATTGCCGACGCCGTCGGTAGACCTTACGAGTCTGTCGCGCGCGCGGGCGCAGAAATCAATGCTTTGCGAGATGAGCCTCGCAGATCTCGTGTAAGACTTCAGGCAGACGGCCGTAGTCCCGGGCCTTATCCAGGAAATGAGTCGCGCCGAGTGCGATCGCCGCGTTTTTGTACTCCGGCAAGTCGTAGTTCGTGAGCACGATGATGCGCGGTCGCAGTTGTGTCGTCGCCAACGCCCGCATCACGCCGAAACCGGTGCCCTGCTTCAGGTGCAAATCCAAAATGATCACGTCCACGGAGTCGCGCTTGACCGCCGCGAGTGCGCCCGCCTCGGTATCCGCGGTTCCGATGAGCTCAACCTCCGGAATCTGCCTGATCGCCTCCGTGAGCCGTTCAGTCACCACCTTGGAGTCTTCGACGAGCAGGACCCGCAGTCCCTGAGCCATTACCACGGCATCCATATGATTTGCCCGCATGCTAGACACGGTTCATGGTCGCGTGAAGTGAAGAGCAGTATGTGCACGGCTCATCGCTTATTGTATGAGACCGTTTCGAAGCGCATAAGACGTGATATCCGCGTTCGCACTGAAGCTCATCTTTTCGAGGATGCGGCTCCGGTAGGTGCTCACGGTCTTCACACTGAGAGAAAGCTCGTTTGCAATGTCCGAAACGCCGCGGCCGGCAGCCAGTTTGCAAAAGATTTGAAATTCCCGGGTCGAGAGCCTGGCATGCAGCGGTTTGTCCGGATCGCCATCGAGGTCGGCCACCAGAATTTCCGCCAGGGCGGCGCTCACGTAGCGCCTTCCCGACAGCACGGTACGGACCGCTTTCATGAGCTCTTCGGGCGCACTGTCCTTCGACAGGTAGCCGCTCGCGCCCGCGCGCAACACATTGACCGCGTACTGCTGCTCGGGCAATCCGCTCATCACGAGCACCCGTACGCCGGGATGGCCCGTCTGGATGTGGCGCAGGATGTCCAGGCCGCTGCGGTCAGGCATATGGATGTCCAGCAGGACCAAATCCCACTCCTGCTGCCGAAGCAAATCGAGCGTCTCATTGCCGCTCGCGGCCTCGCCGACCGCGTTGATGCTGGAATCCGCCTCGAGAAATTGCTTGAATCCGGCGCGAACGACCGCATGATCGTCAGCGATCAGTACTCGTGACACTTGCTTCCTCCGGTAACGGGGCGCTCAACTGCTTGCGCACTCTTGGTTCTGTGAATACCCGTTCAGTTTGTTATACAGGGTCTTGAGGCTGCAGCCCAGCGCATCGGCTGCGCGCCGCTTGTTGCCTTTGAAGTAGTCGAGCGTGGCTTCGATCAAGGAGCGCTCCATATCGTAGATGCGCGACCCCACACGGATGTCGAGCCGTTCGCGATCCGATGCCGTATCGCCGCCGCGCGCCGCATTTTGAATGAGCGGAGCCAATTCCAACGTTTGATCCCCCAAGATGAAGGCACGTTCGATGCAGTTCTTCAATTCCCGCACATTGCCGGGCCAGGTATGCTGTTTCAATGTCATGCGCGCCATCGCGGAAAACCGCTTTTGCGTGCGGCTCTGCACATTGAGCTCCGTGAGGAAGTGCTCGGCGAGCAGTTCCACGTCGCTGCCCCGGCTGCGCAGCGACGGCATGTCGATCGGAAAGACGGCCAGACGGTACAACAGATCCTCACGCAGTTGGCCGTTCTGCACGGCCTGCAGCGGGCATCGATTCGTCGAGGCGATTACCCGGACGTCCGAACTGAATTCGACGCTGGCGCCGACCCGGTAGAACTTGCGGGACTCGAGAACCCGCAGCAGTCGGGTCTGCATGTCCAACGGCATCTCGGTGACCTCGTCGAGGAGCAGCGTGCCGCCCTGGGCACGTTCGAAGACGCCGGCATGCGCACGTACCGCTCCGGTGAAGCTTCCCTTTTCGTAGCCGAAAAGCTCTGCTTCGATCAATCCGGCGGGAATGGCGCCGCAGTTGATGGCGATGAACGGCCCCCCTCTGCGTGCACTGCGATCATGGATCGACTGCGCCGCCAGTTCCTTCCCGGATCCGCTCTCTCCGGTCAAGAGCACGCTGGCCTCCGTCGGGCCCACCCGCTCGATGAGGCGGAAGACCTCCTGCATGGCTTCGGAGTCGCCCAACAAGGGACTCGGGGCCGCGAACGGCACCACCGACTCGGAAAAATCACTTCTGGCGATATTCATCACTCGATCTCCTCCTGATCGGGTTCGTGTAATCGTTACACTGAACACGGAGTCGATTTGTAACCTGTACCGCTGGTGGTGGCCAGAGATACGGGCTGAACCTAGGCTCAGAATTCACGATATTTGATGTAGGTGTTCGTCCGACATGCAGGGTTAAGCCTTTGATGAGCAAGGGCTAAAGTCGCGCTTCCGCGGGCGTCGGTGAGCGCTTTCGATGCTGCGGCGCCGGCTGGCACACACTATGCAAACGGCTTTACGGGGATACGCCTCTTGATTTTACACACCGCGTGGTGGACCTGCAGCCCCGCAGCGCCAGCACTGGGTGAATTGCGGTTCCAGCTGCTCGCCGCAAGCGGAGCACGTCCACGTCGTTCCCACAGGCGCCGCAGCGGCCCGCGCCAGGGCGCGGAGCGCCAAGGTCTCGTCGTCATCGTCCACGTAGAGCTGCGGCCAGGTCTCCATCATGGGTAGGTCGCCCAGCGCGCCGGCCAGATATTGATTCCGCAACTCGCATTCTATCCCAGCGGTGATGAGCACGTTGCGGGCATGCGCCACAATCGCGGTAATGCGTTCCTAACGCAGCGATCCCAGAAAAGCCTTGACGTCGTCGCCGCGCTCCAACGCCTCGACCAAGGCGGAGCCGACCACGACTCCATCGACATGCGACCCGAAGCGCGCCACTTGGTCGCGTGAACGAATGCCGAAGCCGGCGCAAACGGGCACGGTGGAGCAGCGCTTGACGCGATCCATGTAGGCCAACACGTCGTCGGGCACCCCGGCGGATTTTCCGGTCGTGCCCGTCATGGTAACGGCGTAGACGAAGCCCTGGGCGGACTTGCACAGCATGCTTAAGCGTTCTTGCGGCGTTACGGGGGTCACCATCTGTATCAAGGCGAGTCCCTCGCCGTCCAATGCCATGTTGAGCTCGCCGCTTTCCTCATACGGCAAATCGGGAACGATGAATCCCGCGACGCCCGCCCGCGCGGCATCGCC
>WNFM01157243.1_pt1 | contig 13991 bp, 15 predicted proteins | sample 5400271 | NCBI WGS metagenome assembly WNFM01 (sample SAMN13153352, study PRJNA577476) | soil metagenome | isolation source: 60 cm saprolite on Douglas fir-dominated hillslope | place: USA:California | collected 2013-09-17 | reverse complement strand
GCGGCAGCAGTTGACGTCTTACAGGAGGTGGTTGTCGAAGCCCTTGACCATGCTGACCGCTTCAATCCCACGGGTCAACCAATGGCATGGCTTCTAGGTATAGGGGCAAACGTCATCAAGCGCAAGAAGGTTGAGCTAGCCAGGCGTTCTTGGCGGGAACTCTTTATTGGTGATCTCTTGCTAGAGCAGCAAGAGCCTCTGAGTGAGGATGAACTATTTGATCAGATTACTGTATGTACATCCGCTGGACCAGAAGAGGATATCGAAGCCAATGAACAGGCCATGTTGCTGCTTGCTCTTGTCTCACCGGAGGATCAGCAACTCCTATTCCTCGCGTTCTTATACGGTTTTGAGAGAGAAGCGCTGGCAAAGAAGCTAGGTATTACACCGGTTGCAGCGCGTGTGAGGCTGCACCGGGCATTGAATCGGCTCCGTCTGGCCTGGCGCGGGCAACACCTGAAACTTCAGGAAGGAGAAAACAATGAATGAGCCGTTGACCCCTGCTGTGCAGCAGCGTATCCAGATATTACATCGCTATATGTGTGCGATGGAGAGCGGCGATGTCGATACCATCGCTACTGTGTTAAGTCAAGCCGAGCAAGATGATGCCTTAGAACATATGATTCTGGAAGCCAATGAAGTTTATCAGCGGGAAGATCAAACGATAGTGCGGCCTGCTGATGTTGCTTTGGCACAGCAACTCCTCTTCACCACTATTCCAGCATTGAGAGCTGCTGGAACGGAAGGAAGACCTATGCAGTCGTTAAACGGCAAAGAGAAGAGCCTGGTTGATACAGAGTCCCATGCTGTCTTGAATACAACTTCTGGACCGGCGGAGGCTCTCAGTACTCCTAATCACCAGGTGCTCAAAGCGCTCCCTGCCAGGAAAGCGCCGACGCAGGTATTGCCCGCGCAGAAAATTGCACCTCAGAAATGGTATCGTGCTCGCCGTAACTGGATGATCGTAGCGGTCGCAGCAGTCCTGGTTGTGCTGTTGATATTACCAGGCAGTGGCGCGTTAGCAAATCAAATTCTTGCGCTCTTCCGTGTGCAGCAATTCCAGCCAGTCCAGGTCACGAAGCAGGATTTGCAGACCCTGTCTTCGCGTCCAATTCCATCTCTAGAGGATCTTGGCACTGTACAGATCCAGCCCAATAGCCTGCAAACCCATACTAGCTTGACTGCAAAGCAAGCAGCGCAGATGGTCAACTTTCCCATCTTGTTGCCCCACTATCTGCCTCGAGGTATCCCCAATACTCCTGATTTTGGTGTAATAGATGGCGGCCATGCTACCTTTACCTTCAGTGCAAGCAAGGCGCATACGTACTTTGTGAAAAATGGCTACGGCAATGTGAACATTCCCGCCAATTTGGATAGTGCGACCTTTGACCTCACGACTACTGCCGGTGTTGTGATTGCCTATGGCAACCAGGTCGATACCCAATTCCTGCTGGTAGAAGTTCCCAGCCCGCTTGTACGGGCCACAGGGCAGGCCTCGCTCCAGGAGTTACGCGATTTCGTGCTCTCACTTCCAGGATTGCCAGCGCCACTTGTCACGCAACTCAGGCAGATCGATCTGAATAGCGGTATAGTCCCGCTGCCCATTCCTTCGGGAGTGGACTCGCAGTCTATCACCGTGCATGGTACGTCGGGATTGCTGCTCACCAGCAACGTCTCTACTACCATTGAACAGATCAAGAAGTTTCCTGCCGGTAGTGCGGTCGTCTGGCAAACGCATGGTATCATCTATGCATTAGGAGGTACCATATCAAATACCAACCAGTTGGTAACCTCGGCGAATTCGTTGAGTTAAATTAAGGGATAGATGCACATGAGCAGCAATTCAGCCCTTGATAGGCGGTCGGGCAATCCCCGACCGCAGCATGATGAAAATTCATCCATGAGCAGCGCTTCGCGCTTGTCTGCCGTAGAAATACAGGGACTGCGGAAGGTCTACCAGCAGATCGTTGCAGTAGATGATATTAGCCTTGTCACCTACCGGGGCGAGGCTTTCGGCTTTTTGGGACCAAACGGCGCGGGTAAGAGTACGGTGGTGAAGATTCTTACCGGGTTGGTCGCTCCAACAAAAGGCACGGTGCGCGTGCTCGGGCAGCCGATCAGCACTGTAGAGACGCGTCGGCGTGTTGGCTATTTACCTGAGTTCCCCTCCTTTCACCGCTGGCTTAAGGCACGGGACTTCCTGGAATTTCACGGTCGGCTCTATGGTCTACGGGGAGCCATATTAGAAAAACGTATCAGGGAAGTGCTGGCAATGGTCGGGCTGGCCGGACGCGAGCAGCAGAAGCTGGGCACATTCTCCAAAGGCATGTTACAACGTATAGGGCTAGCCCAGGCCCTCATCAATAAACCGGATTTAGTTATTCTCGACGAACTTGTGTCTGGCCTCGATCCTGTCGGTCAGCGCGATATGCGCGAACTTCTGTGCGAACTGAAGGCTGAAGGCACCAGTATCTTCCTCAATTCGCACTTACTGGCCGACGTAGAGGCTATTTGTGACCGTGTCGCGATCATCAACCAGGGACGAATCTTGAAAGTCGGGGCGCCTGCTGAGCTCTTCGACAAGAAGAAGGTGCTCGAAGTACGCGTCGACCATATAAGCGAGGAGTTGCTCCAGCGGCTTAACGCTGCTGAGCTCGCTCTAGAGCGAGCAGAAGATGATCCTTGCCGTCTACTCATCGAGATCCAGCGTGATGAGCAGGCGGCAGATATCGCAGACATCGTCCATGGTTGTGGGGCGCGACTCTATACGCTGGCGCCGCGTCGCCTCTCGCTTGAGCAAATCTTTTTCCAAACAATCGATGCCTTGCATCAAGGTAATTAGCACCCGTTGAGGAGCATGTTATGGGATTATTGTTAATAGCCCGCTTTACGATTCAAGAAGCCTTCCATCGCTGGCTCTTGCTGGCGATGTTGTTACTGAATCTACTGCTACTGGCAGTTTTCGCGCTCATGCTCAACGCTGCCTATACCGGGCAACTTGCGCGTGTTGGGGAGCAGAGTAATCCACAACTGTACTTGCTGGAATTCGATCTCTCCATTGGTATTCTATCGGTCTGGGCAGCCTACCTGCTCAGTGGGGCGATGACCATCGTTCTGACTATAGGCATGACCTCTATGGAGATAGAGGCTGGCACTTTTGCCGTGATCGTATCAAAGCCCCTGCGCCGCGCGGAAATCATCTTCGGAAAATGGCTAGGCTATGCATTGATCCTGAGCATCTATACTGCCATGCTGTTTTTCACCTTTCTGGGCCTCATCTACTGGCGCACAGGATATTTTCCGGAAAATGCTCTACCCGCGCTGGGTATGCTTGAACTAAGCACGCTTGTGTTGCTGGCTCTCACCACGCTGGGCAGCACACTGTTACCTACGCTTGTCAACGGAGCCGTGGCGATTATGCTGTTTATCGGTGCACCACTGGCAAGCTTCGTCCAACTGATCTCCACGACACCGAGTGTAACGGCGAAAAACATCACTACACTCGTCAACCTGGTGATACCGACCGACGCTCTCTGGCATGGGGCTTCGTACTACCTGATCCCCTCATTTGTATTCGGCATAGCCCAGCAGCGAGGTCTTCTCAACGGCCTGAACACGCCCTTTACCTCGACACAGCCTATACCCCCGGCGCTCCTTGCCTGGGCCGTGCTCTACTGCATCTTCCTGCCCATTATTGGTGCCATACGTTTCCAACGGCGCGATTTATGAAGCTACTCTTTGGCTTTACAGAATGAGAATTTAAGAAACAAGGGTGGTATTTTCAAGCTGTTCAGATGAGCATGATCATTGTAAGTATGCAGGCACCACTGAGGATCATCGCGTCCATAACCGGGGAAGTGGGCCTGGTGCCAGTGCGTGATGGAAGTATTTTGCGCGTCCAGCACGATAGGAAGCTGTTTGAGCATATTAAGGCCGAGAAAGTAGATGAATGAGCCATCGATAAATCGGCCATGCGTGACAATGACAATAGTTTTACCGGCATATTCACGCGTAATCCGATCCAAGGCCTGACAGGCGGCGAAATGGTTCGTGGTCGAGGGAGAAGAGGCCGAAGCGTTCTTCGATCTCCGCGACGGTGAGTCCCTCAAGATCTCCAATGTTGAGTTCCTGTACCTTGTCATTGAGGATCACAGGGAGATTGAGGGCGGGCGCGATGATCTCAGCGGTCTCCCTGGCTCGATTGAGTGTGCTGGAGATGAGCACATCAGCCTTGATTTCACCACTAGAAGCGAGACGGTCACGTAAGTGTTCAGCCTGGGCGATACCAGGTAGGGAGAGACCGGAGTCAGGGTTAATCGAACCGGTAACACCAGATTTCAGCCCATCAGCTTGTGCGTGGCGGATCAGATAGAGGTGAGTCATGCTTATCAGTACTCCTTTTACATATATGTCCGTAGTAGATATATCGAATACGGATATATTAAAGTAGAGCAGGTCATTTGTCAAGGAATTTCATAATGAACAAAATTGCGCTAGAGGTATGAAAGAGGGGTTAGTCACTGACGAGGGGTAACATCTTCTACCAGGTCACCAATATTAACTTCCAATGCACGGGCTAGCTTCTCTAACGTATCTGTTGTTGTTACTGTCTCAGGATTACGCCACAACCGGCGTACATTCCGCAGTGAGATGTCAGCTTTCCGTGAGAGGCTAGACATCGTGTATCCGCGTTCTTCAGCTACTTCTTTAATTCGTAGTCGAGCCATAGACCTCTTCCCATACCTTTCTGCCGCTTACCTTACCACTACCATTGACTTGACGGAATACCGCTTAGGGGTTACAATCTATATGTTGGAACTTGTAGGTTGTAACATACATGCCCTTTTATGATAATCGGCATGAGGAAAGAAAGAGGAAAGAAAATAGAATGCGTTATGCGGTTCAGTACGAAACGCAAACAGGCACCATTGGCTTAATGATCTTCACAGTAGAAGACGATGCAGCAGCACAAACCTACGTAGCTGAGATGGTAACAAAGCATGGATATACCAACGTATCCCAACTATCCCCTCTTCCAAGTGGAGCAAGCATCCAAGACCTGTACAGGCTATTCCCACGGCTTGCCAGGCTTGTCAAGCGAGAGGAAGCACCACCAACCAGGAGCTATCGATAGCTTGGCAAAAGAAGGTCTTATGAAAACCTACCCGTGTAAGCCCGATCGCTCCTGCATCGCCGTTCATCAACAGCGTCGCAACCCCGCCTTTGAGGCACGATTCCGCAGGTGATTGCAGTCAAGTGATTTGAGATCACGGTCCCGCCGCTTGCCGGTCGCGCAGGCGTCGCTTGGTGCTTGGGAATCCAGCCTCGACCACCCCTGTGGCTCCCCGATGAGCTCCCCGGGCGAATAACCGAGGCTGTGGATCCAGCGAACGAAGTCATCGAAGTACGGTGCGTTGGCACGAGACTTGTGGCCCTGCCTCTGCTTCACGATTCCCAGCAGTGCCTCAGGCAGGGCCACCGGCCTATCGCCGAAGTAGAAAAAGTGGTTGGAGAGGAGGACCCATCTCCCGTTCAGGTCGGTGCTTTGGTTCTCATCGCTGTGCTCGCTTGGGCGAAGAGACGGGGTGGGGGCTGAGTAGTCGTAGATCGAGTCGCCACACTGTCTGCGGAGGTCGGCGCTATTCATCAGGGGGATCTTGCGAGGGAGCTTCGCCTGCGTGAACCTGTCATATTCCTCCATCGTCATCTTCTGGGTCACGAGCATGGCGTACACGACCATGCCTGAGACGTCCCCGATCGGCGACTCCACGGAGCCCGTACCGACAACCCAGTCCCCAACTTCGGCATATCGCCGGATGAGCGGCTTACAGATAGCAAGCGTGCAACGTCCCCAGAAGGGGTTGGGAGCGGAGCCGTTGTCGTACCGGATGCAGTAGGAAAAGAGAGTAGGCATAATTCCTCCACCAGGCGTGAAACTCCTCCGTCGTTAGCATCAGTGTGATCTCTCAGACGACATGTCGTCTCAAAGCTTTTCAACCGTTGTAAGAAGAGTATACCAGATGGCGATCAAATATGCGAGGGTTTGACGCATTTCTTGACATTGTCAGATATGGTGTCGTACATCGGAGAAAAAGAGCGTTGGAGCACATTTCATAACTCAAAAGCTCTCCCAGGTATGAGAAAGGAAGAGGGGGCAATTGATTTGATCAATTGCCCCCTCTTCTTCAAATCAAGGCATCCTGTCTGGCAGGGTTATCGCCTCTCTTTAAGGCACAGATATCTTAGCCATGTAGATGTCCTCATCGTTCGCTTGAATGCCATTAGACCCGGCAGTAAAGGTGCAAACCTGAGGTGATACTCCTGGCACACCTGTGCCAGGGCAGAGAGCCAGGTCCTTGTCACGAGTATCACTCCATATGGGGTAGGCGAGGGTGGTAGACGCTGCGAGTCCGGTGTAGTCACCGAAGAAGACGCTGTTACCCTGCGCATCAGGAAACTCCGTTGGGAGCGGCATAGAACTCGACGTCACCCTCACCACTCCAAAAGTCGTAGGATCGTTGATCGACCCTGAAAGGCTGAAGTCCATCTTTCCCGTCGTCTCATCGGAGCCATACTGACGGTCGTAGTAGGAGACAGCCAGCTTTCCGCTCGTCGTGAAGGCGCTCCACTGAAAGTGAGCGTTGTCGGATCCGTTACAGTCCCGTTAAAGCTCGTTGCGCCGTTAGTAGAAACACTCTCGAGGATCTTGTTGTTGCAAGCCCCTGCCGTCTTTACACCGGTGTACAAGTTAAGTCCATTGCTGGCGAGGCCCGCCGGTACGCAGCCGTTTGATGGATTCGAGTCTTTGCTGATATAAGAGCCGAACGTGACCACCACCTGAGACGAATTCTTTGGATTTACCTGACCCGACGGGTAGCTTGCGGCACGGAAGACAGAGTTCGTAGCAGTGCCTTTCTCTGGCACACAAGAACGACCGGCATCCTGTCCAGCCTGGTATGTGGCGCAGTCCGGGAGATCGTTGTAGTTTGCAACCAAAACCGGGGAGCTGAAGGTAACGCCACCATCGGTCGACTTTGAGAGCAACATCTGGTTGTGGTTGTCGGTAGCGCTACTTACTGAGTTGTTGAAGTTGGCGTAGACGACGTAGAGCGCCCCGTCAGGACCGGTGAAGGGATCCGAGAACTGGTTCTGGTTACAGGTGCCGTGGGGGGTTCCCGCTCCAAAGGTGTTGACGCAGAGCGTGCTTGTTGAGCTGACAAGAACGGGTGCGCTGAACTTCTCACCATAGTTATTCGAGTACGCCTCAAAGATATAGGCGCTGCCGTCTGCCGCGAAGGTCGTCCAGGTCACATAAACGCGGTCCTGGAAAGGACTACCAACGTGGTTATCGACCGTCATGTACTGCTTGTCCAGGAATGGGAGGCCGGTCGTAGTGGACTGCTCAGCAACTGGTCGACCTGGGAAGTTCCAGGAAGCGCCATTGTTCTGGGTCGAGCGGAAGACGTAGAAAGCGCTTGACTGGTCGGGGTTATTCGTCACTCCAGGACCACGCATGAAGACCTGGCAGGAGAAGTAGGCGTTGCCCTTCGTATCCCATGCGACCGACGTATCACCACCGGCCTGCCAGTACTGGCGTGCCACGCCGCCAAAGTTTGTCCCATAAGTGAAGCCCATTGGGATGGTGGTGTCGTTCCAGTGGCCCGCATTGTCGAGACTGTATGAACCGTAGCAATTACCATCACCCCGGCGGTAATCGTTATTGCCGGTAACCAGGTCACTCGCGTTGTTGGGATTGACGGCGATAGCGGTCTCATTATTTGCCTGCCCGCGTCCCTGAAGGGTTATGTCACTCAGGTTCAAACAGTTCTGATTGACCTTGATGTTGGATCCCAAGCTCAAGGCGCATTGATCGTCAGCATGATCAGGATGATAGGTAATAGCACTCGACTTAGTGTTCGCCGTGTTCTGAGGGTTTAGAATATCGGCCGCAAAGCCGGAGATGAGCCTCTTTTGCATCGGCGTCAGTTGCGAGTACAGGGAAGCTGCCTTGACATTGCTATTACTAGCACTCGGTCCAAAGCGCAGAAAAGCTACGAGCAGCAAACCGGATATAGCCAATGCCGCAATTGCGATACGGATAGCTCGGTTCCTCATTCAGATACCTTCTTTCCTAACAAAATACAAAAATCATCAGACCTCCGCCTCTAGATACCCCTAGTTTCAACCACGGGGAGGAAAGAGGCGTTCCTTCTTTGGGGCAGGGGTCGGGTGGCTCCCTTTGCCTTTTGCCTCACGTTGCTCTTTGACCAACCAGGAGCGGAACGCCGTCCAGGTCAAGATTCGACATTCCTTGACCTTTGCTCCCTGCGTCAGCCGTTTGTTGCTTCGATAGGCATGGACGCTGATGGTTGGTCGCTTCCGATCAAACCCACCCACACTGCACAGCCCATAACGAGCATATGTAACTAGCGTTCCGCGCTTCAGCCCAAGGCTTCGCGTACCCCCATAGGGCTTGCGTTCCCCACCTCTCGATGCCTGAAGCCGGTGCAACTGCCTGCGATGCAGGATCACCGGCACGGCGTACCACAGCCGGGTACAGGTGGGTTTTTCGGCTCCACTCACCGATGCTGCCAATACCCAGGAGTCTACACAATGGGAATCAAAGCTTTGTTTGGCTTTGCTCTTCGTCTTTTTTAAGCCGTACTGCTCACGTAGCTCCTTCGTCTGCCAGCCTTCCTTGAGATAGACGATCAGGCCCATCTCCCGCAAGAGGTGATACAGGTGCTCTTTGCCCACTTGTACCGGGCTGAAGGCAATATTCCACTTGCCACCCTTGCCCTTGCGTGTAACGGCCCGGACATCCTCAAGCACGACATCCGTAAGCGGCACAACCTTCTTGAGTTGGGCGACAATGCGGGCCTTGGCCTCCCAACGACTCCGGGTGGAGGGCGGTATGCGCTGTTTGCGGTTCAAGCGATTATCGAAGCGTTTGGGCCGCCGCCACTTGCGAAAGCGCCGTGCCCGCCGCATGGTCCGTCTCGTCTTCACGGCATCTTTAACATGATCCGATGCCTCTACCATGAGATTGAGCACCGTGTCTTTTGCGCCAACGACGCTGAAGCCTTCAAACTTACTGCCAGGATCGACACCAGCCACAAGTTGCTGATTGTCTGGTTCCTGCTCGTAGCAGAGTTGGACATAGAAGATCCCCAGCTTATTCCACTTCGGTTTCGCTTTGCCCGTTTTGAACAAGTAACGGGCTTTCGCGGGCGTGCAAGGCATGAGTGCAACCCCGCGGGTATCAACGACTGGTAGTCTCAAGAGATTTCTCTTTCGCCCGGTCAAAGCCGGGGTAATATGACCCTTCGTGAGGGCAAGGAGGGCATAGCCCCGTGGGGCATCTGTTTGGGCGCGACAGGAAGCGGTTTTCGTTAGGGTGGCGCGAAAACGTTCTTGTAGCCCTCCTGGCTGCTGCTCCCGAAGGAGCCCACTAGACAGGAACTTGATCGGTGAGCTAGCCCTTTCTCAAGCCCCGAGCTTCAGCTCTGGGGTTCCTGACTCTACTAATGGACGATGTGCAGATTCACCATAACGAAGCCCTACTTTCAAAGAACCTCGACTCTACTGCCTACCATTGTATATATAGAGATACATTGTTGTATCTAGTGAGGTGGTTATGAATCGGTAAAGAAGATGTGGAGATTCACCAAACGCGGTTAAGGTATTCTTGTCTCATCAATAAGGAATATAAAGCAAATAGAAATGGTTGCTCTACTGTTCCCTGGAAACCAGGCTCTTGCAAAAGATGCGCTCAAGGAACTTCTACTGCATGCTGTACGTCTAATTGAATGGGGAACCGATTGCTTACCTCTTGTGGTATCAGTTCTTCCAGTGTACGGGCCATAGACGAAAATCAACTGTTGATGGATGAGCACGAAAAAAAGAGTTTGGAAAGAAAGGAGACTGTTATGGCGAGGATCCACCAGTTACTGATCGTCATCGGTACAATCGCAGCTATGATACTGCTCATAGGCTGTGGACAGCCTACGACTACTGGCACGACCGGTCTCTTTACGGCTACAACTACACCTTCGCTCAGGGCTACAAACGCCTCTACGAGCATAGCCAACCCTCGCTTGGTAACATTGCAGGTCGATGCGCAAACCTATCTGTCAAAAGATACGATCACAGTAACTCTGCACAATCAGAGCAACCAGACTATCTATTTTCCAGATCACCTGACTAACTGTTCGGTTATACTCCTGCTACGACTAAACGTTCAGCCACTAGCAAGCGACAGCGGGCCATCTGCCATCAGCCCTTGCAGAACTAAAATTGCAACGCGGATACACTCGCTCGCAGCAAAACAGAACGTCGTTGTCAGACTCATTGCCCCATCCAATGGCTGGTTACCGGGTGTCTATTATGCTACACTGAGCTACTACTCATCTCTATCTCTCAGAACGCCAACGACCATACGCTCAGCAGCCTTTACCGTAGGTCCTTTTACTCCCCAACCGTGAGAATAACGACTGTGACCTCGCCATGGTTTGGTGGAGACTGAAGGCCATTTCGAGAGTTCTGTTATTACTTGTCCTCGTCTGGTACAGTCTCTAACAGCTCCCGCACATCAACTCCAAGAGCTGTAGCCAGTCTTTCAAGTGTATCGGTGTTCGCTGTCTGATAAGGGTCTTTCCATAGCCGCTTGACCGTCTTGAATGACACATCAGACTTCCTTGACAGACTGGACATATTGTACCCTCTTTCTTCAGCCACTTCCTTTATGCGTAGTCGTAACATGGTACCCCTTTTTGCTTGATACTATCATCCTCTTAATCTTGACGGAACAGTGCATAATAGATTAAGCTTGTATAAGTAGTATTCAATGCTTATACCTTTATGCATAGTATCATCGTCATATAAGATAGAGTGTGTAGCAATAAGAGAGGGGGTACCATGATGAGATTTGTCGTCGAATACCGCCTGGCTGGTGGGAGCAAAGGAATAATGCTCTTTACTGCTGACACTGAAGACAATGCCGCTAAGAATGCCGCTAAGTACGTAGCCGAGATGATCTGTCGCTATGGGTACGCCTATGTATCTGATCCAATCGTCTTAAGCGGGGGAATAGAGGAACTTTACCGGGTGACTGATGATTTGACCGAGGCACCAAATTTTGAGCGGCAACAGCCTTTCTGGAAACTGGCTGGTGGGGCGAGAGGGAGTCGAACCCTCACGACCTTGCGGTCAGGGGATTTTTAGCGCGGTTTTTCGCGGTGAAAAAGTGTTTCTTCCGCCGAGGAATCTCTCTACAATTCGGCCATGAACCAGGTTTTTGAGCGTCGTGGCAGATTTATGGCGGAATTGTTCGGCAGAATCTCTCCAAAATCTCCTCATCGTGGCAGAGCCGTAGGAAGCATGCATACGGTTAGCTTCCCTTCTTAGGGTGTTCTATGGGATATGTACCTCGTTATTCCTCATATTCCATCACTGCCCGGCGGAATTCCGCCAAATTTCGCCACGTGTCCGATAATTTTACGAAGCTTTTCCAATATCGGACGCCTTTAGGGAGCATTAATAGCTTTGAAACTTAAAACATGCATAAAAATATATTATATCGGACGGAATATCAGACGAATTATCGGACAGGTGGCGATAAAAGGCTGTTTGAAGCTGCTTATTTCTGCTACAATTAGGTCGTTCAAAGGCAAGAGATGTTATTCTGCGGAGGTTGCCATGGCAAGGTTAAATGAAGTAGCTCTTAGACGTTTGATTAAGGGTGGCGAAACGACTACAGTCGAGTTCAAAGTAGCAACTCCTAGGCCTGTAGAGATGGCTGAAAGACTGCTTCCAGGTCAGGGGATAGTGCCAGGCTTATTGTAGCTCCTGGAAGAGAAATATCATGCTCCATTTTCCGCCATATCCGCCATATCCGCCACCTATGCTATAATCATGTATCCTTTCTTCAAGCATTATCTTTCTCAGGTTCCCCCGAATGCTCCCTTGATTATAGCTATTCTGTCAAATTGTACTTTTGGTTCAGGATGTTCTCCACTCAGCCAATTTCGTAAAGTTCACAACCATCAGCCAAAGCACTTATAGTTATGAAATCATAACTTGGTATGGATATATATCTCCAAATTTAACCAAACCTTAACCACATCACTACCTTCTTTCTCTCCCCGTACCTCCGGAATGCGCCTATCTTGATAGGCAGGAATTTAGTTGAGTGTCAAGGTAAATCATGCTGCTGAACTCATAGCCCGGGCTACGAACCCGGGCTACGAATGACGTTTGATTTTTTGAAAGTGAGGCCAGTTTATGCGTTTCTCTCGCTCAAAGTTGAGCATCGCGTTCTCACTGTTGGCTCTTGTCGCCGTTCTTGTTGGATTAACGGCTACCTGGGTGTTGCGGGGAGCTTCTTCCCCGGTCCACGCTGCAAATGCTGCCCATACACATCTTGATTGTTCAAATACGAATTCTATTTGCGCAGAGGTAGGTGATCCCGAACGATTCTTTGGGAAAGATCACTATGTCGGGCACGACGAACCATCGACCCTCTTCTATTCCAATGCTCCCGGCTCGGGAAACCGCATGAGATATGCGCTCACCCTTCCCAAGGACCCCACACCGACTGCACCGCTAACCTCGGGAAAATCCTACAATTTCCAGCTTCACCCGGCGTTGTGGTTCGGCATGGCATTGTGCGATACGCAGTCGTTTCCCGAACTGGTGTCCAACTGTACCCCGAATAGTGACAAGAACATCGTCGATCCAGCGGTGAGCCCCAACCATCCAGGAACGGCGTTTGTGGAGTTGCAGTTCTATCCTCCCGGCTGGGCTCCCATCTCGATCGGTCCCGGGATCAGCTGCGACGCGACCAAGTGGTGCGCTGCCATGGCGCTCTTTAGCGTCCAGCAAAACGCACTGAGCGGTCAATTCAACAATGCTGACTGCCAAGCCAAAACGGGTGTCGAGTCTGCTAACTACGCCTTCATTACCAGGAACGGCGTCCCACATGCGCCCCCCGATCCTTTGAACGCGACACCGGCCACTTTCGCGGCTAATCCAGCGACGGACCTCTTCATGGGCTCGGGGGATCAGGTCCAGGTCACGTTGCACGACACGCCCAATGGGCTGATCACGGTACTCAACGACACGACCACCGGTCAGAGCGGGTTCATGACGGCCAGCGCGGCCAACGGCTTCGCCCAGGTGGACTTCAAACCGAAAGCGGCGACCTGCACCGAGACTCCCTACAACTTCCATCCGATGTACAGCACCTCTTCGGAGAAGACGCGCGTCACATGGGCCGCGCATTCCTACAATATCGCTTTTTCTGACGAGATCGGCCACTGGGACTACTGCACTGGCAGCGCTGCCGTGACGTCCGGCGGCAATTGCCCAACGACCAACAAGGAGGGCAATGCGGCCAACACCGAGCAGGCGGAAGGCGGGCCTACCAAGGCCAACCCGGCTGCAGATGACACCACTTGTTCGCCGTCATCTGTCTCGCTGCTGGTCAAAGTCACGGGATGTCAGGGCCAGAACAACGGCTTTGACGGGTCCCCCTATCAGCCGGTGTGGCCGGATGGCAACACGACACTGCATCCCACGTCAGTCCAGTTCACGAGCCCACTAACCGGTGTGAACTATAACGTGAACTACAGCCGCTTTGCCTTCGAGGCCGACCTGCCTCGCATCGAATTCAATACCTGCAACCGCGCCAGTGGTGTGGGCTGCACACTGATCCCGACGACCGATGATGGCACAGCGGCTGCCTTCTACCCGTTCTTCAGCATTGGCAATTCGAATGGGGCCTGCACCTGGAGGCTCGGCAACCACATTCCAGGGAGCACGAACGACTTCCATCAGAACCAACAATATGGTACGTTGTTGAACCTGAACTACACGGCAGTAGGCGGAGGAGTGCTCACCCTGTTGGAAGATTTCCGCCAGGTGTTCTCTAGCAACCCTTGCCAGGCGATGGCCTAAACTAAGCCACGAGTCAGCAGCAAAGAAGGAGGGCC
>WNFM01042767.1_pt3 | contig 13993 bp, 18 predicted proteins | sample 5400271 | NCBI WGS metagenome assembly WNFM01 (sample SAMN13153352, study PRJNA577476) | soil metagenome | isolation source: 60 cm saprolite on Douglas fir-dominated hillslope | place: USA:California | collected 2013-09-17 | reverse complement strand
CACCCAGTTCTCGGCTTTTTCTAATGTCATCTTGAGAATGAATTCCCGCCCCGACAATTAATGGAATTCCGGCACCCTTCGTTATTTCAACCGCCTTGGCAATAATCTCAGGTTGAGCGGTAGCGACCGACGCTGTGGTACTTCCAATTAATTCTGCTGGCTCATACGATGCATATGTTGGAGAGAGTTCACAAATTTTAGAAAGCTCTTCTAGATTACTGGCAAAAATTAAAGTTTTAAGTCCTAATTCCAACGCTTTTTGATTGGCAAGCTTTAGATCATCAAAATTTTTAAATTTATGTTCTGAGTGGTTTAGAAGTGTTCCCTTAGCACCAGCTTCTAAAATTTCTTCTGCCAACACGCTTCCAGTGTGAGCACCATTGGAATCGGGATCGATGTGTTGGGCCCAAACTTCAAGACTCAAATTGGTACTAACTTCTTTTAGATCAATCGCATTAACACAAGGAATAATTTTAATGTTGCTATCAGTTGAAACACTTTCCAGAGTCTTGGCAAGAGTAAGTGCCTCTTCTCCACTTCCCTCTTTGTACGCCTTAAAGTTAACGAAAATCATAATTAATTACCCAATTATCTCACTTACTTTTCCTTTATCAAATCCAATAATATTTTCTTCTGTCCCATCGTTTTTAACGACAACTGTAAAGGGAACTCCCAAAAATCCCTTTGATTTTCCCATCATTTCTTCTTTAGCCGCTTCATCCTGATCAACTAATTTTTCAGTATAGGCAATTTTCTTTTCAGTCAAATAATCTTTAAGCATTTTGCAATATGGGCAAGTGGTGGTTGAGTAAATTGTTATCTGCAAGTTGAATTCACCTCCTAGGTAAATACAAATCCTAAAATTTTATACCAGACCGGCATCTCAAGCTTTAATATTTCTCCAGTTGAGGCAGAAATATTTGCCTGGATTGGTACTTCAAAGCTTACTATGTTAAATAAACTTATTTCTTTTTTCCCGTCAACACTATATTCAAGCTCCCCCTTATCACTTTCTTTTAGATCTACTGATTTAATTCCATCTGCCTTTAAAATATTTGCTTTGAAAATTCCCGAGACTGCATCATATGGCAAAATAGAGAGAAATCTTTTTCCTGATGAAGTCTCAACCAAAATTCTTTTCTCGGGAGCATTAATAGTAATTGGGAAAACGGTCTTTGCAGTAATCCCTTCCTGGGCAATCACAAAAGCTCCATCTACCGTCGTAATTTTTACTTTCTTACTTTCGTCTGTAGTTTCGATTTCAATTAAATCATCTTTATAACTAGTTACATCAGTTTTACTTCTCCCTGAATCTGTAGTTACACTTAATTCAACCTTTCCATTGTCTTTGGCTAAAGATATTTCTGCATTTGTTGGAAGGCCTGCCAGTTGGGCTACATTTTTGACTTCCAAGTTTTTGGGCTTTGGGATGGGAAGAGTGGAATCAGTTTCACTTCCAAGTACACCCCAGACAACTTCCCCGTTTTTATTAACTATGATTAAGGCAGCATATGAGTTTTTAGAGAAGGTTAAAATTAAAATTCCTGCCAGTAAGAGAGAAAGCAAAAGCTTTTTAATCACAAAATCATTTTAACAGTAGTGAGGTATTATTGGAAGCTACCTTCTAAAATATGCTTCTCTGGAGTATTGTCGGCAACTCGCTCAAGTGTTACGACAACTTTTTTATAATCTCGAAGGTCTTTATTTACTCGGATATTGACCATGTAGCCACCTTTTTCAGATTCCAGCTTTCCAGTTGAAACGTATCCAAAATTTGTATCCCCTGGGTTACCTCGCATTAGCCATCCCTGGTAAAAATATCCGGAATCTGGGTCTGTGAGATCTGCAATGACTGTGTGCTCAAAAACATTATTTTCATAAATTCTCGTAGCAATTCCCTGGGAAATTCCACCGGTTACATCCTTAAGCTCAATTTTCTCAACATTATCCGGGACCTTGATATTAAATTGATCTTCAAGTTTTTGTTCAAATTCTGAAATAGCACTTGGGACTGGAGAAACAGTAACAGTATTAAAAATTGCCGGCCTTCTTATAAGATATATTGCCAAAATAATAATAACCAGGATTGCCGCACCGATTAAGATATCTCTTCTATTACTTTTCATATTTCTATAGGCCGATACTAACAAACAATCCCGAGCTTGTCAAACTTAATTTATTCACAACAAGGGTCTTTAAATCCACAGTTCACACAAATCGCATCTTTGCTTCCTGCTACTACTCCAATTGGAGTACCACATACTGGACAAGGCTGGCTTTCATTAGTAGACATAATCTTTTGGATTTTGGATTGCCTGGTAAACTTTATACCAGTCTCTTGTAATTTCATTTTGTGCATCAGTTAAACTCTCCTCTGCCTTACATACTTTACTATGTAAATAATTTTCAACAATATCCTTCTCATGAAATCCTGGTTTGGGGTTTGCTGGCTCAGGCCAAAGATTTTTAATATCATTACTACCACCCAATTCAAGCGGAATAAAGTGATCCGCCTCATAATCCCCTGTCGGTTGTGGGTAGCTTAGCCCATACTCCTCATAAACTTTTCTTTTGGTAGTAACTGATACATTTCGAACAGTTGCCGTATAGCCTTTAACACAAACTTCCTTGGCCGTTACTGGGAACACGTCTCCTGGGGTTAAATCGTGATTTGGATAAATATTTAAATTAACTTGTGGAGTTGTTGCCGGAGTTGCAATAGCTGTTGGCAAAGGCAAAACTTCTGGCTGATCTTTTTGTTTTACTGAGAAAAGGAGAATTAAAAGTGCAATGCAGCTAAAAATAATACCTAAAACTAAATTTAACCTTCTCAATTATTTCTTAGTTAAGTCCTCTTTAACCGTTCTTATAACGTCTTGTAGAGTTGTCATGAATTGGGCTGGAAAAATAATGGTTGAATTCTTTTCAGTTGAAATCTCTGCCATCGTTTGCAAAGTTCTAAGTTGAAGTGCAATCGGGTGCTTGGCAATAATGTCACTAGCTTTCCCTAATTTATCTGCAGCTTGCATTTCTCCCTCTGCTGCAACAATTTTGGCACGGCGCTCACGCTCGGCTTCAGCTTCCTTTGCCATGGCACGCTGCATATTTTCGGGAAGAGTGATGTCTTTAATTTCAACTGCCGTTACCGCTACTCCCCAAGGCTCGGTGTGCTTATCAATAACTTCTTGTATTTGATTATTTATTTTTACTGTTTGGGAAAGTAATTGGTCTAATTGAAATTGCCCAATTACATTACGAACTGTAGTTTGGCTAATTTGATTTACAGCTGAATAAACATTCTCAATAGCAATAACACTCTTTTGAGGATCAATGATGTGATAATAAGCAACAGCTGCAATATCAATCGAAACGTTATCCTTGGTAATAATTTTCTGAGATGGAATTTCCATCGTCACCGTTCGAAGGCTTACTTTTACTGCTGACTCAAGAAACGGAACTAAGAAAAATAACCCAGGCCCTTTGACACTTTTAAATCTACCAAGGAAGAAAACAACTGAACGCTCGTATTCCGCAGCTATGCGAATAGATGCAAGAAGAATAACAACTAATGCAACTAAAATAAATATTTCCATGATTTAAAATCCTAAAACTTCGTTAACAAAAATCATCCTTATTCTATCAGGCTTTATTTCTTTGTTAACTACCAAAATTTTACTGACATTACTTCCCATTCCATAAGCCTGCATTGCCCTTTCATTTTCCAGTGGAAAAGTGTGCTCCATCAACCGCTTCATTCCCTCATCTTTGTCTTTAACAATTTTTTGGACTCCAACTACCCAAATCACATGGTCAGCTCCATATACGTACGAAGCAAGTTGAGAACCAGTGTTTGATGCGATGATAACTTCTCCATTTTCAGTAACTGCGTGTACTGATCCGATCGCCCATTCAGGCGCCGCTCCGAGGCGTTGCATTTCCCGGTTATCAGTTTCGCGATTTAAATTAGCGAGTTTCTTCCTTACTGAATTAAATTTCTTACTTTCGTTAATTATTTTAGGAATTCCAATCGCATCAAGAGTGACTGATGTCATTGTCATAACTTCAGCCCTTTCTGGGATTAAAGATAAAACTTTCTCTTTTGCTTCAATTGAAGTTTTAACAAACTCAGCTTTTATTCCATTTTGAGTTAAAGCCTTAATTGTTTTATCAATTATTTTTTGAGTGGGAATCTTGGTCCATTTGTTATTCATAATGTGATTATACTCCTTGAAGTTAAAAATACTCCATCTTGTAGAAAAGAGTCAGAACTTATTTTAGCTTATTTAAGGCTAAGAATAATATATGCCGGGTAAGCTAGAGATATTATCCCGATTATTTGGAATAACCTTTGTGTTGGAGATATCTTTATTTTTTGTTGGTTTATTACTGACAGGATTAAGAAAATTATTGCTAGCGGAATGAAAAAGATCGGGAAAAATAAAGAATCATCTAGAAGAATGTAAAATAAATCCATAAAATTTACAGGTAAAAGAATGTGGGCTGCATTAACTACTGAAAGTAGAGTAAAAATATGAGAGAGAAAAATAAAAAGAATTGATAGCCAAAAAGACAATTTCTTCATCTCAGATCATATTGTATCATTTTTGCTCCACCTGATGGATAATGTCAGAACTTACTTAAAAATAATTGCAGTGGGAATCGAGCGGCCGGGACCGTAGATATATTTGCCATTTAACCAAAGAGCAGAGGATCCTCCTCCATCGATATTAATGGCATTATCAACCTTGAGAGATTTATAAACTTGGGCTGAGTCAGGAATTGTAGCCCCGCCAATTATACAAAGATAAATTGTACTTCCCGATTCAACAAAGGCTCCCCTGTTACTTTTTACAGTTCTTTGTTTATCGTCCAAATTCCCATCAACTACTGCAATATTACCTCCCTGAATTAACATTGGGTTCCCTGCAGTTCCTGCTTGAATACCAGTATCCCTTCCCCAAGCTGAGCTTTGTCCAATAAAGCGCGGTGATCCATCTGCATTGATTACCAAAAATGGAATATTACTGTAGACATTATTGGCTGAATTTATATAAGCATGGACACGGGAATTAAAAAATAATGTATCAAAAGAATTGGTTTTGCCAGCACAACTTGCATAATCTGCAGGGCAAAAGTACATCCCATTCATGGCAGCAAAGCCACCGTTTCTAGTTGCATATTGATCAAGTGGCAAAACTGTACAGTTATTGGTACAATCTGAGTCATTGCCTGAATCCGTTACGACATGGGTCGAGCCTTTTGCACTTCCGATACAGCTAAGAATAAAGTTGCCAACTGCAGTTACGACATTTCCCCGATGATATCCAGCTCCCGGCATTTGAGTAAAAGATGAATAGGATGGAGTTGCTGATACAGTTGCAATAGTCGTTGGCTTTATAGTTGCAGAGATTGTAGAGACTGGAGTGGGTGTTGAAGGCACGGGAGTTGCACCTCCATTTTCCTCTATCCACTGCTCTTCTTCACTAGTTAAAACAAGCTTCCCTAATCTAAACTGTTTTCTGCTCCTAATAAATTCCAGTTGCTCGCCCATTTTTACAAGTTGTTTAGTTGCGAGTCTTTTTCCAGTAGCTTCGTCCTTTTGGGTAACTTCCACTTCGTGCTCAGTTACAATAATTTTCGGGTCAAGGTCTTTTTTAATGATGGAAGCGAAAGCAGTCCCTCTAACAGTAGCGACCATTGTCGGCGTTTCAACTGAAAAATCCTCACTCCCACCAAGCACCTTTTTAAATCTCACGTAAACCTTTCCAATTTCCTGGATTAAGTTAGTACCCCCATCAAAAGTAACATTCGTATTTGAAGAAAGTTTTACATTGGTCCCTTCTTCACTATAAGAAATTATGGCAACACCGGTATTATTGGTTACAACTTTATCTCCTACATTTAATGAAGTTTCACTGCCCTTTGCAAGATCTGTAGTTTGATTATTTCGAGTAAGCGTTACTCCCGGCTCAATCACTTTCAATTTTTGTGGTGATTGGGAAAGATTGGGAAGTGCAACTGGAAAAGTTTTATTTTTGGATAAAAGAAAAAATATACCAACAAAAACGCCAATAAGTAATATTACAGCTACTGCCACCAAGAAATTTTTCTTCATCTAATTTTCAATTATACAAAAATTCCTCTAACATTAACAGTATATATGAAAATCTTTTACTTATTTATTCTCTTAATATTACTCGCAGGCTTTGTTTTTCATATTTTTGCAATTAGAAATAATCACTTTTACTTTACAGTTGATCAAGGGCGTGACGCCGTTTACGTAAGGGAGATTGTAAATTACCACAAAATATTCAAGGTCGGCCCTGAAACCAATATTAAAGGAGTATTTGCAGGCCCAATGGAGGATTATCTTTTATCAATTGGTTACTTTCTCTTTCATGGTAACCCACTAGGAGGCGTATTTGTGATGATTATTCTTAACCTTTTACTAACCGCAATTTTAATAATTAATTTAGAATCTGAAGTAGGTAAAACTAAAGCACTTTTAGTCGGTTTGTCTTTACAGTTTTTCTGGTGGTTCTTTTCGACTTCTTTATATGCATTTCACCCCTTCCCATTAGTAACAATATCATTTATGGGGATATTGTGTTTGATCCAATTTTTGAAAGGCAAAAGAGTTTATTTTCTAATGGCTTGCGGGCTTATATTTCTTGCCTTTAATGTGGAAGTTGCAGGTGCTACATCGCTACTAATCTTTTTAATTACAGTTTACTTATTAAGATCCAAACGAAAAGTTTTAATTTTTTCCTTTCTAGCACTATTGATAGTTGCCATTAAAATGCTAACGCTTGTAAGTAGTAATGTTTTTATTGGAACCAATTTTTTACAAATGTTCCAGGAATTTATAAAAATAATTGGAAGGACTACAATTCCCCAACAGATTTATCTAGGTGCAATACTCTTTCTAATTCTCAATGTTATTTTTGTTTACCAAAAAAAGAAAAATAATTTTGTCAAAAATTTTATTTATCTAAGCTTGGTTTTGACTCTAACATCTTATTTATTCTTTTCCAGTAATCATGGTTGGCGTGATTGGCACACAGTTTACTTGGCTCCTTTACTATTTATTAATGTCTTATTAATTCTTAGCCAGATCCCTAAGAAGTTTTCAATACCACTTTTTTTATTAATAATGAGTTTACAAATTTTAAATTTTAGCCATAATTACCAAGAATATTTGAATATAAAAGATGACAACGGAATCCTCTCTAACCAATTAAAAATAATGGATTGGATTTATTCCAAAAGTGAAGGAAATGGATTTAATGTCTACACTTACACTAATACTTTTTATGATTATAATTACCAATATCTTTTTGGTTGGTATGGCAAAAGCAAATATGGATTTTATCCCTGCGAATATTCAAACTTTCCCCCATCGCACAAAGAGCTGTATATCCCAGGATGGCAGCACTATGTTGAACCAAAATTGGGTTGCGATAAATTTAGATTTTTAATAGTTGAGTCAGATACTAATGGTGAAAGCAATTCTGACTGGATAACGGAATTTAGAATTGAGCATCATTTTGTTGAAAAAGTCACTATCGGAAAAACTGTAGTTGAGAAATACAAAACTCGAGATATATACTAAAGTCATGAAAGAAGCTAAGTGGATTAATGATAAATTTCTAAGAATTGCTGATTTTGTGAGCTTTGGCATGGGAACTCCGACAAATATCATTTTTTGGGTGCTTGCAGTTGTTGTTTGGTTTATTTTGGGGGTAACTAGGCCACAACTATTTAGCGATACAAAGTTTTTACCCGATTGGTTCACTTCAACCGCTTGGAATTTTCCACTTAATACCATCACGACACTGGCTGAACTATATATTGGATTTTTAGTAGCGGCTGCAACAAATAGAGCTGAGCGGGAACTTAAGAAAATTATCGAGGAAATTAGAAACACAGTTGAGGAAGTTAAAAAAATTAATTCAAACCAAAATAAAATTCTAGATCTTTTAGTCGATTATCAAAAGGAAGAACTCGCTGAAGACAAAAAGATTCTTAAAGATATTGAAAAAACCAAAAAGTAAAAATTCAGCTTCTTAATTACGACCTTTTCTCTAGTTGTGCTTGACATTCGACTATTGGATTCATTATGTTATACCTACGTAAGTGAAATGTAATAGAAAGGTAAGAGCATTATGAAGAAATATCAAACACAACTACACATTCCAGGCCTTTTTAAGTTATACATAAAAACTACCTCGAAAAGGACTAAGATTCTCATGCAGTCACAAACTTCTAAGATTTATACAAAAGATTTACCAAGAACAACTCAAATTCTAAAAAAATTTCTACCAAGTATTTTTAATTGTGAATGCTTTAATTATAATAACCATTCATTTAGTGAAGAAGTAAAAAATACAGAATTGGGACATTTATTTGAGCATATGCTCTTAGAATTTTTGTGCTTAAAGAAAATTGAAGAAGGCAAAAGAGACGCAATGTTTGAAGGAAGGACTAGTTGGAATTGGAAAAAAGATAAAAGTGGGACTTTTTATATTGATATAAATGCTGGTAAAAATGATTTCTCTATTTTTAATGACGCGCTTATAAAAAGTATTACTCTTGTAAAAGCGATTGTTCTAAACACCCAAACAGGTGGTCAAATTAACCACCTGTTGGATTAAGTTGTTTCACTACTTAGCCTTAGGCTAGTAGTCGTCGCTCAGATCGTTACTCGATTCCCCTCGCGACCTCCCGCCTTTTCGCCCTGCCTCACGAGCTTCCTCTGGGGTAAACTCGTGAGCAGTCCCTTTTCTATGCGCTGCTCGACCACCCTTACTTGCGATCCGGCGCCTTGTCTCCTCATCCATCGACGCAAATCCTCGGCCTGCCATAATTAACTCCTCACCTCCTTCCTTACCATAACTAGATATTAGGTCACGGGTATGAGTGAAAGATGTGGTAATTGTAAGTTTTTGGTAAGAAAAATAAGTATCTAATTTACTCTCATGTTAAAATGCCTGAACATGATTCACTCAATCTTAGTTGTTGAAGACGACCCCGGGGCATCAAGATACCCTAAAGATCTACTTATTGATAATGGCTTTTCAGTTTACTTAGCAAGTGATGGAATTGCTGCACTTATCGCCGTTGACAAAGAAGCTCCAGATCTAGTAGTACTTGACCTGGGACTTCCTAAAATGAGTGGCGAGTCAGTTTGTATAGAAATCAGGAAGAAACATCCAGAATTACCGGTTATTATTCTTACTGCTAAAGATGCTATCACTGACATTGTAAAAGGGCTTAACTTAGGAGCTGATGATTACATGACTAAGCCATTTGCTGCAGAAATATTTTTGGCCCGGATTAAAGCGCGCCTTCGTAAAGCCGAGGAAAATAATCATGTTATAAAGGTGGGTGACCTTGAATTAGACACTAAAACTCTTGAAGTAAAGCGCGGCAAAAAAGAAATTAACTTAACCCCACAGGAGTTTAAACTCCTTCAGTATTTGATGAACAACAAAGGACAAGTCCTGACTCGAGACATGATTCTAAATCGTATTTGGATGTATGCGCCAGACATTGAAACTCGTGTGGTTGATGTTTATGTGGGATACCTTAGAAAGAAGATTGACAACGGAAACGACAAAAAATTAATTCATTCAATGCGTGGGTTTGGTTATACAATCAAAGAGTGATTTGTCTAATAGCAAACTCCAACCAGTGTATAAGTTTAAATGCCAGCTCAGGATACTTTTGAATCATTGCATTACTACTTAAAAAATAGTTTAGGTTGTAACCAATTGGCCCCAAATCTGTTGTTGTATCTATAACAATAAATCTTTTATCAAGGTTATTCTCAGCAGTAAAACCAATTTGTTCTGCAAACTTTTCATAATATTCATCTAAATCATTTGCACCAACCCCAACCATAATATTTTTAAGTTGTTCGTCTGAACGGATAATTCCAGCTGGAGAATTGGCTGTAAAAGATAAATAACTAACTAATTCTCTTTTAAATTCCTCAGCCTCTTTTCCTTTTAGATCTGACATCATTAAAAGAGAGTTATTTAAAGCTCTGTAATAAACTTCAATTTTGCCATTTAAAATATCCGATGGGTTTGACGAATCAGGTCCAAGGCGCTCCCTCCAATTAATTGCAATTTCACGAACCTGTGGATTTTTTTTAGTAGCAAAAATAAAAGTATGATCTCTAACTCTTTTATCATAAGCAAGAGTTATCAATGTGCTTATTCCCCTATCCAATCCTATTACTGGTATTGGGTTCTCAAAAGTTTCCGGAGTAATAAACTTCATATCTGGAAAAGCAGTTGGAGCTGAAGCTTCAACTATTATTACATGTGATTTTCCGTCACTGCGAAGCTCTGAATTTATCCAGTCCCAAGAAAATTTTGATATTTTTTTATAACTTTCTTCACTATAAAAACCATGTTTTTCTTCTTTTGGTATCACTCCCATATACTTTGCAGCCATAACCATTGAAGGAAATGGCAAAACTTTGACATCAAGATCTACTCCTTTCTTGAGGGTTTGCATATTATTTAGTAACTCTAAAAAACCCATACCGGCTGTCGTCTTATGCGTCCCCGAAGGGCCTGTAAGACCAATTATTGTTGTGTGAGGACCACCACTTTCAATATCCCTAATAATTTCACGAAACGATTCTTTTAAACTTTCTTCTTTATTTGTTCTTACTGCTTCCCATCCTTGGATATTGTTGGTCATATAAAAAACAACTTCCATACTCATATCTGTATCCATATCCATTTCAGGCCACATATTTATTTAAGTCCCTTCAGTTTAATTTGAATCGTAGTCCCAATGTTTCTTTTAGAAAAAATACTTATATAGCCGTTAAGGCTTTCGATTATGTTTTTCGCTAAAAATAATCCCATGCCCATCCCCTCCTCTTCATCGTTAGAATGAGTCTTGTAAAAAACATCAAACACTCGCTTTAAATCTTTTTTTTCAACTCCTCTTCCTTGGTCTTTAATAGTAATAATTAAGTGTGGCGACTTATACCACAAAATAACTGTTACATTGGTATCATTATCTGAGAACTTGGCTGCATTTTCTAAAAGATCTGTAAAAACTCCAACCAATTTATCGCAGTCCCCAACTACTTTATCAGGAGCCTTACCAAGTAAATCAGTAAAGATAATTTTTCTACGTCTATATGTAAAATTAAAGTTAACCATCGATCGTTCAATCAAATCTCTTAAGCTACACTCAGTCAAAGTTAATTCTAATTTTCCCGTACTTATTTTATTTACTACCAATAAATCATTAACTAATTCAGTTAACCTCTTGGTTTCTTCCAAAATACTACCCGACCATTCACATTCTTTCTCACTTCTCAAATTTTTGTTTAAAAGCTGAGCATAACCATTAATAGTAGTAAGTGGAGTTCTAAACTCGTGTGCCGCAACTGCTATAAAAAAATCTCTACTTTCCAAAGCCTGGCTTAATTCAGAATGCAATTGGCTTTTTCTAATTGCTAAAGTGGCAAGAGAACCAAAAAGCTTTAGCGCATCAAGTTCATCTTTTGAAAACTTAATATCTTTTTTAGTACTCACTGTCAAAACTCCCATCGATTTATTTTGGTAGGAAAGCGGAATAAAGATTGTTTTCTTTATTCCAACTTTTCTCAGTTGGGGATGGGCCTTCACAGTTTCACTAACAGAAGCAACAACAGTTTTTCTTTCTCTTAAAGCGATGTAAGTATTCCCTCTAATTCTATTTCTAATTGAATAAGCAAATTTGTTTGATCCATAAACCCTTTTCAATTTTCTCTTGTCTCTAAGTAAAATTGATCCAAATTCTGAAGAGGTTAATTTTAAAGCTTCATTAACTATGATTGGATAAGTTTCCTCAGGAGTTACAGGAATTAGAAAGTTAAGAGCAGATTTGTTAATTTTTTCTATTATGCTTGCGTTTCCCATATTTCTCAACTTTCAATAGCAGTTCTGATATTTCAAATGGTTTTGACAAATAATCCGTAAATTTCCCAATCTTTGCTAGACGAGCTATATCATGTCTGGCACTTACCAATATTATTGGGGCAGAAAATGACTTAAATTTCTTAGCAATATCCTTTCCATTTTTTAGATAACTATCAACTAAAAATAGTAAACTTTTTTCTTCTTTGAGATTTTCCAATTTTTTTGAGAAATCTCTAAAAGTATCAACCCTGTATCCATCCCCTTCTAAAATTATCTGCATTAAGTTTCTTATGCCATCGTCATCTTCGATAATAATTATTTTTTTGAGCATATCGTTTGAAATTTACCATATTTCGGCTATATTTTTCCATAGTTTAGCCCATACTATTACGTTTCTCTTACATTTTACTTTCCTAGTAGTATTGTAGTAACATTGCCAAATGAAAAAAAGGGAAGAGGTTTATCAAGAATTTGTCTCAATCGCATCACACGAACTCAAGACTCCAGTCACTTTAATGCTCCTTTCTTTTCAGTCCCTTCTTAAAAAAATGGAGAAGAATCCAGACAGAGTCTCTCCACAGGAAATCAAAAAGACAATTATCGAAGCTGAGTTTGAAACAAAAAAATTAACCAAAATCATAACTAACTTACTTGATATTTCTACAATTCGCTCCGAAGGCCTAAAACTGCAAAAACGAAAATTAAATTTAACAAATCTTACTAAAGATGTTGTGGGAAAGTTCAAGAAACAATACCCCGATATTAGTTTAACAATTTCTGGAAACATTTATGCTAAGGCAGATCCACTGAGAGTTGAACAAATATTAAACAATCTTCTTTCAAATGCGATTAAATATGGCCGCCTGAGACCAATAAAAGTAAGTCTTAAAAAGCTTAGTAAATCAGTGAAGATCACTGTAGAAGATCGTGGAATTGGAATCAAAAAAAAGCACCTTGAGCAAATTTTTGAAAAATTCGAGCGAGCCGTAGCCGCCAATTCTACTTACCAAGGCTTTGGGATGGGCCTTTATATCACAAGAATGATTGTTGAGGCACACAAGGGCAAAATTATAGTGAAAAGCCTTGCCGGCAAAGGCTCCACTTTTACTGTTACTCTTCCAACTAAATAATAACTATTTACGCATCATGTCTAAGCCCACTGCAACGACCATGATAGCTAAACCTAACCAAAGCACTGCGAAGCTTGGCCAAAGACTAACTAAAGTTATTCCAAGACCCAATCCAAAAAGGCTGTGCATCATTGCGTGCGGTGTAAAACATTCTTTCATTTTTTTATCCATTTTCATAACTAATCACCCCCTTCTAGTTAATACCAAAGATACGATAAAAGTACCAGCCATCAATCCAACCCACGTTAGCCCAACTTGTTCTGTAAGCCAATCTTCCCTTTTCTCAACTTCTCGAAGTGACCTTCCAACCAAGACATAACCACTGTTATTTTTTCCATTAAAATATCTGATCACTGCTGCAATTCTAACACCATCTTTTGGTTGCCAAGTAACTCTATCTTCAGAATGGGATTTTGTATAATCAAAAACTCCGCTTGGAAGTGTTGGAGCTTTCCCGTCCAAAACTGCATTACTTACTACTACTTCTTTCTTTTCATTAAATACAATTACAAAAGTCGCCAAGCTTTTTGAAAGATCAATTTGACCCCCCGAAACTATAGCTTTAGGATTAGCACCATTTTGTAATTTTCTCCCTAAATCTTCTGAAAGCTCTATTTGAGGATCATTTGCCGAAAGCCTAATGTCTTGTTGAACCGCAAGATAAATTACTCCGCATGTTCCAGTTATCACAACAGCTAAAATTATCCAATATCTAAGTGCCATTAACATGTAATATAATAGTAGCATATGCAATTTAACAAGTTAACACCGGAGGAGAAGGCAGTTATTGAAGATAAAGGAACTGAGGCTCCATTTACTGGGGAGTATGATGATTTTTTCGAGGAAGGCACATATGTTTGTAAGCGCTGCAATGCTCCTTTATATGTTTCAAATGCCAAGTTTCATTCCAATTGTGGCTGGCCCAGCTTT
>WNFM01097432.1_pt5 | contig 14004 bp, 13 predicted proteins | sample 5400271 | NCBI WGS metagenome assembly WNFM01 (sample SAMN13153352, study PRJNA577476) | soil metagenome | isolation source: 60 cm saprolite on Douglas fir-dominated hillslope | place: USA:California | collected 2013-09-17 | reverse complement strand
CGGGCTCGGCGGTGCCGAAGGCAATGCCTTGCCGCCCGCGGGCGGCGTCGGCACCGGCGATGGCGTGCCTTTCTGCTGGGTCTGTGGTGTAGTCGTGGGCGTGGGCGTGGGGCTCGGCACCGGCGCCGATTGTTTGGTGCCAGCGGGCGGCGTCGGTGTCGGAGATGGCGCGCTCTTCTGCTGAACCTGCGGCGTGGCCGTAGGTGTCGGCGTATGCGTGGGAACGGGAGCCGGCGCAGCCGGCGCCTTCGGCGCCGCAGGTGGCGGCGGCGGAGCAGGCGGCGGTGGGGGCGGTGGCGCGTGAGGAGCCGCGGCCGGAGGTGGCGGCGCGGGCTTCGGTGGGGGCGGCGGCGGAGGTGCTGCAGGCGGCGGGGCCTTCGGGACTTCTTTCGGCGGTGCGGCTATCGGCGGTGGGGCCTTCTCAAGGGCTGCTTGGGCTTTCCGTCGGGACCGAGTTCTTCCTTCGCGGCCTGCGCCACGACCAGCGGCGCGGTTTGCGCATGCGAAGGCGTGCTTGCGAAGTGCATCGCCGTAAGAGCGGTCGTGGCAAGCAGCACGAGACGAAGGTTTGTCATGATGGCATGGATCCCTGGGAAGGTTTTCGACAACAAGGTCTGGCAATAAGCGTTAGGCCGGATTGTGGCGGCCTCTAAAGGCGGGCTGGTTTTTATTTCGCGACAGGGAAAGTGCGGAAGGTCTCTTGTTCATTGCGCATTCAGACCATCGTTTCAAATCATGGTTTCATGTCGTCCCCGCATCCAGTGCGCGTCAACGGCTTAGGCGCGGCAATGTTCCGCCTCCGACAGGATCGCGCTGCAGCGAGAGTAAGACCGCGTCACGCCGGCGCGTGACAGACCGCCTCGATATTGTGGCCATCCGGATCGAGCACGAACGCGCCGTAATAATTGGCATGATAATGCGCGCGGATGCCGGGCGCGCCATTGTCACGCCCGCCCGCCGCGATCGCAGCCTGGTAGAACGCATCCACGGTGGCGCGGTCCTTGGCCAGGATCGCGACATGCAGCGGCCTGTCCAATCCGCCTTCGCCGCCGATCCAGAAATCCGGTTTGCCGTTCGCACCAAAACCGGCGGCGGGATCGTGACCGGTCTGCTCCTGCGTCACTTCCATGATCAGGCTATAGCCGAGCGGCGCCAGCGCCTTCGCGTAGAAAGCTTTTGCACGCGCGTAGTCGGAAACCGGAAAGCCTATGTGGTCGATCATCGAAATCTCCCTCGTTTAAACGTGGAGTTACTGTTTGATCAGTAATGTGTTGCTGCGGGTCTTGCCGGCCTCGGCATAACCCCGCGCCTGCATGTCGGCAATGCAGTCGTCCTGCCATTCGCTCCGCGACAGATGCTCGATCACCACCGCGCGCGGCCACAGCGACGGCGGCGCTTGTTTGAAGAAGGTGGTCAGAACGCGGTCCTCAAAACCCTCGACATCGATCTTCAGCGCATCGACATGGTCGACGTCGCCATCGCCGAGAATGCGCTGCAGCCGCAGCGACGGCACCTTGATGGCATTGCCCGCGCGTTCGTCCGAGACGACATGGCTGGCGCCGAGATTGTCGCCGTCGGTCTCGATCATCAATTCGCCGTCGGAGGGGCCCGCGGCTGCCGCGACCAGCGCGACATGCGTGGTGCCTGATGCTGCACGGTTGAACGCCAATCGCCCATGCGTCACCGGATGCGGCTCGACCGCGATTACCTTGCCGCTTGAGCCGACGTGACGCGCCAGCACCATGGCATAGGTGCCGACATTGGCGCCGACATCGACGAACACACCGCCTGGGGGCGTCTGCGCCCGCAGAAAATCGAGCTCCTCGAGATTGTAGTCCGGATTGAACAACGCGCCGCGCTCGGTGGCAGAGGCCTGATGATAGAAGCGAAACGGCGCGCCCTGATAGGTGACATCGACCGGGCCCGCACGCATCAGGTTGACGAGCCGCGACAGCATCGGGCGGAACGCGCCGCGCTTGAGCCGCGTGCGCTGCGCAAGCGAAATGATCACAGCCTGCGCGGGCGTCGGCGCGAACGCCCCGAACGGGGGCGACGCTGGATCATTGGCCGCCGTGATGCCGGGAGGAGGGATTGATATGGTCAAGTGTTTCTCGCGAGGGCCTTTGCGAATGCCGGGTCTTGATAGCCGACTTTACGGTCGGGTCCAACATACTCGATGTCGTCCCTGCGAACGCAGGGACCCATAACCACAGGCGTTAGTGCTGTGGCAAAGTCGTCGGACAGCGTTTTTCAAAACCTGGGCCGCGGCGTATGGGTCCCTGCTTTCGCAGGGACGACGAATTAAGAAAACTACGCCATCATCCCACATCGAATCACTCCGCAGCGCCACGCTTTTCGCTGCGCCAGCGGCCGACCTTGTTGAGCACGGCGGCAAGCTGCTCGATCGAATAGGGCTTTTGCAACAGCTCGAATCCGTAAGAGCCGTTCTGCGACAACAGATGGCTGTAGCCCGAGGTCAGCACCACAGGCAGATCGAAATAGCGGCGGCGGATTTCCTTGGCGAGGTCAATGCCGGTCATGCCGGGCATCACCACGTCGGTGAGCACCACGTCAAAATTTTCCGCGTTGCCATTGAGTTCGGCCAGCGCCTCGGTGGCGTTGCCGGAGAGCGTGACGGCGTAGCCAAGCTCAGTGAGCGCGTCGGCGGCACACGTTCCGACCTCGATATTGTCCTCGACCACGAGCACCACCATGCCGCGGCCGCCGGCGGCGGCGGCCTCTTCGACCGGGACCGGTTGCGGGCGTTCGTCGGCAAAGACTCGCGGCAGATAAAGCGTAAACGTGCTGCCCTTGCCGACTTCGCTCGCCACCATCACCTCGCCGCCGGACTGTTTTGCGAATCCGAACACCTGCGACAGGCCAAGTCCGGTGCCATGGCCGATTTCCTTGGTGGTGAAGAACGGCTCGAAAATCCGCTCGAACCGGTCTTGCGGGATCCCGATGCCGGTATCCTCGACCGACACCGCGACATATCCGTGCGGAGGCGGCGGCCGGGTCGCCGGGTGAGGCAGGTTCTCGACCGCGCGCACCGCAATCGAGAGCCGGCCTTTGCCGCCCATCGCATCGCGGGCGTTAATGGCCATGTTGATCAGCGCGGTCTCGAACTGGCCGGCATCGGCATCGATGAAGCAAGGATCATCGGGCACGCTTGTGACGATCTCGATCGGCGACCCCGTCAACGTTCCGATCATTTCCGACAGCGTCTTTACGCTTTTGCTGACGTCGAACATCTCGGGCTTTAGGGTTTGACGCCGCGCGAAGGCAAGCAGCTGGCCGGTCATTTTCGCCGCGCGGTTGACGGTATCCGAAATCGCCTCGACATAACGCGCTCGCCGCTCCTCGCTGAGATTGGGCCGCCGCAACAGATCGACCGAGGCGCGGATCACGGTAAGCAGATTGTTGAAATCGTGCGCCACCCCACCGGTGAGCTGCCCCAGCGCCTCCAGCCGCTGGCCGTGCTTCAGCGCTTCCTCGGCCTCTATTCGTCTGGCGGACTCGACATGCAGCCGCCGCGTCCGCCGCAGCGCGAGCGCAAGAATGAGAAACAAAAGCGCGGTGGCAGGTATGCCGAAGATCAGATGCTGGCCCATGGTGGTGAGCCAGCGCGCACGGATCGCCGAAGTCTCCAGGCCCGCGCTGACATAAATCGGATATTCGGCGAGTCTCTGGTAGCCGAGGCGGCGTTCGATGCCGTCGACTGGCGAGGTGATGGTGATGAGCCCGGCTCTCGGGCTTGCGGCGATCTTCTGTCCGACCGGCCCGCTTCGATCGAGCTGGATATCGCCATTCTGCACCGGGAAACGGGCCAGCACGGTGCCGTCGGTCAGGCCGAGCGCGAAAAAGCTGCCGGCGTCGCGGCCGATCCTGGCATAGAAATTCTCAAAATATTCAGGGAGGACCGAGGCCTGGATCACGCCGGCAAAACTGCCGTCGTCGGTCTGCCGCCTTCGGCTGACGCTGAAGAACGGGGCGCCCCCATAGGGCACGCGCGGCGACAGCGTCTTGCCGATGAAAATCCCGATATCCTTAGCCGTATGCGCGTTGAAATAGTCCCGGTCGGTAAACTCGACGTCGGGAGGCGGCGACGCCAGGCTGTTGACGAGGGCGCGGCCGCTGCGATCGAAGATCCATGCCGATTTCATCTGCGGCAGCGACTCGGCGAGCCGCTTTAGCCGCAAATGCAGTGTTGCCTCGCCGGATTTGATGTCGGGGTCGGGAATGCCGCGGATCATCTCGTTGATTTCCGACAGGCTGCGGTCGATGGTCTCGAACACTTTCAGCGCGTGTTCGTGGGCCACATCCAGCGTGCGCTCGATCTCCCGGTCGGCGGTGTCGCGGGTCGAGATCCAGGAAACACTCGAGGCAAACACGAAAAGCGCAACCGGCAGCGCCAGCGAGGCGGCCATCATCCATTGCAGCAATTTTAACGAATGGGGTTGCTCGTTCTGCACGGCCGCTCCGACTCTGCCGCAGAGCTTACTGCAAAGTTTTGGGCGGAACAAAGTTGGAGAGAGGCGGAACTGCTCGTCGCCCCCGCGAAGGCGGGGACCCATAACCACCGATGCCGATTGTCACGTACCCCAGCGCCCCATCGAGAGGCCGCGGCGTATGGGTCCCGGCTCGCGCGGAGCCTGTCATCGGGCCGGCCGAAGGCCGGACCCGTTGGCTTGGCCGGGATGACGCTCAATCCGGATCGATAAACTGGTAATCAATTCGAATCCGGCCGTCGCCCGCCAGCAGCAGCACGATCAAGCCGGTCGCGGCGATCGCGCCGCCGCTTTTCGGGACCATGCGCCAGTTGAACTTGACCATGTCGCGCAATTGCTCGACGCCGCCGGCCACCTCGAACTTGTAGTTGCGCTCGGTGACATTGGTTTGATGCGAGGTGGCGACCCTCGTTTCGAGATCGGCGTGGCCGCGCACTTCGCGCTCGCGGACATAATGGGTGCCGTCCTCGATCCAGAGCCCGGCAAGCTGAGCGCGGCGCGCGGCCGGATCGGTTTCATTCCAGATATGGACATAACGCCGGGCGATATCTTCTGCATGGGGCATAGCGGCTCACTCTCCATTTTCGTGCTGGCTTGGTTTCCAGCGTGGCGTAGGAAAGCTAAGGCGGAAGTTCTGGACGATGAATGGCTATTTGGGTTAGAATATTGTCCGAGCGTCCAATTCGGAAACCCGAAGGAACAACCCATGGATCCGCTGGACGACGCGTTTTCGGCGATGCGGGTTCGCGAATCGCTCTATGCGCGGCTCGACGCCAGCGCGCCATGGGCGGTCCGCTTCAGGGAAGGCAAGGCGGCCAGGTTTGGTCTCGTGGTCGCAGGCTCCTGCTGGCTGACGACAGAAGCGCCAGAAAAATCGATCCGGCTTTCGACTGGCGATTGCTACGTGATCCTGGACGGCTCGACCTACACGCTTGGCGACGACCCGCATTCACCCGCACAAAATTGCTTCGATATCGTACCAAAGCTCGTCGACGGTGCCGTCAGCATTGGCGGTGGCGGCACCAGCGCCACCGTCGTGACCGGATGGTTTGTCTACGACGAACTCGGCGCGCGGCCGTTGATCGCGCTATTGCCGCGCGTGCTGCACACCCGCGTCGACGGCTATCGCACCGACATCTTGAAGGCGACGCTCGAATTATTGGCGAAGGAAACCGAACGTCCCGGTGTCGGCTCGGGCGTCGTCGTCAGCGGCCTTGCTGATATCTTGTTCGTGCAGGCGATCCGCAGTCATCTCAACGATAGCGACGACAATGATGTCGGCTGGCTCGCGGCACTATCGGACCGGCGCATAGGCGCTGCAATGCGAGCGCTGCACGGCAAACCGGCCGAGCCGTGGACGGTGGAAAAACTGGCCGCGCTCGCCAACATGTCGCGCTCGGCCTTTGCCGCGCGGTTCAAGGCAAGGCTGGGGGAGGCGCCGCTGGAATATCTGACGCGATGGCGCATGTTCCGCGCCGGCGTGCTGCTCCGAAGCACCGAGCGCTCGCTCGCCGAGATCGCTGGCGAGGTCGGCTATGAAAGCGACGCCGCGCTCAGCAAGGCCTTTCATCGTGTGGTCGGCATGACGCCCGGCGCATTCCGCAAGCAGAAGGGCGAAGCGGCGGACGGGCGAAGGGCGGCGGCGTAGCGGAGAATTTTCCGCTTGTCGTCCCCGCGAAGGCGGGGACCCATCACCACAAATGTTCGTGGTTATGCCGAGCTATTCGCTAAGCCAAAGTCGGTGGTTATGTGTCCCGGCTCAAGGCCGGGACGACAAGTATTAAATCTGCCGCTCGACCAATTTCAGCTTGAGTTCGGCAATAGCCTCGGAGGGATTAAGGCCCTTCGGGCAGGCTTTGGCGCAGTTCATGATGGTGTGGCAGCGATAGAGCCGGAACGGGTCCTCGAGATTGTCGAGCCGCTCCCCGGTGGCCTCATCGCGTGAATCCGTGACCCAGCGATTCGCCTGCTCGCTGTTCCACCAATAGCTCGGGCATGAGGTCGAGCAGCAGGCGCAGAGAATACACTCATAGAGCCCGTCGAGCTTTTCGCGGTCCTCATGGCTCTGCCGCCATTCCTTCTGCGGCGTCGGCGAGGTGGTCTTGAGCCACGGCTCGATCGAGGCATATTGCGCGTAGAAATTGGTGAGGTCAGGCACCAGGTCTTTGATGACGGGCTGGTGCGGCAGCGGATTGATTTTCACCGCGCCGTCCTTCACGTCGTGCATCGATTTGGTGCAGGCCAGTGTGTTCTGGCCGTCGATGTTCATGGCGCAGGAGCCGCACACGCCCTCGCGGCAGGAGCGGCGGAAGGTCAGCGTCGGATCGATGTGGTTCTTGATCCAGATCAGGCCGTCGAGCACCATCGGGCCGCAATCATGGATGTCGACGTGATAGGTGTCGACGCTCGGATTTTTGCCGTCGTCCGGATTCCAGCGATAGATCTTGAATTCGCGCGTCTCGGTCGCGCCCACAGGCTTCGGCCAGGTCTTGCCGCCCGTGATCCTTGAATTTTTCGGAAGCGCGAATTCAACCATTGCTATCGCCTCTACGTTTCAATTCGTCATTGCCGGGCCTGACCCGGCAATCCATCATTTTTCGAAGAAAATGGATGCGCGGATCATCTTGCGTGAAGACGGCGCTTCGCGCCTTTTGCCCGCGCATGACGAGCGGAGCATCAATACACCCGCGCCTTCGGCGGGATGTATTGAACGTCATTGGTCATGGTGTAGTCGTGCACCGGCCGATAATCGATCGACGTCTTGCCGCCATCGTCGATCCAGGCCAGCGTGTGCTTCATCCAGTTCTTGTCGTCGCGGTCCGGAAAATCCTCGCGCGCATGCGCGCCGCGGCTTTCCGAGCGGTTGGCAGCGGAGTCCATCGTTACCACCGCCTGCACGATCAGATTGTCGAACTCGAGCGTCTCGACCAGATCGGAATTCCAGATCAGCGAGCGGTCGCTGACCGCGATGTCGCCGACGCCGCCGTGCACCTTGTGAATCAGGTTTTGTCCTTCGTGCAGGATCTCGCCGGTGCGGAACACCGCGCAATTATTCTGCATCACATGCTGCATGCTGTCGCGCAGCTTTGCCGTCGGCGTGCCGCCTGCGGCATTGCGGTAATGATCGAGCCGGCCGAGCGCCTTCTCCGCCGAGCCCGCCGGCAGCTCCGCCTGCTTGCCGTTCGGCGTCAGCTTTTCTGCGCAGCGCAACGCCGCGGCGCGGCCGAACACGACGAGGTCGATCAGCGAATTGGAGCCAAGGCGGTTGGCGCCGTGCACCGAGACGCAAGCGGCTTCGCCGAGCGCCATCAGGCCGGGGACGATGGCATTGTCGTCGCCATTTCGCTTGGTCAGTACTTCGGCATGATAATTGGTGGGAATGCCGCCCATATTGTAGTGCACCGTCGGCAGGATCGGGATCGGCTCGCGCGTCACGTCGACATTGGCGAAGATTCTTGCCGATTCGGAAATGCCCGGCAGCCGCTCGTGCAGCACTTTTGGATCGAGATGGTCGAGATGCAGGAAGATGTGGTCTTTCTTCTTGCCGACGCCGCGGCCCTCGCGGATTTCGATCGTCATCGCGCGCGACACCACGTCGCGCGACGCGAGATCTTTTGCGGAAGGAGCATAGCGCTCCATAAAACGTTCACCCTCGGAATTGACGAGATAGCCGCCTTCGCCGCGCGCGCCCTCGGTGACGAGGCAACCCGAACCATAAATGCCGGTCGGGTGAAACTGCACGAACTCCATGTCCTGCAACGGCAGCCCCGCGCGCAAGGCCATGGCGCCGCCATCGCCGGTGCAAGTATGCGCGGAGGTGCAAGAAGCGTAAGCGCGGCCATAGCCGCCGGTCGCGAGGATCGTGGTCTGGGCGCGGAAACGATGCAGCGTGCCGTCGTCGAGCTTTAGCGCGACCACGCCGCGGCAGGTGCCTTGATCGTCCATGATCAGGTCGATCGCGAAAAACTCGATGTAGAACTCGGCCGAATGCCGCAGCGCCTGGCCGTACATGGTGTGCAGCATGGCGTGACCGGTGCGGTCGGCGGCGGCGCAGGTGCGTTGCGCCTGGCCCTTGCCGTAGTCGAGCGTCATGCCGCCGAACGGCCGCTGATAGATCTTGCCGTCCTCGGTGCGCGAGAACGGCACGCCCCAATGTTCGAGTTCGTAGACCGCTTCGGGCGCGTTACGCACCATGTATTCGATGGCGTCCTGGTCGCCGAGCCAGTCCGACCCCTTGACGGTGTCGTACATGTGCCAGCGCCAGTCGTCCGGGTGCATGTTGCCGAGCGAAGCCGAGATGCCGCCCTGCGCCGCGACCGTGTGCGAGCGGGTCGGAAACACTTTTGTGATGCAGGCGGTGCGCAAGCCCGCTTCGCTGCAGCCGACCACGGCGCGAAGGCCCGCGCCGCCGGCGCCGACCACAACAACGTCATACGTGTGGTCCTCGATCGGATAGGCCTTACCGTTCGTGGCGGGACCAGAACCGTTCGCGGCCTTGCCGTTGCCATCAGCGGCCATGCGCTAAACTCCCGATGACAGTTTCAAAATCGCGTAGATCGAGGCCAGCGCCACCGCGAACGCAAAGAAATTGTTGGCCATCACGGCGGCGAGCTTCAGCTTCTCGTTGTGCACATAGTCCTCGATCACCACCTGCATCCCGATCTTCATGTGCCAGGTGCTGGCGATGATGAACAACAGCAGGATGATCGCGATCGGCAGCGAGCCGAGGATTTGCGCTGCTCCCGCCTGGTTGCGGCCGAGCAGCATCATCACCACCACGATGACGGGCACGATCAGAAGCGTCATCGCCACCGCGGTGATGCGCTGTCGCCAGAAGTCGGAAGTGCCGGAATGCGAGGCGCCGAGATAGCGCACCCGGGAAAGCGGCGTACGCATGGTTTTCCGAGCAGGAGAATCCTGTGCGCTCATCGTCCGCCTCCGATCGCGTAAGCCGCGATCCACAACAGCACCGTCAGCGAGATACCGCCGATCAGGGCGGCCCAGGTCAGCCCCTCCCGCTCGCTCGGCTTGAAGCCATAGCCCAAGTCCCACACGAAATGTCGGATGCCGGAGAGTAAATGATGCATCAGCGCCCAAGTATAGCCGAACACGATCAACCGGCCGAAGAACCCGGTGGTGAAGGCGTGCACATTGGCATAGGCGGCGGGTCCTGAAGCTGCTGCGATCAGCCACCACGCCAGCAACAGAGTACCGAAATACAGCGCGATGCCAGTGGCGCGATGGACGATGGACAGCGCCATCGTCAGGGTCCAGCGGTAGGTCTGCAAGTGTGGCGAAAGCGGTCGTTCGATCCTGGCGGTCATCGGCGGCTTTGACGGTTGTTGGGCCCGCGCGGGGACCCCTGGAAGGATCGCGATTGATAAATCCTATTTACGAAGTCGACACCGTCAGCGCAACGGCGAAATGCCCGAAAATCGAACCGACATTCATTGCTAACACAGTGTGGAAACAAGCCAATCAGGGGCTTGGTATACCAGAGCGACCCGAGCACACGAAGAACGGAATCTATGTTCGATCTTTACTCTGCCCCTTCTTTCTAGTTACCCGCCCGGCAAAAGGGGCGGCATGACGCATCTGCTCGACCAGGTAATCCACGAATACCCGGATCTTTGGCGACGCCAACCGCGATGATTGAAACAACAAATGCACCGGTGTCGGTGGCGGCTCATGGTCGACCAGAATGCGGCGCAAGCGCCCCCCGGCAAGATCGGCTTCAACCTGCCAGGACGGGACCCTGATAATTCCGGCGCCCTCCTTGGCCGCCGAAACAAGAGCGTCCAGGCTGTTGACCCAGAGCCGACCAGATATTCGGATTTTGCATTCCCTTTTTACCTCTTCCTTGAAGCGCCACTCGCCGACCCCCGGCGCGTCGGAAAATACCAGGCAGTCGTGACGGCGAAGGTCACTGGGTGACTGCGGGACGCCGCAGCGTTCCAGGTAGGAAGGCGACGCGCAGACGATCATCTGGATATCCGCGAGCTTTCGCGCGACCAATTGCGAATCCCGCAAATGTCCGACGCGAAGCGAGAGCTGAATGTCCTCTTCGACCATGTCGACGCTGCGGTCGACGAGCAGAAGCTCGACCGACACCGACCGGTAGCGGCGCAAGAACTCCGCGAGCAGCGGCGCGATCCACAATCGGCCCATCAAGCTTGGCGCACTGACGCGGATCCGCCCGGATGGCTCATCGCGGCCGGACGACAGCGCCAGTTCGACCTCCTTAAGTTCACCAAGGATCGATTTCGCGCGCTCGTAGAGCATGCGTCCGTCATCCGTCAGCGCGAGCCGGCGCGTCGTGCGCAGCAATAGTCGCGTCCCGAACCGTTCCTCCAATGCGGAAATCTGGCGGCTGACCGAGGTCAGCGAACTCGGCAGCGATCGGGCCGCGCCGGACAGGCTGCCGGCGTCCACAACCCGCACAAACGTCGCCATCGCCGCCAGCTGATCCACGTCTCCGATCCTTCCGCTTCTCGCAAGAGAGCTTACCAAATCTGGATCATACCGCCGAAAATCACAAGAACGTATGCTTTCGACAATTCTCGCAAATTCAGGGGAGGTCGACATGCAATCAGCTTCCAACGCGCCGTGGTACGCAAGACCTTGGCACGCAACAGCGCTGCGTCGGCGCCGCTACTCCGCGGGCGTCGGAGAGCTGGTTTGCCCGCTGGTTTTTTCGCTTGCGGGATTGCTAGCGAACGGCCTGGCGTTGATGCTGCCGGGCGAAGATGGATGGCCGGCGCTACCTGGATTTGCCTTGATCGCCGCCGCGCCGGCGATCGCAGCAATGGCTGCTGTGCATTTTGCCGGCCAAGCTAGCGAACCTTATCGCTGAATATGGATGCTTAAAGCAGGATGGCCGGTCTCGATCTCTCCGAACTTCTCGAACTGGCGCTTTTGCTGGTGGCGGTCGGAGCGCTGTCGGGATTTCTCGCCGGCCTGTTCGGCGTCGGCGGCGGCGCGATCCTGGTGCCGGTGTTTTTCGAATGTTTTCGGCTCGCCGGTGTGCCGCTGGAGGTGCGGATGCCGCTCTGCGTCGGCACCTCGCTCGCCGTCATCATTCCGACCTCGATCCGCTCCTATCGCGCGCATTTTGCGCGCGGCGCGGTCGATGTGCCGACCCTCAAAGCCTGGTGGCTACCGGTGCTTATCGGCGTCATCGCCGGCAGCGTCACTGCGCGCTACGCGCCGGAGCTCCTGTTTCGGATAGTGTTCGTGGCCGTCGCATGGTCGGCCGCTGCGCGCTTGCTGTTGGGGCGGGAAAACTGGAAGTTCGGCGACGACCTTCCCAAGGGGCCGCTGATGAAGGTCTACGGCTTCTGCGTCGGGATTTTTGCCACGCTAATGGGCATCGGCGGCGGATTGCTCTCAAATCTCCTGATGACCTTTTATAATCGGCCGATCCATCAGGCGGTCGCGACCTCCTCGGCGCTTGCCGTCTTGATCTCGATCCCCGGCGCGCTCGGCTATGTTTATGCCGGCTGGCCGGTGGCGGCGCATCATCCCGACATCGCCGCGCTGCAATGGCCGTTCGCACTCGGCTACGTCTCGCTGATCGGCGCCGTGCTCGTCATGCCGACCAGCCTGTTGACCGCACCGCTCGGCGTAAAAGCCGCGCATGCGATGTCGAAGCGCATGCTGGAAATGGCGTTCGGAACCTATCTGTTCATCGTCGGTGGCCGGTTTGTCGTCAGCCTGCTCGGCTGATGGAGCGATGAGCGGGCTAACACCGTCGTTGCGAGCCAACGGATCGCGCGAATGCGCGCCCGATGACAGGCTCCGCGAAGCAATCCAGCTTTTTCATCCGCGGCAAAGAAAGCTGGATTGCTTCGGGTGCATCGGCGCCGGGCATTCCCCACGCCCTCAGGGGCGGAAGTTTCTTGCACAACTCGGGCGCCTCGCGCCGCGGGAATGCGAGCGTACATCTGTGGAAGTTCATTGAGTTCGAACGAGCCACACTCTCAACTGTCATCGTCCGCCACCGGGTCGGCGCATCGCGCCGCCCGATGACAGGCTCCGGCGGACGATCCAGTATTCCAGAGACGCCAGCGATGGAATCGAAAGGCCGCTGCGTACTGGATACCCCGACGGAGCCTGTCATCGGGCTCGCCAAAGGCGAGACCCGGTGGCGGGGTATGACGACCGGTGATGGAGGAGCGGGTTGCGCGTTCGCGGCGGCGACAACTGGCTAAGTGCTACTTCGAATAAATCTTCGCATACATATCGCGCAAAATATTCTTCTGCACCTTGCCCATGGCGTTGCGCGGCAGTTCGTCGACGACGATCACCCGCTTCGGCATCTTGAATTTTGCCAGCCGTCCGTCCAGCGCCTTTAATACCGTGGGCTCATCGACTTGCGCGCCCTTGCTGCAGACCACTACCGCAGTGACGCCCTCGCCGAAGTCGGCGTGCGGCACGCCGATCACGGCCGATTCGATCACGCCCGGCATGGCGTCGATCTCGCTCTCGATTTCCTTGGGGTAAACGTTGAAGCCGCCGGAGATCACGAGATCCTTGCCGCGGCCGAGAATGTGCACATAGCCGTCAGGGTCGATCTTGCCGAGATCGCCGGTAATGAAAAAACCGTCGTCACGGAATTCGGTTTTTGTCTTTTCCGGCATCCGCCAATAACCCTTGAAGACGTTCGGGCCGCTGACCTCGATCATGCCGATCGTATCGCGCGGCAGCTCCTTGCCGGTCTCAGGATCGGTGACGCGTACCGACACGCCCGGCAGCGGATGGCCAACCGCGCCGGGGACGCGCTCGCCGTCATAGGGGTTCGACGTGTTCATGTTGGTCTCGGTCATGCCGTAGCGCTCGAGCACGGCGTGGCTGGTACGCGCGGCCCATTCGCGATGGGTGTCGGCGAGCAGTGGCGCCGAGCCGGAAACGAACAGCCGCATATGTTTGGTCGATTCCCTGTTCAGCGCCGGGCTTTGCAGGAGGCGCGTGTAAAACGTCGGCACGCCCATCAAGACCGTGGCGCGCGCCATCAATTTGATGATCAGTTCCGGATCGAATTTCGGCAGGAAGATCATCGCGGCGCGGGCGAACAGCGTGACGTTGCTCGCCACGAACAAGCCGTGGGTGTGATAGATCGGCAGGGCGTGGATCAGCACGTCCTTATCGGTAAAACCCCAATAGTCGACCAGTGTCAGCGAATTCGACGCCAGATTATCGTGCGTCAGCATCGCGCCCTTGGAGCGCCCGGTGGTGCCGGATGTATAGAGGATTGCGGCGAGATCGTCGTTGCCGCGCGCGACGGTCGCAAACACGGGTCCTGCCGTAGCGGCGGCATTGGTCAGCGATCCCTTGCCGTCGGCGCCAAGCGTCTCGATCTTGGCGCCGACTTTTGCAGCGATCGCGCCGATGCCACTAGCTTTCGCAGGATCGCACACCACCAGCGACGGTTCGGCGTCGGTGATAAAATATTCGAGCTCGTTGAGCGTATAGGCGGTGTTGAGCGGCAGGTAGACCG
>WNFM01185433.1_pt3 | contig 14006 bp, 12 predicted proteins | sample 5400271 | NCBI WGS metagenome assembly WNFM01 (sample SAMN13153352, study PRJNA577476) | soil metagenome | isolation source: 60 cm saprolite on Douglas fir-dominated hillslope | place: USA:California | collected 2013-09-17 | reverse complement strand
CGGCTTCGCGCCGTTCAAGGCCACGGGCGTGGAGGTCGCCACCAACCAGGTAGTGCGCACGAACGCCTCGTTGCACGTGGGCGGCATCACTGACGCCGTCACCGTCGAGGCCAAGGCCCAGGTGCTGGACACCGACCGTCCCACCGTCTCCGCGACCATCAACGAGCGCGCCGTGGTCGAGCTGCCCCTCAACGGGCGCAACGTGTGGAACCTGGCCGCCACCACCCCGGGGGTCCTGGGTGGTCTCAACAGCGACATCGGCCTGAGCTTCCGCGGCGCCGGCCAGCGCGAGATCCAGAACAGCCTGTCCCTCGACGGCATCAACTCCACGGCCAACCTGCTGGCCGCGACGAGCATGAAGCCGATCGCGGACGCGGTGACCGAGATCCAGGTGCAAACGGGATCCACGTCGGCCGAATACGGCGCCTATCTGGGCGTGGCCGTCAACGTGGTGACCAAGAGCGGGACCAACAAGCTGCACGGGTCGCTCTTCCACTTCCAGCAGGACGACGCCCTCGACTCCCGCGGCTACTTCGACAACCCCGCGCTGGCCAAGAACCCGCGGTCGAGCAAGCAGTTCGGCGCGGAGCTGGACGGCCCCCTCATGATCCCCGGGCTGTACAACGGCAAGAACCGCACCTTCTTCATGGTGGCCTACGAGGGCGTGCGCGCGAACGCGATCCAGAGTCCCATCGCCTCCGTCCCCACCGCGCTCATGCGCCAGGGGAACTTCTCCCAGGTGACCACGCCGATCCGCGACCCGCGCACGGGGCAGCCGTTCCCGGGCAACATCATCCCCACGAACCGGCTCTCCCCGACCGCGCTCCAGCTCCTCCAGTACTATCCGGACGCCAACCTCGCGGGCAACGCCAACAACTTCCAGGGCCCGAGCACGTTCAACGACAACGTCGATCAGTTCCTCGGGCGCGTCGACCAGAACCTCGGCAACAAGGTGCGCCTGAGCCTCCGCTACAACTGGCACGACAGCTACACCGTGAACCCGGCGAACGCGCCGATCCCGATCACGGCCATCACCCAACCGCGCACCAACAAGAACTGGCTCTTCGGCTACACCCACACCCTCCGGTCGAACCTCCTCAACGATTTCAGGATCGGCTACCACCACATCAACTTCGACACGCTGAACCAGTTCTCGGTGGACGGAAAGGCTGATGCCGGCACGTCGCTCGGCATCCCCGGCTTCAACGGCGACACCAAGTTCGGCAACCCGGGGCTCCCGAGCGTCAACGTCAGCAACTTCACGTCGACGGGCGCCGGCGGCACCAACTGGAACCAGTTCGACACGACGTTCCAGGTCTCGAACGTGCTCGCCTGGACGCGCGGCTCGCACGCCATCCGCGGCGGCTTCGACCTGCGGCGGCTGAGCACGGGACGGCGCGCGGCCAACGACCCGCGCGGCCGCTTCGACTTCACGGGCGACATCACCGGCTACTCGATGGCGGACTTCATGCTCGGCCTGCCGCGCACCGTCATCCCGCCCACGGACCAGATCCTCGGGCACGTCGGCGGCTGGCGCAACGGGATCTTCGTCAACGACGTCTGGCAGGCGACGCGCAACCTCACCCTGAACCTCGGCTTGCGTTGGGAGATGAACACCCCGGTGAAGACCTACGAGGGGGTCGCCTCGATGCTCGACACCGACTTCGAGACGATCATCCCGTCGGCCACGCTTTCGGGCTACCCGGTCAAGGGGTTCGAGTTCACGAAGGGCAACTACACGGACATCGGCCCCCGCCTGGGCGCCACCTACCGCCTCGGCGAGAAGACCGTGCTGCGCTCGGGCTTCGGCATCTACTACAACCCGAACCAGATGAACTCGTTCACGTTCCTCACCAACAATCCGCCCGTGGCCCCGGTCACGACCTACACCTCGGACCCGGCCAACCCGACGCTGTCCTTCGCGTCCCCGTCCGGAGCCCTGGCCGCGCTCCCGCGGCCGGACATCATCTCGCCGACGCGTGAGCTGCCCAGCGCGCGCAAGACCCAGTGGAGCTTCGACGTCCAGCGCGAGCTGTTCCGCGACGTCGCGGTTACCCTCCAGTACGTGGGCTCCAACACCATCAACCTGGACCGCAGCTTCTTCAACAACACTCCGGCGCCGGGTCCGGGCGCCGTGGACCCGCGCCGGCCGAGCCAGAAGTTCCGCTCCCGCCGCATCATCTCGAACGATCTGCGTGCGGACTACGACGCCGTCAGCGTCATCCTCCACAAGCGCATGAGCCACGGCCTGCAGGCGGACGTGCACTACACGTATTCGCGCACCAAGGACGAGGCCACGCACTCCAACGGCGGCGGCCAGACCATGGACAACTACGACCCCATGCGGGACTACGGCCCGGCGAACTGGGACGTCCCGCATCGCTTCGTGGCCAGCTACATCTACGAGGTGCCGTTCTTCAAGCAGTCCGGGAACGCCTTCCTGAAGTACGTCCTGGGCGGCTGGCAGATCGCGGGCGTCACCATCCTGCAGAGCGGCATCCCCGCCAACATCACGATCTCGGCCGACCGGGCCAACATCGGCATCTCGGGGCTCCAGCGTCCCGACCTCGTCGGCGCGGTCCCCGACCTCAATTGCCAGCCGAATACGGGCGGGGCAACGCCGGCCGCGCGGCGCCAGTTGATCAACTGCTACGACCCTTCGGGGTTCGCGCTACCCGCGCAATTCACGTTCGGCAACGCGTCGCGCAACATCCTTCGCGGCCCGAACTTCAAGCAGACGGACATCACCCTGATGAAGGACATCCCGCTCGGCAAGGACATCCGCTTCCAGCTCCGGGCGGAGGGTTACAACGTGTTCAACCGGGCGAATTTCAACAACCCGAACACGTCCTTTGGCTCCGCGGCGTTCGGCAGCGTCACCAGCCTCGCCACCGGCGCGACCATGCGGCGAATCCAGCTCGGAGGACGGCTGATATTCTGATGGTCCTCTAGCGTCCTCGCTCCGCGTTTGTCGTCGTCCAACGTCTGGCTCCGGAGTGAATCCGGAGCCAGACGACGAAGGAAACGCTCCGCTGCGGAAAACGCTCTTGGCGTAGGCGCTAGGTCGCGGACTCCGGCGCGTGATCGACGATCGTTTCCGTATGCGCGTCCCAGTAGAGCTTCCGGCCCTCTCGATAGGCGCGCGCGGCCATGATGCAGGCGACGGAGTGGGCGAAGCCGTGCCGGACGGTCGCGTTGGGTTGCTTCCGGCTGCGCAAGCACTCGATCCAGTTCGTCATGTGCGACAGGTCGTCGTCGCTGATCGAGGTGGGAGGGACCCGGTCGTCCCCGGGGAGGGTAACGTATCTCTCGGCGCGCTTCACGTTCGGATCCGACTCGTGCGTGCCTCGCTCCTCCACCCACTTCCAGCGGGGGCTGCCCTCACCGCCGACGTTCACGAGGGTGGCGGCCTTGCCCATGATGCGGCTGAAGCTGTCCGCGTCGTTGCCGAAGCTCGTGGCGTAGCTGACGAGGAACCCCTTCGGGTATTCGAGCAGGGCCTGGAAGGTGTCCGGGTTCTCGCGCCCGTCCTTCCAGGCGAAGACGCCGCCGCTGGCCATCACCGAGCGCGGGAACTCGTCGTCCAGGAAGTAGTGGACGAGGTCGATGCCGTGGCTCATCCACTGGTCCGCGATCCCGCTCGAGAAGTCCTTGTAGAGTCGGAACTCGAGGTACATGCGGGGATCGAAGGGACGGTAGGGCTTGCCGAGGAGCCAGCGCCGCCAGTCCGTGTCCTGCTCGCGGAGCTGGGCGACTTCCTCCCGCCCCCGCCAGCGCGGGCCGTGGTAGTTCCACACGATCTCGACCTTGCTCACCTCTCCGAGCGCGCCCGATTGGATGAGCTCGCGGGCGGCGATCTGGTAGGGCTCGCTGCGATGCTGGGTGCCGACCTGGACGATCCGGTCCGAGCGGAGGACGGCGTCGCGCGCGGCCTTGGCCTCCGCCAGGTCGTTGGCCATCGGCTTCTCGGAGTAGGCGTCCTTGCCCGCCTCCACCACCGCCTTGAGATGCGTCGCGTGCTGGAAGTCCGCGGTGGAGACGAGGACCGCGTCCACGTCCTTCAGGGCGAGCAGGTCCTCCATGTACTGGAAGGCGCGCGGGGCACGACCGTAGGCGGCCTCCGCCCGCGCGGCCGCCGCCTCGCGGTTGACCTTCCACAGATCGCACACCGCCGTCATCTCGACGTTCCGGTTCTTGAGCTGGGCGGCGATGCCGGCCAGGCCGGTGCCGCGGCGGCCGATGCCGATGTGCCCGAGCGAGATGCGATCGTTCGCGCCGAGGATGCGGCTGTAGGACACGGCCGTGCGGCTGAGGGCGCTCGCGCCGATGGCGGCGCCCGCGCCCGTGAGGAACACCCTTCGGTTGACCGGCTTGGGCTTGCGCATGCCGAAGCATACGCCCGCGGATGACGGGGGCCGAGGGCCGATCTACTCGGAGAGCGCGATCGCGGGATCGATGCCCGCCGCGCGCCGCGCGGGCAGCACGCAGGCGATGAGCGCCACCGTGCCCAGCACGGCCGCGGCCGCGGCCAGGACGGCCGGGTCGGTGGCGCGCACGTCGAAGAGCTCGCTCTCCAGGCTCCGCTTCAGGAGCGCGGTGCCCACGCCTCCGAGCGCGAACCCGATGCCGACGAGCATCAGACCCTCGCGGATGACGAGGTCGAAGATCCCGAGCGGGCTGCTGCCGAGGGCCATGCGGATGCCGATCTCGCGCGTGCGCTGGTTCACGAGGTAGGCGAGCACCCCGTAGACGCCGACGGCGGAGAGGAGCAGCGCGACCAGGCCGAAGCTCAGCGAGAGCATCGCCGAGGAGCGCCGGGCGGCGAGGGCCGTCTCCGTCCGTTGCGTCAGCGTCCGCACGTCGAAGAGCGGCAGCTCCGGATCGAGCGAGGCCATCGCCGCGCGCAAGCCGCTGGTCACCACCTCCGGCGGGCCCGCCGTCTTCAAGGCGAAGGTGAGCACGGTCGACGTCTCCTGCGACATGGGGAAGTAGTAGGCGCCGACCGCCTTCTTGCCCTCCGCGAGGTCGTGGAGCTTCACGTCCTTGATCACGCCCACCACGTCGAGGAACACCGTCTTGTCCGTGATCGCGAGCAGGTTGTCGATGTCGGTGGGGAGGAAGAGGCGCCGGCCGATCGGGTCCTGGCTCGGCCAGAAGCGGCGGGCCAGCTTCTCGTCCACGATGACGACCGGGTGCTTTCCGCCCGCATCGCTGTCCTGGAAGAACCGGCCCGCGGCCAGGCGCACGCCGGTGGCCTCGAAATAGCCCGGAGTCACCGTGACCTGGCTGGGAGAGATGACGGATTCTCCCGGCTTCATCTGGTAGCCCTCGGCCAGGATCACGCTGTCGTTGTCGTTGCCGCCGAACGGGATGGTGTTGGTGGCCCCGGCGGTGAGGACGCCGGGCAGGGCGCGCACACGGCGGAGGGCCTCGTCCGTGAACGCGCGCCGCTTGGCATCGTCCTCGTAGCGGCTCCGCGGAAGCATGACGGACGCCGTGAGCACCCGCTCCGCGACGAAGCCGGGATCCACGCCGAGCACGCGCCGGAAGCTGGCGAGCAGGAGGCCCGCCCCCACGACGAGGATGAACGTGAAGGCCACCTGGGTGACGGCCAGGCCACGGCGCAGGATCCGGCCTCCGCGCCCCACGCTGCTGCCGCGGCCCGCGTCGCGCAGGACGGCGGACAGGTTCGCGGGCAGCACGGCCGCCACGGGCACGAGGCCCATCGCGATCCCGATGGCGAGCGAGACGGCCAGCGAGTAGAGGACGGCCACGGCGTCGAGGCGGATCTCGGCTCCGAACGGGAGATCGTCGAGGTTGAAGCGACCGAGCGTGCGAAGCGCCACCGCCGCCAGCACGAGCCCGGCCCCGGCCGCGACCAGGGTCAGGACCACGCTCTCCGCGACGAGCTGGCGCGCGACCTGCCATCGGCCCGCCCCCAGGGCCAGCCGCGTGGCCAGCTCCTTGAGCCGCGAGCGCGCGCGCACGAGCGCGAGATTGCAGACGTTGACGCATCCGATGAGGAGCACGAAGAGCGCGCCTCCCCAGAGAAGGTACAGGGTCGGCTTCACGAAACGGACGAGGTGGTCCTGGAAGCCGTCCACGACCGTGCGGAAGCCGGCGTTGACCAGGAGGTCCTTGTACTTCGGAAATCGCTCCAGGTTCGCCGCGTTCAAGGCGTCGACCTGGGCCTGGGCCTGGGCGAGAGTGGCTCCCGGCTTGAGGCGGCCGAGGTTCCAGTAGTTGTTGCTGTGCCGCTTGTCGTCGGAGCGTTGCTCGGCGGTGAAGGCGAGCGGCCGCCACAGCATCACCTCGGGACCCATGGCCTGGAAGCTCCGCGGCATGACACCCACGATCGTGTAGGGCTGTCCGTCCACGCGCAGATCGCGTCCGACCGCACCGGCGTCGCCCGCGAACTGGCTGTGCCAGAGCGCGTCGCTCAGGACGACCCGCTTCTCGTTGCCGACTTCGCCTTCGTCGGTGGTGAAGACCCGGCCCAGGGCGGGCGCGACGCCCATGACGCCGAAGTAGGACGGAGTGACGTCCGCGATGCGGATCCGCACGGGCAGGCCCTCGTGGCCGATGCTGACGCTGCGCTCGTTGAACATGGCCTGCTTCTCGAGGACGCTGACCGCGCCCAGGCGGTCGTAGTAGTCGGGCACCCCCGAATTCGAGCTGTCCGTGGCTCCTGCCCTCGGGTAGATGTTGCTCATGAGCAGGATCCGGCCGGGCTCGGGCACGGGCAGGGGCCGCAGCAGGACGTGATGGACGACGGTGAACAGGGCGGCGTTGGCGGCGATGCAGACGGCGAGGGTGGAGGCGGCAGTCAGGCTGAACGCTCGGTCCCGGGCCAGGAGCCGCACGGCGCCGCGCAGATCACGGATGAGCCAGTCCAAGGACACCCCCCGAGGCGCACTTCGCCCTCGAGCCTAGGTAACGCGGGAGACCCTTCGATGGTTCCGGTTTCTTCGGTCGCCGAGGCGCTAGTACCGGTTGAACTTCTCGAGCGCCTTCCCCATCGACTTCGTCTCCTTGATGAGAGGCACCATCTTCGTCTCCTTGTCGTCGTACTGGCGCAGCAGCTTCAGGACCTGGGGCAGGAACTCCACCGGGACCACGACGACGCCGGTCTTGTCCGCCACGATCCAGTCCCCGGGGCGGACCACGACGCCGCCGCAGGTGACGGGAACGTTCCGCGCGACGGGAACGTAGCGGCCGACCGAGGTGGCCGGTGTCTGGCTGCGGCTCCACACCGGGAACCCGATCTCCTCGAGCTCCTCGATGTCGCGTGCGCCGCCGTCGATGACCATGCCGGCCAGGCCGCGGACCTTCGCGGTGGTCGCCATCAGGTTGCCGACCCCGGCGATGTCGAGCCCGTCTTCCAGGACCTCGACCATGACGCTGCCGGGCGGGGCCTCGTCCAGCGTCTGGATCTGCAGGTTCGGCCAATCCCGCTTGTCGTTGCGCAGCGCCTTGCGCAGGAGCACCGTCGCCGCCGGCCCGATGACCTTGGCCTTGAACACGGGCTTCATGTCCCTCGCCATGAAGCCGCGCAGTCCGGTCGCCTCGTCCACCGCATCGGCGACGTTGCCGGTGCTCGCCTTCATGAACGTCTCCATGATTTCGCCCGCCGCAGGACCGGTCTCCGCGCGCAGGGACGGCGCCTGACGCGCGGCCGCGGCCAGGACGGCCGGGCACAGGATCGCGGCCACCAACCACCATCTCGTTCTGCTCATTTGAACCTCGCTTGGGCGCCGGCCGTGAAGCCTACCACCGCCGCAGGTGACGGCGCCGCCTCGGCGCGCGATACTCGCGACATGCGCGTGGCCGTCTTCAGCTCGAAGCCCTACGACGTCACGTTCCTGACCGCGGCCAACCGGGCCCGCGGGCACGATCTCCTCTTCCTGGAGCCGCGCCTGGCCCGGGAGACGGCGGCCCTGGCCGCGGGCCGGCCGGCCATCTGCGCGTTCGTGAACGACCAGCTCGACGCGGAGGTGCTCACCCGGCTGGCCGCGGAGGGGACGCGCCTCGTCGCGCTGCGCTCGGCGGGCTTCAACAACGTCGATCTGCCCACGGCCTCGCGCCTCGCATTGACGGTCACGCGCGTGCCCGCCTACTCGCCGCACGCCGTGGCCGAGCACACCGCCGCCCTCATCCTCGCCCTCAACCGCAAGGTGCACCGCGCCTGGGCGCGCATCCGCGAGGGCAACTTCTCGCTGGACGGCCTGCTCGGGTTCGATCTGGTCGGCCGCACCGCGGGAGTGGTGGGCACCGGGAAGATCGGGGCCGCCGTCGCGCGGATCCTCACCGGGTTCGGCTGTCGCGTGCTGGCCTTCGATCCGGTGCCCAGTCCCGAGTGCCTCGCGCTGGGGGCCGCGTACGTGTCTCTCCCGGATCTGCTGGCGGCGTCCGACATCGTCAGCCTGCACTGCCCGCTGACCCCGGAAACGCGGTACCTCGTGGACGAAGCCGCCCTCGCCCGCATGAAGCCCGGGGCCATGCTGATCAACACCGGGCGCGGCGCCCTCGTCGATACCAAGGCGGTGATCGAGGCCCTCAAATCCGGCCGGCTGGGACACCTCGGTCTGGATGTCTACGAGGAGGAGGCCGCCCTCTTCTTCGAGGACCGCTCCTGGGGCATCCTCCAGGACGACGTCTTCGCCCGCCTGCTCACGTTTCCCAACGTGATCGTCACCGGCCACCAGGGCTTCTTCACGGCCGAAGCCCTGGCCGCGATCGCGGACACGACCCTGCAGGCGGTGACGGAGTTCGAGCAAGGGCGCATCCCCGCCACCGCCATCCAGGCCTGAGCCCGCGGCCTCAGAACACCCTCAGCGCCAGCCGGCCGCTGAAGCCCGAGAGGTTCACGCCGTCGATCCTCCGCACCGCGTCGTAGCGCGTGGAGACGACGACGTGCCGCATGACGGACGCGCCCAGCTCTACGTTCGCACCCGGCTCCGTGCGCCAGCTTCCCTGATTGAGGCGCATGACGTACGCATCGCCGCGGACGGCGAGGTAGGGGGCGAAATCGGCGCTGGCCGGAGCGAAGAGGATCCGCGGGCCGACGCCTCCGCGGATGACGCTGGCCTCGCGGTCGAGGTCGCTCAGCCGCTGAGCGCCGACGTCCCAGGCGAGGCCGAGCCCGCGCGGCGACTGGAAGTTCCAGAGGGCGAGGACGGGCGCGAACGAGCGTCGGCCGTAGGTCGATCGCGTCGTCGTCTCGTCCGGCACGAACACCGAGGCGCCCGCGATGACTGAATAATGATGGCCGAAGAGAGTGAGCCGGCCACCATCCTCGGCCCCCGTGGACGGTGGGGAAGCGAGGCCGAGCAGAAGGGGGAAGGCGAGAGCGAGCGGGATTCGACTCGAAATTGTGTATCTCATGAGTAGTAGGATCTCCACCGCAGTTTCCTTGCAAATACTTTGCCAGTCACGCGTCACAGGAGACCACTTCATGAAGGTTCTTGCCGTCGTCCTCGCGCTCAGCGGGCTGACCGGCGCCGCGCTGGGCGCGGCCGAACCCGTGGTCGTGATCCGATGCGGCCGCCTCATCGACGGCCGCGCCGATCAGGCGACGACCGGGGTCACCGTCCAGGTCGTGGGAGAGCGGATATCCGCCATCGGCAAGGGCCTCATCGCGCCGGCGGGCGCGCGCACGATCGACCTCGGGGACGCCACCTGCCTGCCCGGCTTCATCGACCTCCACGCGCACATCCTGATCAACCCGGGCGACGTGCTCGCCGACTCGCTCCGCAAGTCGAGCGCGCGCAAAGCCCTCGAAGGCCTCCGCAACGCGCGTGTGCGTCTGCAGAATGGCTTCACCACCCTGCGCGACCCTGGGGACGAGGACCTCTACTACTCCACGATCGAGATTCGGGACGCCATCGCCCGCGGTGACTTCGAGGGGCCGCGCCTGTTCGTGGCGCCGCACATGATTTCCGCCACCGGCGGCCACGGCGACTTCAACGACCTGGCCGCCGACCTCGCCGTCCAGGTCCCGAACGTCGTGGTCGATGGCCCCGAGGCCATGCGCAAGGCCGTGCGCGAGGAGATCAAGCACGGCGCGGACTGGATCAAGCTCGCCGCGACCGGGGGCGTGATGTCCGCCGCCGACGACCCGCGCGCGCAGGCCTTCACCGACGACGAGCTGCGCGCCGCCGTCGACGAGGCCCACCGCCACGGCCGGAAGGTGACCGTCCACGCCATCGGGACGGGCGGCATCAAGGCGGCACTCCGCGCCGGCGTCGACTGCATCGAGCACGGCGTCCTCATCGACGCCGAGGCGATCGCGATGATGAAGGAGCGCGGGGTGCCCCTGGTCCCCACGGTCTACGTCCTCGACTACATCATCGAGCAGGGCGAGCAGACCGGCATCCCCGCCGACCGCATCGCCAAGGCCCGGGCGCTGCAGAAAGAGCGCGACGCCGCCATCCGGGCCGCGTTCGCCTCCGGCCTTACGATCGCCTTCGGCTCCGACACCATCTTTCCCCACGAGACCGCGAACCGCGAGTTCGCGCGGATGGTGCGCCTCGGGCTCTCGCCCATGGGCGCCATCAAGGCCGCCACCGCCAACGCCGCCCGCGTCCTCGGGATCGATCGGGACCTCGGGACCCTCGAGGCCGGCAAGCGGGCCGACCTCGTGGCCGTGCCGCGGGATCCGCTGGCCGACGTCACCGCCCTCGAGACCGTCTCCTTCGTGATGAAGGACGGCCGCGTGGTCGGGACGCCCCACTGACCATGCTTGGCCCCGCGGCGCGCATCAGGGCGCGGGAGGCGGAGGGTCGGGGGACTGCAGGAAGGCGACGATCTGCCAGCGGCGTGCGTCGGGGAGATTGGACCAGGACGGCATGCCGGCGCGGAGATCGCCGTTCGTGAGCAGCCAGAAGAGGTCACCGGCCGCGGCCCGGCGGACGGCGACGCTGTCCAGTGGGGGAGCGCTGCGGCCGCCACGCCCGTCCTCGCCGTGGCAGCTCGCGCAATGGCGCGCGACGAGCTTGCGTCCCGCGCGAACGGCATCCGTATTCCCGCCGTAGGGATTTGCGGAATCGGCAGCACGAGCCTCCGCTCGAACGAGGAGAGCCGCGCCCAGGGCGGCCATCGCGAACCTGAGCATCCAGCCGGTTCTCGCCCTCACGGCCGGCCCCGGAACGCACGGCGCACCGCTCGCCCGAATTGCGGGATCTCGTAGGAGACTCCCCAACGCAAGAGGACGCGGTGGCTGTTGTCGTTGAGGCCGAAGGCGGGCGACACGCGCAGGGCGACTCCGCTTGGCAGATCCCACGCGAGGAGCAGGCCCAGATAGTGCGACGTGTCACGAAAGCCGAAGGCTTCGTGAGTGCCCAGGCCCCCATAGACCTCGACGCCCGCCGAGAAGTTCTCGGGGCAGAGGAGGCACGGGTCGGGCCGCGCGGCGAGCGCAAGCGGGCGGCTGATGCCCACTGCGTAGCCGAATTCCCACGCCGTCTCGGCCAGGTTCTTCTCCGCGATGAGGTTCTCCGCGATGTTCCATCCCTTGAAATTGCTGGAGAGGATCAGCTTGGTCTCGATCTCGTTCTTGATCTCCTCCCGCGCGTCCCGGTTCGGCTCCGCGTGATCGGCTTCGCCATCGTGACCGACGACCCCACGCATGATCTTGTCCGCGCCGTTGATCCTCTCGATCTCGACGTAGAGGACCGGGTTGATCCGATGCTCGCGCATCAGGGGTCGGAACCGGTTCTCCCAGCGCGTCCCGGTGAAGAGCGTGCTGTCGAGCCGCGTGGTCTGGCCGGTCAGGTAGAACTCCATGGTCCACCAGCCCTTGACCCCGTACTCGAACTCCGTCCATCCGGCCAGGAAATCGCCCGCGCCGCGCTGCTTCGCATAGACGGGGTTGACCGCGATCTCGAGGGCGCCCGGCTCCTCCAGGTGGTGGTCGTAGGTGACGAAGTAGGGCGTCTCCGCCCCGGCCCCACCGGGCAGGGCCGCCAGGCCGCCGAGAATAATGAACATGAAATTCAATTTCAATTTCATGATCGCAAGATTATCACTGATGTCAAGGGCTCGGCCGCGGCGCGGGGCGGCCGGCGTGCCCGCCGTCCCGGAGGCAGGGAACTTGGGCTGCGCCCTCAGCGCACCAGGGCCGCCATCTGGTTGGCAACCTCGATGGCGCGATTCCATTGGTCCTGGGCCTGGTTGAAGACGCGCTGTGCCCGCATCGTCTCGTCCACATGCCGCGCCTGCGCCAGGAGACGTTCGACCATCGGCTTGACCTCACGTGGGTCGACGGCGTTGATATCGGCGCGCTGATGGAGATCGTAGGCACCCTGAGTGAGGTTGCGGAGGTCCGTCACCAGGGTCTCGGTTCCGGGAAAGTTCTTCTGCTGCCTCCAGGCGATCTCATAGGTCCGTGACACCGCATCCGCGAACTGGTGTGAGAGCTGATGGAACTCCTCGAGCTGCGGCCCGGTGAGGCCACCGCCGACGACCGGTCGGGTGGGCCGGTTCCCATAGGGACCGTAGTCCCGATCGTAGTCAGCAGAGCCCGAGTCGCGGTCAGGAACCTCGACATCCTGTCCGGCCGCGGCCCGCTTCATGCGGTCCAGGCCGTCCATGACATCGGGCCAGGCTTGGGCAGTGCTGCCGACCCCGCGCGCGCTGCGCAGCCGAGCCTCGATCCGTCGAGCCCGCAGGATCAGGGAGTCGACGTCGTCGGGGACGTCAGCGGTCGACGCATCATAGTTGTCCATGCGGTCGTGGAAGTCAGCCGCGGCCGTGGCGAAGCTGCGCAGCGCCGGCAGGAGCGTCCGCGCGGTCCGGCTCCCGTGGCGGGCGTCCTCTCGAGCGGAGTCGTAAGCATCGTGCGCCGTGTCGTCGACGTAATTGGCGAGGGCCCGCATGGTCTCGTAACGGCGGCCCTCGAGGGGCTGTTCATAGGTTCCGTACGTGGTCTGAGCGGACACGGTGGAGCTGGCACCAGCCAACATCGCCGTGAGCGCCAACGGCGCGGTGAGCCGCATATATATTCCTCCGAGTGATTGCCAGGGGCGTTCCGGGGACTCGACCGCCACTCGACTGGTGCAAGAAGCGCGCCCGGCAGGGGCTCTGGCGGCCGACGTCGTGTGATCAGGAGGGGAGCTGATGGTGGGCTTCACTCCGTGAGACGCGGCGATCGAAGACCAGGCGGTTCTCGGTCGCAAAGCCCCCAGTCCTCGCCCGCAGCACGCGCAACGCGTCGGCCTCGGGCGTCCGCTCTTCCTGCACGGTGGCGTCGATCGTCCTCTGTGTCACCGCGGGTCTCGCCGCCTGGTTCCCGGCCAACCGGGCTGCCCGCGTGGCGCCGGTGGTGGCCCTACGGTCGGAATAGGCGCACGGCCTCAGGGGACGTCGACGAGGTATCCGCTGACGCTGTAGAAAGCGAAGGCGTTGGGCCCGACGGCCGCGCTGAACGTGATGTTGACGACCAGGGCTTCGCCGGCCTCCACGTACATACGGACGGCGTGGCTGGCCACGACCTCCACTTGGCCCGACGCGCAGGTGCCGCACGGGGAGCTGAAAGTAGGTGGTAGGAAATGGGAGAAACGGACGCCTCCGGGAGTGCTGGGGTCGGGGGCCACGCCGAGGGAGAACCGGTTGACGGTGGTGTCCGCGGCGACGCCCACTTCCGACGAGAAGTGCTCGACCACCAGGCGCTTGCCCGCGGGAACGACATAGAGGACGGAATTGGTCGGACCCGTCGGGTGAGCAACGACGGATGCCTGGACCGGCTCGTTGGCGGTCGTCTTGGCCAGTGCGGGCGAAGAGGCAACGGTCAGCGTCAAGAACGAGGCACAGGCCAGCGTGGCGGCGGCGCGGCTTCTCATTCGAACCTCCCCACGACGCGGACCTTCGGGTCCCGTCGCGCTTCTTGGTAGACGCGGAAAAGCGGCAGGGAACGTCTCATCGCGGATGGCCGACGACGTGAATCAGGATTCGCCCGATTCTTGTCGAGCCGCCGTCGATCCGAGATACTCACACGTACGTGTGACCAT
>WNFM01262359.1_pt4 | contig 14009 bp, 16 predicted proteins | sample 5400271 | NCBI WGS metagenome assembly WNFM01 (sample SAMN13153352, study PRJNA577476) | soil metagenome | isolation source: 60 cm saprolite on Douglas fir-dominated hillslope | place: USA:California | collected 2013-09-17 | reverse complement strand
GCCAGATCCTCGATAGCCGTGGCAATCCCACGGTTGAAGTCGATGTGACATTGGAGAGTGGGGCAAGTGGTCGTGCCGCGGTGCCGTCCGGTGCGTCGACCGGTGCCCATGAGGCGGTTGAACTGCGTGACGGCGATAAGTCCAAGTATCTCGGCAAGGGTGTGCTCAATGCCGTCGCCTCGGTCAATGGCGAGATTTTTGACGCGGTCGGTGGCCTTGATGCTGACGACCAGATCGAGATCGATCAGACCATGATCGCGCTGGATGGTACGCCGAACAAGGCGCGCTTGGGCGCCAATGCCATTCTCGGTGTCAGTCTCGCCGTGGCCAAGGCGGCGGCCGAAGAGGCCGGCCTGCCGCTCTATCGCTATGTCGGCGGCACTCAGGCGCGGCAATTGCCGGTGCCGATGATGAACATCATCAATGGCGGCGCCCATGCCGACAATCCGATCGATTTCCAGGAATTCATGGTGCTGCCAGTGGCTGCCGGCAGCGGCGCCGAGGCCATTCGCTGGGGGGCGGAAGTCTTTCATGCCTTGAAAGCACAGTTAAAGGCGGCCGGCCATAACACCAATGTCGGCGATGAAGGCGGCTTCGCACCCAATCTCGCCAGTGCGGAGAAGGCACTGGACTTCATTGTCCAGTCGATCGAAAAGGCAGGTTTCAAGCCGGGCTCGGATATCTGCCTCGGCCTTGATTCAGCCTCGACCGAATTCTTCAAGAACGGGAAGTACCACCTCGAGGGTGAGGACAAGGTTCTGGATGCATCGGGTATGGTGGATTTCTACGCCAAGCTGGTGGCGGCCTATCCGATCATCAGCATTGAGGATGGCATGGCCGAAGATGATTGGGATGGCTGGAAGGCATTGACCGACCGTCTCGGCGGCAAGGTGCAGCTGGTCGGCGACGATCTCTTCGTCACCAATCCGGTCCGCCTGGCCGACGGCATCCGTCGCGGTGTTGCCAATGCGATTCTGATTAAAGTGAATCAGATCGGGACCTTGAGCGAAACATTGGAAGCGGTCGAGATGGCGCATAAGGCTGGCTATCGTGCCGTCATGTCGCATCGCTCGGGCGAGACGGAAGATTCCACCATCGCCGATCTCGCCGTCGCCACCAATTGCGGCCAGATCAAGACCGGCTCGCTGTCGCGTTCCGATCGCATCGCCAAATACAATCAATTGATCCGCATTGAAGAGCAGCTGGGTTCCGCTGCGCGATATGGCGGCCGGGCGGCAATCGCGCGCTGAAGGGACTCGCTCAAGAGCTATTTACCGATTTTGCAAGCTTTTCGGTTGACGCCGCGAATCGAGATGTGATTCCGTAGCTTTATGGACATTCGTCGCGAATTCAGGCGTCGCTCGCGCCAGGTGCTGTGGCAGCTCTTGGGGGCGTGTATCGCCGGGTATTTTGTGTATCACGCCGTGCAAGGTGATCGCGGCGTGATCGCTTGGATTCAGGTCAGCCAACGCCTCGCTCAGGCGAAGGCCGATCTCAATACCAGCAATGCCGAACGTCAGGCGATGGAACAGCGCGTCGCTCTGTTGTCGAATTCCAGTCTCGATCTCGATATGCTTGAAGAGCGCGCTCGGGTGATGTTGAATTTCAGCCACCCCGACGATCTGGTGATCCTGCTCGACAAGCAGAAGCCAGCAACTGGCAACGGCGTGGTGCCGATCGAAGTGACGAATTAACTTAAAATCGGTTAATTGTCACATTTTTCTTTCAATCCAACATCTTAACCATCCTTGATTTTGCTGATCTGATCCCCATAATAACTGCACAGATCGATGGCCAAGTGACGATCGTATCAAGGTCGTTCTCACTGGAAAAAAAGGGCTGCGCGGCTTCGTTACCCGAACACAGTCATCCGAATACAAATCCGAATACAAAGGGGAGGTTCATGGCTAAGGCAACTCAAGCAAAGGCCGGCGCGGCGCGTGCCGGTCGCGGCAAAGACCAATCCTCAAGCGCCGAAGAGCTCCTCAAATATTATCGCGACATGTTACTGATCCGCCGCTTCGAAGAAAAGGCCGGGCAGCTTTACGGCATGGGCCTGATCGGTGGTTTCTGCCACCTCTATATCGGTCAGGAAGCGGTGGTGGTTGGCCTCCAGGCGGCGGCCGAAGAAGGTGACACAGTCATCACCAGTTATCGCGACCATGGCCATATGTTGGCGACGGGCATGGATGCCAAGGGCGTGATGGCCGAATTGACCGGTCGGCGCGGCGGCTATTCGAAGGGCAAAGGCGGCTCGATGCATATGTTCAGCCGCGAGAAGGGTTTCTTCGGCGGCCATGGCATTGTCGGGGCTCAGGTGCCGCTGGGCACCGGCCTCGCCTTCGGGCATCACTATCGCAATGACGGCAAGCTCTGCATGACCTATCTCGGCGATGGCGCCGTCAACCAGGGGCAGGTCTATGAAGCCTTCAATATCGCTGAATTGTGGAAATTGCCGGTTCTCTATGTGATCGAGAACAACAAATACGCCATGGGGACAAGCGTCCAGCGTGCCTCGGCGGGGACCGAGCTCTATAAGCGCGGGCAGGCCTATGGCATTTCCGGCATGCAGGTCAACGGCATGGATGTGCTGGAAGTGAAGCAGGCTGGCGAAGAGGCGATCGCCCATATCCGTGCCGGCAAAGGTCCCTACATCCTGGAGATGATGACCTATCGCTATCGTGGCCATTCGATGTCCGATCCGGCGAAATATCGCAGCAAGGAAGAAGTTGCGAAAATGCGCCAGGAACACGATCCGATCGATCATCTCCGTGCCCGCCTGTTGAAGGAGGGTCACAGCGACGAAGCGTCGCTGAAGAACATCGATCGCGATATCAAGGAAATCATTTCCGCAGCGACCGAATTCGCTCAGAGCAGTCAGGAGCCCGATCCGGCTGAACTTTATACCGATGTTTTGCTGGAAGCCTGAGGGGGAGACGATCAATGGCTGTCGATATTCTGATGCCGGCTTTGTCTCCGACCATGACGGAAGGCAAACTTGCCAAATGGCTGAAGGCACCTGGCGATGCGGTGAAGGCTGGCGATATTCTGGCTGAAATCGAAACTGACAAGGCGACCATGGAGGTCGAGGCTGTCGATGAAGGTGTGCTCGATCGCATCCTGATCGAAGCCGGCACCGACAACGTTGCTGTTAACAGCGTCATTGCTGTGTTGCGTGGCGAAGACGAAGCGGCTGGCGCGTTGGCGCCAGCGCCTAAAGCCGCTGCGCCGGTTGAGACGAAGTCTGCCGCGCCGGTTGCGACCGCACCGGTGGCGGCACCGGTCGCTGCCGAGCTGGATTATACCGGGCCGACTCATACCCAGACGGTACGCGAGGCTTTGCGCGATGCCATGGCCGAAGAAATGCGCCGCGATCAGGCGGTCTTTCTGATGGGCGAGGAAGTCGCCGAATACCAGGGCGCCTACAAGGTCAGCCAGGGATTGCTCGATGAATTCGGGCCGAAGCGGGTGATCGATACGCCAATCACCGAACACGGATTCACGGGAATCGGTGTCGGCGCTGCGTTCAGCGGCTTGCGGCCGATTGTTGAATTCATGACCTTCAATTTCGCCATGCAGGCGATCGATCAGATCATCAATTCGGCGGCGAAGACACTTTACATGTCCGGTGGCCAGCTTGGCTGCCCGATCGTCTTTCGCGGTCCCAATGGTGCGGCGTCGCGTGTCGCTGCCCAGCATTCACAATGCTATGCCAGCTGGTACGCCCATTGCCCTGGTTTGAAGGTGGTTGCGCCCTGGTCGGCAGCTGATGCCAAGGGGTTGCTCAAGGCAGCAATCCGCGATCCCAATCCGGTCATCTTCCTCGAAAACGAGATGATGTATGGCCATAGCTTCGAGGTGCCGACTGATCCTGACTGGATCGTGCCGATCGGCAAGGCCAAGGTCGTTCGCACCGGCAAGGACGTCACCATCACCGCCTTCTCGCGCATGGTCGGTGTTGCCCTGACGGCAGCCGACGAACTGGCCAAGCAGGGGATCGAGGCCGAGGTCATCGACCTCCGCTCGATCCGGCCACTGGATACCGAAACCATCGTCAATTCGGTGAAGAAGACCAACCGCCTGGTGACGACGGAAGAGGGTTGGCCCTTTGCTGGTATCGGTGCCGAGCTGGCTGCGGTGATCATGGAGCTGGCCTTCGATTGGCTGGATGCACCGGTCATGCGGGTGGCGGGGATCGATGTGCCGATGCCCTATGCCGCTAATCTCGAAAAGCTCGCGCTGCCACAGCCGGAAACGGTGGTTGAGGCAGCCAAGCGCGCTTGCTATCGCTGACCGGGCTCGAAGGAGGCTGAGACAATGCCGATCAATATCCTGATGCCCGCTTTGTCGCCGACCATGACGGAAGGCAATCTGGCGCGCTGGTTGAAGAATGAAGGCGATGCGGTCAAGGCCGGCGATGTGCTCGCCGAGATCGAGACCGATAAGGCAACCATGGAAGTCGAGGCGGTCGATGAAGGCCGGATCGGCAAGATCCTGGTCGCCGCCGGTACCGAAGGCGTCAAGGTGAATGAGGTCATCGCCGTTCTCTTGGAAGAGGGTGAAGAAGCCAGTGCCATCAATGCGGCACCGGCGGCACCCAAGCCAGCGGTGAAGCCCGCAGAACCGGCAACTGCAACACCAGCACCCGTGGCTGCGGCAGCAACATCACCTGCGCCGGCCACTGCGATGGCTGCAGCACCGAACAAGGGCAACCGTGTTTTTGCCAGCCCGCTCGCCCGTCGCGTCGCCGCGGAAAAGGGTGTCGATCTGGCGGTGATTACCGGCAGCGGTCCACATGGCCGCATCATCCGCCAGGATGTGGAGCAGGCGGTAGGCAAGGGTGGCGCTGCCGCCAAACCGGCTGCGGGCGCGACTGCGCCGGCAAAGGCACCAGCGATTTCCGGCACGCAAGGCTTCGGCGAAGGCGCCTTCGATCTGGTTCCACATACCAATATGCGCAAGACGATCGCGCGCCGCCTGCAGGAATCAAAGCAGTTCGTGCCGCATTTCTATCTGACGGTCGATTTCGACATCGATCGCCTGTTGAAGCTGCGCGAGGAGATCAATGCCGCCGCGCCGAAGGAAGGTGCGGGTGCTTACAAGCTGTCGGTCAACGATTTCATCATCAAGGCCTGCGCCCTGGCCCTGAAACAGGTTCCGGCGGCCAATGCCTCGTGGAGCGATGACGGCGTCAAGATGTACAAGACGGCTGATATCTCGGTGGCCGTGGCCATTCCGGGTGGCCTGGTGACGCCGATCATTCGCGCGGCGGAAGGCAAGCGTCTGACGGAGATTTCCAGCGAGATGAAGTCGTTGGCGGGTCGGGCGCGGGACGGCAAGCTGAAACCGGAAGACTATACCGGTGGCAGTTTCTCACTTTCCAATCTCGGCATGTTCGGGATCAAGAATTTCAGTGCCATCATCAATCCGCCGCAAGGCTGCATTCTGGCGGTTGGTGCCGGCGAGCAGCAGCCGGTGGTGCAGAACGGGCAGCTTGCCATTGCAACGGTGATGAGTGCGACCCTCTCGGTCGATCATCGTGTGGTCGATGGGGCGATTGGTGCTGAGTATTTGGCAGCCTTGAAGCGTCTGATCGAACAACCGCTTGGCATGCTGGTCTAGGTATCGAGATGCGCTTGCGCTTCCTGAGCGTGGCACTGCTGGGGCTCACCTCGATGCCCGCGGCGGCGGATGAGCATGTGCCTTTGGAGCGCCAGTTTTTCAACTACTTCAACGACCATTGCACGCAGTCGATGAATGGCCAGTTGCAGCAGCAGGGCAAGGATCCATCGGTTTCGCCTTATCGTGATGGTATCCAGAGCTATTGCAGTTGTACGGCGCAGGCCGTTGTCAGTCGGTTGAGCGCGGAGGAAATTCTGCAATTTGCCAACAATCCTGAGCTGGATCCCGCGGCGAGCAAGATCCGTCCATATTTCTTTGCCTGCCGGGATAAGGCAAGACAGGTAACCCAATGACGGAGCTCATGCGATGACGCGGCGCAATTGGCTTCTGATCGTGGTTCTCGGCGCGGTGCTGGCTTTGGTGGCAATCGTCTCTTACACGCGTCAGCAAGTGCTGCCGCCGGCAATCGATGCAGCCGGCTATAAGGCGGGTTTTATTGATAATTGCCTGAAGCAGGCCAACGCCGTGGCTTTGCAACAAAGCAAGGCCTTCAACGAGGAGCAGAAGCGGGTGCTGCAGCAGATTTGCGGCTGTGGCGCGGATCGCACCTTGGAGAAGTTCACCCAAGCCGAGATCAATGCCTTCCAGGCCAATCCGAATGACCCGGCGATGCTAAGCCGTATCAAGGAGATCATGCAGACCTGTGCGACTGAAACCAAGATGCCAACAACCAATCAGTAGGCGATCCTGAAAGTGGTGCAATGCGCAAACTTCTGCTGATCACGCTGGGTGGTCTGCTGCTATTGCTGCTGCTGGGAGCAGTGTTCTTCTGGGCGGGCCTGAGGCAGTTGCGTGATCCTGCCAGCGCTGCGAGTAATGAGTTTACGGCGAGCTTTGTGGATAAATGCGTCGTTGCCGGCCAACACAGCGACCGGACGCAACAAAGTTCGGCGGACGAGGTGGTCGATAACATGACCGAGCTTTGTCAATGCGCCGCTGAGAATATGCGGGAGGATTTGGCCGATGCCGGATTGAGCGGGTTCGCCCATATCGTCCTGGTGGAAGGCTTCGATGCGAAAATGCAACGCGTGATGGATGGCTGTCAGGCAACGCCATCGGCACCGTAATCGTTTTTTGAGTGATCCGGCTCTAGAGGAGCAGCAGATGAGCGAGAATGCTTTTGATTTGATCGTCGTGGGTGGTGGGCCTGGTGGCTATGTGGCTGCCATTCGCGCGGCACAGCTGGGGCTGAAGACGGCGCTGGTTGAGCGCGAGCATCTGGGTGGCATCTGTCTCAATTGGGGCTGTATCCCGACCAAGGCGTTGCTGCGAACCTCCGAAGTGGCTCATCTCATCCGCCATGCCGGTGACTTTGGCCTGTCGGTAACCGGCTTCAACATTGATCTGCCGAAGATCGTTGAGCGCTCGCGCAAGGTGGCGGCACAGCTGTCGGGTGGAGTGAAGCATCTCTTGAAGAAGAACAAGGTCACGGTGTTTGAAGATCGCCGATCTGACCAGCAAGCATATCATTCTTGCCACCGGCGCCCGCGCCAAGGCCCTGCCGGGTCTGGAGCCGGATGGCAAATTGGTCTGGACCTATAAGGAAGCGATGGTTCCAAAGGATCTGCCGAAATCCCTGCTGGTGGTTGGCAGTGGTGCCATCGGGATCGAATTTGCCAGTTTCTATCGGGGCCTGGGCGTCGATGTCACGGTGGTGGAAGTCGTCGAGCGGATCCTGCCGGTCGAGGATGCGGAAATCGCCGCCTTTGCCCATAAATCCTTCGAGAAGCAGGGCATGAAGATTATCACCGGTGCGACGGTGAAGGCCTTGAAGAAATCAGCCACCAATGTCACGGCGACGATTGAGAGCGCTGGTAAGTCGCAGGAACTCACCGTTGATCGTGTCATCCTCGCCGTCGGCATTGTCGGCAATGTCGAGAATCTTGGCCTGGAAGGCACCAAGGTGAAGGTCGAAAAGACCCATGTCGTCATTGACGAGTATAGCCGGACCGGCGAGCCGGGCGTCTATGCCATTGGCGATCTGGCTGGGCCGCCCTGGTTGGCGCATAAGGCCAGCCATGAAGGCGTCATCTGCGTCGAAAAAATCGTTGGGGCAAAAGACGTCCATCCGCTCAATGTGGGCAATATTCCCGGCTGCACCTACTGCGCACCGCAGATTGCCAGTGTCGGCCTGACCGAGCAGGCAGCCAAGGCCAAAGGTTATGATGTCAAGGTCGGCCGCTTCCCCTTCATCGGCAATGGCAAGGCCATCGCCCTGGGTGAACCGGAAGGCCTCGTCAAGACCGTCTTCGATGCCAAGACCGGCGAATTGCTGGGGGCACATATGGTTGGCGCCGAGGTGACGGAGCTGATCCAGGGCTATACAATCGCCAAGACCATGGAAACCACCGAGGCGGAGTTAATGCACACCATCTTCCCGCATCCAACTTTGTCGGAAATGATGCATGAATCCGTGCTTGCCGCCTATGGTCGGGTAATTCACTATTAGGACTGATGAGGGTCCAGATTATGAGTGAGAAGGCAGTCCTACGGCATCCGGAGAAGGCCCATCGGCCGGATAATCCAATCCAGCGCAAACCGGACTGGATCAGGGTCAAGGCGCCGGTCAGCATCGAATATGCTGAAACCAAGGCGCTGATGCGCCGCCTCAACCTCAACACCGTTTGTGAAGAGGCCGCCTGCCCGAATATTGGCGAATGCTGGAAGCAGAAGCATGCGACGGTGATGATTCTAGGGTCAGTCTGCACGCGTGCCTGTTCCTTCTGTAACGTGGCCACCGGCCGTCCGGATCTCCTTGATCCGCATGAGCCGGCGCATGTCGCCGAAGCCGTCGGGCAACTTGGCCTCAATCATATTGTCATTACCTCGGTCGATCGCGACGATCTCGATGATGGTGGTGCGGCGCATTTCGCCGAAACGATCACGCGCATTCGGGATGCTTCACCGACCACGACCATCGAGGTTCTGACGCCGGATTTTCAGAAAAAGCCGGGCGCCCTGGAAACTGTCATTGCCGCGCGGCCAGATGTGTTCAATCACAATCTCGAGACTGTGCCGCGGATCTATCGGTCGGTTCGGCCGGGTGCGCGCTATTTCGCCTCGCTGCGCCTGCTGCAGATGGCAAAGGAGATCGATCCGACCGTCTTCACCAAATCGGGGCTCATGGTCGGGCTTGGCGAGAGCCTGGAAGAGGTCTGCCAAGTGATGGATGATTTGCGCTCGGCCGATGTCGATTTCCTCACCATCGGCCAATATCTGCAGCCCACCCGCAAGCATCACGCGGTCGACCGGTTCGTCCCGCCGGAAGAGTTCGAGCAATTGAAGAGTCAAGGCCACGGTCGCGGCTTCCTGCTGGTTGCCGCCTCACCCTTGACGCGGTCGTCGCATCACGCCGGCGAGGACTTCAAGAAATTGCAGGCGGCGCGCTCGGCTCAGCAGAGATCACGCCCGGTTGCCTGATGATGAAAGTTCACTCTGAACAGCGCGTCCTGCCGTATCGGGCAGAGCAGATGTATGATCTGGTCGCGGACGTGGCCCGCTACCCGGAATTTCTGCCTTGGTGCACGGGCGCACGCGTGCGCGAAAAGCATGAGGACCTCATCGTTGCCGATCTAATGATCGGCTTCAAAATGGTGCGCGAGCGCTTTACCAGCCGGGTTCATCTCAATCGGCCGGCATTGCATATCGACGTTGAATATATCGACGGACCTTTCAAGTATTTGAAGAATCACTGGCAATTTGTCGATATCGAGAACGGTCATTGCCGTGTCGATTTTCATCTCGAATTCGAATTCCGTTCAGCCGTCCTGCAGAAGCTGATTGGCGTTCTGTTCCATGAGGCCGTGCGTCGAATGGTGTCGGCCTTCGAGACCCGCGCGAAACAACTCTATAGGTGAGGCTCGTCGCTATCGAGTCCCTCCTTTGGCCACTGACTCTTGCAGTTCGAAGAAGACGCGACCTTCAAGCCGATGGATCGGATCAGCTGGGGCCGTGAGATCGGCCCGTGCCGTTGCGAAGGCGCCGATCACCGCATCCAGCGCATCGCCACCGTTATTATCAAGTAGCAGTTGGCGCAGGCGGCGCTGTGGTTGCACCAGTAATTGCAGAGAAATCAGGCAATCGAGAATGCCCTTATAGCCGGGATAGCAATCGAGATCTTTCAGGCTACAGGCGGCGCAGATTTCGATCAGGGTCGGCTTCCGCTTGCCGCGGCGCATCTGTGGAGCAATCGTTGCTCGCTGCTGGGCGACCAGCGGGTGCAGGAGATACGCCATGCCCCACCAGGCCTGTCGATAGAGGCGTAGATTGTAGGAATTGAACGGCGTCCCGGCGATGCGGTCGGTCTGTCGTTTAAGTTCGATCCGGTTGGTGCGCTGCCGATTGTCGTTGCGATAGGATTCCTGATCTGGAAAGCGTCGCGGGAAAGCATCGATAAAATCGCGCCAGGTTGCCGCATCGACCAAAGCCGCGGGCAGGCTGAAGGGAAAATCGCAACCGGCTATGGTTGTTGGGTCGACCGTAATGTAATTGGCCAAGGCGGCGATGGCGAGATATGGCGATGTGCCGGATTGGGGTAACTCGACGGCCGGGATACAGGTCTCGATTTTTAGCGGCTGATCCGCCGCCAGCGGGTCGAAGCGGGTCTCGGCAACCCAGATCTTGCGCCCGGCATCGGTGGCGCCACTGAAATCGATTCCAAGGATGCGTCGCGGTATCGGTCGGCCGCCGTGCCGAGCTGAGGATTGCTCACTTGGCGGCATCGGTCAGGAGATCGATGGCGCGGACGACGGTTTGCAGACGGACCTCGTGGCGACGCCCGTCGAAAACATGTCGCTCAATGATCGGCGTTGTCTGATCCCGTTTGGCAAGGGCCATATAGACCAGCCCGACGGGCTTCTCAGGGCTGCCGCCGCCAGGTCCGGCAATGCCCGTTACAGCGATCGCCACAGCGGCACGTGACCGCTTGATGGCACCCAGCGCCATCGCCGCTGCAACTTCGGCGCTGACGGCGCCATGTGTGGCGATCAATGCGGCCGGCACGTCCAGCAGGTCGCTTTTGGCGTCGTTGGAATAGGTAACGAAGCCACGATCAAGCACATCCGACGAACCAGCGATCTCCGTCAGTGTCGCGGCGATCAGGCCACCCGTACACGATTCCGCGGTGGCGATCATCCAGCCGCGGCGGCGATAGAGATCAAGCAAGGCAGGGATATCCATCGCCCCGGGCCCTCAGGTGATCGGCAGGGCAACGGTCGCGGTTGCCTGTGCGGTGGTAGTTGCCTTGACGCTGACCCGATCGGGGGCAATGGCCAGGATCTCCGCGACCCGTTGCACCATGGCGTCGCGATATGGGCCGACCTTCGGCTTTTCGCAAATGATGGTAACGTCGCAATGGGTAATCTTGCCGCCACGTTCCTGCACCAGCCTATTGGCATGATCGAGGAAGCGCCAAGACTCGGCGCCGCGCCATTGCGGATCGCTGGGCGGAAAAGGCGCCCCAATATCCTTGGCGGAAATGGCCCCCAGAATTGCATCGGTCAAAGCATGCAAGGCGACATCGGCATCGGAATGACCTTCCAATCGCCAGTCGCAGGGGATCTTGATGCCACACAGATGAACGCCATCGCCGGCGATCAGGCGGTGCACATCGAAGCCGTTGCCAGTGCGGTATTCACAAGCCGTCGGGACGACCGTCGTTGAAGTGGGGGAGCTTGGCATTGGTGTCTTCAGCATCCTTTCAGCCCGCGCCAGATCGGCTTGGGTTGTCACTTTGAAATTGTCTTCATGGCCGTGAACCAGAATGACCTGCTGCCCGGTTGCTTCGGCGACGGCCGCGTCATCAGTCATTTCAGTACCACTATCGGCCAGTTGGCGATGACCGGCCAGGATCGTCTGAAAATGGAAGCCCTGGGGTGTCTGGGCGCGCCACAGGCCAGTTCGATCGACGGTCACGCCACTGAAAGCGCTGTCGGCCCGTTTCAGCGTATCGACCACCGGCACCGCGACGAGCGCAGCGCGATGCGCGGCCAGAGCGTCAAGGGTGCGATCGATCGTCGCGGCGTCAAGAAAGGGGCGGGCGGCATCATGAATCAGCACCACATCCGGGAAACTGGCCTCCAGACTCTCGAGGCCGAGACGGACGGAAGCCTGTCGGGTCGCACCACCATCGACGACAGATAACAGCTGCAGCCCGACTGTCGCGGCATCATACAACGCGCGATAGGTCGGATTGATAACGACGCGCACCTCGGCAATGCGCGGGTGTGCGAGAAAGGTTTCCAGGCAATATCGCAGCAGGGGCTTGCCGGCCAGGTGAAGGAATTGTTTCGGTATCTCGCCGCCGACCCGCAATCCATTGCCGGCCGCCACGACAAGAGCAATCGCCTTTGTCATTCAATATCCAATTTTGGGGCGTCCTGCGACGCCGTGTCAGCTTTTGCCGGTCCCCGTCACATGCGTCTGACAGGTATATCGAGGCGGCGTTCCCAGGCTGCGGCAGCCCGATCCCGAGGGCCGGCCGTCGTGTCGTTTGCCAAGGCAGCGCAGTTTAAACATAATGCGCGCCATGTCGACCATTCAGCTCCTGGAAATCGCCGGCCTTGTCGGCCTCATCCCCTTCAGTCTCGCCGCCTTGCGTGGCCAGCTCGATCGACCGATCGTCTTCTGGCTGCTCTGGCTGGTGGCCGCGACGGGTGCATGTGCTGTTGTCTGGCACCTGACGGCGAGTGGCTGGCAGGCCGGGCTGGTTGCCACATTATGGGTGGTGATTGCCGCCACCCTCCTGATCTATGCCCTGATCGTGGCGGCCAATCGGGTGGCAGTCGGCCTTGCAGCCTTGCTGGGGCCATATCTGTTGCTGGTTGCCTGCCTCGCCGGGATCGCCGGCTGGGTGGCGGCGCCGGAAGCCAGCGCCGCGACATCGGTTCCCTGGTTTACCATTCATATCATGCTGGCGGTGGGCAGTTATTCCCTGATGACGATCACGGCGATCGCCGCCGTCGCCATTGTGCTGCAAGAACGGGCAATGAAGCAGCGGCGGCAAGGCTGGGTGATGCGTCGCCTGCCAGCGATTGCCGCCGCGGAAAACCTGCAGCGGCGGCTGTTATGGCTGGCGGCGATCACCATGGGTTTCGCGCTGGCCAGTGGCCTTGCCAATGAATTCATGGATACCGGCCATCTGCTGATGGTGCCGCATCAGATGGCGCATAAGATCCTGCTCTCCGTCCTCGCTTTCGTGGTCATTCTGGTGTTTCTGGTACTGCACCAGGCGACTGGGCTACGTGGGCGCCTGGCCGCCCGCTGGTTAATGACCGGATATCTGCTGTTGACCTTGGCCTATCCTGGCGTGAAGTTCGTTCGTGACGTGCTATTGGGTTGAGCACGCGCCTTACGGGTATTTCTACGCTCACTTATCGATTTTCAGCAATCTTCACGCAAAGCAGACGGCAAAAGAGGTTGCTTTTTGCCGGCTTCCGCGTAGAAATCGCCTAGAAAATAAGCAATTTCTGGCGGCGCCAAAAAAATGAGCATTCAAATCGGTCCGGTCAAGATTGAGGACCCCGTTATTCTGGCGCCGATGTCCGGCGTCACCGATATGCCGTTTCGCCGCTTGGTGAAAAGGTGCGGCGCCGGACTGGTCGTCTCCGAAATGATCGCCAGCGAGGCCATGATTCGGCACACCCGCCAGTCGATGAAGATGTCGACCAATTGCGCTGAGGAATTTCCCATGTCGGTGCAGCTGGCCGGCTGCGAGCCGCAGGTGATGGCTGAAGCCGCCAAGCTTAATCAGGACCGCGGTGCCGCCATTATCGATATCAATTTTGGCTGTCCGGTGAAAAAGGTCGTCAACGGCCATGCCGGCTCGGCTCTGATGCGTGATGAGCCCACCGCCGCCAAGATCCTGGAAGCGACGGTGAAGGCGGTTGAGCTGCCAGTTACCCTGAAAATGCGCATGGGCTGGGATCACAGCAGCCTCAATGCGCCCAATCTGGCGCGGATCGCCGAATCCGTCGGCATTCGCATGATCACCATCCATGGCCGCACCCGCTGCCAGTTATATAACGGCACGGCCGACTGGGCCTTTGTGCGGCAGGGGAAAGAAGCGGTCTCGATCCCGGTCATCGTCAATGGCGATATCGTGTCCCTGGACGGGGCCAAATCGGCCTTGGATCAATCCGGTGCCGATGGCGTCATGGTGGGGCGTGGTGCCTATGGCAAACCGTGGTTCCTGTCCCAGGTGATCGCCCATTTGAAGACCGGCGAGCGCTTGCCGGAGCCGCCCTTGACCCAGCAGATGGAGATGCTGCTGGAACATTATGAGGCGATACTCGAACATTACGGCATGAGTGGCGGTTTGAAGATCGCGC
>WNFM01012718.1_pt1 | contig 14009 bp, 17 predicted proteins | sample 5400271 | NCBI WGS metagenome assembly WNFM01 (sample SAMN13153352, study PRJNA577476) | soil metagenome | isolation source: 60 cm saprolite on Douglas fir-dominated hillslope | place: USA:California | collected 2013-09-17 | reverse complement strand
CGCTGCCGGCGAAAATGACCCTCGAGATCCCGTCGCTCGGCGTCAAGGTGCCTTTCGACGGCGAGATAAGACTAAAATAGTTGCGATGAACAAGGCGCGCGAGTTCGATCAGTCGGTCGTCGCGGAGCTGAAAGCGCTGCTCGGCGACCGGGTCTCCACCTCGGCGGGGGTGCGCGAGCACCACGGCAAGGACGAGTCCTATTTCCCCTACGCGCCGCCCGACGCGGTGGTTTTCGTAAAAACCACCGAAGAAGTCCGCGATGTCGTGAACATCTGCCGCCGTCACCGCGTGCCGATGATCCCGTACGGCGTCGGCACCTCGCTCGAGGGCCACATCCTCGCGATCGAGGGCGGCGTGACGATCGACCTGTCGCAGATGAACCAGGTGCTGGCGGTGCACGAGGAGGACCTCGACGCCGTGGTGCAGGCCGGCGTGACGCGCAAGCAATTGAACGAGTACATCAAGCACACGGGCCTGTTCTTCCCCATCGATCCGGGCGCCGACGCGACCCTCGGCGGCATGACCGCGACGCGCGCCTCGGGCACGAACGCGGTGCGCTACGGCACGATGCGCGAGAACGTGCTGTCGCTGAAAGTGGTGCTTGCCGACGGCCGCGTCATCCAGACTTCGCGCCGCGCCAAGAAATCGGCTGCGGGCTACGACCTCACGCGCCTGTTCGTCGGCTCGGAAGGCACGCTCGGCATCATCACCGAGGTCACGGTGAAGCTCTATCCGGTGCAGGAGGCGATGTCGGCCGCGGTCTGCGCGTTTCCGAGCATAGACGGCGCGGCCAATACCGTGATCCAGACGCTGCAGATGGGCATCCCGGTGGCGAAGAGCGAGCTGCTGTGCGCGACGACCATGGGCGCGCTCAACCGCTACAACAAGTGGACCTACCGCGAGTCGCCGACCCTGCTGCTCGAGTTCCACGGCACCGGGGCCGCGGTCGTAGAGCAGGCCAAGGCGGTGCAGGAGATCGCCCGGGACAACGGCGGCCTCGACTTCCAGTGGGCGACCAAGCAGGAAGACCGCACCAGGCTGTGGGAGGCGCGCCACCACGCTTACTTCGCCTGCCTGCAGCTCAAGCCCGGCTCGCGCGCGCTCTCGACCGATGTCTGCGTGCCGATCTCGCGGCTCGCCGAGTGCATCACCGAGACGGCGAAAGACATCGGAAAGTCTTCGCTGCCGATCCCGCTGTTCGGCCACGTCGGCGACGGCAACTTCCACTGCGTGATCCTCGTCGACCCGGGCAATGCGCGCGAGCTCGAGGAGGCGAAAGCGTTCAATTCACGCGTCGTGCGCCGCGCGCTCGCCATGGAAGGCACCTGCACCGGCGAGCACGGCATCGGCATCGGCAAGCAGGCCTACCTGCGCGAGGAGCTGGGCGAGGACGTGATCGACCTGATGCGCGATATGAAAAGGCTGTTCGATCCCGAGAATCTTTTGAATCCGGGAAAAGTTGCTCCGCTTCAGTGAGTCCCGAGCAAAAACTCAAAGAGCTGAAAATCGACCTGGGGCCGGTCTCGGCCCCGATCGCGAACTACGTCAACGCGGTGCGCGCCGGCAACCTGCTGTTCCTCGCCGGCAAGGGCCCGCGCGACGAGCTCGGCCGGCGGCCCACCGGCAAGGTCGGCAGGGAATACAGCGTCGAGCAGGCCTACCAGCACGCGCGCTCGATCGGCATGGACCTGCTCGGGGTGATGCGTGCGGAGCTCGGCAGCCTGGATCGGGTAGCCCGGGTGGTCAAGGTCCTCGGCATGGTCAACGCCGTTCCCGAGTTCCAGGATCACCCCAGGGTGATCAACGGCTGCTCGGACCTCTTCGTGCAGGTGCTCGGCGAGCGCGGCAAGCACGCGCGCTCGGCGGTCGGCATGGGCTCGCTGCCGATGGGCATCCCCGTGGAAATCGAGTGCATCGTGGAAGTCGCTGCAGCCGCCGCGAAACCGAAAACGGCTTCGCGGAAGAAGAAAAAGCGCTAGATACTGAAGATCGCCTTGCGGTAGTAGCGCAGCTCTTCCAGCGAGTCGTAGATGTCGGCGAGCGCCTGGTGCTTGCCTTCCTTCGCGAAGCCTTTCGCCGCCTCGGGCTTCCAGCGGCGCACCAGCTCCTTCAGCGTCGAGACGTCGAGGTTCCGATAGTGGAAATAACTTTCGAGCTGCGGCATCCAGCGGGCGAGAAAGCGCCGGTCCTGGCAGATCGAGTTGCCGCACATCGGCGAGATTTTCGCCGGCACGTGCCGCGCCAGGAACTCGATCGCGCCCGCCTCGACCTTCGCTTCGGTGAGCTCCGAGGCGCGTACTTTCTCGATCAGGCCGGATTTGCTGTGCGTGCCCTTGTTCCAGGAGTCCATCGCATCGAGCACCTCGCCGGGCTGGTGCAGCACCCACACCGGGCTCTCGGCGAGGACCGCGAGCTGGCCGTCGGTGACGATCAGCGCAACCTCGATGATCCGGTCGGAGTCGGGCTGCAGGCCGGTCATCTCCATGTCGATCCAGATAAGGTTGTTGGGGTCCGCCGCCATGATTTATTCTCTCATGTCGCATGATTAACGCTTTTTCATGGATCTTCCTTGCGGCGCTTGCATCGGCGACCGCGGCCCGCATCTGGTTGGGCGGGCGGCAGGTCCGGCACGTGCGCGCGCGCCGCGAGGCGGTGCCGGGCACGTTTGCCGCCGCGATTCCGCTGGCGGCGCACCAGAAGGCCGCGGACTACACCGTGGCGAAGGCGCGCCTCGGCATGCTGGATGTCCTGGTCGGCGCGGCGCTCACACTGGTGCTGACGCTCGGGGGTCTCATCCAATGGATCTCGGACCTGTGGAGCGCATGGCTCGAGCCGGGCTCGATCCTGCACGGCAGCGCGCTGCTCCTGAGCGCGTTCTTCGTCCAGGCGGCCGCCGGCTTCCCTGCGACCGTGTACCGCGTTTTCGTCATCGAGGAGCGCTTCGGCTTCAACCGGATGACGCTCAAGCTGTTCCTCATTGACCTGGTGAAGCACACGCTGGTCGGGCTCGCGCTCGGCGTGCCGCTGCTCGTTGTCGTGCTGTGGCTCATGGGCCGCGCCGGCGGGCTGTGGTGGCTCTACGTCTGGGCGGTGTGGGTCGCCTATTCGCTGCTCATGATGATGGTCTACCCGGCGTTCATCCTGCCGCTGTTCAACAAGTTCACGCCGGTCGAGGAAGGGGACCTTCGCGCGCGCATCGCGGCGCTGCTGCAGCGCACGGGATTCAAGTCGAGCGGCCTCTACGTGATGGACGGCTCGAAGCGCTCGAGCCACGGCAACGCCTTCTTCACCGGCTTCGGCGCCGCCAAGCGCATCGTGCTGTACGACACCCTGGTGAGCCGCCTGCAGCCGCCCGAGGTGGAGGCGGTGCTGGCGCACGAGCTGGGCCACTACAAGCTGCACCACGTCGCCAAGGGCATGGCGCTCAGCGTGGGCGTGAGCTTCGCGGTGCTCTTCGCCCTCGGCCAGCTGATCGACAAGGCCTGGTTCTACCAGGGGCTCGGGGTCTCGACCGAGGGCAACGCCGCGGCGCTCGCGCTGTTCTTCCTGGTGCTGCCGGAGTTCCTGTTCTTCCTGCAGCCGCTCACCAGCCTGTACTCGCGCATGCGCGAGTTCGAAGCCGACGCCTACGCCGTGAACCACGCCAGCTCTGCCGAGCTGGTAAAGGCGCTGGTGAAGCTCTACCGGGACAACGCCGCGACCCTGACGCCCGATCCGCTGCATTCGGCCTTTTATGATTCCCATCCCCCCGCGGCGACGCGCATAGCCAGATTGAGGACGACATGACCGAGCTCGCGAAGAAGAAATGCAAGCCCTGCGAAGGCGGCGCCGCGCCCTACACCGGCCCGCAGACGAAAGAGATGCTGCGCCAGCTCAAAGGCTGGATCGTCGAGAGCGGCAAGCTCGCCAAGGTGTATCCGTTCACCAACTACTACCAGACCATGGCCTTCGTGAACGCCCTCGCCTGGATCTCGCACCGCGAGGACCACCACCCCGACCTCACGGTCGGCTACAACAAGTGCCGGGTCGAGTACATGACGCACGCCATCGGCGGGCTGTCGGAGAACGATTTCATCTGCGCCGCAAAATGCGATGCGCTTTTTGATCTTTGAAGAGAGTCTTCAGCTCTTATAGTCTTGCCGCGGCACACCACGCCAGGAACCTTCTGGAGGTGGAGGGAATCCGTTCCGAGGTCAGGAACGAAATACTCTCGTCCGCCATGGGCGAGCTGCCGCCCGCCGAATGCCAGGTCGAGGTCTGGGTTTTGCGCGATGCGGACGCCGGGCGGGCCGAGCTCGTCCTGAAAGATTCTTTTTTTCCGAAAAGCAGCCCGCCGTGGAAATGCGCCTCTTGCGGGGAAAGCTGCGAAGGGCAATTCACGCAGTGCTGGCGCTGCGGCGCCTACCGCACGGCCTGAAGTCGGCGCAGCCTCTTGCGCTCCTTAGAGCAACCGGGCGATGCCGATCACGATCAGCGCGAATACCCAGACCACGAGAGCGCGCCACACCAGGCCGACGGCGCTGTCAAGGAAAGGGCCGTCGGCGCCCTCGCCGACGCCGAGCTCGGGCCGCGCCACCACGCCGTCGATGTCCTGCACCGGCATGCCGAGGCGCACGCCCATCGCGCCCGCTCCGGCCGCGAGCACCACGCCGGCGTTGGGGTCGAGCCAGCCGCGCGCTTGCGTGCGCCAGCAATAGACCGCGTCCTCGAAGTCGCCGACAACCGCAAACGACGCGGCGGTCAGCCGCGCCGCCGGCCATTCCAGAAAGTAAAACGCGCGCTGCGCGAACTCGCCGAAGGCGCCCATCCCTTTCCAGCGCACCGCAAGGTAGGCGGCGAGGCGGTAAAGGATGGCGCCGCTCGGCCCGGGCAGCAGCACGAACCAGAGCAGCACGCCGAACACGTGGCGGTGCGAGGCGAGCAGCGCCTCCTCGATCGCGAGCCGGATCAGCTCCTCGCGGCTGCGCACCACGCCCGAGGCGCCGCGCCAGGCGTCGAGCTCGCCGCGAGCGCGGTCGATGTCGTCCGACTTGACCGCGAGCTGGATGACGGTGAAGTGATGGCTGAACTGGCGGAAGCCGAGCGTCAGGTAGAGCGCCGCGACGTTGAACGCGATCGCAAGCAGCGGATTCGCGGCATACAGCAGCGCGTAGAGCGCGATCGCCGCCGCCACCGCCGGCAGCACCGCCACCAGCCAGGCCACCGCACCGTGGCGCCGCTCGCCGCCGTTGAACGACTGCTCGAGCCATGCGGCGAAGCCGCCGAGGCCGGCAGCGACGCTCTTGCGCTCGGCGAGCGGCCGCCACTGCTCCAGCAGCAGCGCTGCGACGATGGCGATCACGCTCATGGAACCATTCTATACAGCGAGCTGGCGATAGAGATTCATCAGCATTCCGGCGGTAGCGCCCCAGATATACCGGTCGCCGTACGGCATTTCGTAGAAACCGACAGTCTGGCCCTTGAACTCCCGTGTCTGGCGCCGGTGGTTGCGCGGGTCGAGGAGGAACGCGAGCGGCACTTCGAACACCTCTTGCACTTCGCTCGGATCCGGCACGAGCTCGAGCGGCGGGATCAGAAGCCCTACCACCGGCGTGACCCGGTAGCAGTATTTCGACCCGCTCGGGGCGCAGGCCGATCTCCTCTTCCGACTCGCGCAGCGCGGTGAATTCCGGCGAGGCGTCGCCGGGCTCGGCGCGGCCGCCCGGGAAGCTGACCTGCCCTGAATGGGCCTTGAGGTGCGCGGTCCGCTGCGTGAAGAGCACGGTGAGGCCCGCCGGATGGGCCACGATCGGCACGAGGACCGACGCCGGCGTGATGCTGGAGGGCTCGCCGCCGATGCGGTCATCGCCGTATACTGCGACCGCCGGGGGCGCCTGCCGTTTTAGGCGCGCTCTAAGCCCGGCTACGTCCAGATCCATCCACGGAGAAAATTCATGAAGCGCATAGCCCTCATCGCTGCCCTCGCCGCCGCTTTAGCCGCCGCCCCGGCCGCGTTTGCCTTTCACTGTCCCGCCGACATGGCGAAGATCGACGCGGCGCTCGCGAAGAGCCCGAAGCTCTCGGCGGAGAAGATGGCCGAAGTCAAGAAGTACCGCGCCGAAGGAGAATCGCTCCACAAGGCCGGAAAGCATCAGGATTCCGTGGACACGCTCGCCAAGGCGATGAAGATCCTCGACATCAAGTAGCCGGCGTCACGGGATCAGCACGACCGATCCCGTAGTTTTCCTGCCTTCGAGATCGCGGTGCGCCTGCGCGGCGTCGGCGAGCTTGTATTTCTTCGTGGTCTCGATCTTCACCTTGCCGGACTTCACCACGGCGAAGAGGTCGTTGGAGCGCTTGACCAGGTCCGCGCGGGCCGCGATATAGGTGGCGAGCGTCGGCCGGGTGACGTAGAGCGAGCCCTTGGTCGAGAGGATGCCAAGGTTCACCGGCGGCACCGCGCCTGAGGCGTTACCGAACGAAACCATCAGGCCCCGCGGCTGCAGGCAGTCGAGCGAGCCCTCCCAGGTCGACTTGCCTACCGCGTCGTAGACCACCGGCAGCTTTTTGCCCTTGGTGATCTCCCTCACCTTTTCGGCGAAATTTTCGGTGCTGTAGTTGATCACGTGCTTGCAGCCGTGCGCCCTGGCGAGCTGCGCCTTTTCTTCTGAGCCGACGGTGCCGATGGTGGTGACGCCGAGCTTCTTCAGCCACTGGCAGGCGATCGAGCCGACGCCGCCGGCAGCGGCGTGCCATAGCACGGTATCGCCTTTCTTCACCTTATAGGTGGAGTGGATGAGGTAATGCACCGTCATGCCCTTCAGCATCATCGACGCCGCCTGCTCGTCGCTGATCCCCCGCGGGATCTTCACCATGCGATCCGCCGGCACGATGCGCACGTCGCAATACGATCCGGGCAGGCCGGTATAGGCGACCCGAGCGCCTTTTTTCAGGCCCTTCACGCCCGGACCCACCGCTTCGACCACTCCCGCCGCCTCGTTGCCTGCGACGGCCGGGACCTGCATGGGATACAGCCCCGAGCGCTGGTAGGTATCGACGAAATTGACGCCGATCGCGGTGTGGCGGATGCGCAGCTGGCCGGGACCGGGCTCGCCGACCTGCACCTCGTCCAGCTGCAGGACTTCCGGGCCGCCCTGCCTGTGGTAACGGATTGCCTTAGCCATGTCTTTCTCCTTGGAAGTTTTGCCTGGGACCTATTTCTTGGGCTGCATAGCCTGCAGCGCGGCCTTCTGCAACTCAAGCCCCTGGATCGAAAATTTCACCATGTTGAGGTTCATCGCCAGCCAGCCCTCGATCGAGCGCAGGTCGGCGATGCGCTTCTCGACCTCCTGCGGGTCGAGGGTCGGCATCGCCATCCCCGGCAGCGGCACGCCGAGCGGCCCCCACAGCCGGCGGAACATCTCGAAGGGGTCCTGCGGCCCGCCGGGAGGAAATGCGGGGGGAGATGCGGGCGGAGAAGCGGGATCAGCCATTGGTGTCGCTTTCTGAATCTTCGAAAAATTCCTTCACCTCGGCCTCGCGCGCCACGGTGTCCTGGTAGCCCAGGTCGATCAGCGCGCGGCAGAACGATTCCTCGAACAGCAGATAGCTCGCGAGGTTCGAGCCGGACCGGTTGAGCGCGCCGGTGGGACGCAGGATGAAGCGCACCGTGCCCGGCAGCTCGTGGATGAAGCGCGCCGCGATGCGCTCGAGGGGCTGGGATGGCGTGATGAAAAGCACCTTGACCGGGCGCAGCTGGACCGAGGAGTCGGTCATCCGGTCCCGGGGGATCAGGCTGACGGTGCGGTTGATCCGCTCCAGCCGCTCGATGTCCACCATCAGGCTGTCCAGGAAGATGCTGTTGAGGGCGTGACCGGCGACCTGGGCGAGCGACGGATACACGTTGGAGCGCGCCCGCGCCTGGTCAGCGGTCTGGCGGCCGGTGCCGACGATCAGCACCCGGTCGGCGCCGAGATGCAGCGCCGGGCTCACCGGCGCGATCTGGCGCATCGAGCCGTCGCCGAAGTACTCGCGGTTGAACTTGATCGCCGGGAAGATGAACGGCAGCGCGGCAGATGCAAGCAGCAGATCGAGCTTCAGCGGCACCGCGGCGCCGATGCGCTGGTTGCGCTCCCAGCCCTCGAGGCCGCTGCCGCCCTGGAAGAAGGAAACGCTCTGGCCAGAGGTGTAGCCCGAGGCGGTGACGCAGGCCGCGTACAGCGCCCCCGAGTCGATGTGCTGCTGGATCTTCTCGAATTCCAGGTTCTTCTCGAGCATCTGCCTGAGCGGCTCGTTGTCGAGCAGCGAAACCGGGTTGTGCCGCGAGATCAGCATCATGGCGGAGAGCCAGCGCACGCCGCTCTTCAGGATGCTCCAGGCGTCGGTGCGGTAGATGTGGTCGCAGCGCATGTTCTCCCACACCTCGAGCAGGTTGCCCACGCCGCGCGAGAAGTTGTCGGCGAACACCGCGAGTGTCGCGGCGTTGATCGCCCCGGCCGAGGTACCGCACAGGATGGGAAACGGGTTCCTGACCGGATTGCCGAGGATGTCGCGCACCGCCTTCACGACGCCTACCTGGTAGGCGGCGCGGGCGCCGCCGCCGGTCAGCACCAACCCCGCCCGCGGCTTCATCTTGCTTGCGGGAAAGGGTGCAACGTTGCTCGCTGTTGATTCCACTTTTTAAAAAAGACTCTGTTCCTGGCCTCGTGGAGCATTGGCGTCGGCGACGGCCAGCGCGGTCATGTTGACGATGCGGCGCACGGTGGCCGACGGGGTGAGGATATGCACCGGGCGCGCCGCGCCAAGCAGCATGGGGCCGATCGTGACGCCGCCGCCCGCCGCCGTCTTCAGCAGGTTGAAGGAGATGTTGGCCGCGTCCAGCGTCGGCATCACGAGGAGGTTGGCTTCTCCGCGCAACCGCGAGCGCGGGAACACCTTCAGGCGGATCTCCTCGGAGAGCGCGGCATCGCCGTGCATCTCGCCCTCGATCTCGAGCTCGGGCGCGCGCTCCGCGATCAGCTGCAGCGCGCGGCGCATCTTGACCGACGATGGCATGTCCACCGAGCCGTAGCTCGACGCCGAGAGCAGCGCGACCTTGGGCGTGATGCCGAAGCGCCTTATCTCCTCCGCGGCGAGCAGGGTCGTTTCGGCGATGTTCTCGGCGTCGGGATCCGGAGTGACGTAGGTATCGCAGATGAAAACCGTGCGTGCGGGCAGTATCAGCGCGTTCATCGCGGCGTAGTGGCGCACGCCGCGCCGCAGGCCGATCACCTGCTCGATGTACTGCAGATGGAGCGCGTGGGTGCCGAAGGTGCCGCACAGCATCGCGTCGGCCTCGCCCTTGTACATGAGCATCGCGCCGATGAGCGTGAGCCTGCGCCGCATCTCGATGCGCGCGTACTCGGGCGAGACGCCTTTTCTTTCGGTGAGCTGGTGGTAGGTCGTCCAGTAGTCGCGGTAGCGCGAGTCGAACTCAGGGTTCACCAGCTGGAATTCCTTTCCCGGGCGCACGCGCAGGCCGAGCCGCTCCAGCCGCTGCTCGATCACCTGCGGCCGGCCGATCAGGATCGGCTTGGCCGATCTGCACCGCGCGCAGCACGCGCTCGTCCTCGCCCTCGGCGTAGACGACGCGCCGCGGCTGCGCCTTCGCCGCCGAGAACAGCGGTTTCATGATCAGCCCCGAGTGGTAGACGAATTGCTGGAGCGAATCGCGATAGGCGTCCAGGTCGGCGCGCGGCCTTGTCGCGACACCCGAGTCCATCGCCGCCTTCGCCACCGCCGGCGCCACCCTCGCGATCAGCCGCGGATCGAAAGGCCGCGGGATGAAGTACTCCGGGCCGAAGCTGATCGACTCGATGCCATAAGCGAGCGCTACCTGCTCTGAAGTCTCCGCCTGCGCCAACTCGGCGATAGCCCTGACCGCAGCCAATTCCATCTCGGTATTGATCGTGGTCGCGCCGACGTCCAGCGCGCCGCGGAAGATGAACGGGAAGCACAGCACATTGTTGACCTGGTTGGGATAGTCCGAGCGCCCGGTGGCGATGACGCAGTCGGGGCGCGCTTCCTTCGCCAGCTCGGGGAGGATCTCGGGATCCGGATTGGCGAGCGCGAGGATCAGAGGGCGCTCGGCCATCTTCTTCACCATCGCGGGCTTTAAAACCCCGCCTGCGGAAAGGCCGAGAAAAATGTCGGCGCCGGCGATCACCTCCTTGTCGGGGTCCATCTCCTCGCGGCGGCCCTTGTACACCACACCCCTGATGTCGGTGACGGTGATGTTCTGGCGCAGCATTCCGAGTTTGATCAGCAGCTCGAGGCAGGCGAGCGCGGCGGCGCCGGCCCCTGACGCCACCAGTTTGGCTTTTTCAATATTTTTATTAACTACTTTTAACCCGTTATAGATCGCCGCTCCTACAGTGATGGCGGTGCCGTGCTGGTCGTCGTGGAACACCGGGATCTTCATCCGGGTGCGCAGCGCGCGCTCGATGGTGAAGCACTCCGGCGCCTTGATGTCCTCGAGATTGATCGCGCCGAAGGTCGGCTCGAGCGCGGCGATGATCTCCACCAGCTTGTCCGGATCGCGCTGATCGAGCTCGATGTCAAAGCAGTCGATGCCGGCGAACTTCTTGAACAGCACGCTCTTCCCTTCCATCACCGGCTTCGCCGCGAGCGGACCGATGGCGCCCAGGCCGAGCACCGCGGTGCCGTTGGTGACCACGGCGACGAGATTCTGGCGCGAGGTGAGCTCTGCCGCGAGGCGCGGATCGCGCACGATCTCCTCGCAGGCCGCGGCGACGCCGGGCGAATACGCGAGCGCGAGGTCGCGCTGATTCGTGAGCTGCTTCGTCGGCAGAATCGAGATCTTGCCCGGCGAGCCGCGCCGATGATAGTCGAGGGCGTTCTTCTTGAGCTGCTCGTCCACCGTGGAATTATAATCCCCGTCACCATCGTCACCCCCAATAGAACGGCGCTGCGCGCCGCCGAGATCGAACCTTTCGAAGTCATGGACGTGCTCGCGCGCGCGCACGCGCTCGAAGCCGCCGGACGTCGCGTGGTGCACATGGAGATCGGCGAGCCCGACTTCACGGCACCGCCTCAGGTAGTCGAAGCTGGAGTACGCGCTCTGCGCGACGGGCTCACAGCCTATACCGCGACTTTGGGATTGCCTGCGTTGCGCGAGGCGATCGCCGCACACTATCAAAGAAAGTTCCTGCAGAAGATCGAGCCGTCGAGAATCGCCGTGACCTGCGGAGCGTCCGGAGGCCTGCTATGCGTTTCGGCGCTCTACGTGGACCCGGGCGACGAGATCCTCGTCCCCGACCCGGGCTATCCCGGATACCGCCACTTTGTGCGCGCTTTCGAAGGCGTCGCGCGCGCCTTGCCGGTTTCTGCAAAGGAGAACTTCCAGCCAACGCTCGCGATGGTGCAAGCCGCCTGGAGCCCGCGCACCAAGGGACTGCTGCTGGGCTCGCCGTCCAATCCCACCGGGACTCTCATCGCGAAGGAGGAGCTGAAGAAGATCGCTGCATTCATCGCGGCACGCGGTGGCGTGCTCGTGGTGGATGAGATCTACCAGGGCCTGGTCTATGGCGTCGAGCCCGTCACGGCGCTCGGCCTGCCGGGCGACGTGGTGATCGTCAACAGCTTCTCGAAGTATTTCTGCATGACCGGGTGGCGGCTTGGCTGGGTCGTGCTGCCGCCGCACGCGGTCCGCGGCTTCGAAAAACTTGGGCAGCACCTGTTCATCTCTGCGCCTTCGGCCGCGCAGCACGCGGCGGTGGCCGCTTTTTCTTCAGATAGTTTGAAAATATTGGAGGAAAGGCGGAACGAATTCGCGCGCCGCCGTGATTTTCTGTTGCCGGCTCTTCGTAGTGCTGAACTGAAAATTCCGGCCGAACCGCATGGGGCCTTCTACATCTACGCCGACTGCGGATCGGAGAGCAAATCGTATTGCCTGAACCTGCTTCAGGAGCAGGGCGTGGCGGCAACGCCCGGGATCGACTTCGGCAGCAACGAAACGCGGCGCTATGTGCGCTTCGCTTATACCCGCAGCATGGGCGACCTCGAGGAGGCCGCCGCGCGGATCAGGCGCTTTGCTTCTTCACCTTCTGCCTGAGGAGCTCGAGCCGCGCCTTCTCGGCAAACACCTTGTTGGCGTACTGCGAGGCCGGCTCGTCGAAAGCGCCGCCGTACATCTGCAGGGCGGCCTCGGTATCGCCCAGGCGCCGCTTGTACTCGCGCAGAATCTGGGTGCCGACCATGATGTTGACGTAAGGATCGAGCAGCGACTGCTCGCCGCCGTGGTCCATGAGCTTCTCGAGGTGATACTTCGGAATTACCTGCATGAGCCCCTTGGCGCCGACCGTGCTCTCGGCCACCGGGTTATAGCGCGACTCGACCGCAATCACGGCAAGGACGAGCAGCGGGTCCACGGAGTACTCCGCGCCGGCGCGGTAAGCGGTTGACACGAACCCGGCAATCGCCTGGTCCGATACCCGGTAGCGGCGGGCGATGTATTCGGTCACTGCGCGTTGCTCGCGCTCGCGGGCGCCGTCAACGGTGCCAGCCTGGATCAGGCCTGCCGCCGTGGTGGCCGTCGCGCTGAAAGGATCTTCAGCCAGCGCGAACGAGGTAAGCGGCGGAACGTGCTTCAGCAGCGCTTCCCCCCGCATCGGCAGGGCCAAAAGTGCCGCGAGCGCCGCGAGGCCCACGATCGCGAAGATATCTTTGAGAGCCGTGTAGGCCCGTGTTGCCATCAAGAACGTCGTAGTCATCTTCAACCTCCCTGCTTCTTCCCCGGCACGCGCGCGTACTTGCTGTGATCGATGGGCGGACGGGGGAAGGATTCTCGAGAGCTCGGAAAGTACGCCCTCGAGTCGAGCGGAATGTTGCGGTGCAGCAGAATGTATCATAGTAAAAATTACCCTTCTATGTCAATACGTTCTCCTCTCCTCGCGCATCCAGCGTACTGCTCTGCGAAACCTTTGTTTCGACAGCTTTTTCTGCACTTTGTTTCATCCCGATAAAATCGGGGCCTCAAGGGTGAAGCCTCGCGGACCGGCCTAAGGTTCTCCCAGCTAGGTCGAACGACCAAGCCGGTCCGCTGAGCTTCGAGGGCCCTGGCGAGGGACTTGCGTCCCCCGCCCCGCTCCCCCGGTCCCGGTTACGGCCGGGAACCGGTGGGAAACGGCCACGCGGCCGCTGGATTCAGCGCGGTTCTCGCGCCGGGTGTCGCAGCGGTGGACGGCGGTACAACCGGAACGCTCGCCGTCGTTGCCGCAGGGCTGGCCTTAGGTCTGGCGGCTTTCTTCGCCTTTTTCTTCTTGCCCGCCTTTTTCTTCTTCTTGGCGGATTTCTTTTTGCCTGCCGCCTTTTTCTTACCAGCTTTTCTTGACTTCTTCTTCTTCTTTGATGCTTTCTTCTTCTTCTTTTTCTTTCCGCCTTTTTTCGCTTTTTTCTTCGCCATCTTCAATCTCCTTCAAGGTTGTTGAACAAAGAAGCCCGGCGCGACTGGCCCGGACTATCCAACCGCCGGCGGCGGTTTCCCTTCGCCGGCTTGCTGAATGGGGTTGTGCTTGACGTCATGATAGAGAATATCCGCGTCCAGGCGAATCCCGCCCTCCCAGGTGACGGTGGCGGTCTCGGGATCGACGCTCACTTTCTCGAACTCGCGCACGTCGCGCCACAGCTGGAAGGCGCCGATCTCGAGCAGGTTGCCGAGAAACACGCTGCCTTCCAAGCCGTCCTCGAAGCGCAGCCACAGCTTGTAGTCTTCCTCGGCTTTGCATGCGGTGATCCGCATCTCATCCCACTCCTGTTCCATGTGTCAATCCCCCGCCTTTCATTGCTTCGATCCCTAATCCCTGCATTTGCGCGTCAGTCCCAGTTCAAGGCTCCGCCGGTCTGGTATTCGATGACCCGCGTCTCGAAGAAATTGCGCTCCTTCTGCAGGTCGATCATCTCGCTCATCCACGGAAACGGGTTCACGGCGCCCGGGTACAAGGTGTCGAGGCCGATCTGCTGGCAGCGGCGG
>WNFM01056293.1_pt1 | contig 14010 bp, 8 predicted proteins | sample 5400271 | NCBI WGS metagenome assembly WNFM01 (sample SAMN13153352, study PRJNA577476) | soil metagenome | isolation source: 60 cm saprolite on Douglas fir-dominated hillslope | place: USA:California | collected 2013-09-17 | reverse complement strand
TAGCCGGTTCCAATGACAGCAATGTCCACGTGGGGCCCTCCGGGATAAGGCAATTCGCCGGGGCGGAGCCCGACGCGCGGCGCATGCTAACAGAGAAGAAGGAGCGCCGGCTTCCAGCCGGATGGACCGTCGGCCTCCAGCCGCCGACTGGAGCCTGGCCCTTTGCGTTGTTTCGCGACTCTGCGAACGTCAGTGTCTGACTTAGCACGATGCCGCGTGAGCGGCATAAGGAGGTTAGCCGGGGGTGACGTGCCCGCAAAGCGAATATGCTCAGAAGCTCCCACCCCCGGATCGCCAGCCAACAAACAATCGTGCCGCGACAGCGGGCACGAGGACGTACCACACACAAGCGGCGGTCTGAGCACGAACGACCAGCGAACGAACCACCTGACGCGCGGGGTCTCGACAACGGCCTGCCGGGTCATCCGTGACTCCGGCCGGCGTTCCGGGGGTGGGAGCTGTGGACACGCTCGACTCTCGGGCACGTCACCCCCGGCTAACCTCCTCATGCCGCTGCCGCGGCATCAGCGACGCTGAAGGGGTCAACCCGGCGGTCTTCGGCCACCGAAACGGCGCCTTCGGCCGCCGAACCATGGCGGCAGGATGCCGCCACGCCAGCCGCCAGGATGGCGGCGCTCCTCAACTCGGCGGATTCGTGGTCGTGGGGGCGCTCCTCAACTAGGCGGATTCGTCGTCGTGGCGGCGGTCGTGGTCGTCGCGGTGGTCGTCGTCACCGCCGACGGCGCGGTTGTTGTCGTCGCCGGAGGCGGCACGGGCGTGACGTCAGCCGGAGGAGCGGACTCCTTTGGCGGTGTAGGCGCGGAGGGCGTGGTCGATGGTCCTGTGATCGGCGTCGTGGACGGTGCGGCGGCCGGCGGATTCACGGGAGGAGGCGCAATGGGCGTCTTCTGCTGCGTGTCGTAGCGCTTCTCGATGCCCTTCTGCTGCCGGTTGCGGATCAGCCAGCGGAGGAGCTTCGACTCGTTGATCCCGATGAGAATGTCGTTGATCGACTCGTACACGGCGGGATCGTTCAGTAGCTTGCTGGCCGTGCCGTTCCCCTGGCTGATCTTATCCACGGAAGCGTTGAGCTCGTGCACGAGACCGGTGAATTCGTTCAGGGCCTGGTCGCCGTAGGCCTTGTCGTTCATGAGGCGAGGCACGAGGCCCTGCCCTGACTTGAAGCTAGCGGTGACGGCGGCGAGGTTCGCCGACGTGGTGTTGAGGTTGTCGACGAGAGTCAAGATCTTCTGTTTGCCGGTTGGATCGTTCAGCAGGGCTGGGATCATGCCATTGCCACTCTTGAAGCTGCCCTGTACGTCGGCAACGAGGGTCTGCAGGTTTGTCGCGGCCTGCGAGAGCGAGCCGGCGAGCTGTTCGCCGTACGCATCGTCATAGATCATCTTCCCGATGAGGCCCTTACCGCTTTCAATGTGCTCCAGGGCGGCATTCGTCTTGTTGAGAGTGGTCAGCAGCGTATCGGTGAGGCGCTGCTTGGTCTCCGGTGTGCTGGTGAGCTCGCCGAGGAGCCCTTCTCCCCTATCGACGCGGTTGAGGACGTTCTTCAACGAATACGAGATCTGCACGAGGTTGTCGACGAGATCCTCTCCCGAGGAGATGAGCTGGTCCACGTTGGTCTGCCGTGCCGACGGGATCTGGGCTCCCGGCTCGAGCTCGTCGAAGCGGGGGTTGCCGGGCGTGATGTCGACGTAGCTGTCGCCCGCCAGCAGACCGAGCTTCTTGAGCCTGGCCCGCGAGTCGGTGCGGATGCGGCCGGCGTACTTGCGGTCGACCATCAGCAGGATGTCGACGTCCTTGGCCTTGGGGTCGAAGGGGAGGCTCACGTCCTTCACCGTGCCGACCGTAACGCCGCTGATCTTCACCGGGTTGCCATCGGCCAGGCCGGAGACGCTATCGAGCCGCACGCGATACTCGTTCTTGCGGGAGAAGATCTTCTCCTCGCTGCCGATGGCAAAGAGAAAGATCATCAGCACGGCGATGGCGGCGGCGACCAGCATGCCGACGCGGAGAGTTCGTTCTTTGGAAGTGGTGGCCATGGTGTGGATTCGGTCCTATCTGTTCGGCTGGGCCGCGGTGACGGCCGAGGAGCGAAGGAACTCGCGCAGCACGGGATGATCGCTGTCGCGGGCCTCTTCCATCGTCCCGACCCACTCGAACACGCCTTTGTTCAGAAACGCGATGCGGTCGCCGACGGAGAAGGCCGACTGGATGTCGTGCGTGACGACGACCGAGGTTACGTTCAGCTTCGACTGCAGGTCGATGATCAGTTCATTGATGCGGGCCGCGGTGATCGGGTCGAGGCCCGTGGTCGGCTCGTCGTAGAGGATCATCTTCGGGTCGAGCACGATCGACCGGGCCAGCCCGACGCGCTTGCGCATCCCTCCGGAGAGGTCCACCGGCATGAGATGACTGCTGTTCGGCAGATTGACGAGCTCCAGCCGCTCCTCGACGGCCCGGTGGATCTCCTCATCGCTCATCTCTGTGTGCTCGCGGAGCGGAAAGGCGATGTTCTCGAAGACGGTCATCGAGTCGAACAGCGCCCCGCTCTGGAAGAGCATGCCGAACTTCTTGCGCACCCGATAAAGCTCTTCTTCATCGAGGTCAGTGATGTCTTCGTCCTCGATGATCACCCGCCCGCTGTCGGGCGCCTCCAGGCCGAGCATGTGACGGAGCGTCACGCTCTTGCCGCTTCCCGATCCGCCGAGAATCACCATCACCTCGCCGCGGTAGACCTGCAGGCTCGCGCCGCACAGGACGTCCTTCGTTCCGTAGGCCTTGTAGAGGTCGCGGAACTCGACGAACGGCTCCCGTACATAACGGCGCCGCTCGGGCGTGCCACGCTCTTCGGCCCGACGGTCGGAAGCAGATGAGGTGTCGGTCATTGGGGTGTCGGTCATCGGGGTGTCGACTATCAAGAGAAGAGAAGGAAGAGCTTCGTGAGAAAGAAGTCCATGATCAAAACCGTGATGGAGGCCGTGACGACCGTGGCCGTGGTGGCGCGCCCGACCCCGTCCGCCCCGCCCGTGGTCTTCAACCCGTTGTAACAGCCGATGAGGCCGATGGCGAAGCCGAAGAAGAAGGTCTTGCCGATGCCGGAGGCGAGGTCGTTGTACTTCAAGGTCTCGATCACGCTCCGCGTGTAGAAGTTCGCGGTGAGATTCAGGCTGCCGACGGCGATGATGAGCCCCCCGATGATGCCGATGAAGCAGGCGATCGACGTCAGCAGGGGAAGCATGATCGTACACGCCAGCACTTTAGGGACGACGAGCTTGCGCACGGGATTCGTGGCCAGGGCCCGCAAGGCATCGATCTGCTCGGTGACTTTCATCGTTCCGATCTCGGCGGTGATTCCAGCTCCCACACGCCCGCCCACCATGAGCGACATCAACACGGGAGCGAGCTCGCGCACCAGGGAGAGCGAGACGATTTTGCCGATGAAGAGCGACCCGCCGAAATCCGACAGGGCATACGCCGTCTGCAGGGCCAGCACCATGCCGATGAACAGCGAGGTGATGCCGACGATGGACATCGACTTCACGCCGATCTGTTCGAACTGGGTCATGACGATGTCGCGCTCGATCGGGCCGCGAAGGGCCTGCTGCACGGTTTGCACGCCGAGGTCGGTCAGCCCGCCGAGGTAGAGAAACCGTTCCTCGAACCGATTCTGGATACGGTCGTACAGACGGACCAGCCGTGAGCGTTCACGTTTCGGCGCAGCCGCTGGGACGTTGCTCGTGATCGAGGTCATGGATGAGGCCAGTCTATCGCGCGGCGCTGGATTCTGAGTGAGTAGATGAGTAGATGAGTGGATTAGTGAATTAGTGGATTAGTAAGCGGGATCGCTCCCGCTGAAAACCAATCTACTAATCCACTCATCACTCATCCACTCATCTACTAATCTACTAATCCACCAACCACTGACATCACTGTCCGCCGAAAATAGCCCGCAGCAACTTGCGAAGGCCGCGTTCCCGCTTGTCCTGCGGCTTGGCCCGCTGGGCGGCTACCGGCTGCTGCTGGCCGTTGGCGCCGGTCTCCGCCTCTGTGTTTTCCTGCCCTTGCACCTGAGCGTCGTCGCGCCAGAACGGGCTCGGCTCGCCACTCCCGGCGTGCAGGGGGCAGACGGCGGTCGGCTCGGTGCCGGCGACGAATATCTCACTCTTCGTCTGCGGGCAGTAGGCCGTGGCCAGCATTCCCGAGGCGGGATCGATCTGGCGCTCGATGATGTCGTCGGGGCGTTTCCAATCGACGTCCGGCACCATGCCGTCGATGCGGTTCATGTGGGAGACCCAGATCGGCACGCAGGCGTCTCCGCCGGCGAGGTGGACCGAGTGCGCGTCGTCGAAGCCGACCCAGACCAGCGTGAGGATGCGTGGCGAGTAGCCGACGAACCAGGCATCGCGGTAGTTGGACGTCGTCCCGGTCTTGCCGGCGAAGGCACGATCGAAGCCGAGCGAGCGGGCCTTGGCGGCCGTTCCGTAGTTGAAGACGTCCTTCAGCACATCGTTCATCACGTAGCAGACGCTGGCCGGCGCCACGCGCTTCATCTTCACCTCGCGCGACTCCAGCAGTTTGCCGTCACGCGTCGACACGGCCAGGATGGAGATCGGCTCCGCCTTCACTCCCAGGTTCGCGAACGCCGAGTAGGCGTAGGCGATCTCCAGCGGTGTGACCTCGAACGCGCCGAGCGACACGGATGGATACGGCTGGAGCTTCGATTCGATGCCGATGTTCGCGGCCGTCTTGATCACGTTCGGGACGCCGGCGTCGATGGCCGCGCGCACGGCCGGAATGTTGTACGAGTGGGCCAGGGCGTCACGGACGGTTACCCGACCGTGAAAGCGCTGGTCGTAGTTCTGAGGTTCCCATACGTTCGAGCCGGTACGGACGGTGATGGGTGCATCGTCGAGGACCGTCGCGGCGGTGAAGGCCTGCTGCCCGCGCTCGGGATTCATGGCCGTCACATAGACGAACGGCTTGAACAACGAGCCCGGCTGGCGGCGGGCCTGGATGGCGCGGTTGAACTGCGTCTTCGAATAGTTGCGGCCCCCGACCAGCGCCTTGACGTAACCGGTGCCGGGCTGGATGGTCAGGATCACACCCTCGAGCGGGGTCTGCGATCTCTTGATGTACGAATAGCGTCTGGTGAGCGCGTCGATGCCATTGTCCATGGCCTGCTCGGCCGACCGCTGCATGATGGTGTCGAGCGTAGTGAAGATGCGCAGCCCCTCGGTCTTGAGCTGGGTCTCCGGGTAGGTCTCCCGCAGTTGCTTCAGCACGAGGTCGACGAAGAACGGAGCGCTGCGCGAGCCCTTCGGGAAGCGGGCCGTGGTGAGCGACGAAGCGACGGAGGCCGTGTACTGCTCAGCGCTGATCAGTCCCTGGTCGCGCATCTCGTGGAGCACGAGGTCACGGCGCGGCTTTGCCCGCTCCGGATACTTGAGTGGGTTCTCGACATTCGGCGAGTGAATGATCCCCGCCAGCGTGGCCGCCTCGGGCAGGGTCAGGTAAGTGACGTGCTTGCCGAAGTAGACCTGCGAAGCCTGCTCCACGCCGATGATCTGCACCGGGCCGTTCTGTCCGAGGTAGATCTCGTTGACGTAGGCCTCGAGGATCTCCGCCTTCGTGTACCGCATCTCGAGGAGAACGGCCCGGATCGCTTCGGTGATCTTGCGGCCCCAGGTGCGCTCGGGATTGCGATAGAGGTTCTTGACCAGCTGCTGCGTGAGGGTCGATCCGCCGTGCGTGACCGCCCCCTGCTTGATGTCCGTACGCAGAGCCCCGGCAATACCGCGGAACGAGATGCCTTTGTGGCCGTAGAAGCTCTTGTCTTCGATGGCGATGATGGCGTCGGTGAGCGTCTTCGGCACGGCGTCGAGCGCGACCGGGAGGCGGTCCTCCATCTCGTTGTTGTAGATGGAGGTGATGAGCTCGGGCTCGATACGGATCCCCCGCAGGGGCACGCCGTCGTCGGCGCGCTTGACGTCGCGAACGACGGGCCCATCCATCCCGATCAGGACCGGCATGGCCCGGAACTCCACGTCCGGATACTCGAAGTTCTGCAGGTAGATCTCGAGATCGCCGTTCACGTAGCGGTAGTCGCCCGGGTTGGCGACCTTCTGGCGCACCTCGTGGTAGCCGACGTGGTTCAGCTTCGGTTCCAGGAGGACGCGCGGGACAGACATGCCCGGCACGATGGCCGTGGCGTCCGAGTAGATCCGGCTCGGCAGGTCCCAGCGCCGGCTGGAGTCGAACTTCTTCGTGATGACGACGTAGGTGTAGCCGACAAACCCGATGAACCCGACGAACACGACCATGACCAGAAAGGCCAGACCAGCCGAGTGCCGCCAGAGGAAGTCCTTGATGCGCGAACGTTTGGAGGGCATCGCTTGCAGGGTATCAACAAAGGGCGGGCGTCCCCGTCATCCCGGGCGTCCAAGAACTCACCCTCTTACGATGCAGCAGCGAGCATGGATGGGGGGCCGATCTCGCCCAGGACCTGCAGAAGCGCGTCGAACTCATAGGGTTTCACGAGGATGCTGACGTTCGGCTTCCGCAGGTACTCTTCGAGGTGCGCCGGATTGGCGTGTCCGGACGAGAAGACGACCGGCAATTGCGGCCAACGGTCCGCGATGCGCGTGTAGACTTCGAGGCCGCTGATGTCCGGAAGGCCGATGTCGAGGACGACCGCGTCAGGCATGCGGTTCTCGATCGCGGGGACGGCGGCCGAACCGAGAGTGACCAGGTCGACCTGAACACCCTGGAGCTCCAGAAGAGCGGCGATCCCCGCGGCTACCGCGCTCTCGTCCTCGACGATGAGGATACGCCGGTGTGCCGAGATCGCGATGTCGGGCGCATGGCAGTCCAACTCGAGGAGCGGGGACGACGCCGGCAAAAGGATGTGGAATGTCGTGCCGCGGCCGGCCTCGCTCTCGGCAAAGATCATCCCGCCATGCGTGCTCACGAGTTGATAGCTGACGGCGAGGCCGAGGCCCGTGCCCGAGGTCTTGGTCGTAAAGAGAGGCTCGAATACGTGCGCGAGCTGCTCCCTGGTCATGCCGATTCCGTCGTCTGAGATGCGAAAGTGAACATATTGATCGGGCGTCTTCACCGCGCCAAAGTCGAAGTCGCCGAAACTCTTGCCCATATTGACCGTGATGCTGAGGTCACCCCATCTCCCTTCCATCGCGTCGCGGGCATTGATGGCGAGATTCGTCAGAACCTGCGCAATCTGGTGAGGGTCCGCCGCGATGTGCAGGTCGGACTCCTCGACCTCGACGCTCAGTCGTACGTTCTCTCCGAGGAGAGACCGCGTCTCCTGCGCCCAGTCTGCGAGGAACGGCGCGACCTCAACGCACTGAAGCGCCGGCTCGGAAGGACGGGTGAAGCGAAGGATCTCATCGGTGACGCGCTTGCCGCGTTGAACGGCGTGCAGGATGTGCTCGATGGGCTTGCTCAAATCGCCTGAGGCGCGCCTGCGGACGACCTCGAGGTTGGGCTGAATGCCCATCAAGACGTTGTTGAATTCATGGGCGATGGACGCGGCGATTCGCCCCAGGCTGCTCACGCGCTTCGCTTGCGCGAGTTGCTCAGCCAATTGGGTCCGCTCGGTGATGTCCGTGGCCGCGCCTACCATACGCGTGGGGCGAGTCGTCTCGTCGCGAACGATGTAGCCACGATCGAGAATGTTGGCAAATGTCCCGTCGGCGCGGCGCATCCGGTACTCCTCGGACCAGGAGAGCTGGCCGGCATCGATCGCTTGCCGAAACGACTCCAATATTCTCTGACGGTCGTTTGGATGGATCAGGCTCTCCCACGCCTCGGGGGTTGCCTCCGGCGTGTAGCCAAACAGGGTCATGTAGCCGTCGCCGCGCCACACCTGGCCGGTCTCGAAATCGAGATCCCACACGGCGTCATTCGTGGCGCGGGCCAGAAGCCGGAATCGCTCCTCGCTTTCGTGGAGTAATTGTTCGCCGTGCTTCTTCTCGGCCTTCTCGTCCATCGAGGCGAGAAGGACACGCAGTTTCGCTTCCGAGCGCCGGTACCGGTCGACACCCCTGCTGGCAATCGCGACGGCGACGAGGATGGCCACATTCCCGATCATCTCGCCGAGGGCGTGACCAGCGGTGAAACCGATATCGCCGGCCAGGACCAGAGGGACCATGGCCAGCGCGACGATGCCCGTCCCCCACCCGCAACGCGCCGCCAGAGCCACGCCGGCCGTGAGAAAGAGCTCGCCGATCCAGGGAGCAAGGCCGGGGGCGAAGAAGTTTCTCGCCGAGGCCAATTCGATCAGAAGAAATGCAGCGATCTGCAATACCAGGAGCCGTTTCGAGAGGATGTGCACGCGGTTCGATTGATCAAGGGGCGTACCGAGCCGTCTCTGAAGGCAAACCGCTAGTTACAAATTACTTAATGGCTAAGGTGTGATGAAGGGATGCGTTCGATTCTCGTAAACTGTCCGACTTCCGGACACCCTCGACCAGCCGCTGGATGTCCGATACGGTCGAATAGCAGGGCGAAGCCCGCCCGGCCGCCCAGGTGACCGTTGTGCATCCGTTGCAGAGCGGGTAGTTGCGCGGATTGCATCAGTCGATGCCATCATGCCGCCCACATGATGGTGGAACCATCGCCCTATCTCGCCTTCACCCATGAGGCGTGGGCGCGCCTGCGCGGCGAGACGCCGATGACGCTCACGGCTGACGACCTTGCCGAGTTGTCCGGCATCAACGAGAAGCTGTCGCTGCGCGAAGTGGAGGAGATCTACCTTCCCCTCTCCCGGCTGCTGAATCTCCACATCGCCGCCGTGCAGGAGCTCCACCGCGTCACGTCCCGCTTCCTCGGCACGCTGGCGCCGCGCGTGCCCTACGTGATCGCCATCGCCGGCAGCGTGTCGGCTGGCAAGTCGACCACTGCGCGTGTGCTGCGACGACTCCTGAGCCGCTGGCCGAACCACCCCCGCGTCGACCTCGTCACGACCGACGGCTTCCTGTATCCGAACGCCACGCTCGAAGCGCGCGGGATCATGCACCGCAAGGGCTTCCCAGAGAGCTACGACCGCGCACGGCTTCTGCGGTTCGTCGCTGACGTCAAGTCTGGCCTTTCGCCCCTGCACGTGCCGATCTACTCACACCTGCAGTACGACATCGTCCCCGACGAAGAGCAGTCCATCGAGCGGCCCGACATCGTCATCATTGAAGGCCTCAACGTCCTGCAGAGCGGGAGCGAGCACACGCTCTTCGTCTCCGACTATGTCGACTTCTCCATCTACGTCGACGCCCCCGAGCGCGAGTTGGGGACGTGGTTCCTCGATCGCTTCCGCACCTTGCGAGGAACCGCCTTCCGCGACCCATGCTCGTTCTTCCATCGCTACGCCGAGATGCCGGAGGAAGAGGCCATGGCCATGGCGCGAGAGGTCTGGTCGCGGATCAACCTGGCAAATCTGCAGGAGAACATCGCCCCGACGCGCGAGCGTGCGAGGCTGATTCTCGTCAAGGAGCGGGATCACGTCGTCGAGCAAGTCCTGTTGCGAAGGCTGTAGGGCAGAGGGCAGAGGGCAGAAGTGGTTTTGAGCGAGGCGGAAGACCAGACTTCTCGCTGATCGAGAGGTGGAAGCCCGGTAGATAGGTGGAGAGTGTGTGTGGCAAAGGCAGGACTTCTCGCGACGTCCTTCGTGCGCGATCGAAGATGACGACCACCACGATCTGTCAGCGTCGTTTTCGACCGAGAAACGAACCCGTTGGCAGCAGACACTTCTGCCTTCTGCCTTCTGCCTTCTGCCTTCTGCCTTCTGCCTGACGATTCCTGGACTGAAGCTCGTTACCTGAGTACTCCAGACCGAAGCACTACATCGAAGACATGGAGTTCAAGAACTCCGCATTCGTCCGCGTCTTGTCGAGCTTCTCCACGAGCAGCTCCATCGACTCCACGGTCGATAGCGGGGAGAAGACCTTGCGCAGTACCCAGATGCGATTGAGCTCGGCGCGCTCGAGCAGGAGCTCTTCCTTGCGCGTGCCCGACTTGTTGATGTCGATCGCTGGGAAGACGCGCTTGTCGGAGAGCTTGCGGTCGAGGTGCACTTCCATGTTTCCGGTGCCCTTGAACTCTTCGAAGATGACGTCGTCCATACGTGAACCGGTGTCGATGAGGGCCGTGGCGATGATCGTCAGCGAGCCCCCCTCTTCGACGTTACGGGCCGAGCCGAAGAAGCGCTTCGGGCGCTGCAGGGCGTTCGAGTCGACGCCGCCCGACAGCACCTTGCCCGAGGGCGGCACGACCGTATTGTAGGCGCGAGCCAGACGGGTGATGGAGTCGAGCAGGATGACCACGTCGCGCTTGTGCTCGACGAGGCGCTTGGCCTTCTCGATGACCATCTCCGCCACCTGCACGTGCCGCGAGGCCGGCTCATCGAAAGTCGAGGCGATGACCTCGCCCTTGACCGAGCGCTGCATGTCCGTGACCTCTTCCGGCCGCTCGTCGATGAGCAGCACGATCAGCGTGACCTCGGGATGGTTGGAGGTGATGGAGTTGGCGATGGCCTGCAGGATCATCGTCTTGCCGGTGCGAGGAGGGGCGACGATGAGCCCGCGCTGGCCCTTGCCGACCGGCGCGATGAGGTCGAGCACGCGCGATGACATGTTCGGGGTCTCGAGCCTGATCCGGGCCTGCGGGTAGAGCGGTGTGAGGTTGTCGAAGAGGATCTTCTCGCGCGCCACGTCGGGGTGCTCGAAGTTCACGGCCTCGACCTTGATCAGCGCGAAGTAACGCTCGCCCTCTTTCGGAGGCCGCACCTGGCCGGAGACCGTGTCGCCGGTGTGGAGATCGAAGCGTCGGATCTGCGAGGGCGAGACGTAGATGTCGTCGGGACCGGGAAGGTAGTTGTATTCGGGAGCGCGCAGGAACCCGAAACCGTCCGGAAGGCACTCCAGAACGCCTTCGGAGAAGATGAGGCCGGACCGCTCCGTCTGGGCCTGCAGAACCGAGAAGATCAGGTCCTGCTTGCGCATGCCCGTGGCGTTCTCGGTCCCGTGCTCCTTGGCCAGGCGGGTCAGGTCGGGGAGCTTCATCTCCTTGAGCACACGGATGTCGAGCGTTTCGGCGGCCTGGGTGGTCTGCTGCCGGCGCGAGTCCCGAGGCTCCCGGGAGGCTGCGGCGGGAGCCGGGCTGTTGACGTCGTCCTCCACGTCGCCTTGTACGAAGGCTTCGCCGTTTCCCGAACTGGCGGCGATCGCCCCGGTGGGCTCGCTGCTCGCTCCACCCTTCGGTTCCGGGAGAAGATTGGCTTCGACCTCCGCAGCCAAAGCGGCCGCGGCGTCCTTGGCGACCTTCCTGTGCCGAGGCTTACGGGGCGGCTTCTCCGGCTTCTCGGCCGCGGGGGGTGGCGCATCGATCGTGGCAGTGGTCTCGTTATCCATTTCGTGTTGGGTCATGACGTTCCTCGAATGCGCGTCAGGATCTCGCGCCGTACATCCTCGATTCCTTTCCTGGTCACCGCGGAGACCGCGATCAGGTCTGCCTGGTCAGCTTTCAGCTCGGAGGCAATGAGCTTCCGCTGGCCGGTCAGTTGATTGTTGGACAACTTGTCTGACTTCGTCAGCAAGACGCGCGAGTCCACTCCCGCGTCACGCGTCCAGTGCAACATCTGCACATCGACGTCGGATGGCACGCGCCGCACGTCCATCAGTAGAAAGATCAGCCGCAGCGCTTCGCTGCTCTCGAGATAACCCCGCACCAGCTCCCCCCAGGTCCGGAGGATGGCCTTCGGCACCTTGGCGTACCCGTAACCGGGAAGGTCGACGAGGTAGAACTTCTCGTTGATGAGATAGAACTGAATCGCCTGCGTCTTACCAGGCGTCTGGGACACGCGGGCGATGTTTTTGCGTTTCAGGACAGCGTTGATCAAGCTCGACTTGCCGACATTCGAACGTCCGACCACGGCAATCTGGGGGCGCTGGTCCCTGGGAAGATCCTCAGCGGAGTACGCCGCCCGATGGAACGTGACCGATTGAATGTCCAAATTGATCTGCTTCGGAGTTACGACACGAAGCGGGAGTGCTTCGAAAGGGGGTCAAGGTGAGCTTGGCTGGATTAACGACGCAGATTGTGCGGATATTGCGGGGACGTTGTCAATGAGAGGTGAACGGGAGGCGGCGAGCGGCAACCAAGGGGAGAACCCTGCTTGCCGCCCGCCGGGACTGATTCCCGCGTGATCAGTGCGTGATCGGGGGCTCGCCTCCGAGCACTTTGTCGGATACCGGCAGTTTTTCCTTGGCTGTAAATGGAACAATCGTGCCATCCAGTGCCAGGGCAACCACTTCGTCCATCGACTCGACCAGGTGGAACTCCATCCGATCGCGAACGTCGACCGGGATTTCTTCGAGGTCGCGCTCGTTCTCGGCCGGAAGAATCACCTTGGTGATGCCGGCGCGGGCCGCGGCCAGGATCTTGTCCTTCACGCCGCCGACCGGCAGCACCTTGCCGCGCAGCGTGATCTCGCCGGTCATGGCGAAGTCGCGGTGAACGGGGATGCGAGTGACGGCCGACAGCAGCGCCGTGGCCATGGTGATGCCGGCCGACGGGCCGTCCTTGGGGATGGCCCCCTCCGGCACGTGAATGTGGATGTCGATCGCGGCATGGAAGTCGGGGTCGAGCCCGTACATCTCGGCGCGGGAGCGGACGTAGCTGAGCGCCGCCCGTGCCGACTCCTGCATGACGTCTCCGAGCTTCCCGGTCAGGGTCAGGTTGCCCTTTCCGCGTGAGAGCGCCACTTCCGCCGACAGGATCTCGCCACCCACCTCTGTCCAGGCCAGGCCCGTGGCCAGGCCGATCTCGGCGCGGTCGTTGATCTGCTGCGAACGGAACTTCGGCTTGCCCAGGAGCTCGCGCACTTTCAAGCGGTCGATCGTCAAGGCGTAGTCGCCGTTCGCGACCAGCACGCGCCGCGCGACCTTGCGCAACACCGAGCCGACTTCGCGCTCGAGGTTGCGCACGCCGGCCTCGCGCGTGTAGCTGTCGATCAGCTCTTCGACGGCCGAGTCCTCGAAGGCGACTTTGGTTTCTTCGAGACCCTGCTCCAGGCGCTGTTTCGGCACCAGGAACTGCCGGCCGATGGCCAGCTTCTCCAGGTGCGTGTAACCCGACAGGTGAATGATCTCCATGCGGTCCTTGAGGGGCGCCGGGATGGTGTGGGTCACGTTCGCCGTGGCAATGAACATGACCTTGGAGAGGTCGTACTCCACATCGAGGTAGTGATCGACGAAGGCGTTGTTCTGCTCCGGATCGAGCACCTCCAGCAATGCCGCCGACGGGTCGCCGCGGAAGTCCATCGACATCTTGTCCACTTCGTCGAGCAGGAAGACCGGGTTGACCGTACCAGCCTTCTTCATCCGCTGGATGATCTGGCCAGGGAACGCACCGATGTACGTGCGGCGGTGGCCGCGGATCTCGGCCTCGTCACGGACGCCGCCCAGGGACAGGCGCACGAACTTGCGGCCGGTCGCCCGGGCGATCGACTTGGCCAGCGACGTCTTGCCGACGCCCGGAGGGCCGACGAAGCAGAGGATCGTGCCCTTGGGCTGCTTGACGAGCTGCCGCACGGCCAGGAACTCCAGGATGCGGTCCTTGATCTTCTCCAGGCCGTAGTGGTCCTCGTTGAGGATCTGCTCGGCGAGCTCGATGTCTTTGATCTCTTTCGATGATTTCTTCCAGGGAACGGAGACCAGCCACTCGATGTAGTTCCGGGAGACCGTGGCTTCGGCCGAGACGCCGGGCATGGCTTCCAGGCGCTTGAGCTCCTGGGCGGCCTTTTCCTTCGTCTCCTTCGGCATGCCCGCCTCTTCGATCTTCTGGCGGAGCTCCTCGACCTCGTCCGAGCGATCGTCCTTGCGACCCAGCTCGTGGTGGATGGCCTTGATCTTCTCGTTGAGGTAGTACTCCTTCTGGGCGCGCTCCATCTGCTTCTTGACCTTGGAGTTGATGCGCTTGTCGATG
>WNFM01304360.1_pt1 | contig 14011 bp, 13 predicted proteins | sample 5400271 | NCBI WGS metagenome assembly WNFM01 (sample SAMN13153352, study PRJNA577476) | soil metagenome | isolation source: 60 cm saprolite on Douglas fir-dominated hillslope | place: USA:California | collected 2013-09-17 | reverse complement strand
TTCGAGCCGATGAACGCGCCCGCCCCGATCATTGTCCGGTGCTTGCCGAACCCGTCGTAATTGCAGGTGATCGTCCCCGCCCCGATGTTGGCCTTCGCGCCAACCGACGCATCGCCGACGTAGGACAAATGATTGACCTTCGCGCCCTCGGCGATTTCGGCATTCTTGAGCTCAACGAAATTGCCGACCTTGGTCTCGGCCGCGAGACGTGTTCCAGGCCGAAGCCGGGCGAACGGCCCGATGCTGGCGCCCACGCCGATCTTTGCCCCTTCGATATGACTGAAGGCGTGGATGGTCGCGCCATCGGCGACCTCGACGCCGGGGCCAAAGACCACATGCGGCTCCACGGTAACGTCGCGGCCGAGGCTGGTGTCGTAAGCAAACCAGACGCTTTCCGGATCGATCAGGGTCGCGCCCTCATCGAGCGCCCGCTCGCGCCTGCGGCGCTGCCATTCGAGCTCCAGATGGGCGAGCTCGGCACGGCTGTTCACGCCTGCCGTCTCATATGGATCGCCCTCGATGACCACCGCTTCGCGGCCCTCCGAGGCGGCGATGGCGACGATGTCGGGCAGATAATATTCGCCGGCGGCATTGTCGTTGCCGACCTGGCCCAACCAGCGGAACAGGTCCTTCGCGCGCACCGCCATCATGCCGGAGTTGCACAGGCGCACCGCGCGCTCGTCCCCGCTCGCATCCTTATATTCGACCATTTTTGCGATGCGATCGTCTTCGCCGAGAATGACCCGGCCGTAATTCAGCGGGTCGGCCGGTGAAGAGGCCAGGACGACGATGCCCGGCTGGTCGGGCGCATCGAGCCGGTCGAGCATCCGCCCCAGCGTGGTGCTCTCGACGAACGGCGTATCGCCATAGAGGATAATGACGGGCCCATCATACCCGCCGAGTGCGTCGGCGGCCTGTTGCACGGCATGGCCGGTGCCTTTCTGATCGGACTGGAGGGCAATTTCGACTCCGCGCCCGGCGATCGCCGCCTCGATCTGCTCGCGGCCCTTGCCGAGGACGACGATGCGCCTCTCGCCGCCCATTGCCTCGACCCGGTCGAGCAAGTGGAGGAGCAGCGCCCTGCCGGCGATCGGATGCAGCACCTTGTGGATATCGGAGCGCATGCGCGTCCCCTGCCCCGCGGCAAGGATGATCACGGCGAAACGGCGCTGGTCGCTCATCGAGGCGATGCAATGGCATGGCGCGTTTGCCGGCGCCAGAGTCCTTCAACCCGAAACGAAAAGGGCGGCCCCCGCAGGAACCGCCCCCGTGATGATTCAGGTAGGTCGAGCTAGAAAATGTTCGTATAATATTCGTTGCCGACGAAGCCCATCTTCTGGACGTGGGCTTTCTTCGTCACCGCAAGCACCTCATCGACGACCTCGTACCGAGCAGTCGCGTCGGGCTGCAGGTGAAGCTCGGGAATCGGATTCATCTGCTGCGTCGTGTCGAGGTACTGCCGCAGCTGCTCCATGGTGATCGGCGTACCGTTCCACAGAACCTGATCCTGCGCATTGATCGACACCACGTTCTTGAGAGGTTCGATCGGCGGCGGGGGCTGGTTCGGCTGATTGACCGGAAGATCCAGCTTCACCGCATGAGTCTGCGGCGGGATCGTCACGATCAGCATGATCAGCAACACGAGCATGACATCGATCAGCGGCGTCGTGTTGATGTCCATCATCGGCTCACCTTCTTGGTTACTGCCGGTGGTTTGCATCGCCATAAGTTTGCGTTCCTACTTTAAGCTTGCTTGCGGTCAGCCCACATTACCGTGGGGCTGCGAGATGAATCCAACGCGTTGGAAGCCCGCCTCCTGCATGGTGATGATGGTCGCGCCGATGCACTTGTACTGGGTATTGATGTCACCGCGGATGTGGGCCTCGGGCATATTGTCTTCAGTGACGTTCTGCACCCCGCCGACATCCCTGATCAGCTTCTCGAGCTTGTCGACGGCACGTTTCAGCAGTTCCGGCTGCGTCACCTTGGTCAGGTTCCAGTAAACCTCGCAGGTGCCGCCGGGTCCGTTGCGGACCGACAGGGACACGTTTTCCGGCTTGGTCTGGGTGACTTCGTACCGGGTCGACGGCAGCTTCACCGGGATGGTGTGGATCACGACCGGAACCGTGATCAGGAAGATGATCAGGAGCACGAGCATCACGTCGACCAGCGGCGTGGTGTTGATGTCCGACATCGGAACGTCTTCGCCCGTGTCGTGCTCGCCTACTTGCATTGCCATCGGTTAACTCACTCCATTGCGCCGGCGGCCGCAAAGGCCGCGGGCTTGGCGGGCCGGACGAGCCGGCCCGCAACGTGTCTTACTTAGCTGGTTGGAGTCGCTTCCGTGCGGCCGGTACGAAGCGGCTCACTGCCCGGCTGGGCCGGAGCGGCGCCGCTCCTGGTCTGGGCGCTCGAACGCACGCCCGATCCCGTACTGCCGATCATCTGCGGCTTAACCGCGCCAGCCGACATCAGATAGCCGTGGAGGTCGTTGGTGAAGGCCGCAAGATCCTCCTGGATCGACTTGTTGCGGCGGATCAGCCAGTTGTAGGCGAGCACCGCGGGGACGGCAACGACGAGGCCGAGCGCGGTCATGATCAGCGCTTCGCCGACCGGACCCGCGACCGTGGTGATCGAGGCGTCGCCCGACGCGCCGATCTTGATCAGCGCGCGGTAGATGCCGACGACGGTGCCGAACAGACCAATGAACGGAGCGGTCGAGCCGACCGTCGCGAGGAAGGCGAGGCCTTCGCCGAGCCGCGCGCTGATCGAGCCCTGGCTGCGCGCCAGGCTATTGCCCATCCAGTCGTGCTGGTCGATCGGGTCGGTCAGCTTGCCATGCTGTTCCAGAGCCACGAGCGCATCGTCGACGATCGCGCGGTAGGCGCTCTTCTGGTCGAGCTTGCTCGCGGCCTCGCGCAGGTTCGGCGAGTTCCAGAAGCTCGCCCGGACCTTGCGGCCTTGGCTGACGATCTTCTGCTGCTGCATGAGCTTGGTGAACAGGATGTAGAACGTGCCCAGCGACATGATCACCAGAATGATGAAGACGCTGTAGCTGATGAGACCACCCTCGTGGAGGGCGTTCTGGATGCCGAAATTGGTGTTTGCGGCGGCGGGTGCTGCTTGCATGCTTTGCGTTCCTTCTGAAAAACTCAGTCTAGAAAGTTAATCGGTTTATCCTTCCAACCGCCAGGTAATGGGTGGCGTCTGGATCGTATCTGAGATCGGATTGCCGTTGGTGTCACGGGCCGGAACATATTTCGCGCGGCGGCGAATGATGTTGCAGGTTGCCTGGTCGAGGGCGCTGTTACCGCTCGAACGCGTGATATTGCATCCGACCACCCGCCCATCGGTCCCGATCGTGATCTCTGCCTGCGTGGTGCCTTCGGCACCCGCGGCTTGCGCCGATGCCGGATAATCATCGGCCGTAAACAGCGTGCGCAAATCGCCCTTCGCGCTCTGCGCCGACTGGACCTTGCGCGGCGGTGGCGGCGGTGAGATCGGCGGCGGCGGAGCCGGTATCTGCGGTGGCGGCGCCGTGATCGTCTGGATTTGCGGCGGCGGCGCTTCCATCCTCACCAGCGGCGGCGGGGTTACCGGCGGCGGCGGCGCCTTGGGCATGTCCTTTGGCGGCGGCGGCGGCTGCTTGGGCGGCGGCGGCGGCTTGTTCTCGACGTCGACGACTTTGAGGTTTTCGATGCCCTTCTTGATCACGCTGTAGGCGAGGCCCGTCACGATCGCGTAAAGCAGGCCGCCGACCAGAACGAGGCTTAGTGTCCAGGCAACTACTGGATTGCCGCTGAGCTGTTTTCGCTGCGCGTAGGACATTACCCTGCAATTCTCCTCGACAGGCCATGGGTGGACCCCCATGACCAGAGCCACGTTCAGAACGGGCCCCTCACAATCCTAAGTCGCCAATGTTTCATTATGACATCGGCACAGGCGCGCCTCCTTATCCCCGGCTCAAAGGCCGTGCAATGGGTTTTGTTCCACTTGCGGAAGGCGGGGAACTCCTGCTGTTGGCCGCGGCGTCAGGCCTTCGGCCAAAGTCCCTGGAATGAGGCGATTTCGACTCCCACCGCCTCGGCATCCGGATAGACGTCGGGCTTCGACAGGCGCACCCTCACGGCGCTAACCCCGTGGAACGCGGCAACCCGCTCGAAAATGGCGTGGGCCAGCGTTTCCTGGAGATTGTATCGCCGGGCGGCGGCGAGCTCGGCCACCTCGTTACGAAGGAAGTCGTAGTTCCACGCCTCGCTCGGATGATCCTCGGCCGGCGCCGACGGATCGTCGAGCCAGACTTCAATGCCGACCAGCAGCCGCTGCGGGGTTCCAATCTCGAAATCGTGGAAGCCGATGTCGGCCTGGACCGCCAGGCCCTCGAGGACGATTCGCGCTGACCGGACCTTCAGATTCGCAGGCACCAGCCCGCTTAGCTTGGGAACGGCGCTCATCGCGGATCCAGGAACTGGACGTCGCGCTCCAGCGCCGTGAAGCGCTGGCCCGCGTCGATCGTGATCACCTGGCCGGTCACCGCCGTCGCCGCCACGAAGTAACGCAGCGCGGCGACGACATCGTCGGTCTCGACCCCGCGGCGCAGCGGATTGTTGATGTGCATAGCCTGGAAATTCTCCTCGCTCTGACCGCTCGATCGCAGCATCAGGCCCGGAGCGATCCCATTGACCCGGATCGACCGCGGCGCAAGCGCCCGCGCCGCAAGCTCTGTAAGCGCGGCCAGCGCGGCCTTGGACAAAGTGTAGCTGAGATAATCCGGGTTGGGCGCGGACAGCTTCGAATCGAGCAGGTTCACAACCAACGCGTCGCCGTCGCCGTGACGGGCCGCGAGCTGATCGGTGAGCAGGGCCGCCGCGCGGACGTTGACCGCCATATGCGCATCGAACTCCTCGGCGCTGAACTCGCCGAACCCGTCCCAGGCGAAGCGCGCGGCGTTATTCACCAGCAGCCGCACCGGCGGCATTGTTGCGGCGGCAGCGAAGATGCGCTCGGCGCAATCGTGATCCGCGAGGTCGACAACAACCTTCGTCGTGCCCTCCGGCACATCGTCGGCCTCATGGTGGACATGGGCGAGCACGGTCCAGCCGTCGTCGATCAGCGCGGTGGCGATCACCGCGCCGAGGCGCTTGCCGGCGCCGGTTACGATGGCGGTTCTCTCTCCTGTCATTGCGCGGCACGGAGTGACGAAGCAATTCAGTGGACGCAAGGCTGGATTGCTTCGCTCCGCTCGCAATGACTAGTGGAGGAATGCCCGAGCGCCGCCCACCGATCGAGCTGCGGGGATTGACCCTCGCCGAGCTGCAGAAGCTGATCGACGAGCGCAGCCCGCCGCCGGTCGACCGCTGGAATCCCGAGCGTCGCGGTAGTTCGGGGATGCGCATCGCGCGCGACGGCACCTGGTATCACGAGGGCCGTGCGATCCGCCGCCCGGCGATGGTCCGCCTCTTCTCGACCATTCTGAGGCGCGAGCCTGACGGACGCCACGTGCTGGTGACACCCGCGGAGAGGCTCGACATTGACGTCGAATGCACCGCCTTTCGCGCGGTCGAGATGAGCCGCGAGGGCGCAGGTCGCGACCAGCGGCTCGCCTTCCGCCTCGACAGCGGGGACGCGATCATCCTCGGACCCGATCATCCGCTGCGCATCGTCGACACGCCCTCGGGTCCTTCGCCCCGGCTGCTGGTCCGCTATGGACTGGAGGCCGAGGTCACGCGCTCCGTCTATTACGAGCTCGCCGAGCTTGCACTCGCATCCGACGAAAATCCGCCCGGCGTGTGGAGCAGCGGCGACTTTTTCGCACTGGAGCCCTCATGACCCTTGCCGATCGCTTGCGGCAGGCGCTCGCGCTGCCCCCGGCTGAGCCGCCCCTCGAAGGCGACCTGCCGGAAGTGCGCGCGCAGGCGGAGATAAAAGCGGCCGTGCTGATCGCCATCACCGATCGGACGGAGCCGGGCGTGATCCTCACCGTCCGGCGCGAACATTTGCGCACCCACGCCGGCCAGGTGGCATTCCCCGGAGGGCGCATTGATGAAGGCGAGGATGCGATCGCCGCGGCACTGCGCGAGGCGCACGAAGAGGTCCTGCTTTCACCCGCCGCCGTCGAGGTGGTCGGCGCGCTCGACGCCTATCGCACGGTGACCGGCTATGTCGTAACACCGGTGCTCGGCGTGATTCCGCCAGACCTGGCGCTCGAGCCGCATGAGCATGAGGTGGCCGACTGGTTCGAAGCGCCGCTCGGCTTCGTTCTCGACCGTGCCAACCAGCGGCGCGCAAGCGCCCTGTTCGCCGGCCAGACGCGCCACTATTACGAGATCATGTGGAACGATCGCAGGATCTGGGGGGCGACTGCGGCGATGATCGTCAACCTGTCGCGCAGGCTGCAATGGCGCTGAAGCTCGACGCGGCCAAATGGCGCAAAAAGCGCGGCATGAAGCGGCTGCTCAAGGCGCTCGGCGCCGACGCGGGGCTGACGCGCTATGTCGGCGGAGCGATTCGCGACGACCTGCTCGGCCTCCCGGTCAGCGATATCGACCTTGCCACCCGCATTCCTCCCGATGAAGTCATCGGCCGCCTTGAGAAGGCCAGGATCAAAGCCGTGCCGACCGGGATCGACCACGGTACCGTGACTGCCGTCAGCGATGGCCATCCGTTCGAGATCACCACCCTTCGCCGCGATGTCTCGACCGACGGGAGGCGAGCGACCGTCGCCTTCACCGACGACTGGCAGGAGGATGCGGCTCGCCGAGACTTCACGATCAATGCCTTGTCGGCCGATCCCTCGACCGGCGAGCTGTTCGATTATTTTGGCGGGCTCGACGATCTTGAACGGCGCCACATCCGCTTCATTGGCGATCCCTTGCGGCGGATCGCCGAGGATCATCTAAGGATCCTGCGCTTCTTTCGCTTCCACGCCCGGTTTGACGGTGGCGAAATCGACACAGCGGCGCTGGAGGCGTGTGCCGCGCGAGCCAATGACCTGATGGCTTTGTCGCGCGAGCGCATCGCCGACGAGTTGCTCAAGCTGCTGGCCGTCGCGGATCCTTCGTCGACGGTCCGAATCATGCTGGATCGAGGAATTTTGAAGCCGGTTCTGCCGGAAGTCGCGGGCGACAGTTTGCGCAACCTGAAGGCTTTGATCGCCGCCGAGTCGGCCGCCCGGCTCAGCCCCGACCCGATACGCCGCCTCGCCGCCCTGCTGCCGCGCAACAGTGAGGTCGCGGAAAGTGTCGCCGTCCGGCTGCGCCTGTCGAACAAGGCTCGCAAGCGGTTGGCGTGTGCCGCCGGAAGGAGTGACGATACGGCACAGGACAGCCGGAAGCGGCGCGCGAGATCGCTGGCTGGCATACTCCGCGCCTACCGATCGGCGGTGGCCAACTGATCAAGCGCGGCTTGCCGGAGGGCCCTTTGGTGGCGCGCACGCTCAAGGCGATCGAGGACCGCTGGATCGCGTCGGGCTTTCCGGCCGGCCAGGCATTCGAACGCATCGTCGAGGATGCCGTCCGCTCGGCAGCCTGACGCGCCGCTGCTTGAGCTTCAGTTCCCGAGAACGGCCGGACGCGCGAGCGGCAGATCGAGCGCGTCCTCCGCGGCCAAGTGCTGGGTCGCGGCTGTCCGGACCGAGTGGCGCGGCACCAACTGTTCGTAGCGAGCAAACAGGTCGGCGAAATGTTCATCCATCGTCCGCACCACGCGCGACCTGACGGCAGCAGCGCGCTGCAGCTCCGGCCCGCGACGGATGAAACGGCCGATCGCCCGTTCGAGAGAGACCTCGCTGGCCCCCCGGTAGACCATCCCGGCGCCCGGAGCGAGCTGGTCGACCGCGGCCCCCCGATCGGGAACGATGAGCGGCGTCCCGCTCGCACGCGCTTCCGCCGCGACCATGCAGAAGGTCTCGGCCTCGCAGCCGTGGACGAGCGCATCGGCACTGGCCAGCAGCCGGGCGAGTTCGGCACGGTCGGTCATCCGGGGCAGTACCATCGCGGTGCGGCTGCGGTCCGCAAGCAACTCAAGCTTGGCTCGCTTCGGTCCATCGCCAACCAGGACCAGGCCCACATTGTGGCGCCGCGCCGCGCTGCTGGCCGCCCGAAGCACCATGTCCCAGCGCTTCTCCGCCGAGTATCGGCCAATGCCGACGAGCAATGTCGCGCCGGCATCGAGCCCGAGCGCGCACAGGATCTGCTCGCGCATGGCCGACGACCGCAGTGCGGGCGAGAACAGCCCCCCTTCGACGCCCATGCGGATGGTCTCGACGTTGCCCACCCCGCCGGCCGTAAGGCGTTGCGCAAGCTCGGCGTTGGCGCAGATGACCGAATCGAACATTCGCCCCAGCCCGCGAAGGTGTCGCCAGTACCAGCCGAAAATGCCGTCGATTGCCGAGGTTGGGAGAAACCCGCCGAGCCAGCGATAGGCATAAGCCGCGAGCGGATCGGCGTGCATCACCAGCGAACGGCTCGCGCCGCCCTGCCAACGGCCAACCATCGCCGCGCTCGACCATGGCGAGGAAGCCTCGACATGGTCCGGCTGCCACGCGTCCAGCGCCGCATGGATCGCCGCCTCGTCATCGAAATAGCGGTAGCGCCGGTCGACCGGCAGCAGTGGCGACGGGATCGTGACTATCACCGCGCCCGGTCCACGCTTGATGACCTCGTGCCGCTCGCCGGGAACGATCAGGATCATCTCGTGGCCGAAGCGCGCCGCAGCGCGCAGCTTGGCCTCCGCATAGGTGCGGACGCCGCCGCCGGCGGGCGTGTAGAATGCAGAGACGTCAGCGATACGCATCTTAAAGTAGAAAGTGTCCTTGCTAGCGAAGTTCAAGTGAAGCTTTGTTAATGGGCTGGCGTCTGGCGGCCCGCTAGCACACATAGCACGCCATGTCCCTAACCTCACCACGCCGGCTGCTGCTCGCCTCGATTCACGACGTTTCGCCGCGCTTCGAAAGCGAGATCGACGGGTTGATCGACCTGCTTGCTCCGCACGTCGGCACGAGGCTGGCGATGCTCGTCGTTCCCAACCATTGGGGCGATTCTCCCATAGTTCCGGGAACCCCATTCGCCGGTCGGCTGCGGTCCTGGGCCGAGCAAGGCGTGGAGATGTTCCTGCACGGCTTCACGCACCGCGACGACGCGCAATATTCAGGCACGGCCGACCGGATGCGCGCGCGCTTCATGACCGCAAGCGAAGGCGAGTTTCTCGGCCTGTCATGCGCGGAAGCCACAGCGCGGATCAACGACGGCCGCAACCTGATCGAAGGCATAATCGGCCGAGCGATCGACGGCTTTGTGGCCCCGGCGTGGCTCTATGGCGAAGGCGCCCGCGAAGCTCTCGAAGAAGCCGCGATCCCGCTTGCCGAGGATCATCTGCGGGTCTGGTCGCCCGCGACCGGGGCTGAGCTTGCCTGGGGACCAGTGATCACCTGGGCCAGCCGTACCCGCGCGCGCCTGCTGTCGTCGCTGGCCGCCGCCGCGGCTCTCCGTCATGCACCGCTTCATGTACTGCGGATTGGCCTGCACCCGCCCGACATCCGCCACCCGGCGATCGTCGGCAGCATTGGCAAGACGTTAACGACTGCAAAGCGCGGCCGCGTGCCCGGCCGTTATCGCGATCTCTTGAACTAGCGCCGGCGCGACTTGAAATAGTCGAACGCGGCGGCCGCCTCGATCGGCTTCGCGAAATAGAACCCCTGACCCGACGCGCAGCCTAGCGTCGCCAGCGTCGTCGCCAGCTCGACCGTTTCGATCCCCTCGGCGGTGGTCGACATGCCGAGCGCCTCGGCGAGGCTGAGCACGGCGCGGACGATCGCCACAGCGTCGGGGTCGACCATCATTCCAGAAACGAAGCTCTTGTCGATTTTCAGAACATCGATGGGCAAGCGCTGGAGATAAGCCAGGCTGGAATAGCCGGTGCCGAAATCGTCCATCGCGACGGTCGTGTTAAGCGCCTTCAACGCGTCGAAGACCCGGGTAGCCCGCGCGGGATTCTGGACGATGGAGCTTTCGGTCAGCTCCAGCGTCAGGCGCTCGCCAGCGAGCCCGCTGGACTTCAATGTGCTTTCGACCATTGCCGGGATGTCGTCGCGCGCCACCTGGATCGCCGACAGGTTGACGCCGACATAGAGTGGCAGCGTCTCGCCAGCTTCGGTGTCCCAGCCGGCGAGCGTGCTTGCCGCCTTGTCCATCGCCCAGCGGCCAAGGTGCAAGATCAGGCCCGATTCCTCGGCCACCGGGATGAATTCGGTCGGGCTGATTTCGCCCCGATCCTCGTGAGTCCAGCGGGCCAGCGCTTCGAAACCGGCAACCTGGCCGGACTTCAAGTTGATCAGTGGCTGATAATAGAGCTCGAGCTGGTCCTTATCGAGGGCGCGGCGAAGCTCGGTCTCGATCGAAAAGCGGCGCCGCGCCTCGGTCGCCTGCTTTGGCTCATAAACTTGCGGCTTGCCCGCCGCCTTAGCCTGCTTAACCGCGAACTGGGCGTTCCGAAACAACTCCTCGGCGTCCTGTCCCGCGGTCATCAGCGCTACGCCGATCGCGCATTCGACCTTGATCTCCAGCTCCGAAAGCTTGAACGGCGCCGTCATCACCTGCTGGATACGGTCAGCGGCCTTGAGCGCGTCGGCTACGCCGCGGCGAAGCGAGACCAAGACGCCGAATTCATTTCCGCCGGTTCGGGCGAGCACGTCCCCGGCGCGAAGGGCCAGGATCAGCCGCCGAGCGAAGGTAATCAGCAACTCGTCGCCGGCAAGGCTCCCCATCGATTCATTGATGCGGCTGAAGCGCAGCATGTCGACGACCAGCACGGCATGCTGGAGGTCACGCGCTACGTTCGCGCCGGCGTTCTCGATCGCCTCGGTGAACGCGAGGCGGTTGGGCAGCCCGGTCAGGCTGTCGCGCAGCATCTCGGCGCGAAGCGTTCGCTCGGCCTGGACTTCCACGGTGCGATCGACGACGCTCAGCAGGCAGCGCTGGGTCTCGTGCTTGGTCGACAGCGGAGCGAGCTTGAGACGGAAGAACTGCGAGGCGACGCCCTCGCCCTGCTTCAGGTCGAGCTCGCCGTTGGGATCGTGACCATCGAGGAAGCGCTGGACCAGCTCGGCGATCGCGCCGGTCTTCAGGCAGTCGGCCTCGTTCCAGTCGGTGGCGGTGCAGGTGGTTCGCTCGACTGTCTCGACGAATTTGTCGTTGTTCGCGGTGACTCGCAACACGCGGTCGCCCGTTCGTTCTATGATCGCCGCGGCAATCGGCAGCGCCTTGAGCAAGCCGAAATCGTCCACCGCCGTCAGGTGCGGAGTCGCATTCAATTTGTCCGTCCGACGGAGCCTTGGAACTCGCGCCGGCCCAGCTGCTGCAGCCTGCATCCCCGCTTCTATGCGGCGAAGGGGTTAATTCCGCGTAACTTTCTCACTGTAGCCAGCTTGTTAATGAAGGTTAGGAATCGCGCGGTTAAACATGCTTGAACGGCCGCTCAGGCGAAGCGATTGTTTCGAGGGAACCCCGTCGGCGGCATTCGGCCGGCGGCGCCGCGTGCGGTGCGCCATGGAGAAAGATCAGGTTCGGTGCGCACTCGCCCGCTTTCGCCACCGAGCTTCCAACTGAGGCCCTCCGCCAGGGGAAACGCAATCGCGTCCGACAGGCCGCCGTCGCGATAGCGTTGAAGCGTAACGCCCTGCCCGCGGCCCAGCTCGGGCAGCTCGCTCAGCGAAAATACGACCATCTTCCGGTTATCGCCGATGACCGCGACCGCGTCGGCGCCGCCGGGGATCGGGCGCACGACCGCCAGCCTCGCTCCGGCCCTGACGTTGACCAGTTGCTTGCCCTTGCGCGTTTCGGCCAGGGTCGCATCCCCGCTCGAGACGAAACCCTTGCCGTCCGACGAGGCGACCAGCAGCTTCATGTCCGGGCGGACGACCACCAGCTGAATGATGTCGATTTCGGCATCGAGGTCGATGAACAGCCGCACCGGCTCGCCAAAGCCGCGCGCGCCGGGCAGCTTGTCGCCGGCGAGCGTGTAGGCGCGGCCGTTGGACGCGAACAGCGCCAGCCGATCGGTCGTCTGGGCGTGGATAGGCTCGCCCCACAGCTCGTCGCCTTCGCGGAACTTGACATTGGCGAACTCATCGGACGCGAGGTGACCCTTCATCGCCCGGATCCAGCCGCGCTGCGACAGGATGACCGTGATCGGCTCCTTCTCGATCATCGCCGACCAGTCGATCTCGCGCGCCGGCGCCACCTCCTCTATCCGGGTTCGGCGATCGTCCCCGAACTTGTCCTTGACGGCCGCCAGGTCCTTCTTGAGGCGCCGCCTCTGACGGCCCGGCTCCGCAACCAGCTTTTCGAGCTCCTCGCGCTCCTTCGCCAGCGCCGTCCGCTCCTTGCCGATCTCCATTTCCTCAAGCCGGCGCAAACTCCTCAGCCGCATGTTGAGGATCGCTTCTGCCTGGCGATCGGAAAGAGAGAATTCGGCGATCATCACCGGCTTGGGCTCGTCCTCGGTGCGGATGATCTCGATCACCCGATCGAGGTTGAGGTAGGCGATCAGGAAGCCGTCGAGCAGCTCGAGCCGGTCGTCGATTTTGCCGATGCGGACCTGACTGCGGCGGACCATCACTTCGATCTGGAAGGCGAGCCACGCTGTCAATGCCTGGCGCAGGCTCATCACGCCGGGCGTGCGCGTCGCGTCGAGCACGTTGAGGTTGAGCGGGAAGCGCACCTCGAGGTCGGTCAGCCGGTAGAGGCTCTCGAGCAGCAACTCGGCATCGACGGTGCGTGCCCGCGGCTCCAGCACCAGGCGCACCCGCTCGTCGCTTTCGTCCTTCACGTCGCCGAGGATCGGCAGCTTCTTGTCGGCGATCAGTTGGGCGATCTGTTCGATCAGCTTGGCCTTCTGCACTCCGTAGGGAATCTCGCTGACCAGCAAATGCCAGCCGCCGCCCTTCTCGCGCTCGACCTCGACGCTGGCGCGCAGGCGAAACGCGCCGCGGCCCGTTGCATAGGCCTCGGCGATCGTTTCGCGGCTGTCGACGAGAACGCCGCCCGTTGGGAAGTCCGGACCGGCGACGAAGTCCATCAGGCTCGCATCGTCGGCCTTGGGATTGTCGATCAGGTGGATTGCAGCTTCGATCAGCTCGCCGACATTGTGCGGCGGGATCGAGGTCGCCATGCCCACCGCGATGCCGCTTGCGCCGTTCGCCAGCAGGTTCGGGAACAGCCCAGGGAATACCTCCGGCTCTTCCTCCTCGCCGTTGTAGGTCGGCCTGAACTCGACCGTGCCCTCATCGAGCCCGGCCATCAGCTGCATGGCGACGCCGGTCAGCCGCGCTTCGGTATAGCGGTAGGCGGCGGCGTTATCGCCGTCGATATTGCCGAAATTCCCTTGCCCGTCGACGAGCGGATAGCGAAGCGCGAAATCCTGCGCGAGCCGGACCATCGCGTCATAGACCGACTGGTCGCCGTGCGGATGGTATTTACCGATGACGTCGCCGACCACCCGCGCCGACTTCTTGTAGGCGCCGGCGGGATCGAGTCTCAGCAGCCGCATCGCCCACAGCAGGCGGCGGTGGACCGGCTTTAGCCCGTCGCGAACATCGGGGAGCGAGCGCGCCGTGATCGTCGACAGCGCATAGACCAGATAGCGCTCGGACAAAGCGGCGTCGAACGGGGTTTCGATTACGGAAGAAATATCGGGGTCAGGCATTTGCCGACGCTACCAAGCGCATCCCGGCTCTTCCAGACGTTCTCGCCTGACGCCGCAAATTCTATTGCTGGCGTACCCCGCACGCCGCCGGAGTTCCCGAAGTCGATGCGCTTGCGCTGCCGGCGCCCGCGCATTGGCTGGCGCTCTTATCTACATCGATGTTGATCGGATCCCAGTCGCTGGAATCGGCGCCGCTTGTCACGCCGGTGTCGATCTCGGTCACGTCGTCGATTGACAACTCCGACAGGTCGAGAACGTCGACGTCGTCGGACTTCTTCTTATCGTCGCCCTTGTCGAGCGAGCTCACGAT
>WNFM01187958.1_pt1 | contig 14015 bp, 14 predicted proteins | sample 5400271 | NCBI WGS metagenome assembly WNFM01 (sample SAMN13153352, study PRJNA577476) | soil metagenome | isolation source: 60 cm saprolite on Douglas fir-dominated hillslope | place: USA:California | collected 2013-09-17 | reverse complement strand
CGCTATGCGTATGGCCATCGGCTGCTCGCTTCCGCGCTGCCCGCGGATCGTGTCCTCGTCGCGCCCGGAGGGCACGACTGGAGGGCCTGGGACCGTCTCTGGACCGAGTTCCTCGCCCGCGGCGCGTTTCCGGGCACGATCCAGGCCGCCGCCGGCCCCCGTCGAGGCGGCGCAACGCGCGTATACTCCTCGCGTGATTGACGTGGCCGGCGGGCTTCGACGCGCCCGCTTCGCGCTTTCCTATTACCTCCGCATGCGCCGTGGCCGGCGCGCCGTCCTCGACCACCTCGAGGGATCGGCGCCCGTCCCCATGCCGACCTTCCTCCAGCTCCGCGTGACGAACCTCTGCAACCTGCGCTGCAAGATGTGCGGGCAATGGGGCGACACCGGCGTCTTCCGCGAGCAGAAGGGAGACGCCGCCACTGACGGCGAGAGCGAGCGAGCGCGCATCCGCGAGCTGATCGGACTGCGCCGGCAGCTCGCCCTCGACGACTACGTGCGGCTCCTGGACGAGGTGGCGCCGCACCAGCCGATCGTGAGCCTTTTCGGAGGCGAGCCCTTCCTGTATCCGGACATCATGCCTCTCGTGCGCGCGATCAAGGCCCGCGGCCTCGTGACCACGGTGATCACCAACGGCTGGCACCTGGAGCGACACGCGCGCGAGCTGGTCGAGGCCGGGATGGATTCGATCGCGGTGTCGATCGACGGCCCCCCGGAGGTGCACGACCGCATCCGGGGGCGCGAGTCGAGCTTCGCGCGCGCGGCCGCGGGCATCCGCGCCGTCGCCCATTGGCGGACCAAGCTCGGCCGGGCCCTGCCCGTCCAGATGGCGATCCTTCCCGTCACCGAGCTCAACGCGGCCGAGGTGCCGGCGGCCCTCGACGCGCTGCGCGCGCTGCCCCTCGAGCTCGTCAACATCGGGCTCCGCTGGTTCGTTCCGCCCAAGGCGGGCGCGGAGTACGAGCGCGTCATGCGCGAGAGCTTCGGCGTGGACGGCTCGTCCTGGCGCGGCTTCGAGTTCGCCTGGCCCGACGACCAGGCGGCCAACGGCACGATGAAGGCTCTCGTCTCCGTGCTCGGCGCGGCCAAGCGCCGCCGCCTGATCGACGTCAACCGCGGCAAGCCCTGGATCTCGTTCGTGCCCGCAGTGGCCCCGCGCGACATGCCCGCGTACTTCAAGGAGCCGGCGCGGACCTTCGGCCACGACCTGTGCCCGGTGGCGTGGTACTTCGCGCAGGTGGAACCCGACGGCGACGTGTGCTTCTGCGGAGACTTCCCGGACTACGCGATCGGCAACGTGAAGGCGGAGTCGTTCACGTCCGTCTGGAAGGGCGAGAAGGCGCGCCTCTTCCGCGAGAAGCTGGCCCGCGAACCCCTGCCCATCTGCGCGCGCTGCTGCGGCAGCTACGTGTACGGCAAGTGGTCGCGCCCGCGGCGCAGCGGCACGGCGGGCTCGTCGGCCGCGGCCCTCTAGGAGGGACTTGCCGACCTGGCCACTGCCTCTTATCGCTAACCGGGTCGATCGCCGTTTTTCGTTCCCACGTACTCGCTGAGCAGCCCTCCCTGGACGCGGCGCGTGGCTTCGAAACCGCTCCGCCGCATGGCGTCCAGGATCGCTTCGGGGGCCACGCAGTGCTCGATGGTGTCCCAGTAGTAGTCCATCAGCCGCTGCGCGTCCGCGCTGCCCGTGCCCACGCGTGTGATGAAGGGGATGAGGCGCTTGAGGTAGAGGCGTGCGAGCCCCAGGCCGATGCGCGAGGCCGGCCGCGAGATCTCGAGGATGAGCACCCGCCCGCTCGGCCGCAGCACGCGGTGATACTCGCGGAAGGCGGCGTACAGGTCGGGCACGTGGCGCAGCGCGTATCCCATGCTGAGGGCGTCGAACCGCTCGTCCGCGAAGGGCAGCGCCTCGCCCCGTGCCTGCACCAGCGGCACGCGCACCGTCCGACGGGCCTGCTCCAGCATGCCGCGGCTGGGGTCGAGGCCGATCACGCCGGATCCGCCGGTGAGCGCGGCGGCCTCGCGCGCGACGAGGCCGGTGCCGGTGGCGACGTCCAGGACGGACAGGCCCGGCGCCAGGCCGAGGCGCTGCAGGGCCTGCCGCCGATAGAGGGCGCCCGATCCGAAGGACATGACCCGACAGATCCAGTCGTAGTGCGGCGCCGCGCGGTCGAAGAGGGAGTCGACGTACTCCTGACGCTGGGCGGCCTCGCGGTAATGACCCTCGATGGTCGGATGAGGAGCGAGGCTCATATCGGCTTGAGCACCATGATCTGGGCGACGAAGGAGCCGGACCCGGAGTACAGCCGGGGCAGGAAGCTCTTGCCGAGGTCGGCGCGCAGCATGGTGCCGAAGGGCGTGCGCAGGTTGAGGCCGAGCCCGACGCCCGTCACGTTGCGCCAGGCCCCGTCCCGCGTCGGGTCCTTGCCCAGGGCCTGCTCGAGGAAGAGGTCCACGCGGTAGAGGTCGAAGAGGTTGAACGAATATCCGGTGCGCAGCATGGCCAGCTCGCCAAAGCGGACGCCCGCGGAGGGGACGCCGTGGATGCGGTTCTCGTCGAAGAAGCCGAACTGATACATGCTGAAGCGGTCGAGATGCCGCCCGCCGTAGTAGGCGGCGTTGAGGTGGATCTTGTGCAGGCCGAAGAAGAAGTCCTTCGAGAGGCTGGCGCTGTACTTCTCGTACGACCGCTGGTCCGGGTCGAACCCCTCGCCCGTGCCCCAGGAGTCCCACGATCCCCGACGATAGGTGAACGCGTTGCCGCCCAGGGCGTAGCCCTTCCGCTTGTACTCGTAGGCCAGGCCGAAGCCGTTGGTGACGGTGCTGTCGGGGATGGCGAAGCCCGGCGTCGTCAACTTGTCCGCGGAATAGTGATCGAAGCGGAACTGGTAGCTGGCGGTCAGCTTCTGGAAGTCGGTGAACTGCCACCCGAGGTTCACGCCCGTCGAGAACGGATGGTCGCGTAGCCGCTCGCCGCGGAGCTCACCGCCCGCGTCGTAGACCTGGTCGTTCACGGGCACCGCGATGGCGAAGAGGTCGAGGCTCGCGTCCACCTTGGGGCCGAGGATCTTGGGGTGCTGCACGTTGGCGAGGGCGAGCACGCCCCCGAAGAGCAGCGCGAGCTGCTGCTTCTTCCCCAGGAACTCGAAGTCGAGATAGTTGATGCCCACGATGGGAAGGGGGAAGTCGTACGACGGGTCGATGGTGACGCCGAAGGCGAGGGCCTTGGCGGTGGTGGTCGGGTTGTCCTCGACCACGCGCTGCTCGCCCTTCTTGACGTAGTAGCGCAGACCGCGCTCGGTGTCGCGGAACATCACGTGGTTGGTCGCCCGCGAGGCCGCGCGCACGGAGGCGAAGTCCTGGGCGTTGACGCGGAAGTTGGAGAACTTGACCTCGCGCTCCACGAGCAGGTTCCGGCCCGCCACCAGCATGATCTGGCGGCCGACCAGGCGCGTGAACATGGAGAGGGTGCGCCCCTCGAGATCGGCCGCGGGCGTGAAGTACTGGATCTCCTCGCTGGAGACGACGGGCGGGCTCAGCTGCGTCTGCACCGCCTGCACCTTGAGCTTGACGAAGCTTTCGGCGTCGATCCAGACCGTGCCCCGGTAGAGCGAGTGCGATCCATCGAGGGGCTGGAACTGCACCGCGTAGGCGCGCCGGTCGCCGACCTTGTCCACGCCTTCGAGCTTGTAGGTGTAGTCCTTGTTGAGCCGGAGGTCGAGAGGCAGGGAGAGCACCTTCTCCGGCTGGAGCAGGGGGAAGGGCGGGCGGTTCGCGCCCCACTTCGACCCGTTGAGGGTGAAGCTCAGCTCCTCCCACTCCGTGCCTTCGCGGTCGAGATAGAACCGGTTGTCGGTGACGACGTCGAAGCCGGGATCGGTGGCGCTGGGCCGGAAGTGCTGCTCCATGTGCGCATCGGCCACGTAGGTCTCGATGAGGGCGTCCTGCCCGGCCTGCGCCTCCTGATGCCGCGCGATGATCTCGGCCACGCTGGGCAGCACGCCTTCCGTCACCTCCGCCCGCGAGACGTAGGCGTCGTTGCCGCCGTTGAAGTCGAGGAGCAGGGGACGGTCGGGCACCGGGACCACGTTGACGCGCGAGGTCTTGGTATGGGGGTCGCGCAGGAACTCGCGCGCCGTGCCCTGCCGGCCCTTCAGCGGGTCGCGGATCAGCGGCGGCTTGCCCGCGGACTCCCGCAGCTCGATCTGCAGGGTTTCGGCGGCGCCGCTCTCCGGGCCGCCCCAGTAGACGAAGTAGGTCGAGAACGTTCCGACGTTGTAGAGAAGCCGATGCGGGAAGGAGCTCGTGACGTCCTGGCCCGCGCGCAGGAGCTTGAGGCTGCTCCCTTTCTCGTCGAGGGGCACCACCTCCGCGGTCAGGAGGTCCTTGACCGCCGAGGCCACGCTGAGCGCGGGCGCGAAGGCGGCGGCGGTCGCGGCGTAGCAGTGGGCGGCGGCCTTCGTGCCGAGCAGGCGCAGCTCCCAGTCCCCGAGGCGGCGCGGGGCCAGGCTCTCGTCGCCGAGGGGGATGCCGGTCACGGCCACCACGGCGGTCGGGTCCTCTCGCTCCACGAGCGCGAGGAGCGGGCCCAGAGCGCTCGCTCCCTCGAGGGCGTCCGGCGCCGGCGCCTCCACCGCGACCGCGTCGAGATACGCGGCCACGTCCTCGCGGTACAGGGACTCGAGCCAGGCGGTGTCCGCGGCCTGGAGGCCGCCCGCCACCACCAGGGCGCTGGCGTCCGCCGCGCGCACCTGGACGGTCGTGAGTTTGAGGAGGAAGGCCAACTCGCCGGCGGGCACGCCGGGCCTGGTCGCGAACTCGTAGGCGCGGACCCGCCCACGCGACTTGCCGGCGATCTCGCGCAGCCGCGCCTTCCACGGTTCGGCCTGATCCGTCGCGGGCAGGGGGCCGAGGGCGAGCACGACGGGCACCTTGCGCGCGGCATAGACGGACAGCCGCTCGTCGAGCGCCGCTGCGCGCGCGGCGCCCTCCCCGGCGACCTCACTCGGCGTGACGGTGAGACGGACGAACAGGGGCACTCCGGTCGCGGGCCGTGCCTGATCGAGCGCGGGGGCCAGCACGGGATCGGCGTCGAGCGACTCCTCGACGCCGACGCCGCGGAGTGGGGCTGCGGCAGGGCTGGCGGACGGGGCGGGCGCGAGAGCAAGGGCAAGAAGGAACGCGGGGAGCATCAAATCGTGGTCCTCCGGGACGGCGGATGCGTCACTAGTCCTTCGAGGCCTCGAAGCGAACTCGGACGCCCCGTATCGCGGGGAGCGTGGCCTTGGGGACGGGGCTGTAGGCCGCCGTGCTCTTGATCTCGTTCTTGCAGCTCCCGCTGTCGTCGAACTTTTGGAGCTGACGGCCGTTCTCGTCCACGAGCTCGACGATCATCTTGTAGTCCCACTCTCCGGCACCCTTTGGGCAATCGACGAGGGGAAACAGCGCGCGCACTTCCATGTTCTGCTCGTCCTTCCGGCCGAAGTGGCGCTTGTTCTCCCCCACCACGAACTGGACGGTAGGGACCTTCAGCGGCCCGACGTGGGCGTCGAACGAAAGCGGCTGGCCGACCTCGTAGGCGAGCGACTTCTCGTAGAACTTCTCGCCCATGTCGACCTTGCCCGCGCCGGGGAACGCGGCGGGGGCGGGTGCGGCGTGAACGGGCTCGGTGACCGCGGACCTGCGCGGGCGTCGCCACCGGCGTGGCGCTGCGTCGCGGGGTCGGCGTCGCGCTGGGGCGCGCGGCCTCGGTCGTGGGGACGGGAATCGTGGTGCTGGGCGCGACGGTGAAGGTCCCCGCCGGCGTGATCGGCGTCGTCGTCACGCTGTCGCCCGCGGTCTCGGGCGAGCGCAGCGTCACGGGCGGCCGCTCCGGCCGCTCAGATGTGCTCGGGCGCAGCAGGACGAGGAGGACGGCGGTTCCGATGATGCCTGCGACGACCACGGCCGCGACCAGCCCGATCACGAGGCCGCGCCCCGGACCACTCGACGGCGCCGGCTGCGGAGGCGAGGTCGGATAGGCGGCGGGATAGCCTCCGGTCGGGTACGGGGGCGGACCTCCGGGGTACGGCGGCATCGTCGGATATCCGGCGGGCGGGTAACCGGGCGGCGGCGGATAGGGCGTGCCCCCGGCCGGCGTCCCCGGGTAGGGTGCGCCGACGGCCTGCGGATACGGCGTACCCGCGCCCGGCGTGCCCGGATACGTCGGCGGATAGGGCGTGCCCGGATACGGCGTCCCGGGGTAAGGCGTGCCCGGAGGCGGCGTCCCCGGGTGCGGTGTGCCCTGGCGAGGCGTGCCGGGCACGGGCATGCCCATCGCTGGCATCCCCGGGGCCGTGCCCCGGCCCGGAGGCGCCGTGCCGCGCGCGGGCGTGCCCGGTCGGCCGGGTGTCGCCGGTGTCGCCGCCTCCGTGGGCATGAAGCCCGTCGCCTGCATCGCGTCCGCGGTGGACGCCTGCCCGAGCCCGGCCGCGAGCGCCTTCACGAACGCGACCGCGGTCGGCCAGCGATCCTCGGGCCGCTTCGCGAGCGCCTTCAGCAGCGCGCGCATCAGGGGCTCGGGCACGTCGCGGGTGGACGGCACGGGGATCGGGTCCTGCACGTGCTTCATCAGCACGGCCACCGGCGTGTCCGCGGCGAAGGGCACGCGGCCGGTGAGCATCTCGTAGGCCACGATCCCCAGGGCGTAGATGTCCGCGCGGTTGTCGACCGTCCCCGCCATGGCCTGCTCGGGCGCCATGTACTGCGGGGTGCCGCTGATCATGCCCGTCGCGGTGAGGCCGGGCGAGCCCTCGACCATCTTCGCGATGCCGAAGTCGGCGAGGTACACGCGCTCGGCCTCGTCGAGGAGGATGTTCTGCGGCTTGATGTCGCGGTGGATGACGCCCTTGCCGTGCGCGTAGTCGAGGGCCTGGGCCACGCCGCGCAGGATCTCGATGGTGCGGTCGGCGCCCAGCCGGCCCTTCTTCATGATGCCGGAGAGCGCGCCCCCGGAGATCAGGCGCATGGCCATCCAGGGCGTGCGGCTCTGCTCCTCGATGCCGAAGTTGTGGATCGGGATGATGTTCGGATGCTCGAGGCGCGCGATCACCTTCGCTTCGCGGCGGAAGCGCTCGGCGAACCCTTCGTCGTGGAGGAACTCGCGGGGGAGGATCTTGAGCGCGACGTAGCGGTCGAGCCCCGGTTCGTAGGCCTTGTAGACGGTCGCCATCCCGCCGCGTCCGAGAGGGTCGAGGATCTGGTACGGCCCGAACGTCGTGCCGGAAACGAGGGTCACGTCGCCTCTCCCCAGGGGCCGCGCAAAGCAACGGATGATAGCATCCGCGCCCGGCCCCGGCGAGCGAGCACGCCCGTACCCTGTTACGATCCGGCCCGCAAAGGAGGCGTGATGAAGCCCACCTCTTGGATGGTCACCCTGCTGGCGGCGACGGTATTGTCTGCGCCCGCGCCCGCGTCCGCGCAGACGTCGGTCGACAAGACCGTGCCCTTCGAGCTGGACAAGTGGTACGAGCTCAACGTGAAGGAAGGTCCGATCACCCTCCATCGCATCCGGCTCGAGCGCACGGGGGGCGGAGGCTTGAAGGCCCGCGTGACGGGTGGCGAGGACGAATACCGCGTGCCGGTCAAGGTCGAGCTCGAGTATTCGAACATCTCGAGCACGGACTGGAAGTCCGTGTTCCGCGTCTCCTGGATGGACGAGAGCGGCGAGACGATCGACGGCTACAACGGCAGCCACCAGCTCGACGAGAAGAAGGACTTCGACCGTACGGGCGGCACCGTCACGACGCTGAGGTATGGGATCGGACGCGCGCGGAAGCTGCGCCTCCTGATCAACGTCAAGCCGGACTAGGCGGGCGGCCCTTCCGCCAGTCCCTCGACTTCCACCAGCAGCTCGGCCCGGCACAGCTCGGCCGAGAGCAGCTCGAGCCGCTCGAGCCTGGGGAAGGCCGACCGCATCCGCGCCTCGACCTCACGGCGGTCGGCCTCGCGCCGGTGGTAGGCGCGGAGGTGGCGGTAGCGGGCCAGCGCCGCGCTGGCCGCGGGGCCTTCCGACCAGGCGGCGCCGACCACGCTGGCGAGGTTGGCCAGCGTCTCGTCCATCTGCGCCGCGAGGTCGGTCTCGTGCATCGACTCCTCGCCCCGAATGCTCGCGGTGCCCCCGACCATCAGGAGGGGCGCGGCTCCGCGCGGCCGTACCACCGTCGCCCTCGCGAAGCAGGGGGGCATCGGCCCGAACCGGCGCGAATAGCGATAGGCCGGTACCTGACGCGGATTCTCCACGGGCTGCCCGGCCGCCTCCGCGGCGAGGCAATGGAGGACGAGGTCCCCTCCCGAGGTGCCGACCGCGGACGCGGTGGCCAGCGCGCGCGGGAAGGCGTCCCGTCCGCCGTACCAGGCCGAGAACGCCGCGAACCGCGCGGCGTTGAACACCATGTAGCGATCGAGGTCCGGCTCGAGCTGCGCGTGGATGTCGGGGACGAAGGCCCAGAAGCGCACGGGATGCACGGCGCCCGCGGGGCCGAGCTGGTCGAACACCGCCGCGAACGCATCCATCACCGCCTGCTGGAACGTCAGGACGTCGAGGGCGCGGGCGCTGGCGACGGCGGTGGAGATCTGGCGCCAGCCGTTCGCGTCGCGCCGGCGGACCTCGGGCCGGCCCCCCCGTCCCCGCAGGGGCACCACGGGAGAGCCGTCCAGGAACTCCTCGACCCATCCGGGCAGGGAGGCGGCCGGAGGCGAGGCGACCTCCAGTCCCCGCACACGGGGATCGAAGCCGTCAGGGACGGCAGGGGGCGCTGACATGTCCGGTTGGCGCCGATTATGCCTGAGTCCGCGGCCGTGCGCGATCCCCGCCCCCTGGCCGAAGCTCGGGAAGCGGTCTCTATAATTAAGATATGAGCGACCGGCGCGTCGTCATCTACGGAAAGGACGGCTGACCCTACACCAGCGAGGCCCGGGAGGCCTATGCGGGAAAGGGGTATTCCGTCGACTATCGCAACGTGAAGAAGTCCGGCGCTCTCCTCGACGAGATGCTCGCCCACACCAGCGGCGGGCGCAGGGTCCCCGTCATCGTCGAGGGCACGAAGGTCACGATCGGCTACGGCGGGACCTGAGGAGTGTGACGGCGCGCCCGGTCGGGCGTACCGAACGCAGAGCAGGGCGGCGCTGCCAAGCAGCGGCGACGTGCGAGGGGGGTTTCAGGGGGGGCCGCAGCCAAACACCCCGCTGGTGGCCGCAGTGCGAACACCCACCCTGACCAGGTGTGAGTGCCCCCCCTGACTTGGTACTTCGCACCTAGGGAAAGAGCGTGCGCGCGGTACCATCCAGGATCTTCGCCTCCGCCTCCGCGGGCAGGCCGAGATCGCGGAATCCCCGCAGGTTCTCGGCCATGCTTTTCACGCCGGGCGCGGGCCAGTCACTGCCGTACAGCACCTTGTCCGCCACTTCGGCCAGCCGCGGAAAGTAGCGCAGGATGGAGCGCGGCGGAATGCTCGACACGTCCATGTACACGCGCGGGAAACGGCGCACCAGGAAGAAGGCCTGCTCCATCCAGAGCGGCCGGCCGCCGTGGGCGAGGATGATCGTGAGGTCGGGGAAGTCCACCGCGACGTCGTCGATCGGCATGGGTTCGCCCGTGCGGCTGCGCGCTCCGGGGAAGATCGAGGTGCCGGTGTGGATCATCACCGGCAGCTTCAGCCGCTGCGCCTCCTGGTAGAGCGCGCGCAGCGCTTCCAGCCCATGGAGGTAGGCGTTGGGCTCCACCGCCATGTGCGGCGGATGCAGCTTGAGCGCACGCACGCCCATCTCCGCCGCCCGCCGCACTTCCGCCGCCGCGTCCTCCGTGAAGCGCGGGTGCACGCCGCCCATCGCGATCAACCGGTCCGGGGCGGCCGCGCAGTACTCGGCCACGTACTGGTTCACCCGCGACGTGAAACCCATGAGGTCCGGGCTCGGATAGTTGACCAGCACGGCGCGGTCGATCCCGTCGGCGTCGAGGCGGCGCAGCAGGTGGGCCGGGCTGCGGTTGATCTTCTCGATCTCGTCGAGGTCGGTGCGCCCGCGCCGGATGACCTCGAGCACATCGGCCTTGAGCTCCCACCACGGCTGCACGTGGATGTGCGCGTCGGTCACGGGCATGCGGCTATGTTACGCGGCGCGACGTCCCCAACGATGAGCCCCCGTGGTCCAACGGGCGGCGTTTCACCCACGGGTCGCGTGGTCGCCCTTCGCGGGGACGCTCGCGCGCGCTGGAACCTGTTCGTCCCACGTGAAGCAGTGCGCGCGCTCGCTCCGTGTCGGGCATCCCGCGAGTGAATGCACCGACACAGGCCCCGCTTCGGGCGACGCACGCCACCCTTGGATGGCGCCGCCCGTTGATCAGCGAGCCCATCACCAGCGATGAGCCCGCGAGCCACCGCATGTCCGTCACCTGGAATGCTTCTGCAGACCGGAGACGAGGTACTCCGCGAACACGCGGCCGATCTCCTCCGACGTCGCCGGCCCGACGGGATCGAACCAGCGCGGGATCCAGTTCACCGCGCCCAGGATCGCGAAGGTCAGCAGCTTGGGGTCGCCGGGCGCGAAGGCGCCGGCGTCCATGCCTTCCTGCAACAGGCGGCGGATCCCGCGGTCGAAGCGATCCCGCTTGGCGATGACGCGGCGCAGGAGGGGCGCGGACAGGGCCTGGAAGTCCAGGGTCATCGCCGTCCCGCGCAGGTCGTCGAGGATGTGATGGACGAAGGACTCGACGAGGCTGCGCAGCTTCCGCGGAGGGCTGCCCCCCGTGGCCTCGACGCGCTCGAGCATCCCGAGCAGGATGTCGAGCGAGTAGTCGTGGCAGAAGAAGAGGATCTCCTCCTTGTTCTTGAAGTAGTAGTACAGGCTCCCCTTCGTCATGTGCAGGGCCTGCGCGATCTCACCCATGCTGGCGCCGTGGTAGCCGCGGCGCCGGAAGGCGGCGGCGGCGCTCTTGAGGATCTCGACGCGGCGCTGGCGGGTCTTGCGCTGCTCCATGCGGGCGCGGGAAGGTAGCACAGCATTGGGGCATAATGATCTGCCCTCCACGGCCCGGCACATGGACAATTCAGAGCAGGGACCGCCTCCGGATCCCTACGATCCCCCCGACCTGCCCGCCTCGCGGTCGGCCCTGCCCAGCTTCGACGACATCCCGCAGGTGCTGCGCCAGGTCCTGATCGTGGACGACAACGCGGTCTTCCGCGGGTTCCTGCGCGGGCTGCTGGAGGGCCAGGGATTCACCGTCTACGAGGCCGCCCACGGCGCCGCCGGACTCACGCTCGCCCTCGAGAAGCGGCCGTGGCTGATCCTCACCGACATCCGGATGCCCGGAGACGACGGGTTCGAGTTCTGCCGGAAGGTGCGCAGCCACTCGCTCATCCGCCAGACGCCCCTGCTGTTCCTGTCCGGCTGGGACGATTCGAAGGCCCGCTACCAGGGGATGGAGCTGGGGGCGGACGACTTCGTCTCGAAGGAGACCCCCGTCCGCGAGCTCCTCATCCGGATCCAGCTCACCCTCAAGCGCCATATGGCGCTCGGACGGCGGGGAGCGCCCGGGCCGGGCATGGAGGGACAGCTCGAGGTCATGGGAGCGCCGGGGGTCCTGCAGATGTGCCACCTCACGCGCCTGACGGGCGTGCTCATGGTGGAGTCGGGGACGCGCTGGATGACGATCCGGTTCCGGGAGGGAGAGATCGTCGGCGCCAGCGGGGACGAGCACGAGGGCGCGAACGCGGTCTACGCGTTCCTGGCCTGGGAGGAGGGCCGCTTCCACTTCGCGCCCGGCCAGCAGCGCGGCGAGCGCATCGGCCCGAGCTTCGCCGAGCTCGTCCTCGAAGGCTGCCGGCGTCTCGACGAGGCCCGACGCGCGGCGGGTCCCCCCGTCGAGCCGGCCTGAGCGGCCGCAGCTACATCCGCATCGCCGAGCCGGCCGCGTCCTGCTCGAGCTCCGACGCGATCCCGCGGCGAAGCAGGCCCAGCCGCTTCATCTTCTCGTGGAGGGTCGTGGGCAGGAGGCCCAGGGAGGCGGCGGCCCGGCGCTGGTTGCCGGCGGAGGTGGCCAGGGCGGCCTCGATGAGCTGGCGCTCGAATTCCCTGACCATGTCCTTGAGGCTTCCGTTCACGTTCTTCAGCGCGACTTCGCTCATCCGATCCACTCCTTAGGGGTCGCCATCGAACATGCCGCCGGTTTGCCCCCTGGCGCGCCTGGCCGATGACCTTTCCGGATGAGACGTAGGCCACCTTCAAAAGGTTGCGTTAGAAACGGGTGAGTGGCGGCCTAGTGCCGGCGATGTGTCCGGTTCCGGTCAGCAGCAGCCGTCGGGACCGGGCGTATTGGAGGGGCCGGCGGGGGCGGCGACCAGCGGGAGTGGCCCGCCTCGCCACGCGCGCTGCCATGCGCGACCGGAGGCGGCCAGGATCAGAAGGGCGCACGCCATCAACAGGACCGTGAGCGACGCGTCGAGATATCCCGTGAGCCCCCTGCCGGGCACCTCCGTCATGGGCAGGAAGTTGTCCATGACCGAGCGGTAGCCCGCGTAGAGGGTGGTCGTGGACACGAAGGCGAGGGGCGCCATCGTGACCCACGCGTAGCGAGCGCGGCCGGCATTGATGATCACCGTGGTGCCGACGCACAGGGCCACCGTGGCCAGGAGCTGGTTGGCGATGCCGAACATGGGCCAGATCTGCGCGATCGATCCGGTGAGGATGAAGTACGACCAGGCGATCACGACGAGGCCCGTGGAAAGGATCGTGCCTGGCATCCAGTCCGTGCGCTCCAGCGGCTTCCAGATCCCGCCCAGCACCTCCTGCACCACGAAGCGGCCCACCCGGGTGCCCGCGTCGATCGTGGTCAGGATGAAGAGGGCCTCGAACATGATCGCGAAGTGGTACCAGTACGACATCAGCCCGCGCAGGGCGGGGAGGCCGGAGAAGATCTGGGCGAATCCCACCGCCAGCGACACCGCGCCTCCCGTGCGTCCGGTCACGTTCTCGCCGACCTCGCGCGAGAGCTCGGCCAGGTTGACCGGCGACATGCCCAGCGTCGCGTAGACCGCGGGCGGCACGTTGATCGCGTAGTAGTCGCCCGGATGGAGGGCGCACACGGCGATGAGCGCGACCACGCCCACCAGGCCCTCGCACAGCATCGCGCCGTACCCGATCATGCGCGCGTCCGTCTCCTTGTCGATCATCTTGGGCGTCGTCCCCGAGCTGACCAGGGAATGGAACCCGGAGATCGCGCCGCAGGCGATGGTGATGAACACGAACGGGTAGAGCTTGCCGGGAACGATCGGCCCTCCGCCGTGGACGAAGGCGGACAGGGCGGGGGCGTGGATGGGGGGAGCGACCAGGATCGTGGAGACGACGAGCGCGAAGATCGTCCCCAGCTTCATGTACGACGACAGGTAGTCGCGCGGCGCGAGGAGCAGCCAGACCGGAAGGACGGAGGCGACGAAGCCGTAGACGGCGATGGCCACCGTGATTTCCGTGCGGGTGAGCGTGAACAGCCCCTCCAGCGGTGAGCCCGCGATGAAGCGGCCGGCCACCACCGCCGCCATCACCGCCGCCACCCCCAGCAGCGACCCGCGCTGGATGGCCTGGGTGGTTCCGGAGCGCATGTAGAGGCCGACGACGATCGCGATGGGAATGGTCATGGTGATGGTGAAGACCCCCCACGGCGACTCCGCCAGCGCGTTCACCACCGCGATGCCGAGCCCGGCGAGGGCGATGACCACGATGAAGAGGATGGCGACCATGGCCGTGACCCCGGCCACGGGCGAGATCTCACCGCGCGCCATGTCGGCGAGCGACCGGCCGCCGCGGCGCACGGACCAGGCCAGGATGATGAAGTCGTGGGTGGCGCCCGCGAAGACGACCCCGAGGGTGATCCACAGGAGGCCGGGCAGGAAGCCGAACTGCGCGGCCAGCACGGGACCGATGAGAGGTCCCGCGCCCGAGATGGCGGCGAAGTGGTGCCCGAAGAGGACCCACTTGTTGGTGGG
>WNFM01089010.1_pt1 | contig 14017 bp, 10 predicted proteins | sample 5400271 | NCBI WGS metagenome assembly WNFM01 (sample SAMN13153352, study PRJNA577476) | soil metagenome | isolation source: 60 cm saprolite on Douglas fir-dominated hillslope | place: USA:California | collected 2013-09-17 | reverse complement strand
TGTTGGAAAATTTCCTCGGTATTGGGCTCACTACGCACTTCCCAGCTACCAGTAGCCGTATCCACCCTGGCTACTGGTGAACTCAGTGGTGCCTGTTTAGTACTGGTAGGCACTTTGGAGGATTGTATACCTGCCATATACGCTTTATCAATAGATCTTGTTGGACTGATGAGCGTAGGTACAGGTACCTCATATAGGGACGGTACAAGAGCGTCTGCTAGCGCTAGAGCCAGAGCCGATGCAGTGCCAAAACGCTGCTCAGGATTTTTTTCCAGGCAGCGCAGAATAATCTTAGAGACAACAGGCGGCGTGGCTGAATTAATCAGGATAGGCGGTTTAGGTGAAGCCTGACTATGCTGTAACATAATCGCTGATGAACTATTGCCTTGAAAAGGTGGCGCCCCGGTATAGAATTCATAAAGTATCGCGCCTAGTGCATAGATATCACTTTGTACCGTTGCCGGTTTGCCCTGGCATTGTTCTGGAGAAAGATACCAGGGAACATCACGTCCCCATAGACAAAGAACACTTTGAGATATCCCTAATAACCTGGCCGTCCCGAAACAAGTAAGTACTGGCTCACCGAAGTGTAACTGGCTATATTTCCGTAACAAAATATTAGCAGGCTGGATATTACCGTGAATGACATCCTTTTGGTGTACAAAATCAATAGCACTACACATGGCTTTGTAAAGATGGACCAAATCACCAGCAGACACGTTTCTCCCAGTTTGAGCCAGGTCATGCAGCACCTCCACCAGCGTTGGACCTTCAATATATTCCATCACCATATAACCTATAGGGCTTTCTGACTCAGGAGGAAGCACAATGTCCGTATCATGTATGCTAACAATATTGGGGTGGCGGAGATTCCTCATCACTTTCGTTTGATGCGTAAAACGTGCGAGAAAACCGGGATCGCTTTCAGAGGATGCATGAATCAGCTTAAGCGTCACATAACATCGCAGAGAAGTATCTATTGCCTTCAAGATTTCAACGCGATCTGTGCTTTTAAGACATGTTTGCAGTTTGTACTGTCTCAGATTTCTCAGGCTTAGCCCCATTTGGGAAACCTCCTCCCCTACATATCAACTCTGCACGAATCACTTCATTTCCATAGCATATTTCTACAAAGTTGGCACCTTGTCAATCCACCATAGGATGAAATATACATGCTTGGTTTACTATCTTACTTATGATAATCGTGCTTATATGCCTTGTCAAGCTTAAAATTTATTCTTACTCACTTTCATAACACTTTATATTAAAAAAGAGATGTATACTATTAAAAATATATTAAAAACATGATTCATCCCAAATTTTATACCGTTGGCGAATGAAACGAGTTATGCCGGACGATGGAAACAAGGGAAGGCACCCGCAGGGGCCAGGGTAGCCGCAAGGGCTACCCCTACTATAGACGGTGCAGACTCCTTCGGAGTAGAGTAGGGGCATCCCCTTGCGGGTGCCCTGGAACGATGAAACTGCTTGAGTAGCTCATTCATCCGCAGTCTCAAAATCCGGGATGAATCATGTTTTTAAATATTAACTTACACGATTTTCTTAATATCCAATGTTGCCAGATATTGACATTCCACTGACGCTTGATAGACACCAGCAGAACCTAAAATTGGCAAAGGACCCGGGTTCGGTGGAATAGTACGACCAGTATAACTATCTACTGCTAATTGCTTTAGTTGCAGGGCTGCACTGAGAACATTTGCACTTCCCAAATTGCTGGCTTTGAGAATTTGTTCATCATAGTCATGCATTTTTTGTATCCAGTCGCGTAAGTCAATGAGGGCATTGCTCACATTCTGTGCGTGCTGGTGCAAATCCGCATTATCACCGGCAGTCTGTATAACTTTGTCTACCTGCCCGGCCAGGGCATCGATGTACCCCATCTGGGAAGACGATGAAAGGAGACCAACGGGAACGGACAAAAGCAGAGGCAAAGAAGAGGGAAGATCTCCGCTAGCTCTGGCATTTTCACTTCCATCGATCAATTCCATAATACGGTTCGCCTGGCGCAGTGCAAGGTCATAATCATGCGTGCTTCTTAGACTGTCCACTACACTGCCCGCCTTATCATTAATCCCTCCAATATACCCAAAGAGGCCGGCGATCAGGCTCCCATGATCAGGGAAACCAGGCAACATATATAGAATATGCTGAATATATGGGAAGGAAGCGCTGGCGAAGCCGGACTGATAGACCTTCGCATCGATTGATGGCGTCTGCGGTGTCGTCTGCCCATCATTTTCCAGGGTCACAAAGACGCCTTGCACTAAAGAAAGCAGATTTGTATGCTTACCATCTCCGAGGTAGGTCAATGTTGTCGTGCCATTTTGTAGAGAGAGCGGACCCAAAGGCACAGCCTGGCCTCTTGTGTTTTGCAGCCAGGCAAAATATCTTTTTCCCTGTGGAGGCGATGGGACATTTTGTAGTTGAATACGAAGTGTATCTTCGTGGCCAAGGGCATCATCCTGAAAGAAGACATGCCCTATAGCGGAATTTGCTGAAAGCGCCGGCGCATGCCGACTGCCATTAGTAAGAAAAAGACTAACTCCCAAAGCTCCAACCACGACAAGTAACAAACACAAAAGACCAATCATCAGTACCATCGGCGATAAAGCATTACTACTGCGGAACTTCATAGTATCCGCTGCCACTAAAGGCGTAGCGTGATGAGTTGATGTTTGTTGCATTGAGGGAGTGGCGAATTGGCCTGTTGCCTGTGTTGGCGTCTGTGGCACGGGAAGAGGTCTAGAACTAGACCTCCCATCAGCAGCGGGTACGGCTAGCGGCTCCGATTGGAAAGAATCCTGTTGGAGGTGACCCGTAATGCGTGCACTCCTCGTATCCGCCCGCGTAGCAGGTTGCGATGCAACGACGGAAGGTAATGGACCCGAGACACCAAGAATGGTCGCCATATTGCCAGTAAAAGGCGTCTGCGATGATGGTGGTCGCAAGGGTCCACTATGAGGATATGCCAACGTTTCCCCCAGCGTTGGTTGTTTTATCTCGAGCACAGCCTGAGAGGACTGCCCCCCTGCGCATGCCTCCCCAACAGCCATCGCCAGGGCTAAAGCTGAGGCAAAGCGTGTCTGCGGCTCTTTTGCTATTGCTCGTAAAATCACCTCAGAAAGGGCGGGAGGAACATGGGGATTAATCAATATAGGTGGCGTGGGCAGAGTATTGACATGTTGCATCATAACGGCAACCTGGCTGTCCGCATGAAACGGCAGCACACCTGTACACATTTCATACAGAATAATGCCCAGGGCATAGATGTCGCTGTATGCATCGGGATTATTACCCTTGACCTGCTCAGGCGAGAGATAGTTCGATAAAGCCCTATTTTTATTGCCTGGCAGGTTCGCAATACCAAAGTCAGTTAGTTGAGCCTCTGCCCCGGCAATATCCACCGTATTATGCAAATCCAGCAGAATATTTGTTGGCTTGATGTCTCCATGCGCAATATTCTGCCCATGGGCATAATCCAGGGCCTGTCCCAGGCTATTGAAGAGATACACAATATCGGAGACGGACGGGAAGTTACTTGAGCGCGAGGTACGCCGGATACTGTCGGCAAGGGTTAATTGTCCCTCCACATAGTCCATAACAATATAGGGTGTGGTGCCGTTGGTATTACCAGGACGTGAAATATTTACTTCATGCACCTTAACAATATTTGGATGATGCAATGAAATAATGGGTTGCCAATTCTTCATGAAGAGAGATATAAAATTTGGATCAGACTGGAGCAAATCGGGATGGAGCAATTTTACAGCAACATCACGTCGCGCCTGTAAATCATATCCTTGCCAAACTTCACCTGCGCTCCCGCTTCCCAGTAATTTCCTCAGTTCATACTTACCGAGGCGTCTTGGGCTTGTGCTCATACCTGTCACCCTTTATCCCTAAAGAATCAGTAAAGCTTTAAATTGACCCATCATTAGCATACCAGATTCCAGACAGGTGTTCAAGTTTTTAGGATTTTTCTCCTATGTCAAAGTAATGGAGGTTATAATAAAAACGTTACCAGGAACGTTACTGCAAACGTCTGAGAGAAAAAGAAAAAATAACTACAATACAATGGGAAAGGCAATAACGCGTGCGCTTCAGTCTACAAGATGTTAAAAAACAGGTGCAGCGGCGTGGCAGTGAACTTTATGTGAATTTGCATTTTTTACAGCCCGGCGAACGAGCAAAAGAACTCACATCTCTCATTGCCTACTATGAACAACGCCTTGGTCAGCCCAGGCGTTCTTTCTCCGTTGATGATGCCCGCGCCTGCATAGGTGACTACCGGCTGGCCCATTGCCTCATAAGCAGCTTGAGCGCCTGGTATCAATGGCAGCAATGCTCCTGGTCAGAGGTACTTGAGCGCCTGGGAGGCGAAGCACACATACAGCTTACCGCAGCAGATATAACATCACCTGTCTTGTTGCGGCTCGCACTCTTCAATCACGTCAACGATCTCTATCAGGGCTTTCTCTCGGCAGCACAACGAACTGAGGCTTTACAGGCCTTTGCCGAACGCTACCACTTAAGTGTTTCTGACCTGGAATATCTCCTTGCGCTTGATAGTGATGAGGAAGAGATACTCGTGCGTACCACTCCTACCTGTCCCCGCCACCAGGATGTAAACGGCCTTTACAACCAGTGGGCTTTTGAGGCCGCCTTATTCACCTCTTCGCAAGTGCGCTTCGTCATTGACTGCGACGCTTTTGAAAGAGCCTCGCACGCCGAGAAGCAATCTCTCACACAGGCATCCATGGGTACAGGTATTGGAGCCGTCATCAAACGTCTATGTTTTCTTGCTCGTAAACTTGGTGTTTATTACGACCTTGCCTACGAAGAACCATCATCTCACAAAGCACCCCTGCTGCACCTCACACTTTATGGCCCGCAGGAGATGACAGGAACACCCCAACAGTATGGTCTGCGCCTGGCCCGCCTCTGCCGCCAATTGCTTGGCTATGGAATCGCACAACGACAACAAGCCAATGTTACCCCCATCCAACGCAAACAACCCACGCATAGCCAGGCCCTCAGCAGGGCTATTGTCGCTGCCGAGGCAACTGTACACTTCTTGCAGCGCGCCTACAGCTTTGCCATTGATAACACCGTGCTCACCCTTCTGCCACCAGTGGCAGCGATCCCGCAGACGCAGGAAACGGCCGGAACATCTACGGTTACCACCAGTACTCATCAGACATCATCCGTATTTGATAGTAGCATCGAGCAATCCTTCGCAGAAGCGTTTGCCTCCCTGGAAAATAGCCTTGCCGTTGATGGCTGGCATCTCCTGCGTGAACCAGAGCCGTTGCTACTTGAGCGCGGCATCTTTATTCCTGATTTCGTGCTCACCCGCGACAAGCAGCGCATTTACGTTGAGATCCTGGGCTTCTGGACTCCTGCCTATCGCGAACGCAAGATCCAGAAACTGCACCAGCTCCAGCATCGGAAAGATATCGTGCTTGCCATTCCCCTTGAAGCTCAGGCAGCATTCAGCAGCATTGCAGCACATTTTCCTATTGCCTGGTATACAAATCAGTTATCCGTCACCGAGCTTTTGCAGGTCTTGCGCAATCGCTACGACAACTTTGCTGAACGCTTAACCTTCATCGATGTAGCCGCTGTGAGAAAGCAGGTGGAAAGTAAAGGTTTGCTGCCGGAGCGGGCCTGCTATGAACTATTACATTGTTACCGGCGTTCAGAGCTGCCACTGGCAGCCACACATGTAACAGGGCAAAATATCGAGTTCGTCACGGGTATAGGACTCTATACAATCGCCTGGATGGAACAACTGCGAACTTCGTTCGTAGAATGGATAGACAGTGTCCGAGCCATAGGGTTGGCAGATGTCCTGCGCGAGAGTAAAATACGCTGGCCTCAATTAGCTAGCTGTGAAGATGCTACTATTGAAGCCATAATCAGCCTCTGGTCTGAGGTACATATACGCCGTACCTCTATTTTTGAGGCTGTCGTGGAGATTGTAGATCATTCATCAGATACAGCGCAATTGGTTACGCACGTTGAGCAAATAGATCCATACCATAGGCCGCCACCAAAGAAAACGGTGCATGAAAAACGTAACGCGCCTAAGAAGCGTGTTAATAAGGAGGCAGCCCAGGGAGATTTATGGCAATAGGTAAACTTGCACCTGTTTATGGTACACTCTGACAGAGAATTTAAAAGTATGCAAGATGGATTGATGATTGTATGGACATAAAAGAGCTGATTGGCGTTACCCTTGGTACCTGTACACTTGAACGGGTTATTGGTCGTGGTGGAATGGGTGCAGTATACCTGGCGCAACAATCGCGGCCAGTGCGTACTGTAGCAGTAAAAGTACTTATCCCCTCAAACACCTATGATCCCGATCAACAACGTGTCTTCCTGGAACGCTTTCGGCGTGAAGCCGATACTATAGCAAAGCTAGAGCACAAAAATATTTTGCCCATCTATGAATATGATGAAGCGCTTATCAATGCAGAGCACCTGGCCTACCTGGTAATGCCGTTTATCCGTGGCGGAACCTTGCGTGAGCGCATTGACGAGATGAATCGCAGCGGATCGCATTTTGACCTCACGGTCATTGCCAACTATATCAGCCAGGTGGCGGATGCTCTTAGCTATGCTCATAGCCTGGGTGTTGTCCATCGCGATATTAAGCCGGGCAACCTGCTCTTCCACCAGGATGGGCGCCTACTTCTCAGTGACTTTGGCATCGTCCGCTTAAAGGCTATGCCATCCTTGACCAGCATAGGTAGCTTTATCGGTACCGCTGAATATGCTTCGCCTGAGCAGATCAGTACCAGCGAGATAGATTTTCGCTCGGATATTTATTCTCTGGGCACCATTCTTTATGAATTACTCACGGGCAGCGTACCCTATACAGGTGCAACCCCCTTCGCAATCATGGCTGAGAAATTGAGTGAGCCTGTTCCTTCACTTTTGAGCAGTCGTCCCGACCTTTCACCAGGCATCGAAGCAGTCGTCATGAAAGCATTGGCAAAGAATCCTGCTGATCGCTACCAGACCGCGACCATGCTGGCAGCCGATTTGAGAGCATCAGCGGCATCTTCTTCCTCGTCCGCACTACGTTTGAGTGGTGATGCCGATAACAACGATCTGACAGTAGCAGAAAGGCCATGGGGAGTTGTTGCTCCTCTCAACGTAGTCGCGCCTGCCCACAATGCGCAGAATTTCATTCCTCCCACTCAACCGGCCAGGCCTATACCTCCTGGCAACGTCCCCTGGCAGCAAGCGCCAGGACAATGGCAATGGCCTTCGCAGGCCCAGGCCCAGCAGCAAGCACAAAGTCCCGTGGGATTGCTAGCGCCAGGAGTCCCTAACACCCCTTTACCGAATACAGCTTACGAAAAGACAGATCCGAAGAACCCTCTAAAGGCTCCAAACACTCCTGTGTTCCGCGAGGCTCGCAGGGTGTTCTATTATGGAACAGCTTGCATTGCCCTCCTCCTACAATTTCTTGTCTTTGTCCTCGTAGTCACACCAAGTAAAGATGGCACGCAAATTGTGGCTTTACTGGGCGTGCTGACAGGTAGTGGCATCAATCTCCTGGCCCTGGCAGCTCTAGCCTTTGCAGCAGTGACACGCAGCCGCCCAATACGCAGGTTTCTCTATCGAGGCTTGATAGCAACCTTGCTTGCTCCCCTGTTGAGTGGCCTGTTTATCAACCTTGGCGGAGAAAATAATCATCCTCTGCCGATTGCAGCCTACATCATCCTTCTGATAAGTAATCTGTATGTTATGCGCCAGCTAGGTAAAGTTGATGCGGCTAAAGAGCAGGTCATAGTTGCGCCCGTTCACTGGTGGCCAGCCATCATGGGAGCATTAACGGGCCTGTTACCACTGGTAATTATCCTGACATTTGCTCTTGAAGTTCCTTTTTCGCATTTACAGCATGTCCCACCACTCTTCAACCTGCTGGGAACGTTGTTTGTTGTTTTTATCGGCACTCCCACCCCGGGAGCGGTCATGGCCATACGGCTTGCAGAGAATATGCGCTTTCCCGATCTCCTACGCAGCAGTGCCATCTCAGGTATGCTCATGTTCACCGGAGCATCTATGCTGGCCGTCATCTGGGGACTACTCTTCCCCAACCACACCCAGTTCCTCTATGAATTGGCCCAACCAGGTGTAGCAACAGCTATGCTTATAATCATAGCCGTTCTCACTGTGCTCGGCTCTTTACGCGGCATGCTGGACGCCTGGATGTACCAGCGTATACGCAAGAGCAGAAAAACGACGCCGTGAGCGAAGAGACAGACGGTCAAAATAAAGCGGAATAGTAAATTTGTTCTAATTTACCTGGCAAACCTCTTGAACTTTTCCAATAGTGAGTGTATACTCGTTCTAGAACAAATTTTCAATGACCAATTTTGATTCAGAGAGGACGGTAATGATGTGGACCAGAAGCGCATGCAGGTACGTGAGAGAAACGTCCCTGCGCAACCAGTTCAAGTAAAAAGTCAGGAAGAATCCCCCGAGGATGAATACGACGATGTCTGGCCTATGCGTATGTCTAGTAGTGCGCGTCGCTATCAAGGGTTAGCGGATGTTAGAACGGAAGTGGAACGTACTCGTGCTGACGTACAGTCTCTGGCGAGCCAACACACCTACAGAGTTGCACATACTGAAAAGTCAACCGTCCCACCTCGACGTGCTACTACTCAGGGCAGTATCCCAGTCGTACAGGGCCAACGGCGTCGAATAATTCAGAGTGATGATGTTACAAGTAGGCACAGTGATCAATTGGAGCTTAGTGAACCTGGCGCTAAACCACGTTTACATTGGATGGTATTTGTAGGCATGGCCATGTTTACCATGCTCATAGGCTGGGTGGCCCTGACAACGTTAGCAAATTGGTGGCAAGTCACCCAGGACGATTGGCACTACGGACGACCACGAACATATCAAATAGATATAGCCGTTGGGCACAACGATTCAGCAGCCAATCCAAGCCATTTTATAGCACTTAATTTAAATCGCCACATTGAGGTTATTGAGTTTCCTGGTAATGATGCCTCGAAAGCCAAAGTTTATATTGGCCCTACATTAATTGGCCCCGGCCAGGAACTCGCAGTAGTAACCCTCTCGTTTAAAGATGTCAATGGTGATGGTCGCCTGGATATGATTGTCAACGTACAGGATAGCCATATTGTGTTTATCAACGACAATGGTCAATTTCGCCCAGCCAGACCCGGTGAAAATATACAATTGCAATAGGACTATAGTATTGCAAAGAAAGGACCACCACATATACCAGGGGTCCTTTCTTTGCAATACTGCATATTCTTTACTATACGACCATGCTTATCCGACCGAAACCACCTCCATCTCACCAGTATTGCCGTGTTTGTCAACAGTGGCTTGAACCGGCGGAGATGACGTTGTCGGAATGGCTATTACATGCATCGACGTTGGTGCAGAGGTAACAGGCAGGGAATTTGTAAATGAAGTTGACTCTTCAGATTGCATTGCATCTGTTGGATGTGAGCGTAATGCTAGCACTGCGAAAGTGACCATCCATGCTAGTAGAAACCCTATGAGAGTGCCAGTCAAAAGCACATGGGTAGCTGTTAGCGTGGTAGTTGCATCCATTGGTGAGTCCTCTTTCAAGTTCCTTTAGTCAAGAAGTTTTATTATATCCTTGTATTTTCATAGACGAATGTCATCAGCTATATTAACGTTGGTTATACCTCATTGTAGGTAATTGGTATACTTGTGTGAGCCAAGTATACCAATTACCACCCCAAATATACTTATATAGAGAGACGGGAAACAACCTTAAAAAGTTTCAGACATACTCCTAAGTTACTATCAATATAGGTATATCTGCCTAACCGGGAGCTGGGGGACATTCCCAGGCTAAACGTTCTGTGCAATAGCGAGTGCATCACCTTGTGCATTTGACAAAAACCTGTCAAAATAGCGATAAGTCTAAACGTTCAATCAAGATAGTATGAGGAAGGAATAAATCGCATGGAACAAGTGAATTGGCAGCGAACGCGCGACATCCTGATCAGTATTATCTGCATTGGTATTATCTTATGGTACGCCTGGGGTCTTTTACTAGGACTTTTCGTCCATGCCGTTGTACTGTTGCTGCTTTCACTAGCAGTAGCTTTTTTGCTCACCCCGGCGGTCAACTTCCTGGAATCGCGAGGTCTGCCACGAGTTGTTGCAACCATTAGTATGTACATTATCGTAATCGCAGTTTTGGGCGCACTTGCCTACGCCCTTGTTTTTTCCCTCATTCAACAGGTGTTAACGTTTCAAGCCACGATCACCAATTTCTTTACCGCGCTTCCCGTCCAGTACGAAACATTCCTCAAGTTCTTACGAAATCAGGGTATTCCTGAGGCAAGTATCTCCACTGCGCTCAATCAGATTCAGAGTCAGGCCACCGACTTCGCCAGAACGGCGGCATCCAATGTATTAAATATCGCTTTTATTGTAACAAACACCCTGATTGATTTCCTCCTCGTACTTGTCTTGAGTTTCTACTTTACCCTGGATGGCAAACGAGTACGAGATGGTTTGGTCAGTATCGCTCCTAAAAGCTGGATGCCACATGTGCTCCTCTTTGAAGACGCATTGAATCGCGTAGTAGGCAACTATATTCGTGGACAACTCACATTAGCAGTTATTATCGGTGTACTGGCAGGCATGGGTTGTGCATTTCTGGGGTTAAGTCCGTACGCCCTGATCATTGGTGTGCTGGCCTTTCTCTTCGAAACGATCCCGATGGTGGGACCGGCCCTGGCTTCGATACCTGCCATTCTGCTCTCGTTGTTACTACCTGATCCTTTTCCACGCACCATCTGGATCATCATTTACTTCATCGCCGTCCAGATGATTGAGAGTAATATCCTTGGTCCACGTATCGTCGGTCATGCCGTTGGTTTACACCCGGTAGCATCAATTCTCGCCTTGATTATCGGTGCCCAATTGTTCGGCGCCTTTGGCGCATTACTAGCCACTCCGATTGTAGCTGCCTCCTGGGTAGTTATTACTAGCCTTTATCGTTCCGCACGTGGTGAGACTGCCGACCAGATTTTGGCAAATAAACGGACAGGGTGGGTCATTCGTAGGAGGAAAACCCAGTTTTTGGGAGATGATAGTAAACCCGATAATCCGGGAGACGAGCAACATATATCGCCAGAAATACAAACAAATAATGAGGTAGAAATAGATAAGCAGCAGGGTAGCGACCAGATTGAAACGAATTCAGCTCACATCAAGGGAACTTCGATGCATTTAGAGCACATCGATTTATTGCGTCCTATTCCCGATACCAAATTACCAAAAGAGCATATAGAAAAAGAGGAGTATTAAGCTTAATACCCCTCTCCAGCTTCGGTGGCTTTTCTTAGCATGAGTTATCCCGGATTTTTAGAAAAAACCGCATGCCTCTGCGAGGCAGCACCAAGCATGAAAAGAGGGGTTCAATCCTCTTTTCGGAGGAAAGTTCTTTCTCGTGGAGCCGCCGTATCAAGGCGCCCGGCAGGCGCCTTGATACGGCGGCCCCACGAGTAAGATGTTAGATTGTGATGCGTCAAGAAAAGAGAGAAACCAATTAGCTAGTGGTACCCAAAGCTGTGCGCAGCGCCTCTTCACCTTCACGACTTACAAGTGCATAGACTTCGTCGTTGGCTAAAATCTTTGTATCCGCGGTGGGAACAATATACTCTTTATCACGGATAATCAGGGCAATGTTGCCGCTACGAGGGAGATTAATGGTGTTCAGCGTTTTGCCCACAATAGGTGAATTCGCTGGAATACGAATCTCCATAATTTCTAAACCAGCACGCTTTAGCGTCATCAATGTGACGAAAGTTGAGCCGGGGATCTCAGCTTCAATCAACGAGAGAATGGATTTTGTAGGGCTGACCGTGACATCAATCCCAAGTTTTTGGAAAATGAGCTCATTTTTAGGATTGTTCAAGCGAGCAATGGTGCGACCTACGTTGAAGCGCTTCTTTGCCATCTGACAGATAACCAGGTTATCGTCGTCTTCGCCTGTTACCGCAATGACGATATCTGCACGACTGGCACCCACTTCCTCCATTGTTCTTGCCTCACAGGCGTCACCGCGCACAACGGATTGACCAAGTTCATCGCTAAGCGCTTGAAAGCGAGCGCTGCCTTTTTCTAACAAGAGTACTTCGTGCCCCTGGTTCAACAAACTCTTGGTCAGATAATAGCCAACGTCTCCGCCGCCACCGACAATAATATACATATGAGTACCTCGCGATCTTCTTCTTTACTTTACACGTTACTTATTATTCTCAAGGGCCTCAAACAACATTTGTGCCCCTATTACCGTCGGACAGATAGTTTCAAGGCCAAGCTCATTGTATGTACTTTCGCGAATGGGATCATAAATCCGGCAGACTACTTTTTTTACCTTGAAAATTTCTTTGGCAATCTGACTGGCCATGATATTACGATTATCACCATTCGTAACTGCGGCAAAAGCATCCGCATCTTTAATACCGGCGCGGATCATTACCTCTTCATCCACGCCATTACCGATTATTGTATCGCCATTGAACTTGGGGTCCAGGCGTCGAAAAGCCTCATTGCTATAGTCGATGACAGAGACTTGATGCCCTGCCCGATCCATCATAGTTGCCAGGGCCGCGCCCACACGACCACAGCCAAGGATCACAATTTTCACCGCTTGCCTCCTAATCGATCCAGAGGACCAAATTTATATTCCATTTATCTTAATGCATATTACTGGTTACTGGGTATATCTCCCATCAGATGGTATTATAACACCGCGATGATAAAGGATACAGGTATATCCCACGCTTTTTATCAAGCGCCATAGAATGGAATGAATGGATAAGAGGAGTTAGCTACATGGGGCCTCGTCGTTACATTTTACGTGAAGTTTCCGCCACGCAAGAAAAAGAATGGGATCAATTCGTTACCAATCATCCCCACGGTCATTTTCTGCAAAGTTGGGGATGGGGCGAGCTCAAAGCCAGCGCAGGTTGGCACCCCCTACGACTGGCCCTCTTGGATGGCACACAGATCGTGGCAGCAGCCCACATTCTATGCCGAGGGGCTGCTCATCTGCCTTTACAGGCTGGGCACCTGGCCTACATTCCCAAAGGGCCAGTGATCGATTGGGCAGATCCTCCTTTGTGCCAGGCTTTTTTTGCCCAACTCAACCCACAATTGCAGAGACGTGGCGCACTCGCGCTGCGCATGGAGCTGGCCCAACGCATCGAACTTGCAACAACCAATAAGATGATGGAAAGTTTTATCTCAACTCAATTTTATCCCGTGGCCCCCATTCAACCTGTTCGCACCATTTTACTGGATCTCACAGCAGACGAAGCGACGCTATTAGCGCGCATGAAGGAGAAATGGCGCTATAACCTGCGCCTGGCTGAGCGTAAAGGGGTCAAAGTACGTGCAGCACAGAGCGTTGAAGATGTACAAGCATGGTATAACCTTATGCAAATCACCAGTGAGCGTGATCAATTTGGTATCCATACACTGGACTACTACCTGCAAACCTGGCGCATTTTCATGCCACGCCAACAGGGGCGTTTATTCTTAGCAGAATGCGAGGGACAACTCCTGGCAGGCATTTTTGTAAGTTTATATGCGAAACAAGGCATCTATCTTTATGGCGCATCAAGCAACGAGCAGCGCAATCTCATGCCCAATTACCTTTTACAATGGGAAGCGATACGCTGGGCCAAAGCACAGGGTGCAAAGCAATATGACTTCTGGGGTATTCCCGCCACGGATGCTGAAGCAGAAGCCATGGCCGGCGTCTATCGCTTCAAAAGCGGCTGGGGAGGCGAAGTTGTGCGCTTTGTGGGCTGCTACCAGCACGTTTATCATCCTCGCGCAATGAGCCTGGTGCAAAGATTCATTTCAATATAAGGGAGTATACATAGGGACATTCGCCATGCTCTATTCAATTTCGGTGTGTAAGTACCGATAGACCTAT
>WNFM01030483.1_pt11 | contig 14017 bp, 18 predicted proteins | sample 5400271 | NCBI WGS metagenome assembly WNFM01 (sample SAMN13153352, study PRJNA577476) | soil metagenome | isolation source: 60 cm saprolite on Douglas fir-dominated hillslope | place: USA:California | collected 2013-09-17 | reverse complement strand
CGGGGAGCGCAGGTGATCTCGGTCGACGGGGCCGCGATTCTCGACGGCGATCCCAGCGTGCTCAACGCCGGATTGTTTCCGGTGGGCGCCGGCGAGCAGCACAGCTTCGTCATCCAGGATCGCGGTGCAACCTCGACGCGCACCATCACCATGACCTCGGCCGCTCTCGCCAGCCCGCCGGTGCAGAAAGTACAGATCCTCCCCGGCACGACCGTGGGCTACATGCTCTTCAACTCGTTCATCGCTACCTCGGAAAAGGAGCTGGCCGACGGCATCACCACGCTCAAGAGCGCGGGCGCCACCGACCTGGTGCTCGACCTGCGCTACAACGGCGGCGGCATCCTCGATATCGCGTCGGAGCTCGCGTACATGATCGCGAAGCCGTCGGCGACGAGCGGCAAGACGTTCGAGAAGGAGATGTTCAACGACAAGTACGGGACGAACGATCCGATCGGCGGCAACCCGCCCACGCCCTTTTTTACGCGAGCTTCGGGTTATTTCAGCCTGCCCGCGGGGCAGACGCTTCCGCACCTCGATCTCGACCGCGTCTTCGTCCTCGCCGGCGGCAACACCTGCTCGGCCAGCGAAGCGGTGATCAACGGGTTGCTAGGCGTCGGCGTGGCTGTGAACCTCATCGGCCACACCACCTGCGGCAAGCCCTACGGCTTCTATCCCCAGGACAACTGCGGAACGACTTTCTTCTCCATTCAGTTCAAGGGCGTGAACAACGCCGGCTTCGGCGACTACGCCGACGGCTTCACACCGAGCGGCAGCACAACCGGAGGGCCCGCGTCGCCGCCGGGATGCGTAGTGGCCGACGATTTCACGCACGACCTTGGCGATCCCGCAGAGGCGCGCCTCGCTTCCGCGCTCAACTTCCGCAGCGGCGGATCGTGCCCCGCGGCGACCTCGAGAGCCGAGGCGCTCTCGGCCGCGGCCGCAGACGTCACGCTCGTGCGCAACCCGTTTGTCGAGAACCGGATCCTCTGGCGGCCTCGGTGATCCGCGGGGTGTTCGCGGCGCTGCTCGCTTCCTGCGCCACGCCCGCCGGACTCCGCAGCGAGAACGCGAGCGAAGGAGTGCCGGCGGTGATCGTCGATCCCACGCCGCAGAGCCGGGCCGCGCTGCTGCAAGCCGTCGCCGGCGCGCTCAACGGCGCGCAGCCGCTGCTCGCGGACGATGCCCTCACGCGGGAGAGCACGCTCCTCGTCGAGAGGCGCCTTCTCGAGGGACGCGACCGCGTGGCGCCCGAAAAATTCCGGCTCCTCCTCATCGACGCACGCTGCGTTCTCGTGCACGAGACGAGCGGCAAGCGCGCGGTGCTCGCCGGGACAACCTGCGCCGCCGCGCCGGTTCAGTGAATCGCGCCGAGCAGCGCGCGAGTGACCGAGAACACCAGGGCGGCCATCGCGGCTGATGCGGGAATGGTCATCACCCATGCCCAGACGATGCGGCCCGCGACTCCCCAGCGCACGGCGCGGTTCCCCTTGGTCGCGCCCACGCCGACGATGGCGCCGGTGATGGTGTGCGTGGTCGAGACCGGAATGCCCAGCTTCGAGATGGCGAGGATGGTCACGCCGCCGCCCGTCTCTGCGCAGAAGCCGCCGATCGGCTGCAGCTTGGTCAGGCTGTGTCCCATGGTGCGGACGATGCGCCAGCCGCCCAGCGCGGTGCCGAGGCCCATGGCGGCATGGCAGAGCAGCACCACCCAGAAGGGCACGGTGAAAGCGCGGTCCGCCCAGATGGTCCCGTAGAGCACCTAGGAGAAGATTCCGCTCGAGACGATCTGCAACCGCCGGAACCATTTGTCGACTTGCGCCGGCGAACGCCGCCGCACCACCCAGGCGGTGAGGATCATCATGGTGGTCCCGAGCGCCATGCCGATCACCGGCGAGAGGACGATGAAGATCGCGATCTTGATGATGCCGTCGGCGACCAGGCCTCCGGTGCCCAGCGCGGGCAGGGTTCCGCCGATGAGCCCGCCGGCGAGCGCATGCGACGACGACGACGGCAGGCCCCACCACCAGGTGAGCAGGTTCCAGATGATGGCGCCGAGCAGCGAAGCGAAGATCACCAGCAGCACGGTGGTGGTGCCGTGCGCCTTGAGTTGATCGAACTGGATCACGCCCTTGCCCATGGTGTTGGCGACCTTCACTCCACCGCCGAAGGCGGCGATGAAGTTGAAGAAGGCCGCCCAGGCCACCGCGACGCCCGGGGAGAGCACGCGCGTCGAGACCACGGTGGCGATCGAGTTCGCCGCGTCGTGAAAGCCGTTGATGAAGTCGAAGATCAGCGCCAGGGCGATCAGCGCGATCACGATCGAGAGCATCAGGCGTGCTCCAGCACCACGCCTTCGATGACGTTGGCCACGTCCTCGCAGCGGTCGGTGGCCGTCTCCATCAGATCGTAGATCTCCTTCCACTTCATGATGCTGAGCGCGTCGGCACCGCTCTTGAAGAGCGCGGCGATGGCGGCGCGGCCCAGCGCGTCCGCGTCGCTCTCGAAAGTCTTGATGTCGCGGCAGGCGGCGAGGATTTCGGCGGGGTTCTTGATGGTGCGCATCAGCCGCACCGCCTGCTGCAGCTTCTGGGTGCAGGGCACGAGGATCTTCGCCATATCGCGCGCGGCCTGCGGCACCGGTCCGACCTCGTAAAGCAGGAGGCGCTCGGCGGTGGCGTCGGTGAGGTCGAGCACGTCGTCGATGCGGCCGAGCAGGCGGTGGATCTCCGCGCGGTCGAAGGGCGTGATGAACTGCTTGTGCAGGCGCTCGAACGCGCGATGCGCGATCTCGTCGCCGTGGTGCTCGACTTCCTTGATGGCCGCGACCTTGCGCTCCACGTCGGTGAAATCGTCGAGCAGCGCCGAGAGCAGCTTCGCGCCGCGAACTGTCGCGTCGGCCTGGGCGTCGAAGTCGTCGAAGAACGCGTCCGACTTCGGCATCAGCTTTTCAAGCATGCGGCTCTCTACACGGCGAATGTGACAGCCATGTGACATTGAGTTCTTGGGGGGTCCAGGGGGGAGCGAGCTCCACCCTGGTGGAGGCGCCTGAGGCGCCGGATCGCCCAAGCGTGGGCCAGGGCCGAGAGGTCAACGCAAGCCAAACGTGGGGTCATGCCGTGGGGAGCTTGACCCAGAAGCGAGAGCCGTTGCCGGAGCTTTCGACGCCGACTTCGCCGCCCATCACCTGCGCGAGGTGCTTGACGATGGCGAGGCCGAGGCCCGTGCCGCCCAGCTCGCGCGCGCGGCCGGCGTCGGCACGGTAGAAGCGCTCGAAGATGCGCAGTTGATGCTGCGCCTCGATCCCCGGCCCGGTGTCGACCACCGAGACACGCGCCCGCCGTTCGGCGTGAACTTGACCGCGTTGTCGAGCAGGTTGACGAGAATCTGCTCGAGCGCGCGCTTGTCGACGTTGGCGCGCAGCCGCTCGGGCACGTCGGCGTCGAGGGCGATCCCTTTCTCCACGGCACGCACGCGAAACAGCTCGAGCGTGGCCGCCGCCAGCGGAGCGAGCTGCACCGGACCGAGCGCGGGCTTCCATGCGCCGGTCTCCAGCCGCGAGAGATCGAGCAGATCGTCGGTGAGCCTCGTCAGCCGATCGGCGTGGCGCGCGATCATCTCGACGAAGCTCCGCGCCTGCTGCGGGAGATCGAGCCCGCCCTCGAGCAGCGTCTCGGCCGCTCCGCGGATGGCGGTCACCGGTGTGCGCAGCTCGTGCGAGGCGTTGGCGATGAAATCGCGCCGCACCCGATCGGCCCTCCGCTCGGCGGTCAGATCGCGCACCACCAGCAGCGCGCGCGCGTGCGAGAGCGGGGCGACCTGCGCCTGGATCTGCAGCTCGAGCGCCGGCAGGCTCATCTCCCTCTGGTGCGGCCAGCCGGCCAGACCGCGGCTGCAGAGATCGAGCAGCTCGCTCGATCGCGTCGCCTCGAGGATGCTGGGCGCCGAGCCGAGGAGCTGCTCCATGCGCTGGTTGCGCGCCACGATCCGCGCGCCCACTTCCAGGAGCGCGGCGGCGCCGGGGACGCCTTCGAGCATTTCCTGCAAGCCCGGCGGCTCGCGTCCGCCAGACACCAGCGGCTCTCGACGGCGCAACTCTTCGATCAACTCGGGCGGCGGATTCCCCGCGCGCAGCTCGGCGCGCACCAGCTCGACCGCTTCGGCGAGCGTCGGTCTGCGCCCGAAGATCGCCATTTAGGTCTCCGGTTCGGACATGCGGTAGCCGATGCCGCGCACGGTCTCGATCAGCTCGCGCCCGCTGCCCAGCTTTTCGCGCAGCCGCTTCACATGCGTGTCGACGGTGCGCGTCTGCAGATCGCCGGTCATCTCCCAGACGTCGTGCAAGAGCTGCTCGCGCGTCTGCACGCGCCCCACCCGCGAGAGGAAAGTGGTCAGCAGCTTGAACTCCAGCGCGGTCAACTCGACCTCCACTCCGTCGACGTAGGCGCGGTGCGCTTCGGGATCGACCCGCAGCGGCCCCAGCGTTTCGCGCGGCCCCGCGGGCTCTCCAGGCGCGTTGCGGCGCAGGATGGCCTTCACCCGCAGCACGACTTCACGCACGCTGAACGGCTTGGTGATGTAGTCGTCGGCGCCCAGCTCGAAGCCGACCACGCGATCCACTTCGTCGCCGCGCGCGGTGAGCATGATGACCGGCAGCGTCGCCGTGCGTGCGCTCGACTTGAGCTGCCGGCACACCTCGGTGCCGGGCAGATCGGGAAGCATCAGATCGAGGATAACCAGATCGGGCTGCACCTCGCGCACGCGGGCGAGCGCCTGCGCCGCGTCTCCCGCCGCTACCGTGTCGTAGCCCGCCTGCTTGAGCGCGAACTCCAGCACGTGCACGATGTCGCGCTCGTCGTCGACGACGAGGATGCGCTGCCGGGTCCGATTCAATTGACGCTGCCGGGCTGCGTGAGTGGAAAGGCCGCGATCTCGGCGTCGAACTGCCGGCCGTCCTCGGTCACCATGCGGTAGGTGCCGTGCATCGAGCCGTGCGGCGTCTGCAGCACGGCGCCGCTGGTGTACTCGAACTTCTCGCCCGGGCGCAGCACCGGCTGGTTGCCGACCACGCCGTCGCCCTTCACCTCTTCGCGCTTCCCGTTGCCGTCGGTGATGATCCAGTGGCGGCTGCGGAGCTGCGCGGTGGCCGAGCCGATGTTCTCGATGCGCACGGTATAGGCGAACGCCCAGCGCCCCGAAGAGGACTGCTCCGGCAGGAAGCGGCTTGGGTGACGGCGACCGACACGACCGCGAGGTTGCCAGCAGGCGCGTCTTCGGGCAACTCCAAGGCCGTGCCCGACAAGCGCTACATCACCAAGGCTGGATTCGAAGCGAAGCGGGAGGAGTTCCGCCGCCTGCTCTACGACGAGCGCCCGCGCGTGACGCGCGAAGTGACCGTGGCGGCCGCGCACGGCGATCGCAGCGAAAACTACGAGTACAAGCTGGGCAAGAAGAAGCTGCGCGAGATCGACGCGAAGCTGCACCGGCTTCAGAAGCAGATCGAGGCGTATGAAGTGGTCGACCCGGCGACGCGGCAGAAGACGGAGCGCGCCTTCTTTGGCGCCACCGTCACCGTCGAGGACGAAGAAGGAAATGAGACTACCTATCAAATCGTTGGGGGCGACGAGCTGGACGAAGCGCTCGGCACCGGGCGCATCAGCTACGAAGCCCCGCTCGGCAAGGCTCTACTCGGAAAGCAGGAGGGCGACGCGGTCCGCGTTCAGCGTCCCAAAGGCCCTGCGGAGCTGACGGTCGTCAAAGTCGAATGGAAATAGTAAAGAGTGCGCTCTCTCAAGGAGGTCACATGCACCGGATCACGATCCTGTTCGCCAGCGCGACTGCGCTCCTCGCTGCGCCGCGCGCGTTTGCACAAGCTGCAGCACCTGCGGCGGCGACCGCCACCGCCAGCCTGAGCGACGCTGCCGGCAAGCCGGTTGGCTCGGCCAAGCTCACGCAGACCGCGCACGGCATCCTCATCGCCGTCGACCTGCACGACTTGAAGCCCGGCACACACGCGATTCACCTGCACGAAACGGGCAAGTGCGAAGGGCCGGCGTTCAAGAGCGCGGGCGGGCACTACAACCCGGCGCACAAGCAGCACGGCTTCATCACGGCGGAGGGCGCGCACGCCGGCGATCTGCCGAACCTCGAGGTGCCCGCGAGCGGCAGCGTCAAGGCCGAGTTCATCGCGGGCGATGCGACCTTCGACACGCTGCTCGACGCGGACGGCGGCGCGATCGTGATCCACGCCAAGACGGACGACTACAAGAGCCAGCCCGCGGGCGACGCCGGCGATCGCGTCGCGTGCGGCGTGATCCAGAAGGGCTGAGACTCAGCCGACCGTCGGAGGTCTGCGGCGTCCTTCCCCGATGCGATGCGGCGGAAGCGGGGAGAATTTCCTCGCGGGAGTCATGACGCACTGGCTCACGCCCGGGATCCGGGGCCTCTTCCGGAAATCTTGCGAAACACGGATTGTGGCGCGCGAAATGCTAATAGGCCACCCGGTAGTCAAACCATACCGGGGAGGGACCCATGAATCGCTTCATCGTTGGAATCTGTGCTGCGTTTGCTCTGGCGTCCGGCGTCGCGCTCGCGAAGGGGCCGATGGCCGGCCATCCGAATCTCAAGGCCGCGCAGGGACACCTCAAGGCGGCGTACGAGAAGATCACCGCCGCGCAGAAGGCGAACGAGTACGACATGGAAGGCCACGCTGCCAAGGCGAAGGATCTGATCGAGCAGGCCGACAAGGAGCTGGCCCAGGCCGCCGAGAAAGCGACCGAGAACAAGAAGTAGCAAGGCTCTTGGGCGCGCCGCTCCTCGCGGGCGGCGCGCTCTTTCTATGCGCGCGCCGCGTGCAGCACCGGTGCCCAGCGCAGCGCGAGCGCGTCCGCCAGCACCAGATGCGTCTCGCCCGTCATGAGCAGTTGCCGGAAGGGCGGCCCGCTGTACACGCGCGTGCCGTTGGTGCTGGCTGTGTCGATGGCCCACACCTCGTCGTCGACGCTGAGCAGGACGAGATGGACGCGCGAGAGGTTGCCCTCTTCGAGGCCGCCGTGGCTGCAGCGATCGTCGCGGCCGACCAGGATTCCGCGCTCGAGCTGATCGCTCCACACCGCGTGCGTCGAGGTGAGATCTCCCGCCTGCGGCGAGCTCGACTGGATGGTGATGGTGGCCAGCCTGACCGCGTTGGGCGACGGCGCGGAGCGCGACTTGAGCGGCTGCGGCGGCGGCAGGATCTCCTGATCGCGCGGCGCGAAGCCGCGCCAGGTTTCGTCGGCCTCCTGGGTCCACGGCTTGACGTGCGGGCCCGTCGGCAGGAGCAAGAGCACGTAGCTCGAGACCTGGATGAAGAGCGGCCCCTTGCTGGCGATGGCCTCGCAGCGCTTGCCGTCCTCGCTCAAGAGACCGCAGCGCGAGCGCAGATCGATGGCGCGCAGATGAAGCTGCCCGTGCGGCCCGCGCGTCGCACGCACCAGCAGATGCCGCAAGGACACGTCGGTGTCGCGCGAGAGCACCACGTCGCACCGCTCGTGGCGGCCGATGATCAGGTGCGCGATTCCAGACGACGGAAGGCGCAGGTGCGCGTGCGCGTCGAAGACGCCGTTGCCGTCGACGGCGGCGATGAGCACGCCTTCGTGCGGTTGCGCCTGGTGCGCGGCCTTGAGCGCCGCGTAGTGCTTGCGGAAGACCGCCGCGAACGGCTCGGAAGCGAGGTCCGCCGGCCAGAGCTGCCGGGAGAGCGGGGCGTCGTCCGTCGGGTCTCTGGGCATCGAGGGAAGAGTAACACGCATGTGGCGGCCTGCACGCCTGCGGCGCATGGTATCGATCAGGCTCAGTCGGAGGAAATGTGGTTCTTCGGGAGATCGCAGATCGGGAGAGCGCGCAGCAGCAGCCGGACGCGCCGCGCGTTGGGTACCAGGGCGAACCCGGCGCGTACGGCGAAGTCGCCGCGGCCGCGCACGGCGGTATTCCGCAGGGCTACGCCAGTTTCGAGAAAGTGCTGGAGGCGCTCCGCGACGGCGGCATCGACGAGGCGGTGTTGCCGATGGAGAACGCGGTGGTCGGCGCCATCACTGAAGCGCTGGAGCCGTTCGCGCAGGCGGTCGTCGACGGTCTCGAGCTGGTGGCGGTGGGCCTGACCAGCGTGCCGGTGCGTCTGTCGCTGGCCGCGCGCCCGGGGACTCCGCTCAACGAAGTAAAGCGCGCCTGGTCGCACCCGGCGGCGCTGCGCCAGTGCACGCACCGGCTGGCCCAACTCGGGATCGAGCGCGTGGTTTGCTACGACACCGCGGGCGCTGCGCAGATCGTTTCGCACGATGCCTCGACCGACGCGGCCGTCTGCTCGCGCCGCGCGGCCGAGCGCTACGGCCTCGAGGTCCTGCTCGAGGACGTCTCCGATAAGGAGCAGAACGGAACGCGCTTCGTCCACCTGCGCATGGCCGACCATGCGCGCGCGCAGGTGCCGCTCGCGTTCCTGCGGACTTCGTCGATGACCGCCACCGGCCGCCTCGACGTGCTCACCGGCGCGACGCTGCTGCCGCTCGCCGGCAACGCCGAGTTCCCCGTGCGCATGTGGGTGCTCGGCGCGGACGCGGCCCGCCTGCAGGCGCTGGCGCCGGTGCGGGACGTGCAGGTGGTTTCGCTGGGCCAGCCCGCGGCGCAGGCGGCGCGAATGGTGCCGCCGAAGCAGGGCAGCGAGCCCGTGGTCAAGTCGCTGCCGCACGCGACCGCGCGCAAGCCGCTCACCATCGTGGAAGTGGGGCCGCTGCGGGTCGGCGCAGGGGCGCGCGCGATGATCGCCGGGCCTTGCTCGGTGGAATCGCCCGAGCAGGTGATGCGCATCGCCCGCGAAGTCGCTTCCTGTGGGGCGACCGCGCTCCGTGGAGGTATTTTTAAACCACGTACAAACCCTTACGCATTCCAGGGCCACGGCCTCGACGCGCTGGAGTGGATGGTAGCCGCGAGCAAGGCGACCGGCCTCCCGATCGTCACCGAAGTGATGGCGGTCGACCACGTGCAGGCGGTGGCCGAGAAGGCCGACATTCTGCAGATCGGCGCGCGCAACATGCAAAACTTCGATCTGCTGCGCGCGGTCGGGCGGGCGGGGCGGCCGGTGCTGCTCAAGCGCGGCGCGGGCGCGACCGTCGACGAGTGGCTGGGAGCGGCCGAGTACGTGATGGCCGCCGGCGAGGCGCGGGTGATCCTCTGCGAGCGCGGCATCCGCACCTTCGAGACCGCGACGCGCAACACGCTCGATCTGGGCGGAATGCTGGCGGCGCGGCCGCTCACGCACCTGCCGATCATCGCGGATCCGTCGCACGCGGCCGGTCGCGCCGATCTGGTCGAAGGCCTCGCCCGCGCGGCCTGGGCGGCAGGCGCCGACGGGCTCATCGTCGAAGTGCACGACGATCCAGCGCGCGCGCTCTCCGACGCGGAGCAGGCGCTGGTGCCGGCCCGATTCGCCGAGTTGTCGCGCGCGCTGGCACTGCATCCCGACGCGCGCTTGCCGCTCATGCAATTGCGCGCCTGGGTGGACGCCATCGATCACGATCTCGCCGCGCTGGTGCAGCGCCGCCTCGAGGTGGCCAAGGTGATCGGCGAGTCGAAGAAGCAGACGGGACGTGCGGTGCTCGATCCGCGGCGCGAGGCAGCCGTGCGGCGCACGTACAAGGAAGCGATGCCCGGCTCCAGCGACCTGGCCGACAAGCTGGTCGACCTGCTGATCGAAGCGGCGCGCGCGCAGCAGAGCATCGAAGATTAGTGAATCCGGGGACACCCTACAGATTTGAGTCGGAGAGACGAAAATCCGTATGGTGTCCCCGCATTATCCTCACTGCACTTGCACGTCCCGCTCGAGCCAGTCCGTCCCTCCGCGCCCGTCGCGCACCACCACCCAGAGGCGGACATTCTGCGCGGTGGCCGGAGAGGTCCAGTCGACCCACGTCGGCGCTTCCTGTCCGCTCGCGGTCGTGTCCGTCGAGCGCAGGGACGACATGCTCCCCGCCGTGGCGAAGAAGCTGAAGCCATAGCGCTTGGCCGGATCGTCCTTCAGCGCGGTCAGCGGCTGGAGTCGAACGACCTGGCTGAGCGCGATAGCGCCGCCGTCGCCGATCTCCAGATCAGTCAGCTCCGGATTCACGTCCGCCGATCCCTTGGCGGCGGTCCGCAGCGTGATGGTCTCGAAGCCGGAGAGCTCCGCCGCGGGCGCGCCCGGGAGCGAGGTGACCGAGCGCGCCGTAAAGCCGACCAGCAGCGGCACGCCGTTGTCCAGCGTCACCACCAGCCCTCCCGCGTCAAAGGCGCCGCCGTCGATCTGCGCCGCAGCCGCGAAAGCGAGGATGTTCGGGTCCGACAGATCGAGCTCGGCCGAAAGCGGTCCCGCATCTGGCAAGCCGATGCCCGCGTCCCCCGGGCAGTCGAGCGTTGGCGATGGCACGCCGGAAAGGTCGGTGCAGAGCGCGAAGCCGCGCCCGTCGGATCGATGGCCAGCGCCGTCAGCCGCGTCCTCGGCAGACCCGCGTCGGCCTGCAGGACCAGCTCGGGCGGATCGGCGCGCACCCCCAGCACGCGCAGCTTCGAGATGTGCTGCTGCTCCTCCAGCCCAGCGGGGCAGCCGGCGGCGAGGAACGCGAAAGCGAGAAGGGCGGCCCTCATTAGAACGACCCTTTCAATCCCAGCGTGGGAATGATCGGCAGCCCCTCGAAATACGCGTGCTGGGAGAAGTCGTAACTGTAGACCGAGCCTTCGATCGATCGATGGTTATATGCGTTCAATACATCGACATATGCGTCGAGCATCCAGGAATCGAAGGTCCAGGTGCGGTCGAGGCGGACGTCGAGCTGATTGAAGGTCGGAACCCGCAGCGAATTCGTCGGCCCATAGATGGGGATATACGCGTCGAAGTTCGCCAGATAGCGCGATCCGGTCACCNNNNGAGCTGCCATTTGGACGTGAATCGATAGGAGGCAATGATGGTCAGGTTATGCGTCTGGTCGAAATCGAAGAGGCGCTGCGCTTCGCCGGGGCGGTCGACGCGGTCGCTGCGCGACAAGGTATACGCAATCCAGCCGAAGAACCGCTCGGTCAGCTCTTTGCGCAGCAGCAATTCCAGCCCGAAGACGCGTCCATTGCCCGCGTTGTCGAGGAGCTGCGGCCGCGCCACGCCGTTCACCGTCTCCAGCGCATCGGTGCGAACGATCAGGTCGCTGAGCCCTTTGTAGAACGTCTCGACGCTCAGGAAGTAACCGGGCTGCGGCCGCACCTCGACGCCCAGCGTCGCCTGCCAGGCCCGCTCGGGAAGCACGGCGGGGTTGCCGAAGGGCTGCGCGGCGTCGCCGTTGCGCGCGCCTTCCGAATAGGTGCCGAGCCCGCCTTTCAATGCGAGCTGCTCCGAGAGCTCCCAGCGTGCAGAGAATCGCGCCGTCACCGTTCCGGTCGTGTGCGATTCCCTCGGTGAGTATCGATAGAGATCGGCGCGCAATCCCTCAGTCAGCGTCAGATTGGGCAGGAGCTTGTATCGGCTTTCCAGCCAGATGCCGGGTGAGAGCCGATTGAAGAGCGTCGGCGCCAGCGTGACGGTCGCGTCGTCGGGCCGCGGGCCCTGCGAATTGAAATCGCCTTCGCGGAAAAGAAACGATTGGCGGAAGACCGCGCCAACCTGAAGCCGCCGGTTGGCGACGTCGATACCTGCCGAGAACCCGAGCCGATCGGAAACGTCCCGGGACGCCGTGCTGCGCAGGAAGAGGTCGTGGCCGACGAGCGAGAAGTTCGACGGGCCCACCACGAAGCCGAGCTGCAGTTTCTCGAACATGGCGACGGTGGTGACCTGCGCGCCCTCGCCGCGCCACTCGTGCTTGAGGCGGAATTGCTGGAAACCGGTCTCCGCGTCGATGGAGCCGGAGAGATTGGGGTCCATATCGGTGGGGCGATCGAGGAGCAGCCCCAGCTTGTCGTCGGAGGTCAGGGCGATGAACGAGAATTGGTGCGCGCTGCCGGGCGGTTTGTAATCGAGCCGGAATTGCGCGTCGTAGTAGCGGGGCGCGACGGTCAGTCCCACATCGCCGTTGCTCGGAACCACCGCGCGAAGGACGTAATCGATATAGCTGCGGCGGCCCGCCAGCGCGACCGAGAGCCCCGGCGCGAGCGAGCCTTCCACCAGCGCGCTCGCCTCCAATAGATTCAGGTTGGCATATCCGTGCGGCTCGTCGCGCAGCTTGCGCGTGCGCACTTCCACCAGGCCGCCGGTCAGGTCTCCATAGGAAGCGCTGAAATTGCCCGGGATGTAATCGATGGCCTCGAGCAGGTCGGGATTGAAGGTGCTCGACAATGCGCCGAAATGAAAGAGCAGGGGAATCGGCTCGCCGTCGAGGTAGACGAGAGAATCGCCGGGTTTGCTGCCGCGGATGACGAGCAGACCTCCGCCGATGGGCGTGGTCCGCGCCACGCCGGGCAGGTCCTCGACGATCTTCACCGCATCGCCCTGCGCGCCCGGCACGCGGTCGGTCTCCTGCCGGCTCAGGGTCGTGCGCGAGATCTCGCGGCGCTCGCGCTCGCCTTCGACGGTGGCCTCGTAGGGATTTCCATATTCGGGTTGCAGGCGATATTCGACGGTCAGGCTTTCGCCGGGCGGAATCGTTTCGTGTGCGGTGAAGCGCAGGTACCCCGGCGCGGCGATGACGATCTCGACCGGAGTTCCCTCGGGCAGCCCGCGCAGCTCGAAGCGGCCGTCTCTGCCAGTGAGCGCCGCCTGATCTCCCGCGGTCACCTCGATGCCGGAGAGCTTGCGCCGCGGGTGGCGCGAAGCTGAACGCGTATTGAATGCGCACGGCGATCGGCGCCGCCCCGCGGTGCGCCGGCTCGAAGCGAAGCCTTGCAGCCGCCGCCAGCGCCGACTCGTCGAAACCCGGCTGCGGCGGAGAGAGGATCTTGAGGTTCTGCGGCAACCCCTGCAGGTCCACGTCGACCTGCAGGACCACGCGCGCCGGGCCAATCACGCCGGGCGGTGGCTCTGCCAGGACCGGCTCGATCAATCTGGGCGGCGTGAGCGGCTCGGGCGCCGTCTCGGCCGGCTTCTCGCGCACGGGATCGGGAACCGGCTGCGCCAGCGCCGCAGAGGAAACCAGCAAGAGCAGAAGGGCCCGGCGCATTGCGCGCAGCTTATAGCAGCCGGGCTAACGAGCCGGGTTGATGATCGGCGCGCTGGAGGTCGCCATCACCGCGGGCATGCGCATGCGGCGGCGTTCCTCGGCGATGCGGCCGAGCCGCTCCAGCGCGGCCGCCGGATTTGCCTCCAGCTCTTCGGCGAGCGAGAGCAATCGCTTCGCGAGCGCGCGCGCTTCTTCGGCGATGAAGCGGTTGAGCGCCGCCGCCCCGCCCACCGTGCCATCGCCCGCGAGCCGCGTCGTGTCTCGAAAACCGCCGGCGGCCAGCTCGCGCGCCAGAGGGACCGCATCGCGCGCGGCGAGCAGCGACTCCACCACCGAGGCGGCGGCGAGATACGGCAGATGCGAGGCGAAAGTGACGGCGCGATCGTGCGCAGCCGGATCGACGTCGAGCAACTTCTCCGCGCCGGCCGCCGTCCACAGTGCGCGCAGCCGCGTGCCGGCTTCCCGCCTGGCGCGCTCGTCCGTCGCGCCGGACGGCGGGCAGAGCGCGACCGTGCAACCCGAGAAGAGCGCGGGGTTCGCCGCGACGAAGCCGCGGTATTCGGTTCCCGCCATGGGATGCGCGCCGATGAAGACCACGCGCTCCTGCGCCGCTCCCAGCACGCAGATGCGCTCTTTCGCGCCACAAACGTCGGTGAGCAGCGCGCCCGGCCGCATGCGCGCGGCCACGCCGGGAAGGATGTCGATGAGCGCCTGCGCGGGCGTGCTCAGCACCACCGCGTCGCACACTTCGAGCGCCGCATCCTCGAGCGAAGTGGCCGCGTGGACCGCTCCCTCTTCCAGCGCCTGCTCCCGCGCGCGAAGGTCGAGATCGACGCCGATGATCCGCGTCATGGGCCGCGCTCGTCGGAGCGCCA
>WNFM01119094.1_pt3 | contig 14020 bp, 5 predicted proteins | sample 5400271 | NCBI WGS metagenome assembly WNFM01 (sample SAMN13153352, study PRJNA577476) | soil metagenome | isolation source: 60 cm saprolite on Douglas fir-dominated hillslope | place: USA:California | collected 2013-09-17 | reverse complement strand
CACGGAGCGTTCCAGGATCTCGCAGTGCAGGTACATCTGGCGGAGCTTCCTCTCGGCGTCGGCTTCGTCGCGTCCGTGAATCATGAGGTGCTCGACGACCAGGCCCTGCCGGGTGCGGATGCGAAAGCCGAATTTCGTCGTGTTCAATGACGGCAGCATGATCTCCTCGGAACTGCCTGTATAACATACCATTTTGGGGGTTGCAAGGCGCGGAACTTCGCCCGGAGGGATTGGCGCTCCGGAATCTTTGGGGGGGCACGGCGGACCGCGGCCCCATCACGCCAAGCTGATCAGCTCCCGGATTGCGGCGGAAACCGAGACCTGGGTCGACGGGTCCGCCTCCATCTGCTGCTGGACATCGTCCACGACGCGGTAGAACTGCGGATCGTTGATCAATTCTTCGCCGAGCTCCGACAGCAAGATCGACTCGACGAATACGCGAAACGTCTTGCGCCCCCGGTTCGGGTCGTCGCGGTCGATCGCCTTGATGCGCTGACCGATCAGCGCGGCGATGTCCTTGGGCGGGGATTTCGCCGCCGTACCGGCCGCGCCTTCACCCCGGCGCAGCCGCGGTTCGAGCGGCGCTGCGCGCGTCGCCAGCTGTTGCCTGATCACCGCGACGATTTGCCGGACGTTGCTGATCGAGGTCATCTCACCCCGGCGGCGGTTTCAAGTAGTCGGCTTCGGGCGACCGAGCTTCGCCGCTCAGTGCTTGCGGTAGCTGGAGACGAGGAAGTGCTGCGCGTCGGCGGCGTTTGCAACGGCCGCACCGGACGCCCCCGCCTGCTTCCGGGAAATCTCCTCGAGCACGAGCTGCATATCCCGATTCAACGCCGGATTCTCGGTGTTCGCCGCGATTCCCTCCTTCAACAGGATCGCCGCCTTGTCGAATTGCTCCTGGATCAGGTGGAGCAGCCCGGACTTGAAAAGATAAAGGGGATGCTCGTGCGGGAGCATGTCGAGCAAGCCCCAGGTCGCCGCCGCCTCTTCCACGCGCGCCAGGGTGAGGAACAGCAAGCCGAGCTGGAATCGCGCCGCCGCCAGCTCCGGCTTGCGCGCGAGCGCCGCCTGCATCTCCGAGACCGCCTGATCGTACAAACCCATTCCGGCGTACTCGGCGCCTAGGAGATAGTGCGGCTCGGCCATGCGCTCATCGAGCGCGATCGCCCGCTTCAGGTAAGCGATGGAAGCCTCGGAATCGTTGCCGGTGCTGGCGGCAAGCGCCATGCGCATCAATTGCGCCGCGTCCGGATCCGGTTTTCTTTCCGCGCTCGTCTTGATTTCGGTATCGATGGCGGCAGCCCTCTCGACTGCGATCCGCTCACTTTAAATGCGGGGAAGTCTGCGGGTCAAGCCTCATTCGCGTGAGCGCTAAAAAAAGTGTCCGAACGCTAAACCAATCCGCAAACCTGCGGATACCGCTTTGGCGGATGGAAATTAAACCAGCCGGAGCGGTGAGCTCGCGCTCGATGAGCAGGCGTTCATGTGTCGCGGCGCTAAACCGAACTTAAAAACTGCGGATAAAGATTTTACTAGGGTGTTTTGAAGCGTGATCGGGGCGGGAGTCGAGACCCGATCAAACAAGCGCTTGCGCAGCGGTTGAGACGGGACGCGAAACGAGGAGAAGGAATATGGCGGCGATCATCAGCGGCAACAGTCTGGGTCTGACCAACAGCTCTCTCGCTTCGCTGGGAGGCCAAGGCCTCCTCGGTACGGCGCAGACCGGCCGAGCGGGCGAGAACGTTTTCGTCGATTCGACCACCGGCAATCTGGTTCTCCAGCATCGGGACGAGCTGCTCCTGGGGCGCGGCTTGGACCTGGGGCTGGTGCGCACCTATAACAGCCAGGGGCTGTTGAACGACGACAACGCCGACAACTGGCGCATGGGGGTGTACAAGCAGGTCGCAGGGCTCACCGGCACGGTCAATACAGCTGGCAGCACGGTGCGGCGCACCGACGGGGACGGGGCCGAGAGCGTGTACACCTACAACGCGACCCTGGGTGTGTACGTCAATACCGACGGAGGCGGCGCCTTCGACACCCTGTCTTTCAACGCCACCGCCCAGACCTGGACCTTCACCGACGGGGCGAGCCAAGTCAAGGAGCTCTACGACAACGCCAACGGCGGGCGCATCACCCAGATGCAGGACACCGACGGCAACAGCCTCACCTACACCTACAACGCCGCGGGCCTCATCACCCAGGTGACCGACGCGAGCGGCGAGACCACGTTCCTCGATTACACCGGGACCAATCTCACGCAAATCCGCACGGTGATGGGCGCGAACACGCTGACGCGGGTGCGCTACACCTACGACGCGTCCAACCGCCTATCGCAGGTGATCGTCGATCTCTCGCCGCAGGACAACAGCATCACCGATAACAATACCTACGTTACGACCTACACTTACGATGGGACGAGCACGCGCGTGGCGACCCTCGCGCAGAGCGACGGCACGAGCCTCACCTTCGCCTACGTTCAGGTCGGGACCGCCTTCAAGGTGTCGAGCATCACCGACGCGCTGGGGCAGGTGACCTCCTTCAGTTACACCGCCGGGGCAGGGCCGTCGACGACCGTCAACGCCAACCCCGCAGTCCTCACGACTCCGACACCAAGTTGGTCGGGGGCGAGTCTGCTGGAGACCTCGGCCACGGCGGCCTCGATGCCGTTGATCGGGGCCGACGGTGCGGGCAACCTCATCGCCGTGTTTCGCCAAGGCAGCGATTTGATCGCGCGCCGTTACAACAAGGCGAGCGGCGTCTGGTCGGCGAACACGGTGCTCGACAATCGCACCAACGCGATCAGCGCCCCGCAGCTCTACGTCGACGCCTCGGGCAACGCGATCGCGACCTGGGGGCAATCCGACGGGACGGCGACCAGCACCTACGTCAACCGCTTCGTGAACGGCGCCTGGCAGGGCACGGAGCTGGTCGAGGCGGCTACGGTCACGATCGCCGAACCTGTGGCGACGATCAACGCCGCAGGCAATGCGGCGGTGGTATGGCATCAGACGAACGGCACGGTCGAGGATTTGTACGCCAACCTATTCTCGGGCGGGGTGTGGTCGGGGGCGCAGTCGATCGAGGCGCTGGCCACGACGGTCGCCAATCCCGGGGTGGCGATCGATGCGCAGGGCAACGTCCAGGCGGTCTGGCAGCAAAGCGACGGCACCGCGAACAGCATCTACACCAACCGCTACGCGGTCGGTCCCTACTATGCGGTGCAGGCGGGCGACACCTGGTCGAGCATCGCGCAAGTAGTGTACGGGACTGCGGCGGCGGCGAGCGCGCTGCAAACTGCGTCGGGCAATCCCGCCCTTACGACGGGGCTGCAACTCACGGTCCCGGCGAGCCTCACGCTGAGCGGCGGCCAGGCGACGATCACCGATGCTTTGGGCAAAGCGACGGTGTTGAGCTTCGATGCGATGGGAGAGCTGACTGGGGTGACTGCGCCTGCCGTCGGGGGCGTGAGCCAGACCACCAGTTACGCCTATAACGCCAACGGCGACGTCACGCAGGTCACCGACCCGCGCGGCAACGTGGTCACCTACGGCTACGACGCGAGCGGCAACCGGATTCTGGACCGCGATGCGGCGGGGAACACGGTGACGCGGACCTATGGACCGAAGAACCAGCTGTTGACCGAAACGGCGTACGTGGTGCCCGACCCGGACGGGGCGGGTGCGGGACAGCCTGGGACACTGCTCACCACGCGTTACGTGTACGACGCCAACAACCACCTGCGCTTCGTTGTGAGCGCCGAAGGCCGCGTCACCGAGTTCCGCTACAACAGCTTCGGACTGCAGGTGGCTGCGATCCGCTACAGCGGCAACCCTTACTCGCTCGCCGGGCTGAATTCGACCGATGCACTCACTGAGGCGCAGTTGACGACCTTCGTGGGCACGGCCGACAAGACCAAAACCCTGCGCGTGGATACCAGCTACGACTTCCGCGGCCAGGTGGCGAGCACCACGACCTACGCGACCGTCGACGCCGCCGGCAACGGCGTGGCCAACGGCACCCAGAGCGCGACGCAGTATGTCTACGATCAGGCGGGCAACCTCCTGACGAAGGTGGACCCGCGCGGCGTGGCCACGACGACGCAACCGGGTGCTTTCGACCACCGACGCCCTCGGTCGCGCCACCGTGACGCAGTACGACGACGCCAACCGCAAGGTGACGCTGACCCTGGCAAACGGCCTAGTCACCACCTCGACCTTCGATGCTTCCGGCAAGATGGTCAGCGCTCTGCAGACCGCGAACAGCGTTGCGCTGGGGACCACCAGCTACTTCTACGATGCCGACGGCAGGCTGCGCCGCACAGTCGATCCCACCGGTGTCACCACGCACATCCTCTACGACGATGCAGGAAGGAAGATCGGCAGCATCGACGGGAACGGCACCCTCACCGAGTACCGCTACAACGCGGGTAACCAGGTCACCCGCACGATCCAGTACGCGACCGCGGTGTCGGCAGCGAACCTCGCCGGCCTCGTCGGCACGGGCGGCACTCCGACCACAGTGACGCTGGCTACGATCCGGCCGGCGGCATCCAGCGGCGACCGCAGCACCTGGGCGGCATACGACGGCGGCGGGCGCGTGGTGAAGTCGGTCGACGAGCTGGGATTCGTGACGCAGAACTTCTACGATGGGGCGAACCGGCTCACCGACTCGGTGCGCTTCAGCACCGCGATCAGCACGGCTGCGCTGGGTGACGCGCCGACGGCGGCGAGCATCAACCCTGCCTCGAGCAGCAATGACCGGCTGACGCGCAGCTTCTACGACGGCGATGGCCGGCTGCTGGGGACCCTGGACGGCGAGGGATTCCTCACCGAGTACAAGTACGACGCGGCCGGACAGCTCGCCGAGACGGTGGGCTACGCGGCTGCGACCGCGGCGGCGCTGCGCACCACGGGTACGCTCGCCCAGCTGCGCCCGGCGGCGAGCTCGGGTGACATCCACACCTTCACCGTGTACAACGCCGAGGGGCAGATGGTGGGGACGGTCGATGGCGAGAGCTACCTGACCGAATACGTGTACGACTCGGCGGGCAACAAGACCCAGACGATCCGCTACGCGACGCGCGTCAGCTTCACGCCCGGGGCGACGATCGCGGCGATACGCCCGGCCTCCAACGCGCTCGACCAAGTGTCGAGCGTCACCTACACCGCGCTCAACCAGGTCGCGACTGCGACCGATTTCGAGGGAACGGTCACCCAGTACAGCTACGACGAGGTGGCGAACCTCACGCAGACGGTGCGCGCCGTGAACACGGCCGATGTACGCACCGTGAACGCCCAGTACGACAAGCAGGGGCGCCTTACGGCGCGGCTGAACGGCAACGGCTCGGCGCTCCTGACGGGCAACCTCACTCAGGCTCAGATCGACGCGATCTGGGCGGCGAATGCCATTCACTACGCCTATGACGCCTCCGGCCGGCGGATCAGCGCGACCGACCCGAACGGCAACAAGACGCTCTTCTACTACGACGCCGACGGGCATCTCACCCACACGATCAATGCGCTGGGCGAAGTGCAGGAGAGCCGCTACAACGTACTCGAGCAGCTCACACAGACCATCGCCTACGGCACGCGCCTCTCCGCCGCCACCCTCGCCACGCTCTCCGGGGGCCTGGTCAACGCGACCCTCACCAGCGCCGTGGCCGGCATCGCCAATGCGACGCTCGACTCGACTCGCAGCTACAGCTACACCCTGCGCGGCCAGTTGGCGAGCACCACCGACCCGCTCGCCTTTAACGCGTTCGGCGAGACGGTGAGCACCTCGCAGCAGATCGGCTCGGGCCTCACCCTGGACCACACCTACGCCTACGACAAGCGCGGGCTCTTGACGCAAACGGCGTGGGATCCTGCCGGGATCAACACCACGCAGATCACACAGTACGACGCCTTCGGGCGGGCCACGCAGGCGACAGACGCCAACGGCAACGTGCGCTCGCAGAGCTACGACAAGCTCGGGCGAGTCATCGCCTCGACCGATCCCACGAACGCCACGCGCAGCTCAACCTACGATGCTTTCGGTCGGGCGCTCACCCAGACCGATCCGCTGGGCAATGTCACGAGCTTCGCCTACAGCAACGCCAACCGCTCGGTGACCCTGACCACGCCAGAAGGGGTGGCGTTCACCAAGGTGCACAACCGCGAAGGCCAGACCCAGACCGTCTCCGACGGCCGCGGCGGCAGCACCCAATACCTGTACGACAAGGACGGCAACCTCACCCAGGTGACCAACGCCCTGGGGCAGGCGAGCACCAGCAGCTACGACAAGGCCGACCGGCTCGTCGACGCGGTCGATACGCGCGGCAACCACGTCGGCTACACGTACGACGCGGCCAACCGAGTGCTCACGCGGCGGGTCGATCCGACGGGCCTGAACCTCACCACCACCTACGCCTACGACGCCAAGGGCGCAACCGCGAGCGTCACCGACGCCCGGGGCATCGTCACCCAGACGCAGTTCGACCTTAAGGGCGAGGTGACAAGGACGATCGTCGATCCGACGGGCCTGAACATCCGCACCGCCTACGCCTACGACGGGCGCGGCAAGGTCCTCACCGTTACCGAAGGCGAGGGCTCGGCCCTGCCGCGGGTGACGCAATACACCTACGACAAGCTCGGGCGTCGCACCCGCGAGCAGGTCGATCCGGCGGGGCTGAATCTCTCCACCACCTATACCTACGACAAGAACAACAACGCCGTCACCCGGACCGATCCGCTGGGCAATCTCACGCGCTACGTCTACGACGCCGACGATCGGCTGGTGTACACGATCGATCCGCTCGGGGGAGTCACCGAGAACGGCTACGACGCCGACGCGCATGTCGTCAGGACGGTCGCCTACGCCGCCCCGATCAACCTGACGGGCCTGTCGACCACACCGACGGTGGCGCAAGTACAGGCGCTCATCACCCCGATCGCCAACGCGGCGAAGGACGCGCTTGCGCGCAACGTGTTCGACCGCGACGGGCGCAGGGTCTACACGGTCAGCGGCATCGGCGCGGTGACCCAGTTGGTCTACGACGCCAACGGCAACGTGATCGATCGCACCAGCTACGCCAATACGATCCCCACTACTACCGCGGCGACGACCGCGGCGGTTGCCGCGGCGGTGGCCCTGGTGGTCGACCCCGCGCTCGACAGCCGCCTGCGCACGGTCTACGACGCGCTCAACCGCGCGACCTTCACCATCGACGGCACCGGTGCGGTGACCAAATTCATCTACGACGCCAACGGCAACGTCGTCGATCGCACCGGCTACGCCAACCCTGTAGCACCCACCACTGCTGCGACCGCGGCGGCGCTCAGCGCGGCGGTGGTCAACGACGTCGCGCACGACAGCCACGTGCGCATGGTCTACGACGCGGCCAACCGGCTGGTGTACAGCGTCGACGGAGTCGGAGCGGTGACGCAAAACCTCTACGACGCCGACGGAAACGTCATCGAGACCATCGCCTACTCAGGCGCGATCCCCACCACCACCGCGGCGACGGCGGCGGCGATCCAGGCGGCGCTGGTGCCCGATGCCGCGCGCGACGGCCACACTTGCTGGACCTACGACACGGCCAACCGCATGGTGTTCAGCGTTGACGCCCTGGGGGCGGTGACGCAGAACTTCTACGACGCGAACGGCCATGTCACCGAGCGCATCGCCTATGCCAACAAGGTCACGGTTGCACTCCCGGCGACCGCGGCCGCGGTGCAGGCGGCGCTGGTGCCCGATGCCGTCCACGACGAGGTGACGCTGGCGGCTTACGACGCCGCCGGGCGTCTCGTGTACAGCATCGACGGGCTGGGCTTCGTCACGCAAAGCGTCTACGACGCCGACGGCAATCTCACGCGCAGCGTCGCCTTTGCCAACGCCATCAGTCTGACCGGACTGGGCTCCAATCCCACGACTGCGACTATCCAATCGCGCTTGACTGCGAACGCGGCGCTGGACCGGGTCGAGCAGCGGGTGCTCGATGCCCGGGCGGATCACGCGCACGACCCACTTCGCCAACGCGGTGCCTTCCACCACGCCTGCGACCCTCGCCGGAGTGGCCGCGGCGTTGACCCCGAACGCGACCACCGATGAAGGCAACACCTTCACCTACGACGCCGGGGGCCGGCTCACCCAGAGCGGCGATGCGCTGGGCTTCAGCGAGTCCTACGCCTACGACGCACTCGGCAACACGCGCACCTTCACCAACAAGAAGGGGTCGGTGACCAGTTACACCTATGACGCGGCCGGACGCAGGCTCACCGAGGCCGGCGCGGTGGTGGACGTCAGCACGATCTCGACGGCGCTCGCGGTGAGCACCACGCAAAGGGCCGTCGTGGCGAGCATGCAGTACGACGCGCTCGGCCGCGTGACCGCGCGCACCGAGGCGCTCGGAGTGTCGGGCCAGGAGCGCACCACGCGCTACGTGTACGACGCCGCGGGAAATCAGATCCAGACGATCTTCCCGCAGGTCAGCATCTACAACGCCGCCGCCGACAATCTCGCGACCAACGGGGCGACGGGGGCGGTCGGCCTCGTCGAGACGCTCGCGACACTGAGCAGCAACGTTACCTACGATGTGCTCGGCAACGCGGTGGTCAACCGGGATGTCGCCGGCAACTTCAGCTACAAGGTCTACGACAGCACGGGCCGCGTGCGCTTCAACGTGGACGCCGAGCACCAGGTCACCGAATACGTGCGTGACGCGTTCGGCAACGCGACCCAGATCATCAGCTACGCCACGCCGGTCAATTTCGGCACTCGCGATCCGGCTGCGGCGTTGACGATCGCCGATGTGCAGGCGATGCTCGCCGCCACGGCGCATGTCGGGGACCGCACGGTTACGACCACCTACGACGCGCTCAACCGCGCCGCCCAAATCGTGCAGCCGCAGGCATTTAACTACGATCCCGACGCACCGGCCGGCAGCCAGACCTTTACCGCCGGCGCGACCACCAAGAACATGTACAACGCCTTCGGGCAGGTGGTGCAGGTCCAGACGCTCAAGAACCCGCTCACCAATACCTGGATCAATACCGCGACCAACTACTACGACCTGCGCGGCAAGCAGAGCGCGACGGTGAATGCGCTGGGCTTCCTGACCACCATGGCTTACGACGCGGAGGGCAACCTGGTCGATCGGAAGGAATTCGCCCAGGCCGTAGCCAGCTGGAACACGGCAAGCTTCAGCGCTCCGGCGGCGAGCGCCGACGATCGCGAGACGCGCTACGTCTACGACCGCGACGACCGCAAGATCTCCGAGACCCGCGTCAACGTCGAGTTCAGCACGGCCGCCGACGGCACCAGCACCCGCGGCGACGTCACGACCACCTACGGCTACGACGCGGTGGGCAATCGCACGCGCACCACCGACGCATTGGGGAATTCGACCTTCACTTACTACGACGCGATGGGCCGCGTGACCGCGGTGGTCGCGCCGCAGCACAGCGACGAACCGGACGCGGTCTCGGTCACGCCGCTCATCGTCTTCAAGCTCGATGCCTACGGAAACATCGTGCAGCGCACCGACTACGCGCAGAGCGTTGCGAGCGCAGACCAGAACGGCTACGTCGCGCCCGCCGCGAACGCCGCCGACCGCACCAGCTTTACCCGCTACGACAGCTTCGGCCACACCATCCAGGCGGTCGATGCCAACGGTCACTCGAAGTTCGCGTCCTACGACGCGCTCGGACATCTCGCCAAGCAATGGCAGCCGATCACGAGCAACGACGGCACAGTGCAGACCTCCGTGCACGTCTACCAGTACGACAAGGTCGGCCGGCAGATCGCCGACATCGAGCCCTCGGCGCTGCCCAACCTCGTGCAGCAGCTGCAAGCCGGCACGAGGCAGGTGGCGCAAGCCTTCCTCAACTACGGCATAGGCAGCAGCTCGATCGTCGGCGGCGTTGCAAGCGGCGCATCCAACTCGGTCAGCGTCGGCTGGGACTCCCTGGCCGCGCTCGGTCAGGGCGACGTGCGCGTCGACCTGTTCTACATGACCGCCCCCGTCGGCACGAGTTTCGACGAGAGCGGCGCTCCCCTCACCTTCAGCGATCCGGTGGCAGCCTCGCAGTCGTTCACGTTCTCCTCCGGCTCGGCGGTGAACGGCGCCACGCTCTCGTGGAACGACGGCTCCGGCATCTCCAGCATCAGCCGCATCCAGGTTTTCAAGAAAGACGCGAACGGACAGTGGGCGCTGATCACCGACCGCTCGAGCTCAGGCGTATACGGCAACCACCTGGAGTTTCCCGGTCCGGTGGAGCCCGGCATTCAGGTGACGTTGCAATACAGGGCGTCCGGCACGAGCAACCCATTGCAGACGCTTACGCTGCAGCATTTCGACGGGCTGCTGGCGGACGTGACCGCGCTCGGCACCGGCGCATACGATTTCGTGCTGACTTATTCCCGGCAGGGGGTGGCCTATGCCACGCAGACGGGAAGCTTCACCACCTCCGCCGCAGCCGGCGGAACGGTCACGCTCACGCCCACTGGCGCCAGCCTGGCGTCCAGCGGCTTCGTGCAGCGGCAGACGCGCTACAACGCGTTCGGGGAAGGGGTTGCCAGGGGGATCAACGGCGCCTTCCAGGAGTATTTCGACTACGACAACGAAGGGCGCATGTGGCGCACCAACACGGGCGATGGGATCGACAAGGTCGCCTTGTACGACCTGCTCGGCAACTCGACCGCCGACATCCGCAGCCGCACTGTCGACCTGAGAGGGGGCTTCACGCGTCCCGATGACGTGGCCGCGCTCGCCGGGACGGTGCGCACCGAATCGCGTTACGACGCGATGGGCCGCAAGATCAGGCAGGTGCGGCCCTCGTTCGTCGACGCCACGACCGGCGTCACGGTCGTGCCGGCCGTCAATCAGACCCTCGACCGCTGGGGCAACGTGACCTCGGTATCGGATCCGCGCTCGGCGACCTGGATAACGCAATATCGCTACAACGCCTTCAACCAGATGATCGAGCAGGTGCAGCCCGACGGTAACGGCCAGATCAGCGCGGCCTCGCCCGACACCCGCCAGTTCTACGACAAGCTGGGCCGCAATATCGCGACCCGCGACGCAGACGGCCATCTCAATGCGCAGCGCTTCGACGCCGCAGGCGACCTGGTGGAAGAAATTCACGCCGACGGCGGACACGTGCGCTACGGCTACGACGCCTACGGCGACCGCGTGAAGGTGGTGGACGCCATGGGCAACCCCACGGCGTATACCTACGACCATGTCGGAAACACGCTGCAGTCGATCCGCGCCGCGGTCTCCTCGGCACGCAGAACCTGACCGACACCTACGTCTACGACGAAGCCAACCGCCGCATCCGCGTCACCAACGCCGCCGGCGAGACGACCCGGTACGACTTCGACACCCGCGGCAACGTGGTGAAGGTCACCCTGCCGCTGGGACAGGTGACGCAAAGCGCGTACGACGCCAACAACTACAAGATCGCGGAGCTCAACGCCAACGACGACCACGCCAGCTGGAGCTACGACTATTTCGGCAAGCTGATCGGGCATAGCGATCTAGGCGGGGCGGTCTATACCTACGCCTACGACCGGCTCAACAACCTCACCTCCCAGACCAACAGCCGCGGCCAGAACCTCGCGTACGGCTACGATGCCGCCGGGCAGCTCACCGGCATCACCGACAACGCGATCGGCCAGCAGACGACCTATGGCTACGACGGCGCGGGACGTCACGTCCTGGAAGTCACCACTCAGGGCGGGGCGGTCTACCAGAACAATCACATCGGCTACGACCCGCTCGGCCGGCTCGCGCTGGTCGACGACGGCCGCTACCACATCACCCTGGCCTACGACGGGGTCGGGAACCGCACTCACGAGACCGTTCACTACGTCAACGACAGCAACGTCACCGTCGATCACGATTACTGGTTTACCTACGACGCGATGAACCGCGAGACCATAGTCGAAGGCGCCAACTCGGGTGGCACCATCGGGGTCAACTCCGCCCAGGGCCACCAGCTCACCTATGACTTGAACGGCAACCGCACCAGCGACTTCTATTTCGGCGTGAACCCCGGATCGCAGACGCCCGCCGTGGACGAATCCGGCACCCCGATATTCAGCACCACGCCTGCGTTCGTGACGCGGCACTACGCCTACGACGCTCAGAACCGGCTGACGGTGGCCGACCAGGACGGCCTGGTGCTCGACCGGCGCGACTATGACGCCGCCAGCCGCCTGGTGCGCGGCGGTCCGGACGGCGGCCCCCAAGGGTTCTTCAATGCCTTCCAGGAAGGCGAGCAGGTCAACTTCTACACCTATGACGCCGACGGGCACATGGTGCGCAACCGCGCGGTCGGCGCCGACGGCACGGCGCGCTACGACTCCTCGTTCGTCTATGACGGCATGGGCAACAGCATCAGCAACACGGTGAGCGTGCAGAACGGCACCCCGTACACCAACTTCTTCACCACGACCTATGCGAAGTACGACGGCACCTACAAGGAAGTGCGCATGGACGGCAGCTCCACCAGGCTGCAGCCCGGATTCTCGGTGGAGACCTACGACGTCAACGGCTACCTGACCGCGGTGAACGATGCGACCGACGGCTCGGCCAACCGCACCTACGTAAACGACGTCTCCGGCAAGATTCTCCAGAAGAACCAGGCCGCGCAAAGCAGGCACGAGCTTATCGTCAACGGCCAGATGATGGGGATTTCGGGCGACAGCTCGGCCGACGACGGCTTCAGCGTGTCCTACCGCAAGATCGGCGCGGCCGGAGGGCTGCCCAACCAGCCCGACAGCTACACGGTGCAGCGCGGGGATTCATTGCAGTCGATCGCCCAATCGGTATGGGGCGATGCGAGCCTGTGGTACCTGATCGCCGACGCCAACGGCCTCGCTGGCAACGATCAACTGCGCGTCGGGCAGTCGCTGGTGATTCCGGCACGCGCGAACGGCGCGAACAACAGTGCCGAGGTCTTCAGGCCCTACGACGCGTCGCGCCTCATCGGCGACACCCAGCCGAACCTGCCGGTGCCGCCGGCGAGCGGTGGTGGAGGCTCCTGCGGGGGGTTCGGCTTCATCATCGTCATGATCGTGACCATCATCGTCGCGATCTACGCGCCGTATCTCCTCGGCGTGGTTGCGGAGGTCGGCGAAGTCTCGCTCGCGGGGGCGATCGTCGGCGCGGTCGCGGGCAACATCGCCGGCCAGATCGTGGGCAACGTCATCGGCATCCAGGACGGGTTCAGCTGGAAGAGCCTCGCGGTGGCGGCGCTCACCGCTGGAGTAACCGAGGGATTGTCGGAAGTCGGGATGATACCCGCCGCTTCGGCCACCGCGCCCGCGGACATCGCGGTGCGTGCCGCGGTCAGCACCGCGGTCAACCAGGGCGCGCGCATGCTCGTCGGCCTGCAGAGCAGCTTCAACTGGAGGGCGGTGGCCGCGTCCGGCCTGGGAGCGTACGCGGGTGCAGTAGCGGCGCAAGGCGTGAACGCCGCGTTCAGCGACGACGTGACCGACTTTTCAGTCGATGCGGACACCGGCGACGTGACCAATACCGTGAGCAGCAGCATCTCCCCCCAAAACGCGGGGGCGGCCGCCTTTGCGTCGAGCTTTGCCCGCGGGGTGGCGAGCGGCGTGGTCACGACCTGGGTGAACGGCGGCAAGCTGAACGCCGCCCACATCCTGACCGATGCGTTCGGCAACACTGTGGCGAGCTCCCTCGGCGCGCAGCTTGGCAAGGGCAGCGAGCAGCAGGACGAACTGAACAGCGAAGAGCAGGACAGCTGGCAGGGGGGCGGCGCCGCGGACGCGTTCGAGACGAGCAAGATCGGCCTGCCGGACTACGTCGGCTCGACCCTGAGCAGCCTGCCCATAGGATCCACGCGCGCCTCGCAGTTCTTCCAAAGCTTCGCGATGGCCTATGCGGGCAGCGCGTTGAGCGGTCCGGATGGGGGCGCGGGCCCCGCCGAGGAGGATCCGGAGCAGTCTGCGTTGCCGGAAAACTATTCGGATGCGAACCTGCCGGGCATCACGTTCGATCAGGCTGGCA
>WNFM01319832.1_pt1 | contig 14023 bp, 16 predicted proteins | sample 5400271 | NCBI WGS metagenome assembly WNFM01 (sample SAMN13153352, study PRJNA577476) | soil metagenome | isolation source: 60 cm saprolite on Douglas fir-dominated hillslope | place: USA:California | collected 2013-09-17 | reverse complement strand
GATTTCCGCGCCCGCAAAAACTTCGGCGCGGCTGGCGGCGACTTTCGCGCCCTTATCCAAATATTCTGCGTCCGGATAACCGGCAGCGGCTCCGGCGCCGCCTTCAATGACCACCTGCAAGCCAGCCTTGGCCAGATTGCCGAGCACCGCCGGCACCACGGCCACCCGCCGTTCGCCCGGATAACTTTCGCGCGGCACTCCGACGATCATGAGCACTCCTCGGTTGAAGCTGAATTTAGCATGTAATAAATCGATTTATCAAAGCCGTGGGCCGGGAGCTGTGTACAGCGGGAAATGAAAAACCGATCACCGCGAGGAAGGGGTTTATCGGCGAAAAACGCTTCAGCATCCGGTTCGAACACGCTCACCCCGTGTACACCGTTTCCGCATTCTATCGGGTATTTTCAGAATGTCCACTGAAACCTATTTTCTGTAGTTGCTTACCCCATTTCCCATTTCCGACCTCATGGTACTGTGCCGTGCATCATATCCGCGACTTGACAAGGTGCCCGTGGTGCTGAGATGGTTCGCAACGTCGAGGGAGGTCGCGATGCGTCTTCTCGCATATGGTTTTCTCTGGTTTTTGTTTGCCGCGGGCTCGCTGTCAGCGCAGGGAGCAGCTGCCGGTAACCCATCCGCAGCAGATTCCGACGAAACGATTGCACGTATTGTGGGGCACTCACTCACCAGCAGCGGCGCGATGGAATTTCTGGAGACGCTGACGGATACCATCGGTGGGCGAATCACCGGCAGCCATGGCTCGCGTGAAGCTGCCGCATTGATCTTGAAGACGCTGAAGGATGCCGGATTTGCGAACGCGCACACTGAAGAGTACAAGTTGCCCTCGGTCTGGCAGCACGGCGCGACCACCGGCGAGGTGATCGCTCCGGTTCCGCGAGCGCTAGTGATTGGATCGTACGGCTGGGTGCCGGGAACGCCCGGACCGATCGAGGTAGCGGTGAGCGACTACGGATCGGCCGCGGGCGAGCACGTGAGTGACTTGAGCACGCTGAAGGGCAGCGCGGTGATCGTGGACTTGCGAAGCAACGGATTATCAACGGCGTATGTGGGGACGAGGGAGGTGCTGTCGAAACAACTGGCGAAGGCCGGCGCGGCCGCGATGATGATTGTGTCGGACAAGCCGGACCGGATGGTGTACACCTCGGCGTTCGGCTTTTATCCACGGGCGGCGTTGCCGGTGCTTTCGATTGCCAGCGAAGACGCGGCGTTGTTGCGGAGATTGCTGGCGAAGGGAGCGGTAAGAATTCGGCTGGACGTGCGGAATTCATTTGCAAGCGGGCCGGGGACCGAGCGAAACGTGGTGGCGGATTTGCCGGGGGAAGACACGCGCGAGACGGTCCTTCTGACGGCGCATTTTGATGACTGGGATCCGGCGCAGGGAGCGAACGATAACGGCGCGGGCGTGGCGGTGATTCTGGAAGCAGCGCGGATTTTCAAGCGGCTGGGGATTCGTCCGAAGCACACCATTCGAATTGTGTTCTTTTCGGGTGAAGAAGAGCTTTCGAACGGGTCACGGGCGTATATCGAAAAGCACAAAGCCGAGCTGGACGACACGCGCGCGGTCTTTAACATTGATTGCGGCGCACACCCCCCGCTGGGATTCAAGATTCACGGACGCAAGGACCTGGAGGCGACATCGCGCACGCTGTTGAAGCCGCTGGCGCCGCTGGGCGCGGACCGCGTTTCGCTAGAAGCCGACTTCGATTCCGACCAGGAAACGTTCATCGTGGCGGGAATGCCGATCTATTCGCTGATGGTGGACCCGCAGGACTATGACGCACGCCACCACACCATTATTGACACCTTTGAGAGAGTGGATCCGATGATGGTGCGGCTGCAAACCGCGGTGATGGCAGTGGCGGCGTATTCGTTTGCGAATGCCGAGCATCGGCCCGGTCCGCGAATTGGTCCGGCGGAGGTTCAGGAATTGTTGAAGCGGACGGGACTGGAGCCGTTGTACAAGCTGGAATACGCGGACGAAAATCAGCAGTAGCTAGGCCAGGCCGAGCTTGCTGAAGGGAAGTTCGCGCACGCGTTTGCCGGTGGCGGCGAACACCGCGTTGCAAAGCGCCGGAGTGAACGGCGGAACTCCCGGTTCGCCGATGCCCGCGGGCGGCCTGTCGCTTTCGACGAGATGGACATAGGTTTCGCGCGGCGCATTTTTCATGCGCGCCATCTGGTAGCCGTCGAAGTTGGATTGCTGAATCACGCCGTCTTTTGCAGTGATTTCGCCGAAGAACGCGAGGCTGGTGGTGAAGGTTGAGGCGCCTTCGAACTGTTGGCGCGCCATTTCCGGATTGATGATCGTGCCAGCATCGACGGCGGTATCCACACGGCCGATTTGCACTTTGCCGTCCTTGCCCATTTCCACTTGCACGACGGTTGCGACGTAGGTCAAAAAGCTGCGATGAATCGCCAGGCCCATGCCGAAGCCGTTGCCATTTTTCTTTTTGCCCCAGCCGGATTTTTCCGTGGCGATTTCGAGAACGCGGCGGAAGCGGGCGGTATCGATTGGATACTGCGCGTAATCGCCGTCGTAGTTGGTGTAATCCTTCGCGAGTTCAGTCTTGGGAATGATGCGGTCCGGTCCCAAGAGCGACAGGACGTAATCGCGAGGATCTTTTCCGGCGGCGTGTGCGAGTTCGTCGGCGAAGGAATGTTCGGCGAACGCGTGAAACACATTGCAGACACTGCGCAGCCATCCGATTCGAACGTGGGCCTTGGCTTCACCATTTTCCGCGCGGTGATTGGGAATGGCGTAGGGCAAGTCGCTCCAGCCGAGTCCGATTTCACCGGCGTCGGCGAGCAACGCGCTGGCGTCGAAGGTGGAAGCGATCGGTGGGAAGGTGCTGCGCTGCAACCAGGCGGTGGGCTTTCCGTCCGCGCCGACGGCGGCTTTCAAATACATCGCAGCGACGCTGTGGAAGCTGTCGAACTGAATGTCGTCCTCGCGACTCCAGACCACTTTCACTGGCTTGCCGGACTTTTTGGAGAGGACTGCCGCTTCGACGGCGTAGTCCGGAAATGATTTGCGGCCAAAACCGCCGCCGAGCAGCGTGACGTTGACCGCGACGTCTTCTTTTTTCGCGCCGACCGCGGCGGCCACGGCATCGCGCGTGCCTTGCGGATTTTGCGTCGCGGCCCACACATCCACTTTGCCGTCTTTAAAGTTTGCCAGCGCCGCGGGCGGTTCCATGGAAGCGTGCGCCAGCATCGGCGCGTAATATTCCGCTTCGATGATTTTGCCGCCCTTGGCGAAAACTTCGTCGACGTTGCCAATTTCGCGCACCACTTTTCCGGCTTTGCGCGAAGTCGCCTGCAATTCCGCCTTGTATGGATCGGATGAATACGATTTGTGTTCGCTGTCGGTCCACTCGATTTTCAGTTTTTTCTTGCCTTGAATTGCGGCCCAGGAGTTGTTGGCGAGCACGGCCACGCCGCCGTGAGCTTGAAAAAGAATGGGAGGCTTGAAGGGATCGATGGTCGCGGTTTGTTTGACGCCGGGAACCGCAAGCGTCGCCTTATCGTCCACCGATTTTACAGCGGAGCCGTAAACCGGAGGATGCGCGACGTTGGCGTACAACATTCCGTCCATGTGAGTGTCGATGCCGTAGGTGGCTTTGCCGGTGATCATGTCCTTCAAGTCGTAGCTGGAGACGCCTTTGCCCATGTAGCGCCATTCGCTGCGCGGCTTGAGCTTCAATTCTTCCTTTTTGGGGCGACGAGCGAGCCGTAGCCAGCTTTCTTCCCGGATTTTGCGTGCAGCACTTCGTGCAAACCGGTTGAGCATTCGCCTTCTGGTACGCCCCACTGTTGAGCGGCCGCGCGAATCAACATTAGGCGCGCTGAAGCTCCGGTTTCGCGTAAGGTATCGAACGAGCCGCGCACCGAGTGCGAGCCGTCGGTGTCCTGATCGCCATACTTTTCATCGCCGGTGGCCTGCACGATTTTCACGCGGGCCCAATCGGCATCGAGTTCGTCGGCGACAATGCGCGGGAGAGCGGTCTTGCTGCCGCTGCCCATTTCGGATCGGTGCGCGATGGCGTAGACCGTGCCGTCGGTGTCGATCGCGAGATAGACGCTGGGCGAGAGCGGACCCTTGAGGCCAACATCGGCAACACCGTTTGGCGTTCCGGCCGCGCTAGTTGCTGCGAAAACTTCGCCTGGCAAATAGTGCGCCGCCAGCACGAATGCTCCGGCGCTTACCACTCCGCGCAAAAAATCGCGGCGGCTGTTGCCACTCTTGCTGCCAAGCAAAGAAATATTTTCGACGGCAATCACGAAACCCTCCGGTTTTTCAGCGATTTCCATACCAACATCGTACCGCCAATTCGGATTCTTGCAACTAGCGGCAGCGTTTTTTCCTGTTAAGACCCGGGCCAGATGCCCAGCGCGCGGCGCAGGTCCACGAGTTGCGCAAGATGATAGGCATTGTGATCGGCCAGCAGCAAGGCTTCACGCAGCAGCGTCTGGCCGTCGCCCCACGGGAATGGGGCGTGCACGTCCAAACGGTTGTTCGACACCAGCCGCATCATGGCGCGCTGGTCGCGCCGAAAGGAGCGAATGCTTTTCTTCCAGGCGTCGTCATCCTGAGGCGCGGGAGTGCTCGGCCAGTAGCCGGCGGGAAAATCGGGCGAAACATGTTTCGGATTGCGGCTGAATTCGAGGATGTCCCACTGAGCGACGCGCAGATGCTCCAGCAATTGCCAAGCGGTGTGCGGCAAACCGTTTGCGTAGGCGCCGCGCATTCGCTTGGGAATACTGTCCACCGCGTCCTGAAATCCAATGTGCGCGTTGCCGCCCTTCAGCAGCTCGATCAAGTGCTGGCGAAGGGAGGCGTCGGGACCCAGTTTTGCGCTCGATGATTTTTTGTTGCGCGCGGCCATCGCTATTTTTCCGCCACCACCACTTGCTGCGGCAACTCCGGCACTGGATGCAGACTGCAGCTCTTGAAGCCCGCGGCGCGATGCATCTTCGCGTACTCTGCTTGTGTGTAGGCGTCGCCGGCGTCGGTGTGCGCCAGCATTACCAGGCTGAATGCGGCGGCCATCGGAGGTGTGACTCGATCAGCATTCGGAACGAAGTCCACGGTGAATGTCTTGCCTCCGGGTTTAAGTGCGGCATGGAAACGCTTTAGCAGCATTTCGTTGGTCGGCGGGTCGAAGTGATGCAGAAAATTGGTGATGAAAATGTAGTCGTAGCCTTCGCCGAGGTCCGCCTCGAACGCGCTGCCCGGGCGAGTTGTGTAACGGTCGAGGACGCCAGCTTTGGTGGCATTCTCCTTCGCGACTTCGAGAACCGGCGGCCAGTCCAGCGCCGTCACGTGCACATTGGGAAGAATTTTGGCGACAGTGATGCCGTACATACCGTGGCCTGCGGCGATGTCCAGCACCTGGATTGGCGCGCTGCCGGTACCGATCATCTGGGCGAGAACTCCGGCCATCGGCACAGCCATCGCGCCCATCGAGCGCGCAAAATTTACCCAGCGGTCATTTTTCGGTTTGCTGTTGTCGCCGATATCGCTGGCGGTGCCGCCTTTGCGGACCGACTTGGTCAGGATTTGCATATTGTCCAGGTTCTGACCGCTGACCAGGAACTCCGCCATCCCGCCCATGTACGCCGGAGAGCGCTGGTCGAGGAAGACCGCTGAATCCGGCGTCAAGGAGTACTTGTCATTTTCCTTGGTTAGGAATCCTTGAATTGTCAGATAATCCGCAAGAATTCGCACTCCGCGTTCGGCGGTTTGCGTGCGCTTGGCAAGCGAGGCAAGTTCGTTCGCACCTTCGCCGATGGCCGTGAAGAGGTCCACATCAATGCCGGCTTTCAGGGCAAATGTCTGCTGATAGCGGGTGAGCGCGTCGAAGACTTTTTCCGGACTTGGTCTGGGCGCGGCTGCGGATGACATGCGTGATCTCCCACCGGTTGGTTCCGGATTATATTGATTGACGAGAAAGTTGCGCGGGAACCGGCGCCAAAATCGTCGCTTTCTTTATACGCCTTTTTCCGCCGGGACGCGCGGGTAATCCGGATTTGCGGCAGCGGTACAGTTGCTTGAAGTTCACGCCGCTGGCATACTCTCGGTTTCCCCGATTTCCCATGAGGCCACTCTCATGAAACGTGAGTTTCATCACTGGTATTCGCATCGCCTGGGCATCGAACTTGGCGTCGTCGTTTATGGCCACTATGGCGCGCCGCTGCTGGGTTTTCCTACCAGTGCCGGTGATGAGTGCGATCTGGAGGGGCAATCAATGATCGGAGCGCTCGCCGATTTCATCGATGGCGGCAAGCTGAAGTTTTATACCGTCAATTCCATTAACGGCCTCAGCTTTTACAACAAGGGCGCGCATCCCTTTCATCGCAGCTACGTGCAGTCGATGTTCGATTCCTATTTGCGCGAAGAAGTTGTGCCGTTCATCTGGGACAACTGCCAGTCGCAGGGTATCGCTATCTCAACGATGGGCGCTTCATTCGGCGCGTATCACGCGGCAAATTCACTGTTCAAACATCCGGACGTCATCAAGCGCTGCTTTGCCATGTCCGGCGTCTACGATCTAAAAAACTTTATGGACGGCATGTTCGACGACAATTTTTATTTCAATAATCCGGTCGATTATCTGGCGAATTTGAGCGATTCCTGGGTCTATGGCCAGCTGGCGACGTGCGACATTCACATTTCGACCGGCACCGGCCAGTGGGAAAATTCCGGTCCGACCTATCGCCTCTCGGAAGTTCTCTCCAGCAAAGGCATTCGTCACTCCCTCGATAACTGGGGCCCCATGGGCGGCCACGATTGGCCGTACTGGAAGCACCAGATGCGCGAATACGTCTCGCACCTGTTTTAGTATTGAAGTTTTTCAGTGGACGCCCAACTTGCGACAAGATCTCAGGCCAGGCCCAGATGCTCCATCTTGTAGTGGCCCTTGGTGATGATCTGGTCGCTGTCGATCCACACGTCGCAATTTCGCGTCAGCACATCGACGTGCGTCTTCGATTTCCAGTCGGCGTGGGTCTGGCTGCCGTAGGGATCGCCGAATGCGATGTGCACGCCGGGGAATTTTTCGTCCTGCAGCAAACTTCCGATCATTTCCGATAGACCAAGATTGGTGCCGAAGGCCAGTTCACCGACGCGATCGCTGTTTTCGTCGGTGTGGCAGTACTCCCAAAACTCTTTTTCCAGATCCTTGCGCGCGCATTCGACGCGCACCAACCGTCCGCCTTCAATCGTCAATTTCATCGGCGTCGACTGCAAGTCGCCATATTTGCCGTTGAAATAGTCGCCCGCGGTCGCGTCGCACACAAAAGTTCCGTCCACTGTGGCCGGTGTCGTAAACACTTCGCCTGCCGGCAAATTCGACCAGTAGCGCGGACTGATCAGCCCGCTAGTTTTCACCCAATCCAATCTGCGGTCGAAGTGTGCCGCGAAAGAAGTGCCAGCTTCGGTTTTTACGGTCAGAGTCTCGGCGCGCAGCATTCTTTCGCGCAATTTGTCGCTCAACCGGTCCACCAGTTTGTAATCGGTGCGCATGCCTTGCTGCATGATCTGCGGTGTCACGCCCACCATGTGCGCATAGCGAATCCGTCGCCGCTCGACAACCTGAACGATCGCCATCCGCGCCGTAAGTTCTCCCGGCTGGGGATTCATCGCCAGAATTCCCACGTCCGCTTTTTCCAGCGCATCGAGTACCGGCTGCGGAGCGGCCCGCATCGGCCGCGGACCAAAATCCTCCAGCAGCAACGCGGTTGTCTTCGCGTGATTCTGCTCCAGCGCCGCGGCCAGACTTGCCGCCACCGCGCTGCTCGTTTCGTCGGCAATCAACGCCACGCGCTCTCCGGGCTGCACCGCGAGACAGGTTTCCACGGCGTTTTTCGCGCCCGGCATTAGCTCTGGTTTCGAATTTCCGAAGTTCATTACAATTATTTTACAGTGGGATGAATGAATTTTGAAGACGCTCGCAGAAGATTTTTCCAAATATCAACTCCGCGAGTGCACACGAAACGCGGGAATCTGCCCGCCGCCACTGGTTACGTTTGCCAGTCCGGTAGCGCTCAAACGCGTCAGGAACCCGCTCAATTTTCCGCGGAATAAATACGGCGCGAAATCCACCAGCATGTCGCGAAATTCCACTGCGCCAGTCGGCTGAATCCACGGAAAAACTTCGCGCCGGACGGGAATACGCTCCTGAACGATCCAGCATCCTTGCTGCGACTCAATTGCCTTTTCAATCGCCGCGTCCCACTGCGCTTCGCTGGTTTCCCATCCCAGCGTGACGCCGCTGCCGCCATATTCGTCGCTAGGTTTCAGCACCAGGTTCTGCCGCTCGCTGCGCAAGAACTCCAGCAGCTCCACCGGCTTTCCATAGTGCGAGGTCCGCACATCGGCGACCACTCGGGTCCACGGCACATGCTTGCGAATCAAATCGCGCTCGCCAAAGGAAAACAACCCATCGTTCCGTTCGTCAGTCAGCACCGCAAAGAACGCCTTAACGTGAGGAATCTTGCAGCGGAAATGATTCGCCATGCACACCGCATTCGCGGCCACCGCATCCACCAGCGCTTTACACTCCGCCGTACGCGCCATGATGTCGTTCATCAAAACTCGGCGGTAAACCAGATCAATGTTCTTTCCGTTCGCGGTTAGATGCTTTCCGTCGAAGTGCAAATCGCGCGGATCGGCCAGCTCCACCGGCACGCCCATTTTTTCGAATCGCTCTTGCAAAATCTCGAATTCGCTCCAGGTCGGCACTTCGCGCCAGTCGGTGATCAGCATTTGCGGGCGCTTCGACGTGCCACCCCAATCGATGTAACTCATCACCAGCGCGTCCAGCAGCTTCGCGCTCAGCGGATAACTATGAATCTGAAACGCCGTCGTGAACTCCTTCATCACTGGAAGTTCGCGAAAGATTTCCGCCAGCGTTTCGGTGTAGCCTGCTCCGGCCGGCGATTCTCCGTTGTATTCGGCGAACTTCAGCGAATCCGGCAGCAGAAACGCATCCAGACGAGAAGCGGTGCTGGCCGGTCCGGCGGTTTTTCCCAGCCGCACCAGCCGAAGCTCTTCATCGCGCAAGTGAAATTGCCGTAACAGAGCTGGATCGCCGAGCGCGGCATTTGCCACCCGCTCGCCGAGCTCGACCATGGTCTCGGCGACCACCCGCACCCGCTGTTCATCTTCCGGGGAAAGAAAAAACGGCCGCAAAAAAGGACAATGCACGCGATTGCCGAAGGTCAGCTTTGCGGCGCGCAACTTCTCATTAAATTTGTCGGTGAAATGCGGCGAATTCCGCAGTTCCGCCTTTAGCGTCTTGTCCCACAATTCGGCTGCCGCGCTGGACAGCGTGCCGCCTGGCGATTTTGGCGCTGCTCCGGCGTTCATTTTGCCTTGGCCCCGCCGCTTCCCGGCGCCGCTTGCGCTGCGGCGCGCGGCGCTCCGGTAAATCCCGCCGCCGCGCCAATTCCCAGCATCTCTTCCCAGCGCGGCCACGGATTCGACGGTGCTCCATGCAAAGCGCGGTCAATCACCAGCCGCGCCATCTTGTCCACCACCATCTCGAAATAAAATTCGCTGATGCGGTCGCGCTCAAAATCCGGCGCCGGATTCAGAAAATCGATCGCGTATGGCACGTCGCCCTTCACCGCAAACTCGATGGTATTCATTTCGTAGCCCAGCGCCTGATTGATGGTCTGCGCGTCTTTCACCACCCGTGCGCCCAGAGCGGGCGGCAAATAATCGTGCTCCACCAGATATTTCCGCTCCTTTGGGTCATAGTGCACCGGCACGATGTCCGTCTTTCCGAACGTGAAGCACCGCACATATTTATCGAAATCAATAAACTCCTGCAGGGTCATGCAATACGGGGAAGTCTTGTCGAACGCCTCGATCAATTCTTTTTTGTCATGGACTTTGTAAACGTGTTTCCAGCCGCCGCCGGAAAACGGCTTCAAAATTGCCGGCCGTCCGATGTAGTCCAGCAGCCCGTCCCAATCGATCGGATAATCAAGGTTGTGCAGCGATTCCCAGGTAATATCCACGCTTGCCGGGTAGCCTTTTTGCGGCAACCGAGTAATTGAAAAACTTGTCGTCCGCCGTCCACCAGAACGGATTGTTGATGACGTAAGTGCCTTCCAGCGCCGCATGCTTCAGATAGCCGCGGTAATATTCCACTTCGTGCGAAATACGGTCGACGATCACGCTGTAGCGCGCCGCTTCGCCCATTTTCGTTCCGCCCAGCTTCACAAACTCCGCTGTCACGCCATCTTTCGCGCCCAGTTGATTTATCTGCGCAATAAACGCCGGCGGAAACGAATATTCCCGTCCGCAAAGCAATCCAACGATTTTCATGGCCTCGACCTTCCGTGGCGGACACCTTCAGGCGGCCAGCTCGCCAAGTGGTCCGCCCCACTCACTACCCACTACCTTCTACTCACTCTCGATCAATTCACCGCATGCGCTGAAGTCGAGCGCGGCTCAATTGTTCCGGCCCGCGTTTCCGACACCACGTGCTGCACCACCGCCCGCAAATCACCTGTCTCCTGAAAAACCCGCAATTGCCGCTCCGCGCTGGTGCCTTCGCTCAAAATCGTGTTCACGTAGTTCACTGCGCTACGGCTGCCCAGATCGTCCACCACGTCGTCCACCAGTTCCAGCAGTTCCGGTATCAGGATTTTCATCGGCACTTCCTGCTCCTTGCCGAAGTCAATCATCTTCCCTTCGATTCCATAACGTGCCGCGCGCCACTTGTTTTCTTCAATCAACGCCCGCCGGTAAATCCTGATTGCTGGTATATAAACGATGCAGCTTCACGACGATCGCTTGGGTCAGCGCTGCAATCGCGCATGCTTCTTCCACTTTCGTGGTGACGTCGCACATCCGGAATTCCAGCGTGCCGAATACCGGATGCGGCCGCACGTCCCACCAGATTTTTTTCGGATTATCGATGCAGTGCAACTTCATCAGCAGGTTCGTGAAGTTTTCGTAATCGCTCCACGACTCAAACTGCTCCGGTATTCCGGTTCGCGGGAATCTGCGAAACACGGTGGTTCGGAAAGATTTAAGCCCGGTGTTCCGTCCCATCCAGAATGGTGAACTCGTCGACAGAGCCAGCAGGTGCGGCAGGAAGTAACGCACCATGTTCATCAAGTCGATGGTGGTCTGCTTGTCAGGCATGGCCACGTGGATGTGCATCCCGAAAATCAGCAGCGACCGCGCCAACTGTTGCAGCTCTTCCACGATGTGTTCGTAGCGCTCGCCCGGCGAAATCACCTGATCGATCCAACTGGAAATGGGATGGGTGCCCGCGGCGGCGACTTGCAGTCCGGCGCGGTCCGCCGCCGCAATCAGTTCGCCCCGCGTGCGGTGCATCTCGATGCGAAGTTCACCGACGTTTTCGCAGATCTTCGTTCCGGTTTCCACGATCGACTGGTGCATCTCATGCTTCACCTGGTCCTGGATCGACGGCGAAATTTCGTTCACCAGTTGCATCACGTGCGAACGCAATTCGCACGTCGTGGGATCGATAATCTGGAATTCTTCTTCAACACCGATGGTGAAGCGGTGAGCCATGGCTGGCCCTCCGTTCGCGTCAACCGCTTTGCGGTTGCCCGAAAGTAAGGCGATCTGGGGACTTCGCCCGTATCATACCGCAACTACCGAAGCTTTAAACATGCCGGAATCCCTGACGCAATTCGAGGCTTATCTGAAGTCGGGATCGTTCGCGCGTTCCGCCTGAGTCGAAAAAATCAGCCTTCAAGTAGTTTGAACAAGAGAAAAGGGCACCCTCCATCACGGGTGCCCTTTTCTCTTCGATCTATGATACCGGCTCGACTTGCTTCTTACGCTGCTCCCATCGAGCGACGGGCCTGGAAGCATTCACGGCAAAATACCGGGCGGCCTTGCGTCGGCCGGAAGGGAACCGTGGTTTCCTTCCCGCACTGCGAACAACTGGTCTTGGTTTCAGAACGCATCGGGCCGGAATTTCCTCCGCCCGAACCTTCGGCGCGCTTAGCCTTGCAGGCCTTGCAGCGCTTGGGCTCGTTCTTGAAGCCCTTGTCGGCGAAGAACATCTGTTCGCCGGCCGTAAACACAAACTCGGCGCCACACTCCGAGCACTTCAGAACCTTGTCATGGTATTCCATGGAAGCGTTCCCCCTGGACCCCAACAGGAAAGAGAACGCGCAGAAGTCTGCACGAAGGGTCGGACCCCATCAAAGGGCCTGGGGTCCAGGGAACCGGCTGGGGCTCCTGGGGCCTGCGAGCTGGTATTCTGCAACTAGCAAACTTCCGTTCACTACCTGACCGGGGCCTGAATCACGGAGCGGGGCGCCAAGCTGTGGGCGAGCGGGATAAAATTAATCCAACTCGCGCCGCTGCTTTTTGCGCAGACGCTTCCGCGAAAGCGCTTCCTTGGCCCGGCGCTTCTCGCCGGGTTTCATGTAGAAGCTGTGCTTCTTGATTTCCTTGATGATGTCTTCCTGTTGCACCTTGCGCTTGAAACGCCGCAGGGCATTTTCCAGTGACTCACTCTCTTGGATAATGACTTCAGCCACTTAAATGTTCACCCCCAATCCGGTTAGGATTGGTCTCTGTCGAAAACCTGGCTCTTTCGATCGCTCTTGGCCGGTTTCCACCGTCCTCATTATCGCATGCCGAATTGCCCGGGCCTAATGCCCGGTTCGGCCAATGCTCCCAAGTTTTTAGCCGTTTCGCACCCTGGTCGAGGACGATCTATGGTCCCCTTCTTAATCAATTCGGGGATAGGTGTCAAGTAATCTTTAGAAAAGGATGGGAAAGAGGGCGTACAGGTCTCCGGTGTTAAATACCACGCGCTGATCTGACAAACACGCCGTTTGACCCGCGGGACTAAACACCTCCCAGCGGGTGCCCTTCGGAATGCCGCCGTCGGCAACATTTGCATCACTGTCGCGCTTCGTCGAACCGGAATGCATGCCTGGCATCCTGTTTTTGGGCGGCCTTCGCGCTCTTCAACGGTATTTTGAGCTGTTACGGCGGGGTTTAGCAAAGTCAATTTTGCTGCCTTGACACGCGTTAGAGTACTGTCGTACTCTTAGATCATGCGGTACTCACTGGAACACAAAGCGCAGAATCACCAGAACATTCTTTCCGTGGCCGCCCGCTCTTTCCGCGAGCGCGGCGGGGACAGCAGCGGCATCGGGACGGTGATGAAGAAGGTAGGCCTGACCAAAGGGGGCTTCTACCGGCATTTTAAGAGCAAAGACGACCTGTTCGTCGAAGCGGTGGCACTGGCATTCGACGAGATGGGAAGAGGCATGGTGGAGGTAGCGAGGTCTGCGCCAGAGGGTCAGGCTTTGCGGACCATCATCGAACGCTATCTAAGCGCGCGCCACGCGAATTCGCCGGGAGCCGGTTGCGTGCTCTCCGCCCTCGGGCCGGAGCTCGCGCGGAAACCGGTAGCCGTGCGGAGACGGATCGAGGCGTCGTTGGAAGCGTATCGTGAGCGGCTATTACCCTTCGTTCCTGGTCAGACGCGAGGGGAAAAACTGGCGAACTGTAGGTTGTTGTTCTCCAGTATGGCGGGGGTGTTGATGATGGCCCGCGTCACTTCGTCCCCTGAAAGGCGTGAGCAGAGGTTGCTGGAGGCGAGGAACTTCTTTATAAAGTGCTTCGCTGAAACGTAAAATTTTTTCTGGATGCGAGTGAAGCCTGTCGCAGCCGCGGTCTGTTAATAGAGGCATGGCCATGGCAATGGCTGGAATTCTAAAAAGGAGACATTCATCGTGCCACAACAGATGATCTGGTTTTTCGTGAGCATCGCATTCAGCCTCATCACATGGGCAGTAGTCACTGCTCGGTATATCTGGCCGGAACTCCGCCTGCGGCAACGGGCCGAAGCGTTACGGCCTTTGCTCATCCTGCACAGTTTCCGCTTCATCGGGTTGGCATTCATGGTTCCCGGCGTCGTGTCACCCGATCTGCCGACTGCCTTCGCGCATTCCGCGGCCTACGGGGACATCATTGCGGCGATACTTG
>WNFM01235093.1_pt2 | contig 14023 bp, 12 predicted proteins | sample 5400271 | NCBI WGS metagenome assembly WNFM01 (sample SAMN13153352, study PRJNA577476) | soil metagenome | isolation source: 60 cm saprolite on Douglas fir-dominated hillslope | place: USA:California | collected 2013-09-17 | reverse complement strand
CGCCACGTCGGCGAGGGCAACGCCAAGCTGCTGGCGCGGCACTACGGCACCATGGAGAATTTCCGCGAGGCGATGCTGGCCGCCGCCAAGGGAGCCAAGACCAAGCTGAACAAGGCCGAGGAAAACGAGACCGAGGCCTATCAGGATCTCAACAATATCGGCGGCATCGGCGAAATCGTCGCCGACGCGGTAGTGGAATTCTTCGCCGAGCCGCGCAACGTCAAGGCACTCGGCGAACTGCTGCGCGAGATCGAAGTGAAACCGGCCGAGCAGCCGCGCAAGAGCTCGCCGGTCTCCGACAAGACCGTGGTGTTTACGGGATCGCTGACCAAGTTCACCCGCGACGAAGCCAAGGCGGTGGCCGAGCGTCTCGGCGCCAAGGTCGCCGGCTCGGTATCGAAGAAGACCGACTATGTCGTCGCCGGCGAGGACGCCGGCTCAAAACTCACCAAGGCGCGCGAACTCGGCGTCGCCGTGCTGACCGAGGACGAGTGGCTGCAGCTGATCGGGGAGTAGCTACACAATCCCGTCATTGCGAGGAGCGTTAACGACGAAGCAATCCATTCTTCCTTTCCGCGGTTAGATGGATTGCTTCGCGGAGCCTGTCATCGGGCGCGCATTCGCGCGACCCGTTGGCTCGCAATGACGGTTAGTCCCTCAATGCAGCTTCCTCGGCCCGTCACTCACCAGCCGCAGGTTGATCCTGCCGATCAGTTCCGAACGGTGCGCCTCGGCGGCATCGATGGCGGCCGTGGTCTGCTGCAACGTGCTGGTGTTTGATCCGAGCGACACGATGCCGCCCAGTATCGCGGCGATCGATCCCAGTGCAGCGGTCGCCCCGGACCCGAACAGGCCGAGCAGCATCACCAGCAGCAACAGCGCGCCGGCGGCGATCGCTGCTTTCGAGAACATGATGATCTTCCGGCACCGCTCGGCGCTCTCGGCAAGCATCTCCAGCCGTGCCTCGATCTGTGAAATCGCGTCGGTCGGGTCGTCGTCTTCTTCGGCCATCATGTTCAGGATTGAGCCTCATTACACGTCATTCCGCGGCAAGCGCCAACGGCGCTTCGCGTGGCATGACGATCCGGATTGTCCTGCCAGATGCAAATGATTTTGCAAATGGTTCAATGGGCATTCCCGCTCCCTGTGGTGCCGCCGGTGAGCCGGATGGCCCCGGGCGCGATCCGTCACATCTCCAAGGTTGCGTCCAAGGTTGCGCCGTCACATTGTCGCTGCAATAAAAAGGGTATAAAGTCTTTGTTACGCTGCTCTTTCGGGTACCGGCCCTTCGTTCGCTCCTTGGTTGCATCGCAAAAAGGACCACAACATGCCGATTACGACGCTGAAGGTTCTATCGACTATCCTGCAACTGCATGGACCGGGCGCGACAATCCAGAGCGATCACCAGGGCATCGACGCATTGCTGAGCGATCTGCGCGGGCAAAATGCTGTAGAGCCGACCCAGGTCTATTTCAGGCGCGGTTTCCTTCGAGGCGGAGGATACGGCGGCGGCTTTCGCAGAGGGGGATATTACGGCGGTGGCGGCGGGTTCCGCAGGGGCGGCTTTATCCGATACTAAGACTGCTTCGTAGTTCGTGTCCTCACCCGGTATCGGCATGTCGGCTGACGCTCAAGAAGCTTTGCCAGATGCTCATGGCTTCCAGGAGCAGCCGATCTCGCAGCTGCTCGTCAAGGTCGCTTCGAGATGCAACATCGACTGCTCCTATTGCTACTGGTTCCGCGACGCCTCGGTTTATAACAAGCCGAAGCTGATGAGTTCGGAGGTGCTGCTCCAGTTGTTGCAGCGCATCGAAGAGCACGTCACCAGGCATCCCCTGATCGATTTCCCCATCATTCTGCACGGCGGCGAACCCTTGCTGTGGGGAATCGATAATTTTCACCGGATTGCGGAAGCCTGCGAAGGCATCTCATCGCGAACGGGCTGCGACATACCCATCGCGGTGACCACCAATGGCGTGTTGATCGACGACGAGTGGCTGAACTGTTTCGAGGCCCGCAACATCCAGGTCGCGATCAGCCTGGACGGGCCGGAACATATTCACGACCTTCACCGCAAAACGTTTCAAGGCACCGGCACCCACGCCGCGGCAGAGCGGGCAGCGCGGATGCTGGCGTCACGCGACATCGCCATGAGCGCTCTGGCCGTCTGCAATCCCGCTTACCCGCCAAAGGATTACGTCGAATTTTTCGCGCAATGCGGAATTGCCAACTACGATATCATGATCCCCGATGCGACGGTGGACGAAACGCCCGCGTCCGTTGGTTCGTTCTACAACGGTCTGTTCGATCTGTGGCTGGAGGCCAACCGCAGCAAGCCTACGGTGAATATTCGGATCATTTCCGACATGATCACCGGCATGCTTGCCAACAATTCACCGACCGAGGGCGTCGGCTACAAACCCATCGAGCTCTGCACGGTCATGACCGACGGTTCGGTCGAGGCACATGATGTGCTGCGGATTGCCGGCGATGGCTCCAACAATACCAAGTTCAACATTTTCGAGCATGCGATCGACGAGGTCAGGAACGAGCCGCGCTGGAAGGCCGCGCGTGATGCTTCCATCAACCTTTCCGAAAAATGTCAGCAGTGCAAATTCATGAACGCCTGCGGCGGCGGCTATCTTCCGCATCGTTTCTCCAAGCACAACGGTTATGACAATCCGTCGGTCTATTGCGACGATCTCTATTCGATGTTCGAGAACATGCAATCCGTGCTTGAAGGCCACCTTTACGTCAGCAAGCCGGACGGGGAACGTCTCGGCGTGCGCGACGCGCTGGCGGGGCACGTAGACGGCTAGAGCGTTTTCGCGCGAAGCATGCCCTCGGACTTGATCCGTGGGTGGATACCGGCTCGCGCTGGGAAAACGCGTCAAAACAAAAAAGCCCTTATTCCGCGGCAAGCTCCAACGGCGCATCGCGCGGCATCACAATGCGGATTTTCGTGCCGGCGCCGGGCCTGGTCTCCAGCTGGATCCGGCCACCCAGGCGGTTGGTCACGATGTTGTGGACGATGTGCAGTCCGAGGCCGGTGCTGCCCTGGTCGCGCCGGGTGGTGAAGAACGGGTCGAACACATGGCGCCGGACCTCCGGGCTCATGCCGCAGCCGTCGTCGGAGAACAGCACCTCGACATTGTTCTTGCCCGACGCCTGCGCCGCGATATGCACCGACCCTCCTTCGCCGTCTGGAAAGGCATGCACCGCGGAATTGAGCACCAGGTTGGTGAGCACCTGGCCGTAAGGCCCGGGATAGCTGGTCATCGCGAGATCGCCTTCGCACTCGACGTCGACCGTCAAGTTTCTGCGCAGGCTGAAGCGCAGTCCCTTGACGACCTGTTCGGTCACCTCGCCGAGATCGAAGGCTCTGCGGTCCGAAATGTTGCGGTCGGCCGCAACCTGCTTGAACGACTGGATCAGGTCGATCGCATGGTTGAGGTTGATCATGACTTGCGAGGCTGCCTCGCGGCTCGCGGCGACAAATTCGGTCAGGGTCGAGCGGCGTACGTCGCCGCTGGCGACAATGGCTTCAAACCGGTCGGTCTTTTCGATCAAGGTCGAGGCGACCGTCAGGCTGGTGCCGATCGGGGTGTTGATCTCGTGCGCGACACCCGCCACCAGCCGCCCCAGCGCGGCCAGCTTCTCGGTCTGCACCAGACTGTCCTGCGCGGCGCGCAGGTCCTCGAGCGATTGCGTCAGTTGCTGGGTGCGGTCCTGCACCTCGGCGAACAGCCGCGTATTCTCGATCGCGATCACCGCCTGACCGGCAAACGTTCGTAGCAGTTCGACCTGCGTCTTCGGGAACAGTTGCGGCTCGAGCCGCATCACGGCGATCGCGCCGATCGCGACATCGTCGCGCAGCATCGGCACGACGAGGATGCTGCGATAGCCTGAAGTTCGCTGCAGTTCGCTGTATCCGCCCGAAACCAGCACATCCGGCTCGTGCACGACGCGGCGTTCTCTCAAAGCGACCGAGATCAGGTTCTTGCCGGCGAGCGGGGCAGGGTAGGCCTTCTGCACCGCCGCCACCGATTCCGCTGAGAACTTGTCGTGCGCGACCAGTTGGACCTGATCACCGTCGCGGCGATAGACGGCGCTCAGCACGCTCTGGCAGAGCCGCGCAGCGTTCCTGACGATCCGGTCGAACACCGGCTGCAGATCGGCCGGCGCGTCCGCAATCAGGTTCAGCACCTCTGATGTCGCGGCCTGCCGCTCCCTGGCCTCCCCAAGTTCGCGGGCCAGCCGTTCGGCATCGGATTTCGCGGAGACGCCAGTTTTTGAAGAGCCGTTATTTGCAGCGGCGGCTTTCGCAGGCCGGGACACGCGCGCAGCCTTGGTTACGCGCGCGGCTTTGGGCGCAACGCTGCGCTTTCGCGCCGCCGCCTTGCGGTTTCGCGATTTGTCGGGTCCGCCGCCTGCCTTCATTGCCTCTCCCGAGCCCCAGGTCAGGCCATCGTAACGGTTAAGTCGGCGGTGGGAAATGGGTGGCCGGATGCCTAAACCAACGTGCGCGTCGACACGAATTTCACGAGCCGATTCAATGTGATTTGGGTCGTCCAGTCCTCGCGCGAAAAATATTCCGCTTCCGCCGTCGGGCAAATCACTTCTAGAACTCCCGCCATCCTGTCCCACCAGAGGGGCGTAGGCCATCGTCGCAAACGAGGGACAGGGAGCGGTGGACGCGAAGGCTGCGATTGACGAGCGTGGCAAAAGCGTACGGCGAAATCGTTTGGGTCCGACGCCCCGGTGCTGGCGTCAAGTTGGCAAGCCGGTCACCAGGACGAAATCGTATAAGCCGTAAAGCCATTGCGCAGGGAAGGCCGGATGCCTCCGCCAAACCTGTATGCTCATGTGCAGCATTTTTTGATGCACTTCGCACGTGAGACCGCGGGTGCGGCGCGCACCCGGTCTTCCCTGCGCCCTCTGACTTCGAGGGCTAGGTTATTTGCAAAACTCCGGGCGCATCGCGCCGCGAGAATGCTTTCCGTTGTCATCACCCGCCTTGTGCGCAATTGCGCACTGGGGCGGGTGATCCAGTATTCCACAGACGTCAATGATTGAAACGATGGGCCGCGGCGTACTGGATGCCCCGCCTTCGCGGGGCATGACAGCAAGCGCCCTACAACATCCCCGACTCTTCCTCCTCCGCCTGCTCGATCAGCGCCTCGCTGACGATCACGGTCCGTCGCGGCACGATGAAAAACATGGTCGAGGCGCAGGCGATCGAGATGACGAAGATCGCCGACGTCAGCGGCAGCGTGGTGGCGGAGTGGCCGCCGAGATAGGCGCCGAACTGCGAGACCAGCGCGCCGACACCTTGCTGCAGGAATCCCATGGCGCCGGAGGCGGTGCCGGCGGCTTCGGGGCGGACGCTGATGGCGCCGGTGGCGGAATTCGCCATCACGAAAGCATTGGCGACCATCACGATCATCTGGGTGCCGAACAGGATCGACGGCGCCTGGTTGATTCCCGTAAAACTCCAGATCACGTTGAGCGCACTGCCGCCGAGCTGCAACGCCAGCCCGAACCAGATCAGCCGCTCGAGCGAGTGGCGCGGCGCGAATCGCACGCAGAAGAGATTGCCAACCAGATACGCAAAGCCCGTGGTCGCAAACCACGCGCCATATTCGGCGGTGCTGCGGCCCATCTGCGTCACCACGATGTAGGGCCCGCCGCCGGCAAAGGCGAAGATCATCTGCGAGGCCAGCACCTGGCACAGCATGTAGCCAATGAAGGCGCGGCTTCGGAACAGGCCGCCGACGTCACCGCGAAAGCTGGAGCCCTCGACGCGGTCGCCGCGAGTCTCCGGCAGCATGACGGCGATCATGATCGTGATCGCCAGCGACGCCGCGGTGATCAGATAGAAAATCGCGCGCCAGCCGAACGTGATCTCCAAGAGGCCGCCGGTCAGCGGCGACAGCATCTGCGCGATCATCATGACCGCGATGACGAGGCTGATCATGGAAGAGATGCGGTCGCGGCTATAGAGGTCGCGGATGATGGCGCGGCTCACCACCATGCCGGAGGCGCCGCCGAGCGCCTGCAGGAACCGCGCGGCGATCAGTTGCGGCAGCGTCTCGGCGAAAATGCCGGCCACACTGGCCGCGACCATCAGGCCGATGCCGCCGAGCAGCACCGGGCGGCGGCCGAACCGGTCGGACAACGGTCCCATGATGATCTGCGAGCAGGCGATGCCGACCATGTAGAGCGACACCGTCATCTGCGCGACGGAGATGTCGCGGCCGAACGTGGTCGCCAGCACCGGCAGCGCCGGCACCAGCATATACAGCGAGATCGGCGCCACGCCCGTCATCAGGACGAGCAGAAACAGCATGGTCCTGGAATTCGCGAGGCGGCCTGCTTCCGTCGTCACGTCAGGCGGCTGGCCCATCACGCCATGCATTCAGGTCTGATCCTCTGTGTGGTCAGAACTGTAGCGTTATCGCTGATGGCGAATACGGCCGTTTCGGCATGCGGGTATGCTGATTTTGGGAGGCGGCCCACCGTCATTCCGGGATGGTCCGAAGGACCAGACCCGGAATCTCGAGCTTCCGGGTTCGCTTCGCGGACCCGGAATCTCGAGCTTCCGGGTTCGCTTCGCGCCCCGGAATGACGGTCGCTACAACGCGACGACCACTACAAAACCAACATCGCCGCCGTTGCCTCGTCGAGCCACAGCTTCGTCGCGGTATCGTCGAGATGCGGGCGTACCTCGCGGTTGACGCGGGTGTGGTAGTCGTTGAGCCACTTCAGTTCGGTCGGGCTCAGCATCGCCACGTCGATCAGGCGGCGGTCGATCGGCGCCAGGGTCAGCGTCTCGAACGCGTTCACCGGCTTCTCGGCGCCGGCGACGTCGGTGCCGACGACGAGTTCGAGGTTCTCGATCCGGATGCCGTAGGCGTCGGTCTTGTAGTAGCCGGGCTCGTTCGACAGGATCATGCCGCGCTTCAGCGGCGTGGTGCCGAGTTTCGAAATGCGCGCTGGGCCTTCGTGCACCGACAGGTAGCTGCCGACGCCGTGGCCGGTGCCGTGTTCGAAATCGAGGCCGGCCTGCCAGAGATACTGCCGCGCCAGGCTGTCGAGCTGCGCGCCGGTGGTGCCGTCGGGAAAGATCGCGCGCGCGATCGCGATGTGGCCGCGCAGCACGCGGGTGAAGCGGTCGCGCATCTCGTCGGTGGGTTCGCCGATCGCGATGGTGCGGGTGACGTCGGTAGTGCCGTCTTCATATTGCGCGCCGGAATCGATCAGCAGCAGATCGCCGGAGACGATCCGCCGGTTGGTCTTGCGGGTGACGCGGTAATGCACGATGGCGCCGTTCGGCCCGGTGCCGGCGATGGTAGGGAACGAAACATCCTTCAGCGCGCGGGTCTGGCGGCGGAAGGTTTCCAGCGCCTCGACGGTGTCGATCTCGGTCAGCGCGCCGGAGGGCGCCTCGCGATCGATCCAGGCGAGGAACCGCACCAGCGCCACTGCGTCGCGCTGGTGCGCGGTGCGGGTGCCGTCGATCTCGGTGAGGTTCTTCACCGCCTTCAACAGGCTGACCGGATCGCTGCCGCGCACCGGCTTGCCGCCGGCGGTCGCAATCAGGCGGCTCAGCGCATCGGCGGCGGTGGCGTTGTCGAGCGCGATGGCAGCACCCTGTTTGGCGAGCTCCGTCAGCGCCGGCGTCAACGCCTCGGGCTCCCGGACGTCGGCGGAATGTTCGAGATGATCGCGCGACGCATTCGACAGCTTGCGGTGGTCGATGAAGACAGTGGGGCGGCCGTCCTTCGGCACCAGCGCGTAGGACAGCGGCAGCGGCGTATGCGAGACGTCGGCGCCGCGGATGTTGAAGGTCCAGGCCACGGCGTGGCTGTCCGACAGCACCAGCGCATCGACGCCGAGCTTGCTGATCTCGAGCCGGATCCGTTTCAACTTCTCGGATTCGACTTCGCCGGAAAATTGCATGCCGTGAATGGCGACGGGCCCAAGCGGCGGGGCCGGGCGTTCGGTCCAGACCTGGTCGAGCGGGTTGGTCTCCACCGCCACCAGTTCCGCGCCGGCCTTGGTGCAGGCGGCGGCGAGGCGTTCGGCTGCCGCCGAAGTGTGCAGCCAGGGGTCAAAACCGAGGCGGTCGCCGGCCGAAAGATGCCGCCCCAGCCAGTGTTCCGGCGGCGGATCGGCCAGCGGCTCGATGTGCCAGGCCTTGCGGTCGACCTGTTTGGCGGCCTGCAGCGTATAGCGGCCGTCGACGAACACCGCCGCCTCATGGGTCAGCACCATGGCAAGGCCGGCGGATCCGGTGAAGCCGGTGAGCCAGGCCAGCCGCTCTTCCGATGGCGCGACATACTCATTTTGCTGCTGATCGGCGCGGGGAATCACGAATCCCGCCAGCTTCCGGCGCGCCAGCTCCTCGCGGAAGGTGGCCAGCCGCGCGCTCAGCGCCACGCCGCCTTCGGGCTCTTCGAATGTCTGAAAATGGGCTTCGAACATGGCCAAGTCACTCTAGGGGTGGGGGGAGCGGTCCGCAATCCGATCCAGATCAACGCGATCTGGCATAATCTATGCTTGAATTTCGCTGTCCGCGTTAGATCGGACGGAACGGCTTGCGGTGCAAGCCGTTCGTCTAGGGTACAGGGAGGCTCCAGGAGTGTCTCAACTCAACGAAGAGGGGATACATGATGCCTGCTTTCACGTTTGAGAAGATCTCGCCGCCAGTCCACCGCGCTCCGGTTCCTCCGATCAAGAACAAGAAGCAGCGTGGGGTCATCGTCCAGATGCTGGACCGGTTCGTCGAAGCCCGCGTCAAACGCGGCATGCCCGATGACAAAAGCGTGCTCGCCCGCAATCCCCACAGACCTCCCGACTGACCTTCAATTGACCTGACGCAGCAGCAGGCTGCTCCAGCCCTCGATGCGCAGATGCCGCAGCGGGACCAGTCCCCGGGCACGATAGGCGGCGATGACGGCGGGCGTCTGATGCGTCAGCAGACCCGACAGGATGACCAACGCCGATGGTGCGAGATGTCGCGCCATCGGCGTTGCCAATTGCCGCAGCGGATTGGCGAGGATGTTCGCCAGCACCAGGTCGAATGGCGCGGCGATCGCAAATTGCGGCGCCGAGAATCCGGTGGCGCGAACCGCCTGCACCAGATGTCCGGCCCGGTTCGCCCGCGCATTCTCGCGCGCGACCGCGACCGACAGCGGATCGATATCGGTCGCCAGGATGCGCTGCTGCAGCGCCTTGGCCGCGGCAATCGCCAGCACGCCGGTGCCGGTGCCGAGATCGAGCACGCGTCGTGGACGCCAGGCCTTCAGCACATGGTCGAGCAGCAGCAGGCAGCCCCGCGTGGTGCCGTGATGGCCGGTGCCGAAGGCCAGCGCCGCCTCTATCTCGATGCCGAGCTTGTTGGGCGTGACGCGGTCGCGGTCGTGCTGGCCGTGGACGACGAAGCGGCCCGCCGGGACCGGGACCAGATCTTCCAGGCTCGCCTTGACCCAGTCCCTGGCTTCGACCGTGTCGTAAACGATGGTGTTGGCGATCTCCGCATCGGCGGCGTTGGTCACGAACTCGCGCAGCAGCTCCCGATCGGGCGGATCGGCAAAATGCATGATGACCTCCCAGCGCCCGTCCGGCCGCTCGAACCCGGCGATCGCGGCCTGGCCCTCAAAAAAAAATTCGGTGAGGACGTCGACGACGCGTTTGGCGGCGGATTCCTCCCCGATCGCAAAGCCGGCGCGATGGGTGGCAGGGGTGATGGAAGTCATTGGAAAACCGACAGAAAGAGGGGGAGGGAGGGAACCGGAATGGAACCCCGGGGCCACGGCCATTGAGTATGGCCTGATCGCAGCCGGGATCGCCATCGCCATCATCATCGCCGTCAACGGTGTCGGCAGCTCGCTAAGCGGCGTCTTCACCAATGTCAGCACGTCGCTGGAGTAAACGCATCATTTCGAGACACTCCAGAGGCCGGACGCAACGCAGCGCCCGGTCTCTTGCTGACAGCCTGTCCGCCTGTCATACAGCGGTTATCCACAGGCTCATACAGCAGGCCTCCCCAGGCTCTCGAGCCGGCTTTCCCGCCCCCTCTGCGACATTATCCACAGCGTAGCGGCCGCTTTTCCACAATCCATCCACGGGATCATCCACAGCCGCAGCGTCGTGCCGGCCGGGTCAGGGCTCTATTCGATCACCTGATCGGCGAGGACCAGCAGGCTCGGCGGGATCGTCAGTCCGAGCGCGCGGGCGGTCTTGAGGTTCATGTTCAGCTCGAATTTGGTCGGGAGCTGGATCGGCAGGTCAGCGGGCTTCTCGCCTTTGAGGATGCGGTCGACATAGCCGGCGGCGCGGCGAAACAGGTCGCCGAGATCAGCGCCATAGCTGAACAGGGCGCCGGCCCGGGCTATGTCGCCGTACTCGCCGATGACGGCGATGCGGCCGTCCAGCCCGGCCTTGCAGATGTCATCTCTCAGCGCGGCCGTCAGGAAGTCGCGGATCACGATCATGGCCGTGCCGCCTCTGTCGGCGAGCTTGCGAAACTGCTCGGCGACCGGCGCGGGTTGCGACGGGTTCAATCCCAGCTGGACCGGTTCGATTCCCTGTTTGCGGGCGTCCTCCATGGTGCGCTCGCCCCAGGCGCGGAACATCGGGTCGGTCGCGTTGTGCATCACGCCCAGGGTCTTCAGGCCAGGCAGAATCTCCTTCAGCATCTCGATGCGCTTGGCGGACATCTCTTCGCCAAAGGCCGAGAAGCCGGTCAGGCTGCCGCCGGGATGCGCGAGGCTTGAAAACAGCCCGGGCTCGCTTTGCGTGGCCGGCAGCGCGACCGCAACGACGGGAATATCGGTCTTGCGAACGAGGGCGCGAGACACCGCAGGGCCCGGCGAAAGGAAGACGTCGACCGGCAAAGCCGCCAGTTCGGCGATCAGGGCGTGACCGCGGTTGATGTCGCCCTCGGCATTGCGGATTTCGAGGATGATATTGCGGCCCTCAGTGTAGCCGAGCTCTTTCAGGGCTTCCCGGAACGGCAGAATGGCGAGGTCGTCGACCGCGGGCGAAGCCAGTCCCACGAAGCCGACGCGGGGCACCCGCCGGAGTTCTTGCTGAGCTTGCGCGGCGAACGGCCACGCGGCCGCGCCGCCAACCATTGCAATGAAATCGCGTCTTCGCATTCGGTCCCGCCAACGTTCAAGAAAACTATATCGATTAGGACCGGTCCGATGAAGAGGCGACCGGCCTCATCCGAACAGCGCCCGGTGATCCCCTAAAATCACCCGCGCGGCGTTGTGGCCGGGGGCGCCGGTGACGCCGCCGCCGGGATGGGCACCGGAGCCGCAATGATAGAGGCCCTTCAGCGGCCCGCGGTAATCCGCGTGGCCCAGCATCGGCCGCGCCGAGAACAACTGATTGAGCGTCAGCGCGCCATGAAAGATATCGCCGCCGAGCAGGCCGAACTGCCGCTCCAGATCGAGCGGCGACAGGACCTGACGCCCGATCACATCAGCCGCAAAGCCGGGTGCGTATCTGTCCACGGTAGCAATCATGAGATCGGCGACCTCCTCGCGGTGGTCGTCCCATGACTTTCCGTCCGGCAATTCCGGCGCGACATGCTGGCAGAACAGGCTCGCGACATGCTGTCCTTCGGGCGCGAGCGAGTCGTCCAGTGTGGAAGGGATCAGCACCTCGACCACGGGCTCGCGGCTCCAGCCAAGCTTGCGCGCATCCTGCCAGGCGCGATCCATGTAGGGGAGACTGGGCGCCAGGATGATGCCGGCGGTGAGATGATCGCCCATGCCGGATAGCGCCGTGAACGAGGGCAGTGCGCTGAGCGCGACATTCATGCGGAACGTGCCGGAGCCGTTGCGCCAGCGGCCGATGCGCTCAAGAAATTCCGACGTCAGCGCGCCTGACGGCACCAGCCGCGTGTACAGCAACTTCGGATTGACACCGGACACGACATATTTGGCGCGGATGGTGTTGCCATTGTCGAGCACGACGCCGGTTGCGCGGCCGCGTTCGACGATCACTTCGCGCACGCCGGCATCGGTCTCGATCTCCGCGCCATGGCCGCGCGCTGCCCGCGCCATCGCCTGCGTGATCGCGCCCATGCCGCCGATGGCGTGGCCCCAGACGCCTTTCTTGCCGTTCACCTCGCCAAACGCATGATGTAGCATCACGTAGGCAGAGCCTGCGGCATAGGGGCTCGCATAGTTGCCGACGATGGCGTCGAACCCGAACAGCGCCTTGACCAGATCGCTTTCAAAGCGATCGTCGAGCATCTCGCCGGCCGAGCAGGTGAACAGATCGAGCAGGTTGCGCTGGGCTTCCAGCGGCAGTGTTCGCAGAATGCTGGCGGTACCGAGCGCGTTGATGGCCTCACGAACAGCGCCGACGCCGAGGCCGTCGACGATGTTCGGCGGCGCGCGCAACACGAATTGTCGCAGCACGTCGGCGATCACCTCGAGTTCGCGGGAGAACGTCTCGATACGGTCGGCGTCGCGCGGGCTGAGTTTGGCCACGGACTCCCGGGTGCGGCCTTCGCCGGTGAGGAGATAGCTGCCGTCGGGCGCGGGCAGGAAATTCTGGGCGCGGCGCTCGACGATCCGCAATCCGTGTTCGGCCAGTTTCAGATCGGCTGAAATCTGTGGATTGAGCAGGCTGACGGTATAGGCCGCCACGGAGTTGCGGAAGCCGGGGTGGAATTCCTCGGTGACAGCAGCGCCGCCGACCGCCTTGCGGCGCTCGACCACCTTCACGCGCAGCCCGGCCATCGCGAGATAGGCCGCGCAAGTGAGGCCGTTATGCCCCGCACCGATGATGACGACGTCCGCTTCGTTCATGTTCGCTTCAAGAAGGTTTGATTAGCAGGGGTCCCGTCATTCCGGGATGGTCCGAAGGACCAGACCCGGAATCTCGAGGTTCCGGGTTCGATGCTCTGCATCGCCCCGGAACGACACGTCTTATCCCGCATTGCTCGGCAAGTTGCCATATGCTCCACTCAACGCCTCTGGCACAACCCTGCCAAAATTCCCGCCGCCGGCGCCCGCCGGGTCCAAGCCGGAGCTTTCATGACTTCTGAACCATCCGTCGTCACGGACCAGTCGTCCGCCGCGCGAAACCGGCTGATCCTGGTAGTCTATACCGCCGCGATCTTCGTCAGCGCGCTGCTGCTGTTCTCGGTGCAACCGCTATTCACCAAAATGGTGCTGCCACGGCTCGGCGGTTCGCCGGCGGTGTGGTCGGTCGCAATGGTGTTCTTCCAGTCGCTGCTGCTCGGCGGCTATGCCTATGCGCATTTCCTGATGCAGATCAAAAATCGCGCGGTTCCCGTGGCTGTTCATCTGGTGCTGCTCGCGGTCGCGCTGCTGACACTGCCGCTGTCGATTGCAAGCGGGTGGGGTGAGCCACCGACCTCGGGCTATGCATTCTGGCTGCTCGGTCTGTTTGTGGTCTCGATCGGGCTGCCGTTCTTTGCGCTCGCCGCCAACAATCCGCTGCTGCAGGCCTGGTTCGTTCGCACCGGGCATCCCAACGGCCCCGATCCCTATTTCCTCTATGCCTCCTCGAACATTGGGAGCTTCCTGGCGCTGTTGTCCTATCCGGTGCTGCTGGAACCGATGTTCACGCTGCGCACGCAGAACCTGATCTGGACCGGCGGCTATGGCCTGCTGATTGTCCTGATCGCGGCCTGCGGCGTCCTGCTGCTGCGCTCGCCGGCCAATGCCGCCGCGCTCAATATGCCGGCCGACGACGCCAACGCGCCGGCGCCATCCTGGATGGTGCGCGCGCGCTGGATCTTCCTGGCCGCGGTGCCGTCGGGCCTCTTGATCGCTGTGACTGCGCATATCTCGACCGACGTCGCCGCCGCGCCCTTGCTGTGGGTGTTGCCGCTGTCGCTTTATCTGTTGACCTGGGTGTTGGTGTTCCAGTCGCGGCCGCTGCTGCCGCACAAGTGGATGCTGCTGGTGCAGCCGCTGGCGATCGCCGGCGTGGTGATCCTGCTGGCGGTGGGCGGCGAGCAGAACCTGCT
>WNFM01124385.1_pt4 | contig 14023 bp, 13 predicted proteins | sample 5400271 | NCBI WGS metagenome assembly WNFM01 (sample SAMN13153352, study PRJNA577476) | soil metagenome | isolation source: 60 cm saprolite on Douglas fir-dominated hillslope | place: USA:California | collected 2013-09-17 | reverse complement strand
AGGAGGAACCGCCGAAGAGGATGATCGACCCGTTGGTGTCGGTGGCCGCCATGGCATCGCTCCGGATCGGGGGCTGGCCCGCGCCGGCCGCGTAGAGCGGGTTCCAGGTGGTGCCGTTCCAGGTCCAGGTGTCGCCCAGGTCGCCGCTCCCGTCCCGGCCGCCGAAGATGGCCAGGCCCGAGGCGGTGCCGCCGTTGGGCTTGTTGAAGTAGGCGAGCGAGGCCATCTTGCGCGGCGCAGGCTGCGCGAGCGTGTTGAGTTGGGACCAGGCCGACCCGTTCCACTTCCAGGTGTCGTTCAGGTACCCCAGGGCGGCGCTGTAGCCGCCGAAGAGGATGACCTGGCCCGAGGCGTCGGTGGCCATCGAACCGAAGGCGCGCGGCGCGGGCGGCGTGCCCTGGGCCTTGGCAGTCCAGATGGTCCCCGTCCCGCTGTAGGTGTAGGCGTCGGCCAAGTAGCCGGTGGCGTCGCGTCCGCCCCAGAGGAGCAGCTTGCCGGCGGCATCCTTCGCCAGCATCGCGCCGGCCCGCGCCGAGGGCTGGTTCGGACCGGTCACCGCGGACCACGTCTTCGTAGCCGGGTCCCAGCTCCAGGTGTCGTTCAGGTAGCAGCTGGTGGTCGCGACGGGAACCCCGCAGGCGCCGCCGAAGAGCACCACCCTGGAGCCGTTGTAGGCGATCGCCGCGTTCGAGCGCGCCACCAGTCCGGTGGGCGTGGTCACCTGGGTCCAGCCGCTGCCGTTCCAATACCACGTCTCGTTGAGCAGGGTGGTGCCGCTGACGCCGCCGAACATCACCACGCCGCTGCCATCGCTGACCATCGCCGCTCCCTCCCGGGCGGTCGGGCTGGTGGCGGCCACCGCGCTCCAGGCGAGCAGGTAGGTGAACTGGTCGTTGCCTATCGCCGAGGTGCCGCCATTGGTGGTCACCCGGACGTTGACCGGCCCGGCCCGTCCGGCGGGGGAGACGACGGCGAGCGTGCAGTTGCCGAGCTGGTCGCAGGCCGGCGTTCCGATGTCGGCGATGGCGACGTAATGGCTGCCGAAGGTGACCCCGGTCGTGTTCATGAGCCAGGTGCCGGTGATCGTCACCGAGGTGCCGCCGGTTTCGGGGCCCGCGTTGGGCGAGATGCCGCCGACCGTCGGCACCGGCTGCTGCGCGGTGATAACGTCGCGGTGAAGCTGCCCGGCTGGCTGTAGGTGTGGTTCGCGGTGGCGGTTGCGGACGCGGCGGCGCTAGTGCCGTCGCCGAAGTCCCAGGCGTAGCTGTAAGGGACGCTGCCGCCCGATGCGCTGCCGGTGAAGGCGACGGCCAGGGCCGCCAGGCCCGACGTCGGTGTGGCGCTGGCTGTCACGCCCATGCTCACCGAGACCAGCACGCTCGAGGTGGTCGTGGCGTTCGCCGAGTCGGTGACGGTCAAGACCGCCGAGTAGTCGCCCCGCTGCGTGTACAGGTGGGAGGGCGACGAGCCGGTCCCGGTGGTCAGGTCGCCGAAGTTCCAGGCATAGGTGTAGGTGCCGGTGCCGCCCGAAGCGGAACCCGAGAAGTTGACAGTCAGAGGGGCCGGGCCGGTGGTCGGCGCGGCCGAGGCTGAGGCACTCAGCGCGCCCGGGGTCGGGACCGGCGTCGGCGTCGGTGCCGGCGTTGGCGTGGGTGTTGGCGCAGGGGTCGGCGCAGGTGTCGGAGGGGGCGGCGTGGACGTGCTCGGCGTCGGCGTCGGTGTCGGCGCCGGAGTGGGCGTCGGCGTCGGCGTCGTCGACGGCGACGGCGAGGGTGATGGCGACGGTGAGGGGGAGGAGGAAGGACCGGGCGAGGCGGTCGGAAGCTGCGCCGGCGGCGTGGCATCGGGGCCGGGCTGCGGCGTCGGGTCCTGGCGGCCGAAGGGCAGCCAGCTGATCCCGGAGCCGGCGAAGGGCAGCCAGGTCGGCGAGGAGCCGTTGAACCAGACCAGGGTGCCCGGTCCGCGGCCCAGGATGAAGACAGCGACCATCAGTGCCGCGAGGAGAGCGACGACCGAGGATGCCACCACCCTCCGGCGATACGCCGGGCGGGCCGTCCTGCTCGTGCCGTAATACGCGCTCATCGGCGCTTCCGCTCTCTCCTTTGATCCGGCCGGGTCCTATCGCCCGACCCAAACGTGAACGGGGGGTCGCCGGATTCCTTGCGGCGTCAGCTCACCGTCATCAACCCGCCGAAGCTCCGCCAAGCCATGGCGAACCGCTCTTGGCATGCCAGTGCAAGACGGCTGTCCGGAAGGGCATACTCGGCTGCGATGAGCCAGACCCAGTGGAGCGCCGTTGACAGCTACCTCAACGACCTGCTGGTTCCCCATGACCCAGCGCTCGAAGCAGCCTTGAGGGCGAGCGCCGACGCCGGTCTGCCCCCGATCAGCGTGTCGCCCAGCCAGGGGAAGCTCCTTCACCTGCTGGCCAAGCTGCAGGGGGCGCGGAAGATCCTCGAGATCGGCACCCTGGGCGGCTACAGCGCGATCTGGCTCGCTCGGGCGCTGCCCGAGGACGGGCGGCTGGTCACCCTCGAGGCGGTCGCCAAGCATGCCAAGGTCGCCCAGGCGAACGTCGTCAACGCGGGCCTCCAGCAGATCGTCAAGATCCGCCTCGGGCCCGCGCTTGACACTCTGCCGAAGCTGGCCGAGGAGGGCGAGGGTCCTTTCGACCTGACCTTCATCGACGCCGACAAGGAGCGGACGGTGGAGTACTTCCGCTGGGCGATCGAGCTCTCCCACCCCGGCAGCGTCGTGATCGTGGACAACGTGATTCGCAATGGCCGACGTCAAGGGCATCCGCCGCTTCCTCGAGCTGCTCGCCAGCGAGCCCCGGGTGGCGGGCACCGCGATCCAGACCGTCGGCAGCAAGGGCTGGGACGGGTTCGCCCTGGCGCTGGTCAACTAAGGGAGAGCCGAAAAGGAGCGGCCTTACCTTGCCTTAACCGGCACCCACGACAATGTGCGCCGGAATGAGGAGGCTGATCGGGCTCGGGCTTACCGGGCTGCTGGCGCTGGGGGTGATCATCGCCATCCTCGTCTCCGTCGTACAGCGGATCAACCCGGGCGCGCCGCCGGCGACGGTTCGCGGGGTCATCGGCTCCGAGAAGCTTCCCTTCTTCCAGGACCCGGCGGTGATCAAGGTCTTCCGCGACAACGGCCTGGCGCTCCAGATCGACACCGCCGGCTCCCGCCAGATCGCCAGCACGGTGGACCTCTCCAAGTACGACTTCGCGTTTCCGGCCGGGGTGCCGGCGGCCGAGACGATCAAGGCCGACCACAAGAACGCCAAGACCCTCATCTCGCTTCAGCGACGGCCGGACCGCGGCGCAGGTGCTCCTCGACCAGCTCACGCTGCTCGACAAGAAGCTCGACGAGGTCGCGGACGCTGTGAACAAGAACGACGCCGACGCGCTCCTCGCCAACGGCCGCTTCCTCGAGGACCGCTTCGGCGGCTCGGCGCTGAACCTGCCGCCGGCGACGGCGCCGCCGGCCGGCTAGCCCACGCCCCCAGGGAAGAAAGCCCGCATTCGAGGGCGAGTGCGTCTAATTCAGCCAGGCGGCCGGCGCTGGCCTAAGCTGGCCTCCAGATGGACCTCATCGAGACCATCCGGGCCTCCGTGATCGGGGAGGACGAGGCGGTCCTCGGCCCCTACGGTGCCCGTCGCGTCACCTACGCCGACTACACGGCGTCCGGCCGCGCCCTCACCTTCATCGAAGACTTCATCCGCGAGGTGGTGCTGCCGCTCTACGCAAACACTCACACCGAGTCCTCCGGCACCGGTCTCCAGACGACCCGCTTCCGGGAGGAGGCGCGGGAGATCATCAGGCAGGCCCTGGGCGCGACCGAGGAGCACGCCGTGATCTTCTGCGGCTCCGGCTCGACCGGCGCGATCAACCGCCTCATCGACGTCCTCAACCTCCGCATCCCGGCCGACCTCGACGATCGCTACCGGCTCTCCGAGCAAATCCCCGCGGCGGAACGTCCGGTCGTCTTCATCGGACCCTACGAGCACCATTCCAACGAGCTTCCCTGGCGGGAGTCGATCGCCGACGTGGTCGTCATCCAGGAGGACCCCGATGGGCACGTGGACCTCGGCCACCTCGAGCGGGAGCTGGTCCGCCACGCCGACCGGGCGCTCAAGATCGGCAGCTTCTCGGCCGCCTCCAACGTCACCGGGATCATCACCGATTGGCACGCCATCAGCGCCCTCCTCCACCGCCATGGCGCGCTCTCCTTCTGGGACTTCGCCGCGGCCGCGCCCTACGTCAAGGTCGACATGGCCGGGGTTGGGCTCGACGCGGTCTTCATCTCTCCCCACAAGTTCATCGGCGGCCCCGGCACGCCGGGCGTCCTGGTCGCCCGCCGCGACCTCTTCCGCAACCGGGTTCCCAGCGTGCCGGGCGGAGGCACCGTCGCCTACGTCAACCCCGCCGAGCACCTCTACCTGGAGGACATCGAGCATCGCGAGGAGGGAGGCACGCCGGCCATCATCGAGTCGATCCGGGCCGGCCTCGTCTTCCAGCTGAAGGAGGCGGTCGGCGCGGAGGCGATCCGCGCTCGCGAGGAGTCCTTCACCCGGCGGGCGATCGAGCGCTGGCGCCGGCACCCGAACCTGGAGATCCTCGGCAATCCCGATCTCGACCGGCTTTCGATCGTCTCCTTCGTGGTCCGACGCGAGGGCCGTTATCTGCACCACAATTTCGTCGTCGCCCTGCTGAACGACCTGTTCGGCATCCAGTCGAGGGGCGGCTGCTCCTGCGCCGGGCCTTACGGCCACCGGCTGCTGGGGATCGACATCGAGCGCTCCCACGAGTTCGAGCGGGAGATCGCCCGCGGCTGCGAGGGGATCAAGCCCGGCTGGGTGCGGGTCAACTTCAACTACTTCGTCTCAGAGCCCGTCTTCGAATTCATCCTGGAGGCGGTCGAGCTGGTCGCCGCCGAGGGGTGGAGGATGCTCCCGAACCGCCGCTCGGCTTGCGCGACCTCGAGTACGAGAAGACGGGTATGCCCCACTCGGCCCACCGCCATCGGGCTCCCGAGGGCGCCCTGCCCGGCTACCTGGCCGAGGCCCGCCGTCGGTTCGAGATCTCGCCCGCTCCCGGACCGATCCTCGACTCGCTGGAGCTGGGCGCCGACTTCGAGCATCTCCGCTGGTTCTGGCTGCCCGAGGAGATCGCCATCCCGATCAGCTGAGTCACTTTTGCGCAATTTGTTGCGTTAGCGCGTAGAGTGACACTCGCGGTGTATGACCTTCGCCTCATCTCGCTATGAGAACGGCGGAGACCTGCGTGTACACGACGCGCTTCTCGGAGACCTTCCGGGACTGCCCGTCGTTCGAAGCCGTGACTTACACCCCGCGGACCTGGGCGGGGCGACTTTTGGAGCCTCGCCCAGTCTGCGGCCACCTCCAGGTGGCCGGTGTGGCCGACCGCGGCCCTTTCTATCCCCGCTGCGAGCTGGGCGGCCCGGAACGAGTCCGCCAACTGGCGAGCACACCCTCTTCACGCTGCTAAGGCGCACTCGCCCTCGAATGCGGGCATCCCTTTCGGGGAAAAGGCGCACTCGCCCTCGAATGCGGGCATCCCTTTCGGGGAAAGGCGCACTCGCCCTCGAATGCGGGTATCCCCTGCCTAACGGCCTAGTGCCAGGCCTCCGCCGCGGGGGTCGGAGCCGCCCTTCAGCACGCCCGTCGCCGTGTCGATGGCGATCACCTGGGCCGAGCCTCCGGCCGACCAGGGACCGACGGCCTTCACCGGGTGGCCTCGGCGGCGCAGTCCCTCGAGCGTCGTCGCCGGCACCCGGTCCTCGACGCTGAGCGTTTCGGGTGCGGCGAGAGTCCAGGGATCGGTGGTCGGGCTGTGTGTCCAGCGCGGGGCTGAGACCGCCTCCTGGGGGTCGGCGCCGTGGTCGAGGAGCGAGCTCAGCACCTGCAGGTTCCACTGCACCTGCCCGTCTCCGCCCGGCGTTCCTCCGACGTGGCTGGGCTTGCCGTCACGCTCCACCAGGTAGCAGTTCAGGGTGCTCATCGTCCGCTTGTGGGGCGCGAGCCGGTTGGGATGCCCCGGCTCCAGGGTGAAGCCGCGGCCGACCCGGTTGTTGAGGAGGATCCCGGTTCCGGGCACCGTCAGCGCGGCGCCGAAGGCGGCGGAGAGCGAATGGATGAAAGAGACCGCGAAGCCGTCGCGATCGACGACGCAGAGGTAGGTCGTGTCACCCCCGGCGGCGGGTACCGCGAGCGTGTGGCGCGCCTCGGTGCGGTCGATGATCGCGGCCCGCTTGGCGGCGTGCTCGCTGGAGAGCAGCTGGTTCAAGTCCCAGTCGACGAAGCGGGGATCGCCCGCGCGCGCGAGGCGGTCCTCGACGGCCAGCTTCTTGGCCTCCACCATCAGGTGGATCGTCTGCTCGCCGCCCGGCGGGAGCGCCGCCAGGTCGAAGCTCTCGAGGATCTTCAACTCCTCGAGCACGACGAACCCCTGCGAGGGGGGCGCCGTCTCGTAGACCCGATAACCGCGGTAGTCGACCCAGGGCGGGTCGCACACGTCGACCCGGTTCTCGGCCATGTCCTCGAGGGAGAGCAGGCCCCCTGCTTCACTCAGATAACCGGCGATGGCCTCGGCCAGCCGGCCCCGGTAGAAGCAGCGTGCGCCCGCGAGGGCGATCGCCTCGATGGAGCGGGCGAGATCCTCCTGGACCAGCACCGAGCCCTCCCGCACGCCGCCGTAGATCCGCTTCGACTCCGGGTCGGCCTCCAGGCGCTGGCTGTGGGTGGCAAAGTGGGCGGCGACCTCGGCCGAGACCGGGAATCCCCGCTCCGCATGGCGGATGGCCGCCGCGAAGAGCTCGGCAAACGCCAGCCGGCCGTAGCGCTCGGACAGCTCCTCCATCGCGGCCACGGCTCCCGGAACCCCGATCGAGAGCGGCCCGTAGAGCGGGATCAGGCGGTGGCCGCGCTCCTCGAACCACTGTGAGGTGGCCGCGGCGGGCGCCATCCCACCCGATCCGAAACCGAGTACCTCCTTGTCGCGGGGATCGTGGACGAGGGCGAAGGCGTCGCCGCCCGGACCGCACATCATCGGCAGGACCACCCAGGTGACGGCTGCCGCCGCGAGCGCCGCATCGACCGCATTGCCACCGGCGCCGAGGACCTCGAGGGCTGCTTCGGTCGCCAGCGGGTGGCTGGTGGCGACCATGCCTCCGGTCGCCGCCGGCGAAGAAGAATGCACTGCCCTGGAGCTTACGAAATCGCGACGGACGGCGTCGCGTGGAGCACGAGGACGAGCCCCGCTAAAGCTTGCCGGCCAGAGCCACCTGGCGGCGGAGGACGAAGCGGCTGCCCAGGTTGATGACGAGCACCACGAGCACCAGGACCAGCGCCGCGCCCCAGGCGGTCTGGTTCAGGTCGTCGTAGGGCGTCAGCGCATCGTGGAAGACGATCAGTGGCAACGACGACATCTGGTGGGTCGGGTCGAGGGTGAAAAAGCGGTTGCCGAGGGTGGTGAAGAGGAGGGGCGCCGTCTCGCCCGAGGCGCGGGCGATCGCCAGCAGCGCGCCGGTGATCACGCCTGGCGCGGCGGCAGGGAGCACGAGCTGAAGCGACACGCGCCAGCGCGGCAGCCCGAGGGCAAGGCCGGCTTCGCGGAGCCCGCCGGGGATCAGCGCCACCGCCGCCTCGGTCGTTCGCATCACGACAGGGAGCATCAGCACCGCCAGCGCAAGCGAGGCCGAGAGAGCGGAGAAGTGATGGAAGGGGGCCACGAAAAGGGCGTAGGCAAAGAGCCCGAGGGCGATCGAAGGGGTCCCGACCAGCACGTCGGAGGCGAGCCGGATCCAGCTGGCCAGGCGGCCGTGGCCGTACTCGGCCAGGTGGACGCCGGAGATGATCCCGATCGGGATCGCCAGGATCGATGCGATCCCGACCATGATCGCGGTGCCGGCGATCGCGTTGGCTACTCCTCCGCCTGCTATGCCCGGCGGATGCTCCAGGTTGCAGCAGGTGAAGAAGGTGAGGTGGCCCACGGCGGGCAGGCCCGCGACGACGGTGTACCAGAGCACGAGCCCGAGCGGGATGAGGGCCAGCAGCGCGGTGAGGTAGATGACCGCGCGGGCGATCGCGTTGGTCGCGATGCGGCGCCGGTTCACGGCCGCACCTCCTCGCTGGTGGCCCGGAGCAGGCCCAGCGCCAGCAGGTTCACGGTCAGCGTCACCCCGATCAGGACACCACCCAGCTCGACCAGGGCGGCGGAATGCATCGGCGCGGTCGCCTCGGTGAACTCGTTGGCGATGACCGCCGCGATGGTGTAGGCGGGCTCGAAGAGATGGCTCGAGATCTGGTTGCGGTTGCCGATGATCATGGTGACCGCGATGGTTTCGCCCAGCGCGCGGCCGAGGGCGAGGATGGTGGCGCCGAAGATGCCTGCCCGGGAGGCGGGGAGGATCACCCGCCAGGTTGTCTCCCACCAGGTCGCGCCGAGGGCGGTCGAAGCTTCCTTCAGGCCGCCCGGGACCGACCGGATGACGTCCCGCGACACCGAGGCCAGGGTGGGGAGGACCATCACGGCGAGGACGAGCGCCGCACTGAAGAGGCTGGTTGGTCGGGGCGTGCCGGCGAAGAGGGGGATCCAGCCGAGGTGGCTGTTGAGCGGGAGCTCGATCGTCCGGTACACCCAGGGGCCCATGACGAAGAGCGCCCAGAGGCCGTAGACGACGCTCGGGATGGCCGCCAGCAGCTCGACGGCGGTGCCGATCACCGAACGGATGGCGGCCTGTCCGGGCTCGGCGAGGAAGAGCGCGACGCCGATGCCAACCGGCACCGCGATCAGGAGAGCGAGCCCCGCGCTTACGACCGTGCCGTAGATGTAAGGCAGGGCGCCGAAGTTCAGCCGGACCTGGTCCCAGACCTGCGTGACCAGGAAGCCGGGACCGAAGCGGATGATCGCCGGCCAGGCCTGCTGGAACAGCACCAGCAGGATCAGGATCAGCGCGAGCGGCGCCAGCAGTCCGGCGCCCCCGGTGACCAGCCGGAAGCGGTCCACGCGGGACACTGCTATTCCTTGGCGGAGGAGTTGTCGGAGGGACGGTCCAGCCGGTAGCCCGCGCCGCGGACGGTGACGATCGCGAAGGGCGCCACTTCGGCGAACTTCTCCCGGAGCCAGCGGATGTGGACGTCGACGGTCTTGCTCTCGCCACTGAAGTTCTCGCCCCAGACCTGCTGGAGGAGGCGCTCCCGGGACTGGACCCGACCCGAGCTCGCCAGCAGGTGGGAGAGGAGGTCGAACTCGCGGGTGGTCAGACGCACCTCCTGCCCGTCGATCTTCACCTGGCGTGCGGCGCGGTCGATGCTGAAGTTGCCGAAGGCGTCCCGTTCGGGAATTGTCCGCTCCCCCTCGCTCCGGCTTCGGCGGAGCACGGCGTTGACCCGGGCGACGACCTCGCGGACCGAGAAGGGCTTGGTTATGTAGTCGTCGGCGCCCAGCTCCAGGCCGACGATCTTGTCGACCTCCGCGTCGCGCGCGCTGATCATCAGGATCGGCACCCGGCTGGTCTTGCGGAGCGCCCGGCAGAGCTCGAGACCGCCCATTCCGGGCAGCATCAGGTCGAGCAGGATCAGGTCCGGCTTGGCGGTCCGGGCCGCTCGCAGGCCGGTGGTTCCGTCCGCCGCCTCGAGGACCATGAAGCCGGCCGAGGCGAGGTGGTACTTCAGCATGTCGCGGATCCCCTCGTCGTCCTCGACGATCAGAATCCGGGCAAAGCCGGCCGCGAGGGGGGCGCCGGCGGCGCTCATCCGAGCTCCACCACGGCGCCGCTCTCCAGGAAGACGATGTCCTCGGCGACATTGGTCACCCGGTCGCCGATCCGCTCCAGGTTGTGCGCCACCAGCATCAGGGTCACGGCGCGGAGGGCGCCCTCGCTGTCGGTGCCCCGGGCCATCTCGTCGATGATCTCGTCGAAGACCCGGTGGTAGAGGCGGTCGATCTCGTCGTCCCGGGCCGCGATATCCCTGGCCCTCGGTTCGTCCTGCTCGATCAGCGCGTCGAGGATGTCGTGGACCTGCTCGATCGCCAGCTCACCCATCAGGCCGAACTCAGCCCGGAGCGGGCGGTCGGGCAGCCCGCAGAGGGTGCTCGTCATCCGCGCGATGCGTACCGCATAGTCACCCATCCGCTCCAGCTCGGAGGCGATGTAGAGAACCCCCATCAGGTTGCGGAGGTCGCGCGCGACCGGCGCCTGCGTCGAGATGACGACCATCGCCTGCTCACGGATCTGGCGGAAGCTCTCGTTCATCGCCTGGTCCTCGCGGCGCACCTTCTCGGCCAGCGAGCGGTCGCGCCGGCGCAGCGCGTCGACGGCGTCCCCGATCTGCGACTCGAGCAAGCCTGCCATCCGGAGCAGGCTCTCGCGCAGCTCCTTGAGCTCCTGGTCGAATTGTTCCCTGGCCATGACTGTGGAGAGGTCTACCCGAACCGGCCCGTGACGTAGTCCTCGGTCCGCCGGTCCCGGGGCCGGTTGAAGAGCTCGACGGTGGGCCCGAACTCGACCAGCTCGCCGCAGCGGTCCTCCGAGTTCATCAGCATGAAGGCTGTGAAGTCGGCGACGCGGGCCGCCTGCTGCATGTTGTGGGTGACGATCACGATCGTGTACTCCTTGGCGAGGCGGTGGATCAGGTCCTCGATCTTGAGGGTTGCGATCGGGTCGAGGGCTGAGCAGGGCTCGTCCATCAGGATCACCTCGGGCTCGACGGCGAGGCAGCGGGCGATCGACAGCCGCTGCTGCTGGCCGCCGGACAGCCCGGTCGCCGGCTCGTGGAGGCGGTTCTTGACCTCGTCCCAGAGCGCCGCGCCCTCGAGGCTGTCGCGGACCGCCGACTCGATCCGCTTCTTGGGCCAGCCCAGCAGCTGGGGCGCGAAGGCGACGTTGTCGCGGATCGACATCGGGAAGGGGCTCGGCCGCTGGAAGACCATCCCGACCCGCTGCCGGAGCTCGAGCAGCCGGCCGGTCGTCAGGACGTCCTCGCCGTCGATCATCACCCTGCCTTCAGCGCGGCTGCCAGGCACCAGGTCGTACATCCGGTTGAGCATCCGGAGCAGCGTCGACTTGCCGCAGCCGGAGGGACCGATCAGCGCCGTGACGCGCCTGTCCGGCACCTGGAGGTTCACGTCGCGGAGGGCCCGGAACTTGCCGTAGAAGAAGCCCGCGTCCTGGATGTCGACCTTGGTCGCCGACGCACCGGCCAGCGCCCGCAACTCCGGTTTGGGGAGTGATGCGGCCTCGCGGTGTTCGGGTTCCACCTCAGCCACCATGGGCAAGGCTAGGGCGGATTCGGTTAAGAGCGGGTTATGTGCCCGTTATGGCTCCGCCGGCAGGGCGAGGGCGAAGACCTGCCCACCCTCAGGCGCCGCCTCGGTCCAGACCCGCCCTCCCATGAGCAGGACCAGGTGCTTGGTGATGGCCAGGCCGAGCCCGCTGCCGGGCATCTCCCGCGACCGGGCGGGATCCACCTTGTAGAAGCGCTCGAAGATACGGTCCCAGTGCTCGGGCGAGATACCCGGCCCGTGGTCGCGAACGCTCACCACGTACTCGGTCTCGCGGAGCTCGGCGCGGATCTCGATCGGCGTTTCTGGAGGAGAGAACTTGGCCGCGTTGTCGAGCAGGTTGGCGAGGGCCTGGGCGAGCTTCTCGCGGTCGGCGTGGAGGATCAGGCCGTGCTGCACCGCGACCCTGACCTCGCGGTCGACACCGATCCGGCGGCCGACCTCGGTCACCAGTTCGGCGAGGTCGAAACGGGTGCGCCGGAGGGCCCGCTTGCCGGCCTCGATCTCGGCCAGCTGGCGGAGGTTGTCGACGATCGCGGCGAGGTGGTCGGCCTCCTTCAGCGCCCTCGCCGCAAAGCGCTTGCGGGCGACCTCGGTCAGCTCTCCGCCCAGGCTCTCGGCCGCCAGACGGAGCGACGTGATCGGCGTCCGCAGCTCGTGCGAGAGATTGGCGACGAACTCCTGGCGCACGGTCTGGAGCCGGCGCAGCTCGGTGAGGTCGGTGAGGAAGGCAACTGCCTCGCCGGCGCCGAGGCCGGGCACGACGGTGACCTGGAGGGTGGCCGGCCGGTGGACCAGGCGGATCTCGGCGTGGAGGTCGGCACCGTGGCGGATCGCCGCCTCGAGGCGCAGCTCGCGGGTCAGGATGATGAGGCTGTCGGGGATCGACTCCGGCGCGATCTCGAAGAAGTCACGCGCTGCCCGATTCGCATGGATGACGACCATCCGGGGGTCGAGGACGAGCGCCATCGGAGGCACCTCCTCGAGCAGCTCATAGCCGGTCCGGGCGACCGCGGCGGGAGGTGCGGCAACCGTCCTCCGGCGCGCGGCAGCGAAGGGGTTCCAGCTCACGGCGGGGAGTATATTGGCCGCCGCTTCGCCGGTCCGAACGGGTGAGATTTAAGCCGGTCATAACCCTGCCTTAACCCGCTGCTCCGTAGCTTGCTTGTGACGGCCCGGGTCGATCGGGACCGGTGACTCAACTGAGCGGATAGGAGCACAAATCCACATGACCTTACGGAACCGGCTGCGCGCCCCGATCGTGGCGGGAATCGCGCTCATCATGGTCGCCTGCGGCGGTTCGACTCCCACCACGTCATCGTCCACACCGCCTCCGGTCGACGTCGGCTCGGGCACCCTCAACGGGGCCGGTGCGACGTTCCCCGAGCCCTTCTACACCCAGGCCTTCTACCAGTACAACCAGAAGTACCCGAACATCTCGGTCAACTACCAGGCCATCGGCTCCGGTGGCGGCATCAAGGCCTTCACCGCGGGCACCGTCGACTTCGGCGCCTCCGACGTGCCGATGACCGACGCCGAGCTCACCGCCGCCGGTGGAGCCTCCTCGCTGGTCGAGGTGCCGACCATCCTCGGCGTGGTCTCGATCGCCTACGACCTTCCCGGCGTCAACAAGCTGCAGCTGGACGGCCCGACGCTTGCCAACATCTACCTGGGCAAGATCAAGAGCTGGGACGACGCCGCGATCGCTTCGCAGAACGCGGGCGTGACGCTCCCCAGCAAGCCGATCACCGTCGTCCACCGCTCGGACGGCAGCGGCACCTCCTACCAGTTCACCGACTACCTGGCCAGGATCTCGCCTGACTGGAAGGCGGGGCCGGGAGTCGGCAAGTCGGTCAGCTGGCCGGCCGGGATCGGAGCTTCCGGCAATACCGCCGTCGCGCAGGCGGTGAAGTCGACCGAGAACGCCATCGGCTACGTGGAGCTGGCCTACGTGGTCCAGACCCACATGCAGCAGGCGTACCTGAAGAACGCGGCCGGCAAGTACCTCCAGGCGAGCATCGCCGGGGCCACTGCGGCCGCGTCCAAGAACACCAACGTGAGCCCGACCAACTTCTCGATCACCAACATGGACGGCGACGCGGCCTACCCGATCGCCTCCTTCAGCTGGGTCTTCATCAAGAAGTCGATGACCGACAGCGCCAAGGGCCGCGCCCTGGCCTACCTCTTCAAGTGGGTCGTGACCGACGGCCAGGCGTACGGAACCCCGCTCGACTACGCGCCCCTGCCCGCCCAGGTCCAGACCTACGCGCTGGACCAGCTCAAAACGATCAGCGTCGCGGGGACGACCGTCCTCAAGTAGCCGTTTCTTTTCCTCCTCCGTTCGTGAAGATGCGCTCCACTACCCCGGAGCGCCTCTTCTCTTCTTCTCGAAGCCTTTAGGCTTCCACGTCCCCACCTGCCCTCACACGCGGTCGTCCACACGGTTCTTCGCCGAGCGCTGCCGGCAGTTCCTCGAGGCGAGAGGACACCGCGCCTCGCTGGCGCCTGGCTGGTGGGTCGGCGTCCACCTCGCCGAGGTCGAGAAACCGGACCTGGTCGTTGTCGACGAGGCGCTGGCCGACCTCGACGGTCTCTCCGTGCTCGGACTCCTCAAAGTATCGATGGCGCTTGCTGGGCGCCACATGTGGCCGATGAAAATTGGGGCCGTGGTCGCTCCTCGTCGCCCCCTCCCCGGCTTCGCCGGTACTCC
>WNFM01121831.1_pt1 | contig 14023 bp, 12 predicted proteins | sample 5400271 | NCBI WGS metagenome assembly WNFM01 (sample SAMN13153352, study PRJNA577476) | soil metagenome | isolation source: 60 cm saprolite on Douglas fir-dominated hillslope | place: USA:California | collected 2013-09-17 | reverse complement strand
GCGCTCCTGGCAGTCGGCGAGCTTGCCCGGCAGATTGGCCATGTCGAGCACGCCCTTGCGGCGCGTCAGGTCGCGCGCCTTGCGCGCCGCCTCGCGCGCCGCCGCCGCCTCGACCACCTTGGCGACGATCTTCTTGGCTTCCGCGGGATGCTCCTCGAACCATTGCTGGAGCTTCTCGCCGACCACCCCCTCGACCACCGGGCGGACCTCGGAGGAGACCAGCTTGTCCTTGGTCTGCGAGGAGAATTTCGGATCCGGCACCTTGACCGAGAGGATGCAGGTCAGCCCCTCGCGCATATCCTCGCCGGTGAGCTCGACCTTCTCCTTCTTGGCGATGCCGCTCTCGGTCGCGTATTTGTTGACCGAGCGCGTCAGCGCGGCGCGGAAGCCGGCGAGATGCGTGCCGCCGTCGCGCTGCGGGATGTTGTTGGTAAAGCACAGCATCGTCTCGTGATAGCTGTCGGTCCACGCCATCGCGACCTCGACGGTCGTGCCCTCGCGCTCGCCGATGACGGCGATGGGCGGCGAATGGAGCTGCTGCTTCGAGCGGTCGAGATAGTTGACGAACTCGACGAGGCCGCCCTCGTAATGCATCGTCACCGTCTTGGGCTCGACGCCGCGCGCGTCGGTCAGGCTCATGACGACGCCGGAATTGAGGAAGGCGAGCTCGCGGATGCGTCGGCAGGAAGGTGATCTCGGTGCCGGTCTTCTGGCCCTTGCGCTTGCCGCCAGGCGGCAGGGTCGGCGCCGGGCCGACGACGGCGAGCGGCGCCACCGCGTTGCCGTGCTCGAAGCGGATGACATGCTCGAGACCGCCACGGAAGATGCGCAGCTCGAGCGTCGCGGAGAGCGCGTTGACGACCGAGACGCCGACCCCGTGCAACCCGCCCGAAACCTTGTAGCTGTTGTGGTTGAACTTGCCGCCGGCATGCAGCTGGGTCATCACGACCTCGGCCGCCGAGATGCCTTCCTCCTCGTGGATGTCGACCGGGATGCCGCGACCATTATCGGTGACCGTCACCGAGCCGTCGGCGTTGAGTGTCACCGTCACCGTGTCGCAATAGCCGGCGAGCGCCTCGTCGATGGCATTGTCGACCACCTCGTAGACCATGTGGTGGAGGCCCGAGCCGTCATCGGTGTCGCCGATATACATGCCCGGGCGCGCGCGCACGGCATCGAGACCGCGCAGCACGGTGATCGAATCGGCGCGATAGTCGTCACCCGCCGGTGACGGCGGCAACGCGCCCGCCGGCAGGGGCAGCTCGCCTTGCGGCTGCGGAGAATTTTGCGGACCGGTCGGGCTCATCTCGTCAGTGTCTTGGTTGAACGCATCTGCACTATGTCTTCCGTTGCATCACGCCGCGATGGTGGCATCGACGACGCGCAGGAATTGCGCGGCGCCACGCAGCTCGGCAAAACTGTCCTCGTCGGTGCCGGTCAGCCAGGCCTGCGCGCCAAGGGCAAGCAGCTCGGCGTAGAGCGCATGGCGACGCGCGCGATCGAGATGCGCGACGACCTCGTCGAGCAGCATGATCGGCGCGACCCCGCGCAACGCCGCCTGGAGCCGCGAATTGGCGAGCAGTATGGCGATCAGCAAGGCCTTCTGCTCGCCGGTCGAGCACTGTCCGGCGGCGACCCCGGTGGCGGCATGGCGCACGGCGAGATCCGAGCGGTGCGGGCCGCTCGCCACCCCGCCGCTCTCGGCATCATGCCGGCGGCTGGCGGCGAGACGGGCGCGCGATTCGTCCTCGACCGTCAGGGCCGGCCGATCGGCGAGCGCGGCCTCGACCGTGCCGATGCCGTCGAGCCGCGCCACGACATCCCGCCGCGCCGCCGCGATGGCGACGCCATGGCGCGCCATGCTCTCCTCGAGGGCGCCGAGCCAGGCGGCATCGTAGGGCCCCTGGCGCAGCAGCTTGGCACGCTCGCGCAGGGCCTGCTCATAGGCGGCGACGCGCGTCGCATGCTCGGGATCGAAACCATAGACCAGGCGATCGAGAAAGCGGCGGCGTGCCGATGCGCCCTCGACGAACAGCCGGTCCATCTGCGGCGTCAGCCACACCAGGTTGACATGCTCGGCGAGCGCCGTCTGGCTGCGTGCCGATACGCCGTCGATCCGCACGACACGGCGCTCGCCGCCGCTCGCCGTCGCCTCGCGGCCGGTGCCGATCTGGACCACGCTGCGCGGCGTCGCCACCTCGGCCGCCACCGCCCAAGGCAGGCCTCGTCGATGGTCGGATTTGGCGTCGTCACCCCGGGCGTCGTCATCCCGGGCATCATCCGCCGCCGATCGATCTCGCCAAGCCGGGCGCGGCGCAGGCCGCGGCCGGGCGCCAAAAAGGATATGGCTTCCAGCAAATTCGTCTTTCCCGCGCCGTTCGCGCCGGTGAGCACCACGGGACGCGCATCGACCACCACACGCGCTTGGCGGTAGCAGCGAAAATCAGTCAGTACCAACCGTTTAACCGCCAGGCAGGCGGCATCTGCGGCGACGCCCATCCGGCCCATCGGCTCATCCGGCCTCATGCCGGATATATGGGGATTGGCGGTCCCTTCCGCCAGTCGGCGCACCCCGATTACCGCCTCGTCGGTCACCAGCGACGTCCCAAGCGGCTTCGGGGTCACACGCGCATCGGCATGAGGACATAGAGCGCGCTGCTTTCGGCGCGCTCGCGCACGATGGTCGGCGAGGCGGCGTCCGCCATCGCGAAGACCACCCACTCGCCGACGATCTGCTCGGTGATGTCGAGGAGATAGCGCGAGTTGAAGCCGATCTCGATCGGTGCCGCGTTGTAGCGCACCTCGATCTCCTCGCTCGCCGTGCCGTTCTCGGGACTGGTCGCCGAGAGCGTCACCGTGCCGCGCTCGAGGGCCAGCTTGACCGCCCGGCTCTTCTCGGTCGAGATCGTCGAGACGCGATCGACCGCCTCGGCGAAGGGCTTGCACTCGACCTCGAGCAGCTTGTCGTTGTTGGTCGGAATGACGCGGTCGTAATCGGGGAAGGTGCCGTCGATCAGCTTGGAGGTCAGCACCGCCTCGCCGAAGACGAAGCGGATCTTGGTGTCGGACAGGGCGATGCCGATCTCCAGCTCGCTCTCGTCGATCAGCTTGCGCAGCTCGCCGACCGTCTTGCGCGGCACGATGACGCCGGGCATGCCGGCGGCGCCGTCGGGCAGCAGCATCTCGACGCGCGCCAGGCGATGACCATCGGTGGCGACGGCGCGCAGCACCTCGGTGTCGCCGCTCTTGGTGGCGTGCAGGAAGATGCCGTTGAGGTAGTAGCGCGTCTCCTCGGTCGAGATGGCGAATTTGGTGCGGTCGATGAGCCCCTTGAGCTCGCTCGCCTGCAGCGTGAAATTGTGCGGCAGCTCGCCGCCCGCCATCAGCGGGTAATCCTCGGGCGGCAGGCAGGCGAGGGTGAAGGTCGAGCGGCCCGAGCGCAGCGTCATCGCCGCCTTGTCGCCGCTCATCTGCATCTCGATCTGCGCGCCCTCGCGCAACTTGCGGACGATGTCGTAGAGGGTATGCGCGGGCGCCGTGGTGGCGCCCTCGCCGGCGACCTGCGCCTCGACCACCTCGACGATCTCGAGATCCATATCGGTGGCCGAGAGGGACAGCCGCCCCTTCTCGGCCCGGATCATGACGTTGGAGAGGATCGGGATGGTGTTGCGCCGTTCGACCACGCTTTGAACATGAGCCAGGGCTCGGAGCAGCGCGGCGCGTTCTATGGTGAGTTTCATGGCTGAGTTGAATTGTTGCTCATGGTGGCGGATCGGACCCTCGCCGCCGGACCTGATTCTTGTCGGCGACCCCGGCGCCCTCGCCTGTAACAGGCGCATGTGGACGGGTTGGCCTTATAGCATATGTCGCCATGTTCCGCACGGTTTTCGCGGATTTCAAGCCGTCGGCTTTCAGCTGTCAGCCCTCAGCCGAATCGGCGCTACGGAAAGAGCCAGATTGGCATCATGGAACGAGGTTGAGCCGACGGCTGATAGCCGATCGCGGACGGCTCAATCCTAGGTCTCGAGCATCCGCCGGAGCAGCTCGACATCCTCGGCGAGAGTCCGGTCGGTCGCCCGCAACTCCTCGATCTTGCGCACCGCGTGCATGACGGTGGTGTGATCGCGGCCGCCGAACTTGCGGCCGATCTCGGGCAGCGAGCGTGGGGTGAGCTGCTTGCACAGGAACATGGCGACCTGGCGCGGCCGCGCGACGGCGCGGGCGCGGCGCGCCGAATGCATGTCGGCGAGGCGGATGTTGTAATGCTCGGCGACGCGCTTCTGGATCTCGTCGATGGTGACGCGCCGATCATTGGCGCGCAACAGGTCGTGCAGCACCTCCTGGGCGCTTTCCAGCGAGATGGTGCGGCCGATCAGCGTGGCATGCGCCAGGATGCGGTTGAGCGCGCCTTCGAGCTCGCGCACGTTGGAGGTGATCTTGTGGGCGAGGAACTCCATCACCTTGGGCGGGATCGCCGCCTTGCGCTGCTCCGCCTTGGCCTGGAGGATGCCGAGGCGCAGCTCGTAGGTCGTCGGGTGGATGTCGGCGACGAGGCCCCAGCCGAGGCGGGACTTCATGCGGTCTTCCATGCCCTCGAGATCGGAGGGCGACTTGTCGGCCGAGATGACGATCTGGCGGTTCTGATCGACCAGCGCGTTGAAGGTGTGGAAGAACTCCTCCTGGGTCGAGTCCTTGCCCGAGATGAATTGCACGTCGTCGATCATGAGCACGTCGACCGAGCGGAATTGATCCTTGAAGTCCATCGTGCTCTTGAAGCGCAGCGCGCGGATGAACTGGTACATGAACTTCTCAGCGCTGAGATAGATCACCTTGCGCGCCGGAATCTGCGTGCGGATGTGCCAGGCGATGGCGTGCATGAGATGCGTCTTGCCGAGCCCGACCCCGCCATAGAGGAAAAGCGGGTTGAACGGCACGGTACGCTTTGCCGCGACGCAGGATTCGGCGATGCGGCGGGCCGCCGCGTGGGCGAGCTCGTTGGGCTTGCCGACGACGAAATTCTCGAAGGTGAAGCGGGGATCGAGCGGCGCGCTGATGTCGCCCTTCTCGTCGACGGCGGCAGCAGGAGCGACCACGGTTTTCTCGTCGCGCGCGCGCATGTCGCGCAACGGCGCGGCCCCGGCCGTCGCGCCGGTGACGAAGATGTCGATCACCGAGATCGCCGCATTCTCGCCGTTCCACAGCGCGCGAATGCGATCAGCGTAATGCGCCGCCACCCAGTCGCGCAGGAAACGCGTCGGCACGCCGATGCGAGCACGCCCGTCGGTGACCTCGAAGAGCGTCATCGACCGCAGCCACGAGCGGAACGCCGCCTCGCCGAACTCCTCGCGCAGCCGCGCCCGGACGCGCGCCCATTGTGTCTGGATGTCGCTACCGGTCCCGCCATCGTCGGCGGCGATTCTTTCGCGGCGTCCGACGTTCCCCTCAGACTTGGATTGCAAGGCGATTCCCCCGAATTGACAGAAACGCAGCTTCCCTGCAGCCGATGAGCGATCGGCCTTCCGCAACTCAAAATTTAAATCAATGAGGCTCTAAGCGGCGGTCGGAACGAGGAGCTTTTGCTTGTTATGCCGACCGCAATCTACTGTGGGCAACGACGGAGCGAGCTTGCTCGCGTCCTTGAAACTTTTCTTTCAGTCGTCGTCGCGGATCCGCCATAAAAGTGACTCTATCCAGCTCACTGTCGGGTTGCAACGTGATCGAAAAGAGAACGACGCAGAATCTTTTCACTGTGACCGGATTGCCCCGCCGAATCCTGCGCCGCAAGCGACGAAAAAAAATTTCTGCGTAGAGTTTGCGCGAAAATTTTCGGGTCTAAAAAATTTGCCGAAAAATCGCGCTGGAGAATCCGCGCCCCGAAAATTTCTCTCGAAGACTCCGCAGAGGACTCCGGGCGTGAAAACGGCCGCGCCTGAGATGAGGACGCGGCCGAGACATCGACGCGAGGCAACGAGATCAGAGCGCCTTGATGCGACTGCTCAAGCGCGACAGCTTGCGCGCCGCCGTATTCTTGTGGACGACGCCCTTGCCGACGCTGCGATGCAGCTCGGGCTGCGCTTCCGTGAAGGCGGCGCGCGCCGCTGCCTTGTCGCCGCTCTCGATCGCCGCCTCGACCTTCTTCATGAAGGTGCGCAGGCGCGACACGCGGGCGCGGTTGACGGCCGTGCGACGCTCGGTTTGACGGATCCGCTTTTCGGCAGATTTATGAGTGGCCATTGCCGACCCTTGCAGCTTGACTGGTTATAGAGGAGCGCGGGTTATAACGACGCGCCCTCCAGCCGTCAAGTTTGGTGGTCGGCCGCTCCTAGAGCACCGTCAGCATCTCGCCGACCAGCGGGTGGCGAACGATGTCGCGATCGGTCAGGCGGACGACGGCGATGCCGGGCACCGCCTCGAGCCGGCGCGCGATGTCCAAAAGACCGGACAAGCCGTCGAGCAGATCGCTCTGATCGGGATCGCCGGTCAACACCATGGTGGAATGCCAGCCGAGCCGCGTCAGCAGCATCTTGATCTGGCCATAGGTGCAGTTCTGCGCCTCGTCGATGACGACGAAAGCGTTGTTCAGCGTGCGCCCGCGCATATAGGCGATCGGCGCGATCTCGATCGTGCCCTCGGCCATCATCTGTCGGACCCGCTTGCCGCCGATGCGCTCGTTGAGCGCGTCGTAGAGCGGCCGCAGATAGGGCGCCAACTTCTCGTGCAGATCGCCGGGCAGGAAGCCCAGGCTCTCGCCGGCCTCAACCGCCGGGCGGGTCAGCACGATGCGGCCGACGCTGTTCGCCTCCATCGCCGCGACGGCGGCGGATACCGCCAGGTAGGTCTTGCCGGTGCCGGCGGGCCCGAGCGCCAGGGTCAGTGGATGCGTCGTCATCGCCTCGACGAGCGCTCGCTGATTGTCGCTCTGCGGCCGTACCGTGCGCCGATAGCTCTGCTCGCGATCCTCTCCCGCCGCCCCGCCCTGCCCCAGCCCGCCATGGCCGAGTCCGCCATGGCCAAGCGGGTTCCAGCCGCCATCGAACAGGCTGGTTACCTTCGCCTCATGATTATGCACGACCTTGGCATTGCGGGCGGAACGCTTGGCCATCCTGGACTCCTCTGCGGGTCGGGGGGCAAGATTCGAGCACTGACGGAAAAATGATGGCGACCGCCCGTCCATGGCATGGCGGGGGCATGGCGGGCGGCGGCATATGGCTTGGCGTGGGGTCGAGCGGGGCTGGCCCGGCGGCGCGCGCTGGGCGGTGGGATTGAAGGGGCACCAATCAAACCAACCATTCGACCCGATGACGATACCGGCATTTCGCCGAGACGTCACCATTAATTGAAGGTGGTTTCAGATTTCCTACAAGATTTAGATTATTCCGGAGATCAGCTCCGTTCGCGCCGACAGCTTACTCGTCGCGAAAGGGCCGGGCGAGGAGGCCGGCGATCGATTCGTCGATCGCGGCGCCGCGATGCAGGATGGCGTCGACCGCCGCGACGATCGGCATATCGACGGCGAGGCGGCGCGCCAGCGCGCTGACCGCCGCCGCCGAGGACACCCCCTCGGCGATCGAGCGGCGCGAGCCGAGGATCTCGGCGAGCGTCTTGCCCTCGCCCAAGGCGAAACCGAGCGAATGGTTGCGCGATTGCAGCGCCGTGCAGGTGAGCGTCAGGTCGCCGAGCCCCGACAGGCCCATCAGCGTCTCGGCGCGGCCGCCTTTGGCGCGCGCCAGCCGCACCATCTCGGCGAGGCCGCGGGTGATCAGGGCGGCGCGCGCATTGTCGCCGAGGCGGCGGCCGGCGACGATGCCGCAAGCGATGGCGAGCACATTCTTGACCGCGCCGCCGATCTCGGCGCCGACGACGTCGTCGCCGAGATAGGGCCGGAAGCTGCGCGTGCCGAGGGCGACGATCAGCGCGCGGCCGAGCCCCGGGTCGGCGGTCGCCAGGGTCACCGCCGTCGGCAGCCCGCGCGCCACCTCGCCGGCGAAGGTCGGACCGGAGAGCACGGCGAGCCCGTTGCCGGGCAGCGCCGCCGCAGCGATCTCGCTGAGCAGCGCGCCCGATGTCTCCTCGACGCCCTTGGCGCAGATCACCACCGCGGTGCCTGGCGGCAGGGAAGGGGCGATGGCGCCGGCAATCGCGCGCAGATGCTGCGCCGGCACCACGAGCAGCACGGCGTCGGCCGCCGCGGCGGTCGCGAGATCGCCGGTCGCGGCGACCGCCGCGTCGATGGCGATGCCGGGTAGAAAGAGCGGATTCTCGTGGCGCTCGTTGATCGCCGCCACCACCTCCGCCTCGCGCGCCCACAGGACGACGTCGCGCCCGGCCCGGCGCGCGGTCACGGCAAGCGCGGTGCCCCAGGCACCGCCGCCGATGATGCCGATGCGCTGCAGGGCCGCGCGCCGGCCGCCCGGATTCACGCGCGAGCGCCGCGGCGAGACGCGGCGAGCACGGCGACGGCTGACGATGTCGCGGTCGACGGCATGGGATCTATTTTTCGAGAAAGGCGAGGTAGGAAATTATCTTGTTGATCGTCCCGCCATCGTCCGATAGCGGGCAATGGACACGCGAGACGAGGGTCGGGCGGTCCACGCGGTAGGCACCGATCGCCGTCCCTTCGAGGAAGTGCGGGAGACCGGTCTCGACCACCTCGCAATAGTTGCGATAGGCCGGGGACGAGGTATTGAGCAGGGCCGCCTGGCGCACCCGCTTGCCCTTGAGGTTTCCCGACCGCTTCACCACGTCGCCGCCGATCAGCCGGTATTCGAAGTCGAGCGGATCGGCGTGGACGTCGAGTAGGACAATGCCGGACAGCAGATGCGGGATGTCGGTCGGCTCGATATCGGCGCGCCGCGGGAAGCGGCGACCGCGGCATTGCGCCAGCCAATAGTGGTAGAATTCGAGAACCCGCGCATTCGTCACGATCGACGGGTCGGCGCCGGACCGCGCCGCCATCCCGTCCTCGGCAACCGGTGCAACCAGCATCACGCGTCGGCTCGGCATGCTGCTCCTCGCCCGCCCCGCGACCCGCCGACCGGCCCTCCGACCAGCATGGGTCAGCTTAGAGTCTGCCCTGTGGATATTGTCAAATCATTAACCTTAAGGATAGGAAATCTCGCCGCCTATGCCTTGGCCCCGGCGCCACGCACCGGCACGGCGTCCGGGTCGAGCGGCCAGCGTGGCCGCGGCGCGAAGGCAAGATCGTCGGTCAAACCGAGGCGGAGGCGCTCGAGCCCGGCCCAGGCGATCATCGCGGCATTGTCGGTGCAGAGGGCGAGCGGCGGCGCGACGAACGCCATGCCGTGCGCGGCGGCAAGGCCGGCGAGGCGCTCGCGCAGCGCCGCATTGGCGGCGACGCCGCCGGCGACCACCAGCGTCGTGCCCTCGAGGTGGCGGGCGCGAAACAGCGCGATCGCGTTCGCCGTGCGGTCGACGAGGCTGTCGCCGATCGCCGCCTGCAACCCGGCGGCGAGATCGGTGACATCCTGCGGCGCGAGAGGATCGCCGTGCCGCGTCAGCCGCTCGACCGTCTGGCGAATCGCGGTCTTGAGGCCCGAGAAGGACAGATCGCAGCCCGGCCGCCCCTTCATCGGCCGCGGCAGATCGAAGCGCGCGGCGTCGCCGCCGCGGGCGGCACGCTCGATCAGTGGCCCGCCCGGATAGCCGAGACCGAGCAGCTTCGCCGATTTGTCGAAGGCCTCGCCGGCGGCGTCGTCGGTCGTCGTGCCGAGCCTGACGTAACGGCCGACCCCCTCGACGATGAGCAGCTGGCAATGGCCCCCGGAGACCAGCAGCAGAAGATAGGGAAAGGCGATATCGTCGGTCAGCCGCGCGGTCAGGGCATGGCCCTCGAGATGATTGACCGCGACGAGCGGCAGGCCGTGCACGAGGGCGATCGCCTTCGCCGCCATCGTGCCGACGATGACGCCGCCGATCAGGCCGGGCCCACCGGTGAAGGCGACGCCGTCGAGATCGGCGAAGCCGATACCGGATTCGGCCAGGGCGCCGATGATCAGCGGGTCGAGCGCCTCGAGATGGGCGCGCGCCGCGATTTCCGGCACGATGCCGCCATAGGGACGGTGCTCATCGGTCTGCGAGCGGATGCGGTCGGCGAGAATCCGCGGACTGCCGCAGTCGGTCACCACCGCAGCCGCCGTCTCGTCGCAGCTCGTCTCGATGCCAAGGACGATCATGCGGCGGTCATCGGCGGAATTCGCTCCCCGGCAGGCCGGGGCTCATGACATCAGGGCTCATGGCGAATGAATATGGCGAGGAGCATCGCGCCGATCCAGCGTTGTCGGGCACGGCAAGCCGGCCAAGCGGCTGAAAGGCGACACTTCCCTTCGTCGCCTCGCGCGCCTAATAGAACCGGCGGAGGCGGGCATGCAGGCGCTGATCACTCGTCCGATCGAGGATGCGGGGCCGCTGGCGGCGGCGCTCGCCGCGCGCGGCGTCACGCCGGTGAGCGAGCCGCTGCTGGCGATCCGGCCGCGTCCCGCGGCGGCCGTGGCGCTCGCCGGCGTGCAGGCGGTGCTGTTCACCAGCGCCAACGGCGTGCGCACCTTCGGCCGGATGGCGGCGCGGCGCGATCTCGCCGTCCTGGCGGTCGGCGACGCCACCGCCCGGGCGGCGCGCGCCATCGGCTTCCACGACGTCGCCAGCGCCGGCGGCGATGTCGAGGATCTGGCGGCGCTGGCGGCGGCGCGGCTCGATCCGCGGCGCGGCGCCCTGCTCCATGTCGCCGGCAGCATTGTCGCCGGCGATCTTGCCGGACGCCTCGCCGCCGCCGGCTTCCGCGTCCGCCGTGTCGCGCTCTATGATGCAGAGCCGGTCGCCGCGCTGAGCGAGGCGACCGTCGCAGCGCTGCGCGCGCAGCGCATTGCCGCCGCCTTCTTTTTCTCTCCCCGCACGGCGGCGCACTTTGTTACCTTGGCGCGCGCCGCCGCCCTTGACGAGGCCTGCCGGCACGTCGCGGCCCTCGCGCTCAGCCCGGCCGTCGCTGCCGCGCTGTCGCCGCTTGGCTGGGCGCCGCTCATCGTCGCCGCGGCGCCGGAACAGGCAGCGCTGCTGACGGCGTTCGATGGGTTCCTCGCCGGGTCGCCGCCGGCACAGCCGGGAGATAGATTTCGCGATGACTGAGCGGCCGGACGAGATGAGCGGCACGATGCCACCACGGCCGAACGAGGCGGCGGAGGCGCCGGTCGGCGAGACGCGGACTGACGCCGCGCGTCCGGAAGCGGTGCGAGGCGGTGGCGGCCTCGGCTGGATCGTGGCGATCGCGCTCATCCTGGGCGGCGTCGCCGTCTCGCCCTGGTGGGCGCCGGCAATCGCGCCGCTGCTGCCCTGGTCGGCGCGACCCGCCCCCGCGCCGCAAACCGCCCCTTCGGGCGAAACCGCCGACGCGGCGAATCGTCGTCTGGGTACGCTCGAGCAGCGGCTGGCCGGCACCGAGCAGCAGCTCGCCCAGCTGGCGCAGCGTCCCGCCCCGGACGCGCCGGCCGCCGGTCAAGGCGGCGCGGACGAAGCGACAAGCCGCCGGCTCGACACGGTCGAGAAGCGCCTCGCCGACATCGAGCAGCATCCGGCTCAGCCCGGCCAGAGCGCCGCGCCCGATGCGGCGGCGGCCGAGGCCGCTCTGGCGCCGCTGCGCGATGCCGTCCAGCGTCAGAAGGACGAGGTCGCCTCGCTCGCCGCCCGCGTCACGGCGCTCGAGCAGCGGCCGGCCGCGCCGCCGGTCGATCCCGCCATCCTCGCCGATCTGCAGAGCGCGACCGGCAAGCTCGCCGCCGCCTTGGCAACGCTCGAGCAACGCGTCGGCACGCTGGCGACCGCGAATGCGAGCGAGGCCGCCGCCTCCGTCGATCCCGCCCTGTTGCTGGCGCTCGGCCAGCTGCGTCAGGCGCTGCAGGGCTCCGGCCCCTTCGCCGCCGAGCTTGCTGCTGCGACGACGCTGGCTGCCGACCGCGCCGATGTGAAGGCGGCGCTAGCGCCGCTGGCGGAGTCGGCGGCGCGCGGCGTGCCGAGCATCGCGATCCTGCGTCAGCGTTTCGACGGTCTGGCCGGGGCGATCGCCGATGCCGGCGCGGCGCCCGTCGCCGCCGGCGACTGGAGCGGCCAGGTGCTCGGCAAATTGCGCGGGCTCGTCACGCTGCGGCGCGTCGGACCCGCGGCCGGCGAGGGACCGGAGGCCACCGTGGCGCAGGCGGAGAACGCGCTGGCCAGCGACGATCTCGCCGGCGCGGTGGCGACGCTCGAAACCCTGCACGGCCCGGCGATGGTGGCGGCACGCGACTGGCTGGAGGCGGCGCATCGCCGCTTGGCGGCCGAGGCGGCGCTCGGCAAGGCGACGGCGCTGGTGACAGCGCGGCTGGCCGCCGACCGCCAACCCGTCGCACCCGCCGCGTCGGGAGCGAAACCCTGATGCGGACGCTGCCGGCGCTCATCGCCGTCGTCCTGCTCGTCGTCCTCGCGGTGGTCGTCGCCGATCAGCCCGGCCGCGTCGCCATCGTCTGGCAGGGCTGGCGCCTCGACACCTCGGTCGCGGTGCTGATCGTCGCGGCGCTCGCCATCGCCGCTCTGGCCGTCGTCATCGTCGGCCTGCTGCGTCGCCTCCTCGGCGGACCGCGCGCCTTCCTGCGCGCCCGCCGCGAGCGGCGCCGGCGCGACGGCTACCGTGCGCTGACGCAGGGCATGGTGGCGGTCGCCGCCGGCGACGCCGACGAGGCGCAGCGTTACGCCAGGAAGGCCGACGTGCTGCTCGCCGAGCCGCCGCTCACCCTCCTGCTCTCGGCGCAGGCGGCGCAGCTCAAGGGCGACGAGGATGCGGCGCGCAAATATTTCGCCGCCATGCTGAACCGGCCGGAGACCGAGTTCCTCGGGCTGCGCGGTCTACTGACGCAAGCGCTGCGCCGCGGCGAGGAGAGCACGGCGCTTCGCCTCGCCGAGCGCGCCCATACGATGCGGCCGAAGACGCCTTGGGTGTTGACCAACCTGCTCGAGCTGCAGGTCAAAGCCGGCGAGTGGCAGCGCGCCCAGGCAACGCTGTCCGAGCTCGTCAAGGCGAAGCTCGTGCCGCTGCTGACCGGCCGCCATCACCAAGCCGCGCTACTGCTCGCCCAGAGCCGCGCCGCCGCCGAGAGCGATGCGGCACTGTCGCTCGCCGGCGAGGCGCAGGATCTCGTGCCCGATTTCGCGCCGGCCGCGGTGCGGCGCGCCCAGCTGCTGCAGCGTGCCGGGCAGATGCACAAGGCGGCGAAGGCGATCGAGACGGCGTGGCGGCGCGAGCCGCATCCGCAACTCGCCACCGTCTATGGCGCCTCGTTCGCCGAGGAGGCGCCGCTGGCACGCGTCAAGCGCTACGAGCGGCTCGCCGCGCTCAAGCCCGACCATGTCGAGAGCCATCTCGCCGTCGCCGAGGCGGCGCTCGCGGCGCAGCTCTGGGGCGAGGCGCGGCGCCAGCTCGCGGCGGCCGGGAGCGACGATGCGGCCACCGGCAAGCCGCCGACGGCGCGCATCTGCCGCCTCATGGCGGCGCTCGAGGAAGCCGAGCACGGCGACGGCGCGGCGGCGCGGCTGTGGCTCGCGCGGGCCGGCGAGGCGCCGCCCGACCCGCTCTTCGTCTGCGCCAACTGCGGCGCGGAAAGCCGCGACTGGCAGCCGCTCTGCCCGCGCTGCCGCGCCTTCGACAGCCTCGCCTGGCGGACGCCGACGCGGGCGGTTCCCGCCCTTGCCGCCGAGCCTGGCCTCGACGGCGCCGGCGCCTCGCCGGTCGCCCTCATCGCGGCGCCGTCACACCATGGCGGCGGATCGCTCGCTTCCTGGAAGCCGGCGAATCCGCCCGCCATCGCCGGCGCCCCCGGCGCGCCGGTTGACGCAGGCCGCAGCTGAGGATTAGTGTCGCGCCGCCTCGCCGGGTCAGCGCCGCAATGACGCTCCGTCTCGCCAGGGCCGACGTAGCTCAGGGGTAGAGCAACTGATTCGTAATCAGTAGGTCCGCGGTTCAAATCCGCGCGTCGGCACCAGG
>WNFM01057511.1_pt1 | contig 14023 bp, 10 predicted proteins | sample 5400271 | NCBI WGS metagenome assembly WNFM01 (sample SAMN13153352, study PRJNA577476) | soil metagenome | isolation source: 60 cm saprolite on Douglas fir-dominated hillslope | place: USA:California | collected 2013-09-17 | reverse complement strand
CAGAGCCGATGGAACCGTCGGAACAATTTTGCCCGAATCCGGCGTGTTGCGCAAGAGGCCAAAAAGGACAGGGCAACATCGCGATCCATGATCGCAAGCGGCAACGCTATCGCTGTAAACGCTGCAAACAGACGGGTCACGCGCACGACGAGGAACGATGTTCGACGGGCTGCGTACATCAGCTGAGCTGATCGTGATCGTGGTCACCCTGCTGGCCTTTGGCTGTCCCGTCCAAGCGATTGTGCAAGCCTATGGCCCCGCTGAGCGCACGGTTGCTTCGTGGCGCGAGCGCGCGGGCAAGCAGTGTCAACGAGTGCATCAGGCCATCGTCGAGCAAGGACAGCTCGATTTAGTCCACGTGCAGGCCGATGAGATCCGGGTGAAAGCGCGCAGCATGGTAGCGTGGATGGGATTGTGCGCCGTGTCGGTGTATATGGAATTCCTGCGTAACGCAGGAGAAGGAGAGAGCAAAGCTGGGAAAAGTAGCATGTTGGGAAAGCGGAGCATTTCAGAAGGTATGTATGGGACGGCTCCGCAAGTCCTGTGTGCATGGTGAAGCTGGCCAATTGCCGAAATCTAGTTCCCGTATGATGACATCCACCATCCGTCAAACCATACCTAAAATGGCGACATCGAAAAAGCGCAACTCTAGTCCCGTTGCGCATACAGAGGGCCGAGCAGGCTCACCACTTCTTCGAGCTGGTCGCCGCTCGTTATGAGCATGGATAGATCATTCTGACCTCCAATACCAGCTTTGCTGGATGGGGAAATTTGCTCGGAGGAGACGAGGTTCTTGCCACGGCATTGCTCGATAGGCTGCTTCATCATGCTGAGGTCATCTCCATTAATGGTCGCAGTTACCGCATGAAGGAGCGTCAGGCGGATCGGGTGGGCGAAGCTGCCTCACCTCAAGTGACTCCGCGGGCCACTGGCGCGCAGTCCACTGGCGTTCGGTAAGCGGCGTTTGTTGGTCAGCGTTGGGGTCAACTGATCCTGGCGTAGTTCTGTCGGCGTTGGTTCGCCAGCGTTCATGAGTTGTTGTTCTTTAGAGTTCGTTTTATCTGGGCGGCCACTTCTCAATCGGCTCGTGATTGCACCGGCCTTGACATAGCGGAGGGATCTCTACCAGGGTATAGCTTTTGTCACACCATCTCAACATCGACAACAACCAGATTCTCACACAAAATATTTTATCCTTAATGAGGGAATCAATAGACAATCTTCAATCCTTAACTCAGTCGCGACTGACTGCAAACAGGCAGCAGCACAAGTTTGATTTTCTATCTTAAAGAAGAGATGGGGGTATCGATGGCAAAAACTTATAAAATACTCATGCTGATAGAAAATGCTCCCGTGCCTTTTGACAACCGTGTTTGGGCTGAAGCTACCACTCTACGCGATCACGGCTTTCAGATAAGTATGATTGGCCCCAAGGGAACTACCAAGTATCGAGAGTCGCACATTTGCATTGATGGCATCCATATCTATCGATACGGAATTCCCACAAACACTAACAAATATACAGCTTACATCCTGGAATACAGTATTAGTTTGCTCATGACGTTCTTGTTAAGTTTCAAGGTGTTGTTCCGCCATGGCTTTGATGTGATTCATACTGCCAATCCCCCCGACCTGTTCTTCATTATCGGGTTGTTTTATCGACTCCTTGGCAAAAAATTCATCTTTGATCAGCACGACCTTGCACCAGAGATGTTCCAGGTCAAGTTCAACGGACGTATGAAACCAGTTCACAAGCTCCTGCTTTTCCTGGAAAGGTGCTCATACCGAACGGCTTCTGCGGTCATCACGACAAATCTCTCACAAAAACGTTTCGCTATTGAGCGCGGTCATTGTCATCTTGACAAGGTATTTGTCGTCCGTAACGGTCCTGAACTGGATCGCATAAAGTTGGTGACACCTGAGCCTGAACTAAAACGAGGGCGGCGTTATCTGCTGACCTATGTAGGGGAGATGGGGATTCAAGATGGCATTGATAATGCCCTGTATGCACTCCATCACCTTGTTCATAAGCGCGGTCGCCAGGATGTTTTACTTGTGCTCATGGGAGATGGAGACTATGCTCCCACACTCCGCAAGCTTGCCCACGAACTCTCGCTCGACGAGTACGTGTACTTTACAGGCTGGGTAGAGGCTGAAGACATTGTGCGCTATCTTACCGTGGCAGATGTGGGAATCTCCCCTGACCCACAAAATGGACTGAACGAGTACTGCACGATGGTCAAGACGATGGAATACATGGCAATGGGCAAGCCAACTGTGGCTTTTGATCTTGCTGAAACGCGCTTTTCAGCGCAGGACGCCGCTCTCTACGCCACGCCAAATCTTGTAGAAGACTTCGCCGGCAAAATTGAAACCTTGCTTGCTGACAAAGAACTCCGCCTCAGAATGGGGACGTTCGGCCGGAAGCGAATTGAAGAATTGTTGAATTGGGAGAATGACAAACAGAATCTCTTGCAAGCATACGAGTCGCTTTTCTCACGGAGCTATAAAAGGCCAGAAAAGGAGAACGACCACCAGGGCCCACCCCACCCTACACCACCGCCCTCGCTCCTACAAGAAACAGGACGATCTCTATGAACCTTGTCACCTTTTCTATGCAGCACATATGTGCTCCGCCCTCATTTCGAAGGAGCTCTGCTACGTATTCCAACCAGTATCCCGGACGACGAAATGCTTTTCGATCGCCTGCGCATCACTGATCCAGAAGAGGTGGGAGGCATCTGGAGCAGAATGATGCAACGCATTTATGATGCAGGAGGTCTCTATACACTGAATCTCCATCCAGAACGCGGTATTCTCTGCAAACGTGCCCTTGACAGCCTCTTATCCTATGCGCAGAGCAGACCACTCTCCATCTGGGTAAGGAGTGAGGTGTAGCGTTGGCCCAGGTCATCCACCGACATGTACCGTCCCCAAAATGTAGCTGCCATCAGTTTGTCTCCCCTGGATGGCAAGGTTGAGCGGCGCATAATAGTTATCAGGGTCAACAATCTGTATCGCAACCGCGTAACTTCCATCAGGAACCGTGGTTGGTAAATGAAAAGTATCAGTCACAGCTCTTGGAGTATCTCTTCCCGAAGTATTCGTTGGAAGAAGCGTTTGTAAATCCAAATGTGATTTGCCCTGCCATACACCACCACCTCGTAGCTGCACCATGATATTCCAGGGGTTGTAGGCCGGGGTGACGTTTACATTTGACCATTGTGCGATGACAGTAAATTCTCCTCCTGCCGCTATCTGAGAGGGGATAGTGAGGCTATCTAAGATAAAGCGGTAGCCAGACGTTTTGTAATTTTGCATGATAAGATTTTGATCAGGTGCGCTATAACTACTGAAGGAGTTAATGTTATCGGCCCCATCACCAATTAATGCAAAATGATACTGCGTGATCTGGTTTTGCGCTGCCTGAAAGCTTGGTCCACCACAATACTCAACAATGCTTGGTGCGGTTTTCCACCGATCCCGTGCCAGAGGCAGTGCTGCAAAGTCACCAACTGCTCCTCCCATCGCAGGATAACCCAGGCAGTTCATGCGAAGACCAATCCTGGGGGAAAGGTTAAGGGCATAGCTTAACGCGTCATACCCACCACCATCATGTAAATGAGCATCTGTATCAAGAACCAATCGTTGGTGGGGAAAAGCTCGCACATTCATATTGATGATTGCCTGTTTAGTGGCAGGTGTGCCAACAGGCGCACCAGGTAATTCTGACAGGTTCCATTCATTCCAATTACCATAGGCAAAAATATCTACCCAGCCCAAACGGGGATCATTTGCGTATTTTTGAGAGATAGCAGTAATCAGGGCTTGTAAACGACTCAGGTACAATGGATTGTTCCAGTCAGGCGGCTCACCAATTTGGTTGCGTAGGTAAGGTGGAAGACAAGAGCCAGTCTGGCCTGACGTATTCACGGGCATAATCGTAAAGCCGCCTTTTCCTCCGTGGACTTTGGCATCAGCGAGTACTTTTTCGATAAGGCCGAGATTATATTGTCCTTCTTTCGGTTCAATTTCACCCCAGCACCAGCGGTTATAGTGATCAATGAGTGGCCAATTGGGAGGCGGAGACTCGACACCATAGTACACCGGTCCGCGCCAGGAATTGCCAATCTCTGGCGCAGACAGCGGGATGACAGTCGGAGTAAAGGTGAGCATCTTGCCGGCTGCGTGCTGTCGTAGCTCTTGGGATCTCTGGCTGACAAGTATAACCAGGGGAATAGACAGAAGAAGCACAGCAAGGAGAAAAACACCAAGAGCAATCCGGAAAGCGCTCCGTATTTTACGGGTTGTTGCCATGGTCGAGCGTCTCTTTCTCGTAAAAGATCTCTTCTTCCCACTTCGGTTTTTTACTGATTACTCGTTCGTAGACTGCCATAACCTGCCTTGCTACGACTGAACGGTCCAGGTGTCTGATATCCATCCTGCCGCTTGTCGGCTCTGTATGTTGCAGTGCCTGTTCGAGTGCCGCTGCTAATGCCTCGGGATCATGGGGGCACACGCTACAACCCCTGGTGTTCCCAATAACCCTGGACACATCACCAACATCGGTTGAGACGACCGGCACATTGCAGGCCATCGCCTCCTTAACAATATTGGGCGAGCCTTCAGCAATGGATGAGAGGATCAGTGCGTTGCTCGCATTGATGTACTGCACTAGTGTTGTTTGTGGTAGACCCCAGGCGACTACCAGTTCGGCAGATATCCCCCTGCTAAGCAGGGATTCGACGGCAGCCTGCGCCAGCGGAAAATTTTTCTCAGGTCTTTTGGGATCATTGCCGAAGAGAACATAGTAGCGATTCTGGTCCCAGCGCAGTGCAAGGCGGGCCTCTGCGCGTGGAATGGGGTGAAACAACTCAAAATCTACACCATTGGGAATGACAAAGATGTCGCCCCCCGATAAGGTCTTTTTCATCCCCTCGGATTTAACGATCACGGCGTCAACTCGGCGACACAGCCAGCGACTGATGCGGTTAAACAACGCTCCCTTGCTGCTAAAACCACCATCAGCCGCCACGATACCTAATAAGTCGGTTCCCAGAAAAGAGGCAACCACAGGTGTGGTCCACTGCATACGCGCAACCAGGCACCACGTCCCGTAATGTCCATGCACAACATCGAAACGCCCTGCCAGCGTCTTGAGAAAAACCTGCGTGGCTGTCCTGGCATAACGGAGCAGTACTGGCCCAGGTTTTGGGTGTATAACCTCTGCCTCAATGCCAGCTGCGATAAGCGAATCGACCTGGCTTTTGATGAACGTGCCCAAATGTGGAAGCTTCTCCGTGGGGTAGACTCCTGTGACCATCAAGACACACAATTGCTTCTTTGTTGTTTGCCGCTGGGCATCCTGGGAGGGCATAACAAATACTATTCCTTTGCTCTAGAATGACAACTATAAATCAGGAACGCTGACCACTAGCGGTCACGTGTTATGGATGTTTGCGTACTCTTCTCAACAAAAATGGATGACTCATCCATATAAGTCCGGAACCAGAGCTCCAGACAAAGTAAGGTCCAGATTGCTCTGCTGTGGTTGACCAGTGTTGTCCTGGTGTGTGCTTGTAATAGGTTGCGACTGAACTCTGGATCAAAGATGCCGCGTTGTTGCGCCCGTGGCGAAAGGAGCAGTTCATAGGCATAGCCGTTCAAATCACCACGGAACCAGTGCTTTATGGGTACCCCAAAGCCCTGTTTAGGTCTCGTCAAAATTTCGGCAGGCAACAGATCTGCAGCGACCCTCTTTAGCAGGTACTTCAACACACCATTGCGTGTGCGGATGGTTGGGGACAGGGATGCGACATATTCAACCAGGTACTGGTCGAGCATGGGAGCGCGTGTCTCCAGTGAGTTGAACATGCTGGCCTTATCGACCTTGACCAAAATATCATCGGCAAGATATGCCCGTACATCGACGTACTGCAACTGTGCCGTTACATCGAGATGTGATACAGCATGGAATTCACTGATGAGTCGTTCGTATGGGTTATGATCGCGCACAAGTGCAAAATATTCCTGGGTATACATGGAAGGACGTGAATCATCGGGGAAGATCATAAAGCGCTGCGTATAGCGTGTGGCAAGGTCACCACGCATGATGCTGAGGCGTTTTTTACCACGCATACCATCGGGCATAAGCATACCACCACATCCTAGCAAGAAGCGCAAAAACGCTGGAATGCGATGGATCGATAGTTCACCAGCATAACGGGAATAGCCACCAAAGATTTCGTCACCACCATCGCCCGTGAGAACGACGGAGACGTGTTCTCGCGCCAGCTTGGAGACATAGTAGGCAGGTAGCATCGAGGCATCCGCGAAGGGTTCGTCATAGGCCCAGACCAACTGTGGTAGCACTGAAATAAGTTCTGGCCGAACAAAAAACTCGTGGTGATCGGTACCGAAATGCTGCGCGACCTGCCGAGCGTAGGGAAGTTCACTAAAATCATCTTCCTCGAAGCCGATAGAGAAGGTTTTGACCGGTTGGGACATCATCTGACTCATTAGCCCCACCACAATGCTCGAATCAACTCCACCACTCAAAAATGCGCCCAACGGCACCTCGCTCATCAAACGAACTTCCACCGCCTCTTTGAGTAGCGCAAGTGTACGCTCGATGGCCGTTGCTTCATCGTCCTGGCAGGTTGGCGTAAAGGGAAGTTCCCAGTAGCGTTTCGTGCTGACTTGCCCATCTTCATAGATCAAGATGTGAGCAGCAGGCAGCTTGAAGACGTCCTTGAAGAGTGTGTTCGGCGTGGGAACACAGGAATACACCAGGTATTCATCCAGGGCAATATGATTGATTTCTCGTGGAATACCAGCTTCCAGGATGGATTTAATCTCCGAGCCGAAGATCAACCTCTGTCCATCCCAGTAGTAATTGAGAGGTTTCTTCCCGAAGCGGTCGCGGGCAGCCAGCAAACGCTGGCGGTTTCTGTCCCAGATGGCGAAGGTAAACATGCCGCGCAGGTGCCTGACACACTCATCACCGTACTCCTCGTAGGCGTGGACGATGGCCTCGGTATCACTGTTTGTGCGGAAGTGATGCCCACGCGCCTGGAGGTCTTTTTGCAGTTCCCGATAGTTATAGATTTCCCCATTCAAGACCACGAGCACGCTCTGATCTTCGTTAAAAATCGGCTGGTGACCGCCAGCAAGGTCAATGATCGAGAGACGGCGCATCCCCAGGGCCACACCGTCACCTACCCATACCCCCTGGTCGTCTGGCCCGCGGTGACGAATGACCCGGCACATGCGGTCGATGAGCCGCTCCGCGTTCTCCCGGCTCCGCTCTACGTCAATAAATCCGGCTATTCCGCACATTGCTTCCATTCCTTTCGTGGGCGAGAAGTACCCCGCGCTTTGACGGCATAGCACGGATACTACTAAGACGACAGAGGGTAAGTTTTAGAGGTTGGCGTATCCTCTGAGACCTGCCATCGGCCATCCGTAATTCTGTGATAGAGTTCCACATACTTATCCACAATACGTTCAAGAGAAAAGTGCCTTTCGATGAGTTCGCGGGCGGCTTGACCATACTCCCGGGTCAACACCGGATCGCGCACAAGGGTAAGAAGCGCCAGCGCCATGCCCTGATAATCTTCAGGCTCGACAAGCAGGCCATTGACTCCGTGCTGAATAATATCTTCGCTGCCACTGACCCGTGTTGCCACACAGGGTAGGCCGCACGCCATCGCCTCCAGAAGGGCGTTAGGCATGCCCTCCCAACGTGAGGGGAGCACTGCCAGGCTGCCCCGGTGGAGTTGCGCTGGTACATCGCTCTGTAGACCCGCAAATTCGACGCTGGCTGCGATACCAAGTGCATGGGCCATACATTCAAGTTGAGGTTGGAGATAACCACTGCCCACAATGATCAGCCGTGCCTGCGGGGCCTGCTGATGTACCAGTTGCCATGCTTGCAGTAGCACATCAATGCCTTTTTCATAGCGCAATTTAGAGACGCAAACGACGACCTGCTCTCGTTCACCGATAGAAGTATCTGCATGAGTAGATTCAAAACGGGTGATGTCTACTCCGTTGGGAATGAGCTGTACGTCAGGTAGGTTAAAGTCGTGTGCTGCAAGGTAGCCCCTCATACGCGAACTAAGTATGACTATCGGGGTATGTGTCCGATGTAGAAGATAGCGAACAAGTCGTACCACAGGCCTCCCAAAGCGCTTCAATCCCTCTAAATCGCCACCGCTAGGGGTCTGCTGATCGACTTGCAGCCATGATGTGGTAGCATCAAGCGGCCCGGCAATAAGTGAAGCTTTGCTCTGCGTCTTTGTTACCTTACCCAAGGCCTGTCCTGCTGCGCTAACTAATACAATGAGCATTGGTTTGCCCGTCAACCAACACACTATTGCTGCGGGCAAAACCGTCAAGCTGAGCTGACAAACGTGCAGCACATCATAGCACTGGCGCTGGCGCCAAAGTGTCCAGCCCAAGACCAGCAGGGCTAATCCGTACAACAGCCGCTGAATTGGCCTTGGTAGTTTCTCCCTGCCTCCCAGTAAAGCGCCGGCTATACGGATAACTGGCACTCCTTGGATTACTTCATCTGATAACCACATTTTGTTGTGGCGGAATGTAATGACGGTTGCCGCATACCCCCTCTCGCGTAAGTTTCGGGCTTGTGCCAATGTCTGTGTTTCACTTCCACCAACCAATGGATGAAAGGTAGGAATGGTGATATAAATACGTGGATTGCTCACTTCTCTCTCCTCATTGCGAACGCAAGATTGCTGCTTTTCTCTCTTGTGAGAAGGCAGCGATACACCTCCAGGCACTGCTTGACAACGGAAATCAACCGATAATCGCGGACTACGGTTGCCCGTCCCGTCCGGCCCAATCGTTGCGCAAGTTCGGTATCTTCTATGATGCGGCGCAGTGCCTGGGCCATCTCAGCAGGTTGTTCCGGCTCGACCAGTAAGCCGTTAACGCCCTCAGAAATGATGTCCTCACTGCCGCTCACGCTTGTAGCCACGCAGGGAAGGCCACATGCCATAGCTTCTAATAAAGCGTTAGACATGCCTTCCCAGCGCGAAGGCAACACGAAACCCCAGGATTGTTGCAAGAGATCGACGACGTCTGTTCGCAATCCCAGAAACTCCACGCTGTCCTGAATACCTAGTTCCGCAACAATATACTCCATTTGCGGCTTAAGCCTGCCATCGCCAACCAGGCGCAGCCTGGGTTTCAGATGCGCACGCCATTCGGATGGTTCACGTAGCATCCTTCCCCACGCATGCAGCAGTACATCGACTCCTTTGGCGTAATCCAACCGCGCTACACAGATGATATCGCGCTCTGGTCTCGCTGGATCAGGACGGCGTTCTGGTGCCGGTTGGAATCTCTCCGTATCGACGCTACCCGAAATATGGACAATCTGCTCGGCGCGGAATCCGTGCGAGGAGAGGTAGGAGTAGCTGCGCGTGCTGAGGATCTGGTAGAATGCGTTCGATTTGCGCAGGAAGTTCAGCATTGCCTTGCCCAATGGCAATCGGGGAAGATGGCCGATATCACCTGCGCCTGCCTCCCAGTCTTTCAATTCGACTTTCAGGAAGGACGTTTCGCTCAAGGTGTCGGCCATCAACATCGCTCCATGCTCATCAAGCTGCATCCGTCGTGCCTCGTCTGGCCCCGTACTCTGGATGCTCAGAACGACTGGTTTATGTGTGAGCTGGCCGATAAGTGCAGCAGGCAGTGACAGTTGGAAAGCATGAATCACGTCGTAGGAGTGACGCAAGCGCCAGAGCGTCAGGACCATCATGATGATATTGGGCAGATATCCCAACCTACCAGTGTTTAGCTGCCCATTACGCCTGTATATGCCACCCACACGTACAACTGGAAGGCCATCGAGCATTTCTTTTCGTTTCCACTGTCTATAATGCCGGAAAGTGACAACAGTCACATCGTATCCAAGCGCCTGGAGCTGACGCGCTTGTTTTTCCGTTCTCACCTGCGCACCCCCGACATCGGGCCAGAACAGAAAAGCGATGAAACATAGGCGAATACGATCTTCCACAAAATCACTCCTTGCTCAATTGTCTCGCGTTTCGTGCTAGAAATGAGAAAATAATGAAGCCTCGCTTTACATTTGAGAAATCTGTTCGCGTTCTGTTTGTGGTATTGCGCTTATTCGCGGCTCTGCGAACCCGCCGAGAACTTCTGCATAGGCATTAGATGGTTGTTGCGGCGTGGACCAACAGAGTGCGAATGGTAGTGCCATGACGATCCAGGCATAGATTCCGACTGCCTGGATCCAGAAGTCGTTGCTCTCAAGAGACTGCACGAACACGCTGACAAAAACTGCTAATGCCATGGCGAATGCCATGCGATGCTCACCGCTGGTTTTTCGCATGTTTCCTATCAAACTGGCAACCAGTGCGATAAATACCAGTATAAGCAAGATCACTCCAATGATACCGTGGTCATACAGGGTTCCCATGAAGAGATCGTGTGGTGCTGTTCCAATCACCCCATGGCCATTGACAGGCGCTTGCAGATTAACCAACAACACCTTGGAAGCCTGGAGCCCGTTGCCCAAAATTAATGTTGGGTCAAAATGGCTGAGCAGCGCCTGCCAGAGGTAAGTACGTCCATTGAGCGTCAAAAGGTCCGGATTCAAGAATCGACTGAAGATAGGAACATTGCCCACGATCTGCAGTAGGACGGTAAGAACAGCTAATACCAGCAAGCCCCTGAACAGACCGATTTTCATCTTCCGTGAGGGTAGACAGAAAGCCATGATAATGATACCCAGAGGAACGCTGATAAAGGCGCCGCGTGCGAAGGTCAGCCCGAGTGCCACCAGAATGACAAGGAGCATGAGCAAACCACCGATGCGCTTGAAGCCTTGCAGTGTGAGAGTGCGGTAGAACGCGAGTGGAACTACTACCGAGAGAAAAAAAGCCAGCGTTGGCGCCACATCGAAAATTGAGCTAATACGGAAGAGCGATGTTGTAGCATCCGAGTTTCCGTTTTGTTTGGTGAAGAAACCGTAGATACCATAGAGCGCAATGAACACAGACAGTAGCAAGATTGCGTCGATGAGTCTTATCAACCGCTGCCGCGTGGTGATCACATTTATCGTCAACACTCCAACTGCCACATAACTCAGGTAAATAGTCCATGACGTCAGGAATGTTCCAACGCCGAGAGGAGATATTCCGATGCCGGCAAACACCCATAAGAGGTAGACAAGCAGATAAGCGAGCGCAGGCATGCGCTTAAAAGTTTGCTTGATTGGCATGCCAGGCATCAAGAGCAACGTTGGTACTATCAAGGCCGTATCGAGGTGGTTGCCGCTGAAGATTTGCAGTGTTGAGCCAAAGAATACGTCGACCATCACCCAGGCGATCAGCAGCGCGTAGGGATAGCGCAGCAAGAAGAAGATGACAACTAACCCAAAAGCGGCACGCAGTGCATAGACGGAGTTCAGAAAGACGCCAACAACTCCGCCTGCGAAGACCGCTATCATGATACCAGCACGTGTGATCCACCGGCGCAGACTATAGGGAACGCTGAACAAGGAGCCTATGTCCAACTTCCTTATCATCTGCAGTAACTCAGGTGGAGGGGTGAGTATGTCGAGCTTACCAATAAGGCGGCGTAGCATGAAGAACAGGATGAACATGCCGCAAAAATAGACTGCCGAGGTGGCCAGCGCAATTCCGGTACTCTGCCAGAGGCGAGCAAAGATATAGTCAAAGACGGCGTTAGAGATCATGCTGGAGATAGCGGTAATGAGGAGTAAGCGGTTCTTGCGAAGTGCGACAATTGCCCGCGCCAGGATAAAACTAATCGCCATGGGCGTCAGGCCTACTACGAAGCCTACTAATGTGATGGCGGTATGGTTCGTGTCGGCGGCAGTAAAAGCTCCACGCTGAAAAAGAATTTGCACCAGTGGATGTGCCAGCAGAAGCGTGAGTGCAGCCAGCACGGTTGTGCCAATGCCTACGATCCACAGATAGAAACGCAGCGTTTCCTTGAAGGCTTTCATATCATTTGTAGAAGCTTGACGTGAGAGATAGGGGAGCGCGGCACGTCCAACGGAAACAAAAATTACACCAGTAAAGACACTCACGAGCTTGAGCGAATAGTTGAGCGCAGAGATACTGCCTGCCGAAAGAGCTGAAGCAAACATCTGATCAATCAGGGGACTGGCCTGATTGATTAATACGCTAAAAGGTGCTATCCAGCCTATCATCAAAATCGCACGGAGCTCTGGGCTGCGCAAGTTTATGCTAAGCCGATAGACGAGTCCTGCACGTCGCGCGCGTACGATAATCACGCAAAGTTCCAGGCAGAGGCCCACCAGCATACCTATACAGAGTATGACGACGCCATCCGATCTGCCTAGCGTCAGTACAAGTATGGCGATGGTGAGCGGTACCAATAAATCGGCATATGCGGGCCAACCAAACCGGCCTTCTGCATTGAGAATGCATTGCAGGAAGTTTATCACTACCGTCAGCGCAAATACGGGAAAGATAATGGGGGCCAGGTTCACGGCGAGTGCCGCGCGGAATGGATCCAATGCCGGAGCCGAAAGCTGAATCAGCTGACTACGAAAGGTGAGCATTCCCAGCGTGAGCAGTATTGTAGCCAGCACTAAAAGATTCAGCAGCGTACTGAAGAGTATGGAAACCTGCTCTTTCCCTTGGGTGCGTACTTGCGCATAGACTGGAATGACAGAACTTTCAATAGAGGAGCTGAGCAAAGTAGCCATCAGGAGAGGGAGCGTGGAGGCGACAAAGTATGCGTCCATTTCTGCCCCTGCCCCGAAGCGCTTGGTGACGACAATCTGATTGAGCATGCCTATCACGCGGACCAACAGAGCAGCAGATGATAGGGCCAGCAGAGCACGAAAAATCTGTTTGTGGACAGATTTAGCAGGTATTGCTGCCATGCGTGGAATGGTAGTGCCTAGAGACCCAGAAGACAGAGACATTTCTATACACCTTTTTAGAGCCGAAAAATTTTCTCATCCTTGTAGCCCTGGGTCATGTTACGGGTGTCTACGATGCAGCGTGCTTCGCGTACAATCCAGGGAGTATCGTAATAGCTATGGTCTGTGACGATGACGACGCAGTCGGCAGCTTGCAACAGTTCACTCCTTAGTGGCTGTGAGTACAGTGTCTGATTGCCTGGTGTCAGGGACGATACATACTCATCGTTGTAGAGCACTACCGCCTTGCGAGCTACCAACGCTCGAATAATATCGAGGGCAGGGGATTCACGTACATCCCCCACATTACGCTTGTAGGCGACGCCCAACACAAGCACAGTCGCACCATTGAAGCTGAGTCGCTGTTCGTTCAGTGCCTCACCGATCTTATTCACAACATAATGCGGCATACTGCTGTTGACTTCCGCCGCCAGTTCGATAAAGCGTGCCGTGTAATCAAGTGTCTTGAGTTTCCAGGAAAGATAGTGTGGGTCGACTGGAATGCAATGTCCACCCAGACCCGGGCCTGGCAGGAAGCGCATGAAACCGAAAGGCTTTGTTGCTGCTGCATCAATGACTTCCCATACATCAATGGAAAGTTTTTCGCAAATAATGGCGATTTCGTTCACCAGGCCGATGTTGACGGCGCGGAACGTATTCTCCAGCAGCTTAGCCATCTCCGCAACACGCGCTGAGGAGACCGGCGTGACCTCCTTGATGGCCGCTCCATAGAAGGCCTGTGCCAGTTTTGTGCAGGCCGGTGTAATGCCACCAACGATTTTGGGCGTGTTGCGTGCACTGAAGTCGGGATTGCCTGGATCGATGCGCTCTGGTGAAAAGGCCAGGAAGAAGTCAAGGCCGACTTTCAGGCCGGTGGATTCCAGCTCCGGCAGCAGCACTTCGTCAGTCGTACCAGGGTATGTCGTACTTTCCAATATAATGAGTTGGCCAGGGTGCAGGTGTGCCCGTACCTGTTGTGTCGCCGAGATAATGTAGGAAATATCCGGATCGCGTGTCTTGCGCAATGGAGTGGGAACACAGATACTCACTGCG
>WNFM01065285.1_pt1 | contig 14024 bp, 13 predicted proteins | sample 5400271 | NCBI WGS metagenome assembly WNFM01 (sample SAMN13153352, study PRJNA577476) | soil metagenome | isolation source: 60 cm saprolite on Douglas fir-dominated hillslope | place: USA:California | collected 2013-09-17 | reverse complement strand
GATCGCCACCCTGCCCGCCAAACGACCCGCCATGTTCCGCTCCTCTCAGGGACGCGCGCTCAATGCGTCGCCCTTCGGCCCATATAGTGCCGCGCGATCTCGGCCCCGGTCGCGCGCCACACGCCTTCGCGCCGCAGAATGTGCTCGAGCGCCGCGTCGAGCGCGCCGATGCGGTGCGGCACGCCGGTGAGATAGGGATGCAGCGCGATCGCCATGACGCGGCCCGACTCGGCGCCTTCTTCGTAGAGAACGTCGAATTGCCGCACGATCATGTCGCGGAATTCCTTGGCGGTGCGGTTGCGCTTCTCGAACGCCGGCTTGTCGTTGATCTCGGTGCTGTAGGGCAGGGACACGAGCCGCCGTCCGCTCTCGAGCTGCATCATGTAAGGCTGATCGTCGTTCACCCAGTCGCAAACGTACTCGCAGCCTTCGGCGGCGAGGAATTCGAGCGTGTCCCAGGTTTCCTGCAGCCCCGAGCCCAGCCAGCCGACGGGCCGCGAGCCGGTCGCTTTCGCGATCGTGTCGAGCGCGCTGCGGATGGTCCTGCTCTCGCGCCCCGCCCGCAGCTCGTTCAAGCGCCGCGTGTTGCTCTCGTTGTGCCCCATGAACTCCCATTTGCGCGCCTTGCATTCCTCGATGATCTCGGGATGCTGCGCGCACAGATCGCTGTTGAGCGCCGCCGTGCCGCGCACGCCGTAGCGGTCGAGCACTTTCATCAGGCGAAAGATGCCGATCCGGTTGCCGTAGTCGCGCGCCGCCCACGCCGGCACGTCGGGCGGCTTCACGCCCGAGCCGCCCGCTCCCGCCGGGATGCTCTCGGAAAGCGAGAAGAACTCGATATTCGGGATCACCCAGAGCGCGATGCGCGCGCCGTCCGGCCATTCGAGCCGCGGCCTGCGCGTGATCGGCGAGTAGGGGAAGGGTCCGTATGTCGCGCGCGGTTTCATCGCGCCCCGGCCCGCATTCCCTCCAGGTGAGCGATGACCTCGTCCACGTGCAGCACGTCGACGTACTTGTGATGCATGTCGAAGAGGTTCACCTTGTGCGAGATCGGGCTGCGGTCGAAGCAGCATTCCTCGACGAGCGTCACGTGAAATCCGTGGGAATACGCGTCGACCGCGGACGCGCGCACGCAGCCCGAGGTGCTCTCGCCGCACACGATGACGCTCTTCACGCCGAGCCGCGTGAGGTGCGCGGCGAGCGGCGTGCCGTAGAACGCGCTCGCGCGGACCTTGGTGATCACCACGTCCTGCGGCTGCGGCTTGAACTCGGGCCGGATCGCGTAGAGCTCCCGATCGACGTGCACCCCCTGCCGCCGGGTCGAGCGCAGGTTCCCGGGCTGGCTCTGCGGCCGCGTGTCTCCGGTCGAATAGAAGACGGGCAGGCCCGCTGCGCGCGCCGCGGCGAACAGGCGTTTCGTCGGCGCGATCGCCGCCCAGGCGTATTCGCCGCAGGAGTTGGGATAGGTCTTCATCACCTGAGTCACGGGCTTCGCGCCGCCCTGGTAGACGAGCTCGTACAGGTCGATCGCGATCAAGGCGGGCGAGGGACCGACGCCGACCTCGCGCCTGTAGTTCGAGTAGAGCTCGATCACGTCGGGCGGCATGATGTCCTTCCAGCAATGGTTCTCGAAAGAGTCTTCGAAGTCCGGCGTGAGTTTGCGTGTCGCTTTTTGCATGATCAGTCCGCCTTGATGTTGGCTTCGCGCACGATCCTGTTCCAGCGATCGAAGTCCGACCGGATGAGATCGTGCAGCTCCTCCGGCGTTCCGCCCGCGGGCGTCATTCCCTGCTTCAACATGAGCTCGGCCACCGCCGGCTCCTTCAGGAGCATCGCGATGTCGGCGTGGAGTTTCGCGCGGATCTCGCGCGGCGTTCGTTTCGGCACGAGCAGCGCAAACCAGGTGCCGACCTCGAAGTCCTTCACTCCCGATTCGATGAAGCTCGGGACATCGGGTGTGCGCGCGGCGCGCTTCGCGGCCCCGGCCGCGAGGATGCGGATGCGCCCGCCCTCGGCGAGCGGCAGCGCCACGCCCACGGAGGCGAACATGAGGCTGACCTGTCCGCCGACCAGATCGGTGACCGCCGCGGCATTGTTCTTGTAGGGCACGTGCACGAGGTCGATTCCCATGGCGGACTTGAATACTTCCATCATGAGGTGCGCGGGCAGGCCGCTGCCCGGGGAGGCATAGTAGATCCTGCCGGGGCTGGCGCGCGCCATGTCCACGAGTTCCGCGACGGATCTCGCCGGGAGGGACGCCGAGGCCATCAGCGCATAGTCGCCGCGCGCGAGCAGGATCACCGGATCGAGGTCGTTCACCGGGTCGTACGAGTTCCTTCGCACGCTCGCCGCCGAGGCGAAGTTGTCGGCCATGATGAGCACCGTGTAGCCGTCTCCGGGCGCGGCCACCACCGCCTGCACGCCGATGATGCCGCTTGCTCCGGCGCGGTTGTCGACCAGGAACGGCACTTTCCAGCCCTCGGAAAGCCGCGGGCCCAGGTTTCTCGCGATCAGATCGGCGCTGCTCCCGGGCGTGTAAGGCACGATCGCCCTGACCATGCGGCTCGGGTACTGCGCTTGCGCGGCCGCGGCCAATGCAAGCCATCCGAAGAGAAACGGGAACACCGTACGTGCAACCGGGATCGTGCCGCTGCGCATCTTGGCTCCTTGGCGCAATCAGTATGCCATGCTCCGCGCCGATTTCGCTCGGCCGTCCCTTCGCGAAAAGCGGCGGGCGAGGTAGACTTTGCCGCAGGAGGAAGCCTCATGAACCCGGGATTCTGTTCCGCAGTCGCAGTTGTCTTCGCGCTGCACGCCGCGCTCGTCCACGCGCAGGAAACCTGGCCCGCGCGCCCCGTCAAATTCATCGTGCCCTCGTCGCCGGGCGGCGGCACCGACCTCTACGCGCGGCAGCTCGCCCAGGCGCTCTCCGAGTCGCTCAAGCAGCAATTCATCGTGGACAACCGGCCGGGCGCGAGCGGCAACATCGGCGCCGAAGCGGCGGCGAAGTCGGCGCCCGACGGCTACACCTTTCTCGTCACGGCGAATCCCGCGATCGCGGTCAACCCGAGTTTGTACAAGAACCTCCCCTACAATGCCGAGCGCGACTTTACGCCGGTCGCGCGGGGTGTCGTCGCGCCGCTCGTGATCTGCGTTCACCCTTCGGTGCCCGCGAGGACGCTCTCCGAGCTCGTCGCGCTGGGCAAGCGCGACCCCGGGAAGCTTTCCTTCGGCTCCGCCGGAGCGGGGAGCCCGACCTTTCTCGGCATCCGCATGCTCGAGGAAGTCTCGGGCGCGAAGTTCCTGCACGTGCCCTTCAAGGGCTTCAAGGGCATCGGCAACATGATGCCCTCGCTTCTCGGCGGGCAGCTGAGCTTCGCCTTTCCCGACGCCGCGGTCGCGCTCGCGCACATCAGGGCGGGGAAACTGATTCCGCTCGCGATCATCGAGCACGCTCCCCAGCTGCCCAAGGTGCCGACGTTCGCGGAAGCCGGATTTCCGGGCCTGGAGATCTACAGCTCCTTCAGCGTGGCCGCGCCGGCGGGCACGCCCGCGGGGATCGTGCAGCGCATGAGCGCGGAGATCGTCCGCGCGATGAAGTCGCCGGGGCTCGCCGAGAAGCTCGAGCACGAGACCCTGATCCCGGTGTTCGACACCCCGGAGCTCTTCGCCGCTCACCTGAAAAAGGAAAGAGCCGCCTGGGAGGCGGTGATCCGCCGCAACGCCATCGTGCCGGACTAGGGAACGGGCGGATATGACGGGGACGCGATGGCTGCTGCTCGCGGGGGCGATCGTCCTGCAGGCCTCGGCGCTCGCACAGTCCTACCCCTCGCGCCCCGTGCGCGTCATGGTCGGCTTCGCGCCGGGCGGACCGAACGACATCATCGCGCGCGCCTACGGCGCGCGCCTCGCGGAGACCTTCGGCCAGCCTTTCGTCGTCGAGAACCGCACCGGCGCCGGGGGCAATCTCGCCGCGGAAGCGGTGGCGCGCGCCGCGCCCGACGGTTACACGATCACGCTCGGCTCGACCGGCCCCAGCGCCGTCAACCCGGCGCTCTACGCGAAGCTCCCCTTCGACCTGGTGCGCGACCTCGACATGGTGAGCCTCGTCGCCACCGGCAACAGCGCGCTCGCCGTGCACCCCGGGGTCCCCGCGGCGAACGTGAAGGAGCTCGTCGCTCTCGCGAAGGCGGAGCCCGGCAAGCTCACCTACGCCTCGTCGGGCAACGGTTCCTCGCTGCACCTTGCGGCCGAGCTCTTCAAGCAGATGACGGGCGTGGACCTCGTGCACGTGCCTTACAAGGGCGCGGCGCCCGCGATGACCGACCTCGTGGCGGGCCAGGTGGACATGAGCTTCGCGCCGGTCGCGAACGTGGTGCCCCTGGCGAAGGCGGGGAAGCTCAGGCTGCTCGCCCTCACCGGCGCGCGGCACTCGGCCTTCGCCCCCGGCACGCCGACACTGGCGGAGAGCGGATTGCCCGGATTCGAGGTGTGGACCTGGTACGCGATCCTCTGCACCGCTGGCACGCCGGAGAGCGTCGTCGACCGCCTCCACGCCGCGCTCGCGAAAATCGCGCAGAACCCGCAGCTGAAGGAGCAGCTCGCGAACATCGGCATCGACGCGGAGGCGAGCGCCTCTCCCGCCGAAGCACGCGCCTACCGCGCGCGCGAAGTGGAGAAATGGGGAAAGCTCGTGCGCGCGATCGGAGTGAAAGCGGAGTAGGATTTCACCTGGGGTTTTTCAAGAACATCTCCCGGGAGGCGCCCATGCGCTTTGGAGCACATTCAATCGCCGCGACGGCGGTTTTGAGCGTCGCGCTCGCCGCGTATTCCACCGGCGCCGTCGCGCAAGCGCTCGCCGGCAAAGTCACTTCCGCCGAGGAAGGCGCGATGGAGGGCGTGCTGGTGAGCGCGAAGAGGGCGGGCTCGACCGTCACGATCACCGTCGTGAGCGACAGGGACGGCCGCTACGCCTTCCCGTCGGGGAAGATCGAGCCCGGCCGCTACGCGATTCGCATCCGCGCGGTCGGCTACGATCTCGAGGGCCCCGGCGCGGTCGAGGTCGCCGCGCAGAAGACCGCCGCGCTCGACCTCAAGCTCAAGAAGACCTCCGACCTCGCCGCGCAGCTCTCCAACGGCGAATGGATGGCGAGCGTCCCGGGCTCCGACCAGCAGAAAGGGCAATTGCTCAACTGCGTCGGCTGTCACACCCTCGAGCGCGTGGTGCGCTCGCAATACGACGCCGACGCCTTCACCAAGACCATCCTGCCGCGCATGCAGGGCTACGTGAACCAGAGCATCCCGCAGCATCCGCAATTGCGCAAGGCCGAGCGGCTGATGGAGGAGCGCGGCGACCAGCGCGTCCAGGTGTACCGCTCCACCGCCGAGTACCTCGCCACGATCAACCGCGGCCCCGCGCAGAAGTGGAGCTACGAGCTGAAGACGCATCCGCGCCCCTCGGGCCGAGCGACGCGCGTCGTCTACACCGAATACGACCTGCCGCGCGAGACGATTTCGCCGCACGACGTGATCGTCGATTCCGAGGGCATCGCCTGGTACTCGAGCTTCGGCGAGCAGAACCTCGGCCGGCTCGATCCGAAGACGGGCAAGGTGACGGAATTCCCGATCGACGTGCACAAGCCGGGATTTCCGACGGGGCTCCTCGGGCGACGATCGTCAAGTTCGACCCCAGGACGACGAAATTCACCACCTGGAAGCTGCCCTCCGAGCAGAACATCGACGCGGCGCAGGTCAACATGGTGAGTCCTCAGGCCTCGCACGTCGACGGCAAGGTGTGGACGCAGAACAACGGCTTCGCCGGCATACACCGCCTGGACGTCGCCTCGGGGAAGGTCGAGACTTGGGAACCGTTCAAGAGCGCGCCCAAAGGCGAGCCGCACAACATCTACGACGTGATCCCGGATTCGCACAACAACGCCTGGTTCACCGACTTCCGCTGGCGGCATATCGGGCGCATCGACTCGAAGAGCGGCGAGGTGAAGATGTTCGAGATACCTGCCACGGCCAAGGTCGTCGCGCCGCGCCGCGGCATGATGGACGCGCAGGACCGGCTCTGGTTCGCGCAGTACCGCGGCGACAGGATCGCCGTGCTCGACACGAAGACCGGGCAGTTCCGCGACTGGGCGGTGGGCCCGCGCTGGTCGTCACCCTACGACGTCACGATCGACAGGAACGAGGAAGCCTGGACCGGCTCGATGATCACCGACCGGGTGACGCGGCTCGATACGAAGTCCGGCCAGTCCGTCGACTACCTGCTGCCGCGCACGACCAACATCCGGCGCGTGTTCGTGGACAACTCCACGACGCCCGTGACCTTCTGGGTCGGCAGCAACCACGGCGCTTCGATCGTGAAGCTCGAGCCGCTGGACTAGACCCGGGCTCCCGCGGAGCTCCCGTACCCTAGTGCCCCCCGAGCACCGGCAGGCGCGGCAGGCCGGTCGTCGGCGTCGTTATTGGACCGGGCAGCGCGACCGGCGGGACGGCAGGGGCTCCGATCGTCGGCCCGATGGGCGTCCCGACGGGGAGCGGCAGGGTCGGAGCCACGACGGGCGCTGCGATCGGCGTCGCGACCGGCAGAGCGGAAGTCACGGGCGATGCAATCGGGGCCAACCCAGGCGCAACTGCCGAGAGTGCGGGCGCTGCGATCGAAGACACCACGGGCGCGACAGCCGAAACGGCGGGCGCCGCTATCGAGGACACGAGAGGCGTGACTGCCGAAAGTGTGGATTCGATCGAAGCCACGATCGGCGAGGTGACACCCGAAACTGCGGATCCGATCGAAGTCACGACGGGGGAAACGATGCCTCCGATCGAGCCGCTCGCGCTTCCGACAGTGCCGCTCAAGCCATTGGTCAGAGTTCCGGTCAAGCCGCTTGTCGTCGTAGCCCCGGGAGTCACGCCGCCGCTCCCGACCGTGATGCCCGTCTGCTCCATGAAGCGCGCCTCCTCGTCCTGCTTACTGCGCAGGAACGGGGGCGGCAGGAACAGGGGCGTGGGGCTCGAGCGCTCGTCCGCGAGGTGGAAGAATTCGCCCGCGCCGAATTCGCGCTCGAGCAAGCGGTCTTCGAGGGGCGTCACCGCGATCCTGCCCTGGATGACCTCGCCGTAAAGTCCCCTGGCGGCGGTGTTGCCGTCGGAATCCCTGCAGTCGCGCTGGCACATGACGACGCTGAAATCCGTGCCTCGGATTCCGATCGTCGCGACCGGCACACGGAGCCTGAAATTGCTGCGGGTGCGGCGGCCGATCAAACCGGTCACGGACCGCGCACCGCCCTTGAGCAGGCTGAAGAAGGCCGCCTCGCGGCGACCCTGCGCGTAAGAGTATTCGTCGACGACGAAATCCGAATTGGCGCGTATCCAGACCAGGCCCGAATCCGTGAATACGATGAGGGCTTTTCCGTCGGTGCCGGTATGGATTTGATCGCCCGACTCGACGGCCGCGCCGCGAGAGAGCCGCAGGATCTGGCTGCCGCGGAGCACGAGCGCGTCGCCGTCGGCGCTCAGCACTTTTCCGGCGGGTTCCGCGCGCGCGGGCAGAGCGAGCGCGGCGGCGCAGATGGCGACGCAGAGGACTCCCAGCAGATGCGTCAGGTGCGTGCGCGGATTTCCTGAAGTCTTCATGTGGCCCCCGCTATCGAAGATTGGACATCGCTTCGCTATTCGCCGTCGTCGCGGCCGGATCCTTTACACCGGATATGGTGCCGGGAGGAAAAGTCGGCATCAAATTAAAGTCGAAAGGCAATGTGATATTTTTCCGGGTGGGAACGCATGCAAAATTCGGCGCAACGCCGAAATATTTTCGGAAACCGGCGCGCGCTCTTCGTTGTTGTAGCTCGCCAACGACAACTGCTTCGCTGTCCGGCTACAGCGAGGATATGAAAGAAAAACGGCGCCCTGCGGGCGCCGTTCGGGTCGCTGAAAGAGTGTTGTTACAGACCCGCCGCCTTGAGGCCCGCCATCGCGGCCGCCGCGTCCTGGTCCGAGTTCGCGCCGCTGACGCCGATTGCGCCGATGACCTTGCCGCCGGACATGATCGGTACTCCGCCTTCGATCGGTGTGGCGCCGTTCAGGCCGAGCAGCGCCACCCGTCCCTTGGCGATTCCGTCCTCGAACGCCTTGGTGGGGCGGCGGCAAGAGGGTGGCGAGTCCACGATCCCGGAGTAACATCCAGGGAAATGAAGATCTCCGTCGTCGTTCCCGCTTTCAACGAAGAGCGATTGCTGCCCGGCTCGCTCTCCGGAATCCGCGCGGCCATGGGAGGATTCGCCCGGCTCGGCTGGGAGTCCGAGCTGATCGTGTGCGACAACAATTCCACCGACCGCACGGCGGAGATCGCGAAAGGCGCGGGGGCGCAGGTCGTGTTCGAGCCGGTCAACCAGATCGGCCGGGCGCGCAATACCGGCGCCGCCCGCGCCGGCGGGGATTGGATCTTTTTCGTGGACGCCGATTCCTATCCCGGCGTGGAGGTTTTCCTGGAAGCGGCCGATGCCATGCGCGCGGGCTGTCTCGCCGGCGGGAGCACCGTCCGCTGCGAGGGCCGGCGTCCCGGCGTCGCGCTCGCGACCGGAATCTGGAACGCGGTGAGCCGGATCAACAAGTGGGCGGCGGGGTCGTTCATCTTCTGCGAGGCGGCGGCGTTCCGCGAGACGGGCGGCTTCAGCGAGGAGCTCTACGCGAGCGAGGAGATCGATCTGTTCAGGCGCCTGAAGCGCCTCGCTCGCCGCGAGGGGCGAACCATCGTGATTCTTCACCGCCATCCGGTGCGCACCAGCGACCGCAAGCTGCGGCTCTACGGCTGGCGCGAGCTTTTCTGGTTCATGGTGAAGACCGTCGTGTCGCGCGGGCGCACGCTGCGCAGCCGCGAGGACTGCTTCGCCTGGTACGACGGCCGGCGCTGACGGGCTCCGGCCGGGCGTCTTTCTACGTCTGTGTCTGCGCTTTCAGGTGCGCTTTGGATTTCCTGCCGGGAGCGGCAGGCGGGATGTAGCCCGCGATCCGGCACAGGAGGCCCTCGCTCCTCTTGCCGTTGTTGAAGCGTATCGACTGGCACAGCATGACCTCGCCCCGGGCCGAGAGCGCGGACACGTGGAGCCGCACATTTTCAAGCGAGATTCCCGTGTCGGTCGCGATTTCAGAGTCCAGCCGTTCGCCGCGGTCTTTCAGGTATTTCAGGATTTCCTGCAAGGCGGATGCTCCTTGTTTTCTATGTCTGGGATGCGTTGGCACCCCAAAAGCCGAGCCATATTCTACGCCAAAACGACCCGCTTCGCCCGGCTTCCGGGCTTTCGCCGGCAAGGCCTTGATCGGGCAGGGAGCTCGGCGTGTCGCTCGATTGAGCGCTAAGGGGCCTTCGGAGCGCTCGCGCGGGCCTTCCTCGCGTTCCACTTCGCGAGCTTCTTCGCCCGCTTGGCGGCTCCCGCGAGGTCCTTCTTGCCTCTTTTCCTCCTTCGCCGGGTCTCCAGCATCTGGGAGTGAGTCACGTGAGTCAAGTGAGCCAAGATGAGCCTCCGATGGTTTGCGCCCTTGAATGGCGCGACAGTTTGACGCGTTTTGGAGTTCTTGGGTACCGCCGCCCGTCATTAGGTACCAAGCGAACCCCTCTCGTTAACTACACGTTGTCAGATTTCACCGACTTACTTTGCCAGAAATGCGGGCGTAGGATATTCGGTCTATAGAAACGCGGCGCGCAGCAAAGCGAAACCGCGCGTAGGGAGGCAGCCATGCAGGGTTACGAAAATGCCCCGATCAGTCGGGGCAGGCGCGACAGCCCCGCCGCATTCTGGCTGATTGTCCCCGTGCTGTGCGCGACCCTATCCGCGTGCGGAAGCGGCGGCGGGGGCGGCGGGGGTTCGTTCGCTGCGGCCCCCTACATCAGTGCTGGTCTGATCAGTTTTCCCACGGGAGCTGTTCCGCCGGGGTTTGTGCCGGCCGGTTTCAATAGCGTCGTCTCGGTCGATGTCCGGGACAATCCCAACGGCTCACCTATTACGAACGCCTCGGTGTCCATCAACGGAGTGGCTCTGCCTTACGATGCTCCGAGTCAAACCTACGAAGGAGTTCTCACGGTTGCCGCTGGAAACAGCATCACCCTGAGCGTAGTCGTAGGCGGCGTTACTTACACCTCGTCCGTCACCCAATTCAGCTCCTACCCCACTATCTCCGCGCCCGTCGCGGGAAGTATATGGTCATTGCGCTCCGCGAATCTCGTGGCGTGGTCGGGCGGGGCGCCAACGACAAGGTCGGTCTATGCCCTTGGGGTTCTGGATTCCGCTGATCCCAATCGCCTGATCTGGCCTGCGGGAGATGCACTTCTAGCTACAGCTACGGCGACGACGTCATTTACCATCCGCCTCGTCATTGTCGGTATCGTGACCGGGGCAGACATACCCAATGCGGCTCCCAACTCCGGCATCGCGATCGGCGGCTTCAACTACGTACCCATTACCGTTTCCGACGGTGTAGGCGCAACGCTCCTGTCCATCGCGGTGACGCCGCAAGTTCCAGCCATCGCAAAGGGAAAGACGCAGCAGCTTACAGCTACCGGCGCTTACTCGGACAACAGCAGTGTGGATGTGACGATGCGGGTAAATTGGACATCGTCGGATACCGCCAAGGCGACGGTCAGTGCCACAGGACTCGTAAGCGGCATGGGTGTCGGTCCAGCAACCATCACGGCTACGTCGGGAGGTATTCTCGGCTCCACATCGGTTAACGTCGTAGCCGGTTTCCTGCCGGGAGTAAATTATCCCAATCTCTCGCCGAGCTTCCTCGTCGGCGATACGGCCGTGGGGGATCTCAACGGTGACGGGCGCAACGACGTAGCGGTCCTGGAATCGGGTTTCGCACCCACACGCATCCTTGTTTATTATCAGAACGCGGGAGGAACACTCGATTCGCCACAGGTCATCACTACCGACCTCAACCCCAAGGGGATCGCGATCGGGGATGTGAACAATGACGGTTTGGCTGACCTGATCGTGAGTGGAAATTCAACTACGGCCACGTCAGGGTTTCTTGGAAGGATTGCTGTTTTCAGACAGGACAATGTGAGCCATGCGCTCAGCTCGCCGCAGGAATACGTACTTTCAACTAATAACGTGGGGCCGCTGGCAGTTGCCGACCTGAACGGCGATTCCCTGCCGGACGTGGTTTCTGCCGGGACGGGTAGTGGTAGTAATGGAGTGATCTCTCTGCTGTTCCAAGGACCTGGGGGAGCCCTCGGCCCTGAGGTCACGTATACCAGTGTTCCCGTTGTTGTGGACGGGGAACTGCACGTGGCGGACATGAACCACGATGGGTCCAACGACATCGTTCTGCAGAGCGGAGTCCTCCAGCTGGCGGTCATCAAGCAGGTTTCCCCGGGGACTTTCAGCACCACCCCTGACTTTTACACTGTTCAGACCAGTTACTGGGGTTCTTTCAGGTCATTTGCGCTAGGAGACCTCAACGGCGACGGCCGCACCGACGTGGCCGTTGCGGACCCCGGCAACAGCGGCTACCTGAACAAGCGGTATGCTGACCGGGCCAACGCTCATGACCATTTCGTTCAACGTACAGGATGAAGTTCATATTGCAGACCTGGATGGCGACGGCCTTAGTGAACTCATCTTGTTGAGCTACGGTAACACGGTCCAGATTCTCTACCAATCTCCCGATCACTCGTTCTCGGGACCCTTAACCTACAGTTTGCCGACGCAGAGCGAGGGCGGGACATTTGTGCACCAGGCGTTGTCTGTGGGGGACGTGACGGGTGACGGGCTGCCGGACATCGTGTCCTCGTGGTCAAACGAAGGAATATTTGTGTTACCGCGCATGCCGTGACCGTCGTTGACGACGGGTTACGGAATTGATCTGTTGGTGAGGCTCTACTGCCCCGTGATCTCGCGCACGAGATCGCTCGCGCCGTAGACCTTGCTCAAGCTCTCCAGGATCGCCCCGCTGTGGACCGCGACCGCCCGGTTGGTGCGCGGGTCGAACCAGAAAGCGCCGCCCAGCGAATGGATGTTGCCGTCGAAGATCAGGCCGACGATTTCGCCTGCGCGGTTGATCATCGGGCTGCCGGAGTTGCCGCCGATGATGTCGTTGTCGGTCACGAAATTGAAGCGCTGCGCCGGATTCAGCCTGGATTTCGCAGCGCGCCATGACTCCGGCAGCGCGAAGGGATCGGCGCCGGTTTCGCGCGCGAACGCGCCTGCGAAATCGGTGAAGGGCGCGATCTTCCTGCCGCCTTCGCTCCAGCCGGCGACTTCGCCGTACGACAGCCGCAGCGTGAACGTCGCATCCGGGTAGGCGCTGGTTCCGTCCCGCGCGAATCGCGCCTGCGCGATCAGCTCGGTGTTTTTGAGCACGACGGCTTCCACTTCGCGCTCATGGCGCTTGCGGATGGCGCGCGCAGCCGGGTCGACGGCCAACGCGAGCTTGATGAACGGATCGTCCGATCTCGCGATCGCCTCCTTGCCGCCGGTCCACAGGGCCTTGCGCACCGCCGGGTCGCCGAGCCGGGTGCCGGCGACCCATTCCGCCGCGAGCTGGTCGGGCGATTTCCTTCCGAGCACCATGCGCACGAACGGGTCGTCGGCGCCGAGCAGCTCGCGCATTTTCGTCAGCGACCAGCCGAGCCTCACGCTTTCGTACTCGGGATAGATCGGCGCGCTGGAGAACAGGCGCTGCTCGACCTCCGGCAGTTGCGAATCGGTGAACTCCGGCAGGCGGTCCGCGTTCGGTTTCGCGCGCTCGTCGGCGCCGCGCACCAGCCGGCGCGCGTGCGTGAAGTAACGGCCGGCAAAAGCCCGCGCGCCCTCGATCGACGAGTATTGCGCGTCGATGTCGCGGTAAACCTGCTGCGCCTTTTCTATCGCATCCCATGCTCCGCCTACCGTTGCGCGCAGCGCGGGCTGCGAAGCGACGAAGGCGCGCAGCTCGCTTTCCTCCTTCTGCTTCTGCTTCGTCAGCGCGGGGTCGAGCAGGGCTTTCAGCTCGCCGACGTACGCCTTGTAGCTGTTTTCGATGCCGAACAGGTCGTTTTCCGCGATGCGCGCCGCTTCGCGTCCGAGCTTGCTGTACTGCTCGAGGATGCCGCGCTCCTCGGCGAGGCGCAGCAGGCCGCCGATGAGGCGCAGGTCGCGGAAGGTTTCCAGCTCCGACATCGTCAGCTGGCGCTGGGTCGTGCCGGGATGGCCGCTGACGAAGACCATTTCGCCCGCCTCCGCGCCCGCCCTGCTGAACGGAAAAAAGTCCTTCGGACGCGCCGGTCTGCCGTCCTCGTAGGCGCGCAGCAGGGCGATGTCGAGGTCGTAGCGCGGGAAGTTGAAGTTGTCCGGATCGCCGCCGAAAAACGCGATGGCCTGCTCCGGGACCCAGACCAGGCGGACGTCCTGGAAGCGGTGATACCGGTAGAGGTGGTAACGGCCGCCGTGGTAGAGATCGACCACGTCGCAGCGCGCGGTTTCCCTTTCCGCGCCGACGCAGGCCGAGGACAATTTCGCCTCGACGGCGTTTTTCGCGAGCTTGAACGCCTCGCCGTCGAGCCCGGCGACGGCGCCCTTGACCTCGCCCGTCACGTCGCTGATCCGCTCCAGCCGGTTGAGCTCGATCTCCGGGCAAGGCACTTCCTCCCCGCGGCCGCGCGCGAGGAAACCGTCGGCGATGAAATTTTTCTTCGCGGTCGAAAGCTGGCTCACGCACGCCGCGGCGCAATGGTGGTTGGTCATCACCAGGCCGTCCTTGGAGACGAACGAAGCCGAGCAGCCGCCGGCGATGCGCGCCGACGCGCGCATCACGTGATCGACCCAATCCTTGCCAGGCGTGAAGCCGTACTCCGTCTTCAGGCGCGAGGCCGGCAGGTTATCGAGGGCCCACATTCCCTCGGCCGCGATTGCGGCGCACGGGATCAGCAACGCTGCGGGAAGGAAGCGCATCAGCGTGCCGGTTTTTCCCTCGCCATCCAGTACAGCAGCACGACGAGGGCGGCGTACGGCAGGATGGAGAGGAGGTCGGCGGCGCGG